>Ga0209383_1000004_pt1 | contig 193196 bp, 199 predicted proteins | sample CoawatmetaG02DNA_FD_187510 | JGI IMG/M metagenome (GOLD analysis project Ga0209383, IMG submission 187510) | Marine microbial communities from the West Antarctic Peninsula - Coastal water metaG029-DNA (SPAdes) (version 2) | ecosystem: Environmental > Aquatic > Marine > Coastal ...
AAAAAAAATATTTTTTTTTTTTTTTTTTTTTTTTTTTTTTTTTTTTTTAATGTCTCAAGTTCTTTTTCTGTAAGAATCTTCATCTCAGAATCACTGCTTTCATCTTGAAGTATCTGTTCTAAATCTTTTCTATCATTATCAAGTTCTAAATATTCACGTGCACATACAATGATACCACCTAGGTCTGAATATTCTTTTGATTTTTGGGCAAAAGTTTTAGAATCAATAGTTCCTGTTGAAAGTTCCTTTTCTAAACTATCGTGTTTAGCAACCAATGTCTGTACTTTTTCTGATGGGATCATAACTTAACGTTTTTTTCTTTTACCTTATCTTCTACTAGTCGAATAATTTTATTAATAATTTCACCACTTGGAACTTTTTCATGCGGTATTCCAGACAAATATAATAAATTATTATCTTGTCCTCCACCTGTTAATCCGATTTCTGTTTGTGCAGCTTCACCGGGTCCATTTACAACACAACCAATTATTGAAAGCGTAATTGGTGTCTTGATGTGTGCTAATTTTTTTTCTAAAATTTTAACCGTATCTATAACTGGAAAAGCTTGTCTTGCACATGAGGGGCAAGATATAATTTGAACTCCTCTTGCTCTAATACTTAAAGATTTCAAAATTTCGTAACCTGCTTTAATCTCTTCAATTGGATCTGCTGATAATGAAACTCTAATCGTGTCTCCAATGCCTTGCATCAAAAGCTGCCCTATACCGATTGATGATTTTATACTTCCAGTTAAGAGTCCACCAGCTTCGGTTATGCCAACATGCAAGGGGTAATTACATGCTCTTGACAGTTGTTCATAAGATTTTACCGCTAAAAAAACATCTGATGATTTAACGCTTATTTTAAAATTAAAAAAATCATTATCTTCCATAAGCTTAATATTATACATCGCGCTCTCTACTAAGGCGTCTGGACATGGTTCATGGTATTTTTCTAAAAGCGTTTTATCCAAAGAACCAGCGTTTACTCCTATCCTAATGGAACAGTTGTAATCTTTTGCAGCTTTAATTATCTCAACAACTCTATCGTTTGCACCTATATTTCCCGGGTTAATTCTTAAACAACTAGCTCCCATCTTTGCAGCTTCAATGGCTCTTTTGTGATGAAAATGTATATCGGCTACTATAGGAACGTTTACTTCTTTAACAATTTCTTTAAGTGCAATAGTTGATGCTTCATCAGGACAAGATACCCTTACTATATCTGCACCAGCATTTTCTAAGTCAATAATCTGCTTAATAGTTCCTCGTACGTCAGATGTAATCGTATTAGTCATTGATTGGACAGATATGACAGAGTCTCCTCCTACTGGTACTTTGCCAATCATTATTTTTTTAGTTTTTTTTCTGTTAATAGTTCTGTGCGGTCTGATTTCCATAAAATTAGTCTAAATTGAATACTGTATGAAGTTTTTTTACAGTTTTCGCAGTATTAGTTTCGTTAATAATAACAGATATTTTTATTTCTGATGTAGAGATTGCTAAGATATTTATTTTCTCTTGTGCTAAAGCTCTAAACATTTTGTAAGTTACCCCAGGTGTAGTTATCATACCAGCACCAACGATTGAAATCTTGGATACTTTTTTATCACTACTTATAGATTTAAATTTAACATTTTTTTTATTTAATTTTATAATTTTTATTGTTTTGCTTAAATCACTTCTTTTAATTGTAAATGTTAAGTCAGTTGTTTTTCCATCAGGTGAGATATTTTGAATAACCATATCAATATTTATAGAATTTTTCCCCAGCGGCTCAAATATGTCTGCGGCCACACCTGGTTTATCTTGAACACCTAAAAGAGTAATTTTTGCTTCATCTTTAGAATAGGTTACACCTGTAATGGTTTTAGAATAATCTATATTTTCAGAGCTAAAAATTTTAGTACCTTCAGCGGCAGAAAAAGTAGATCTTACATGTAAAGGTAAATCATACATCATGGCTGTTTGTACCGCAGAAGATTGAATCACTTTTGCACCAAGCGATGACATTTCCAGCATTTCTTCGTAAGATATTCTATTTATTTTTTTAGCTTTTGGGAAGTACCTTGGATCTGTAGAATAAACACCCTCTACATCGGTATATATCTCACACTCATCAGTATTAAAAATTTTTGCTATTGCAACCGCAGTAGCATCAGAGCCGCCTCTGCCAATGGTTGTAATTTCTCCATTTTTTGAAACACCTTGAAATCCAGGAATAATTGCTACGCCTTTATTTGAAATAAATTTATTTATTTTTTCTACGTGCATATTAATTATTCTAGCATTAGTTTGGTCGCCATCAGTTAGAATAGGTATCTGCCAACCCATATAACTTTTGGCTTTAATATTTTTTTCTTCTAAGGCTCCAGCTAATAAAGCAGATGTAATCTGTTCGCCTGTAGCCAATAGAACATCCAACTCTCTTTTGTTAAAATTTTTACTTATTTTTTCTGATTGGTTAATTAGTTCATTAGTTTTTCCAGCCATTGCAGAAACAACAGCTATAATCTTATCTCCTTTATCAAATTTTTTTTTAATTATTTTTGCTGCGGCAATTATTCTTTCTATACTGCCTATAGATGTGCCGCCAAATTTAATAACAATTTTTGCCATATATATAATTTAATTTTTAGCTATAAATATCTTAATTTAGATATTTAACAAGAAGATGTAAGATAGAATAATGAGTACAATAAATAAAGATGAAATTAATAAATTTTCTAAAATAGCCGATGAGTGGTGGGATATTAATGGAAAATTTAAACCTTTACACATGTTTAACCCTATAAGAATTGAGTATATTCTAGATGTAGCTTTAAATTATTTTAAAATAGATAAAGATAAAAAATTTCCATTAAAAAATTTAAAAATTTTAGATATTGGTTGTGGTGGAGGGTTAATTAGCGAGCCTATGTCCAGATTGGGAGCAGAAGTAACTGGAATTGATGCTTCAAATAAAAATATTCACGTAGCTAAATTACATGCAAAAAAAAATAATTTAAAAATAAACTATTTGAATACTACACCTGAAAATTTAGAGCAGCAATATGAATTTGATATTATTTTAAATCTAGAAGTTGTAGAACATGTCGAAAATTTAGATTTATATTTATCTTCTTGCTTTAAATTATTAAAAAAAAATAGGATTATGCTTACTGCAACTATTAATAGAACCTTAACATCTTATATAAAAGCAATAGTTGGAGCTGAGTATATTTTGAGATGGCTACCTATAGGAACGCATGATTGGAATAAATTTATTAAACCGGAGGAGCTAGAGGAAAAACTTACCGACTTAAACTTTTCGATTACTGATTTAGTTGGCTTAAGTTATAATCCAATTTTTCAGGAATGGAAGAGGACAAAAGATATGTCTGTTAATTATATTATTTCTGCTAAAAAAGATTAATTTTTTTTTTTATTTTCCCAAGGAATACTTGCTAGCTCTATTCCTTCTTCCTCTAGCTCTAATCTTTCTTCTAATGTAGCTGTTCCATAAATATTTTTATTTTTTTTATTATCGTAATAAATTTCTCTTACTTCTTTGGGAAATTTATCGCCTACAAATTTAAAATTTTTTTCTACAAATTTTCTTATTTTTAATAAATCTTTCTTCATTTTACTAAATTCATTATAATCAAATTTTTTCTCCTCAAATTTTTCCTTGCCAAGGATATTAGGTGACATTATTGATTTATCAACATTTTTTGACTGACAAAAAATACACTCGATTAAATTTTTTTTTTTTAGTTTTTCGAATTCTTTGGAATCTGCAAACCAACTTTCAAATTCATGATTCTTATTGCACTTTAAGAGATATTTAATCATTTAATAATTAATATAATTTTTTTATTACTCAAATAATTAACTTCTTCTGTAGTTAGCGTTAATATCAATATAGTCATGAGTAAAGTCACAAGTAAAACATTCAAACTGCGTACGACCTTGTTTTAAGTCAACTTCAATAAGAATTGAATCCCATTCCATATATTCTTGAAGTTTTTTTTCATTATAGCTTTCAGAAATTTTTCCATTTTCAGCTACAATAAATTCCCCTAATTTAATAATTATTTTTTTTGGGTCGATTTTTTCACCTGACTTACCTATTCCCATTAAGATTCTTCCCCAATTAGGGTCTTCACCTGCTATGGCTGTCTTGACTAATGGAGAGTTTGCGATTGAGAAAGCTATATTTTTTGCTCTCTCGATTGTTTCTGAATTTACAACTTTTACAGTTATAAATTTTTTCGCTCCTTCTCCGTCAACAACAATTTGTTTCGATAATTCTAAACAAACTCTTCCTAGAGCTTTTTCAAATTTTAATGCTTCCCTACTAGAAATTGTATTTAGTTTTTTATTCTTAATTTTTTTAGTTGCGAATATTGCAACCATGTCGTTAGTTGAAGTATCGTTATCAATTGTAATAGCATTGAAAGTATTCGATAATACTTTATTTAAATATTTATTTAATACAGCTGATGAAATATCTGCGTCCGTAAAAATAAAAGAAAACATAGTTGCTAGATTGGGAGCAATCATTCCTGAACCTTTTGCAATCCCGGCTATTCTCACCACCTTGTCCCCAAGTTTGATTTCTGTATAAGCAACTTTTGGTTTCGTGTCTGTGGTCATAATTGCAGACGCAATCTTAAGCCATATAATTTTGTTTTGACTAATTCTTAGGTCTGAAACTAATTTTGAGATATTATCTTTTATTTTTTCGGCAGGAAATCTTTCTCCAATAACTCCTGTTGAAGCAAATAATATCTCTTTTATTTTAGTTTTCTCATAGTTATTCTCATTTTCAAATTTTTTTAAAGTCTCAACTAAAGTCTTAGCTATACTATCGAGACCTGTTAATCCCTGTTCCCCAGTAAATGTGTTTGCATTTTTAGTGTTAACCACTAATGCCTTAATATTATTCTTTGGACTTTTTCTGTTCCAGACAATCGATTCTGAAACAATTGAATTTTGAGTATAAGCAACAGCATAATTTGAACCATCTGGAAAATAAAACAAAGTAAGATCGTCTCTTCCGTTCTTATAAAGACCCGCGGATACTGATGATACGTTCAAACCTTCAATATTTTTTAGCTCCTGAAAGTCACCCATTCTGTATGTTTTTTTGTTTGAACTTAAGAGGTTTTTTAAATTTATTTTCATAATATTTGTTTAATTTAAATTATAAATACATATATAGAGTATTAATAATATTGTTACCAACCTACTAATATGAGTTTATTTACAAGAGGATTAAATAAAATATTTAAAACTGGCAATCAAAAAGAATTGGATAGGGTTAAGCCTTTAGTTGATAAAATCAACAACCAAGAGCCTAATTTCAAGAATTTAAAGGATGAGGAGCTAAAAGCTAAAACCCACCTTTTAAAGAAAAATTTTAAAGATGGCAGATCGCTTGAGTTGCTACTTCCAGAAAGTTTTGCCTTAGTTAGGGAGGCTGCTAAACGGGTTTTAAATGAAAGACACTATGACGCTCAATTAATAGGGGGTATTTTTTTACACCAGGGTAAAATTGCAGAAATGAAAACGGGAGAAGGTAAAACTCTAGTGTCTACTTTGCCTGCCTACCTAAATGCACTCACAGAAAAAGGTGTACATATTGTAACCGTCAATGATTATCTTGCTAGAAGAGATTCTCAATGGATGGGGAAGGTTTTTAATTTTTTGGGCCTTTCTGTAGGCTGTATCACTAATGAACTAGACGATACAGATAGAAAAAAAAATTATAATTTTGATATTACTTACGCCACTAACAATGAACTAGGATTTGATTATTTAAGGGATAATATGAAGTACGATCTTTCTGAAATGGTACAAAGAAATCATAATTATTGTATTGTTGATGAGGTAGATAGTATTCTTATTGATGAGTCTAGAACTCCACTGATTATATCCGGTAGAAGTGAGGATAAAAGTAATTTTTATTTACTCGCTGACAAATTTATAAATAAACTTCAGAAAACAGATTACGAAATAGATGAGAAAAATAAAAATGCAATTTTAACTGATGTTGGGATAGATAAAATCGAAAAACTTGCTCTACAGGAAAATGTTTTAAAAAATAATAATTTTTATGATCCTCAAAATTTAGATCTGGTTCATCATGTTAATCAAGGATTAAAAGCTAATTTTTTATTTAATAAAGACGTAGATTATATTTTAAGAGAAAATAAAGTTCAAATTATTGACGAGTTTACTGGTAGAGTTTTGGGAGGACGAAGATTTTCTGACGGGCTTCATCAGGCAATAGAAGCTAAAGAGAGTGTAGAGATACAAGAAGAAAATCAGACCCTAGCTTCGATTACTTATCAGAACTATTTTCGTCTTTATCAGAAATTGTCAGGAATGACTGGAACAGCCTTGACGGAGGCTGAAGAATTTTTTGATATTTATAAATTAAATGTAGTTTCAGTACCAACAAATAAACCGATGATTAGAAAAGATTTAAATGATCAAATTTTTCGAACTGAAAAAGAAAAATACCTCGCTATTACAAATAAAATTATTGAATGTCATCATAAAGGACAACCTGTTTTAGTGGGCACTACTAGCATAGAAAAATCTGAAAGAATTTCAAAAAATTTAATAGAGAAAAACATCAAGCATAGTGTCTTAAATGCTAAGCAACATGAACAAGAAGCAAAAATAATTGCTGAGGCCGGGAAAGTTGGAGCAATAACAATAGCGACCAATATGGCAGGTAGAGGAACTGACATTCAACTTGGTGGAAATAAAGATTTCAGAGATGAGGATAATCAAAAAGAGCTGTCACAAATCAAAGAGGACAAAGAAAAAGTAAAATCACTTGGGGGGCTTTATATTGTTGGAACCGAAAGACATGAAAGCAGAAGAATAGACAATCAATTAAGAGGAAGATCGGGAAGACAGGGAGATCTAGGAAGTTCAATTTTCTATATTAGTCTTGAAGATGAATTAATGAGAATTTTTGGTGCTGACTCTATTGACGGAATGCTAAAAAAATTAGGACTTAAAGAAAATGAATCTATTGATCATCCTTGGATAAATAAAGCCATGGAAAGAGCTCAGCAAAAAGTTGAGGGTAGAAACTTTGATATAAGAAAAACATTAATAAAATTTGATGATGTAATGAATGATCAAAGGCAAGTTATTTTTGGTCAAAGACTGAAAATACTTAAAAGTGAAAATATTTCAGAAACACTTCAATCTTTTCTTGATGAAGTAATATTAAATTTAGTTAAAGTAAAAAAAAACTATGAAAAATCAAATGATAAAACCATATATTTGAACGCAATTAAAAATATTACTGGAAATATATTGAATGATGATGAACTACTATCTTTAACAAATACTTCCGATAGTGAATATAATAAAAAATTAAAGGAAATGTTTGAACTAAAATATCAAGAGAGAATTAAACTAATTGGAGCAGCTGAAAATAGCGATATCGAAAAAAGAATTTTTTTACAAATTATAGATTTTTCATGGCGGTCGCATCTACAATATCTTGAGCAACTTAGACAAGTTATAGGTCTGAGAAGCTATGGACAAAAAGATCCCCTATCTGAATTCAAAAAAGAGGCTTTTATACTTTTTGAAGGACTGCTAGAAAAAATAAAAACTGACGTTGTTAAATTTTTATTAAATTTAAATATTGTGGTTTCACAAGAAAAAAAAGTGGAAAACAAAATAGGGTCTAAAATTCCTGAAAACTGTCTTTTAAAGTTAATGAAAAATCAAAAAATTCAAAGAAACGAAAAATGTGAAGCTACTGGAAAAAAATTTAAAAATTGTTGCGGCGCTAGTTTATAATAAAGTTTATTTCTTTAAACTTTTAAAAGCTTTAAGAGCAGCGTGCCTCGCCTCTTCGTGATTGACAATTGGGTTGGGATAATTTTTTCCAATTTCAAAATTTTTGACATCTTCTTGTAGTTCCCAGGGTTTATGAATAAATTTGTTGGGAATATTAGATAGTTCTGGCACCCATTTTTTTACATATTCACCTTTTGGATCGAATCGTTCTCCTTGTAGAATAGGATTAAAAATTCTGAAATATGGTGCTGCATCTGCACCACAACCAGCAACCCATTGCCATCCAGCGACATTATTTGCTTCATTAAAGTCCAATAAGCAGTCTCTGAAATATTTTTCTCCTTCTTTCCAATGTATTCTAAGGTGCTTAACTAAAAATGAAGCTACTACCATTCTTACTCGGTTATGCATCCATCCGGTTTCATATAATTCCCTCATTCCAGCATCAACAATTGGATATCCGGTCATTCCTTTTTTCCACGCAATTAGATGTTTCTCATTTTTTTGCCATGGAAAATAGTCAAAATCTTTTCTTAAATTTCCTTTTAACATTTCTGGAAAATAATTAATTAAACTGTGACTAAATTCTCTCCAGCCTAGTTCATTTATGTACTTTCTGTAACCATCGTTTTTTATTTTAATTTTTTGACACTCTTCCCAAATAGTTTCTATATGAATCTGGCCAAACGCTAAATAGGGAGAAATTTTAGATGTTCCTTTAATACTTGGTATATCTCTATGTTTTCCATAATCAGACAAGTTATTCTCTATAAAATATTTTATATTTTTTAAGGCTGTTTCTTCAGTAGGATTCCAAAGTTTTTCAAAATTTAAATGCCATTTTTTTTTTGATAATATGGAGTCTAAATTTGTTATTTGACCTAAAAAGTTAATTTTTTTAACCATGATCTTAATTTTCTGTTCTTTGCTAAAACCTTTATCTAAATAAAATTTTTCTGCTGTTCTCCAGAAATGTGTAAAAACTTTATACGGGGTACCGTCTCCTTTTTTTATTTCATGGGACTCATTTAAAATATTTCCTTTAAATACCTTAAAATCAATTTTTTTTGAATCTAGTAGATTAGAATTTTTTTTGTCAAATAATAAGTAATCAGGCTCATAAATTTTGTTCCAATAAATCGAAAAATTTTTTTTAGTTGTAATTTTTTCAAATATTTCTTTGTAAGAATTGGCCTCTAATACCTCAAGATTAATATTGAATTGATTTAATTTTTTTTTAAAGTTTTTAAGGGATTGGTAGAGCCACCAAAGTTGTGCTGATCTTTTGATAAAATTCTTTTTTTTTAAAATGTAAAAAGCACATACATGATCATGATTTTGGGTGGCGTATGCTAACGCATCATTCTTAGTTATTCTAAAGTCGTTCCGTAACCAGACAATGCCATTATTTTTCTTCATGTTGTTTATATTTATCAAATTCTAAAAATAATGATACGTGTTTTGGGTGGTGGCCTTGGTTTGAATCGCACAAACGACACATACCTTTTCAGGGTACTGCTCTACTACTGAGCTACAAGGCCTAAAGTCTAAAAGTTATTCTACCTTTAGTTAGATCGTATGGTGTCATTTCAACCATTACATTATCGCCTGCTAAAACTCTTATTCTATTCTTTCTTAATTTTCCAGATGTGTGAGCTAAAATTTCATGATTGTTTTCTAACTTAACCCGAAACATGGCATTGGGTAAAAGTTCAGTTACTTTACCTTTAAATTCTAATGTTTCTTGTTTAGCCAATTAATTTACCTTTTTTTTTAATCTTATTTTAATAGAATTTGCGTGACCTTCAAGATTTTCATATTTGGCTAGATTTATAACTGATGCTCCCAATCTTTCAATGCCTGATTTAGTCATTTTTATAATAGAATATCTTTTTAAGAAATCATAAACTGAAAGACCCGATGAAAATCTAGCAGAGCCAGAGGTTGGTAACACATGGTTTGGTCCTGCTAAATAGTCGCCAATAGCTTCTGGTGAATACTTACCAAGAAATATTGATCCTGCATTAAGAACATTTTTTAAAATTTTATCACTATTTTTGGTGAGTATCTCTAAGTGTTCTGGTGCTATTAAATTTATAGTTTCAGTTAATACTTTTTTGTTCTTAATTAATATTGATAAACCAAAATTTTTCAAGCTCTTGTAGGCAATATTTTTTTTAGGTAACGTTTTTAATTGTTGTGACAAGAAAAAGTTAATTTGCTTAATAATTTTAATGTTGTCAGCTATAATAATTGACTGAGCATTTTCGTCATGTTCAGCTTGAGCTATTAAGTCAGCTGCAATCCAATCTGGCTTTGACGATTCGTCTGCAACTATTGTAACTTCTGAAGGTCCAGCAATCATGTCAATACCGACTTCCCCAAAAACTTGTTTTTTTGCAGTAGTTACAAAAATATTTCCAGGTCCAACAATTTTATCTACTTTTGGAATTTTTTTTGTTCCGTAAGCCATTGCCGCAATAGCCTGCGCACCACCAATTTTATAAATTTCTTTAACTCTACATTTTTGTGCAGCATATATAACAGCGGGATTATAAATTTTACTCATGGATGGTGTAGTCATATAAATTTCCTTAACACCAGCAACTAATGCTGGAATACAATTCATTAGCACTGAACTAGGATAACTAGCCCGACCACCAGGCACATAAACTCCAACTCTATTTAACGCGCGTGATTTATAGGCAAATGAATTTTTAAATTTATCTTTAAAAGAATAAGAAAATAATTTTTGTTTTTTATGAAAGTTTAAAATTCTATTAAAAGCTAAATCAATAGAGGCTTTTGTTTTTTTGTCTAATTTTTTTATTATTTTTTTTTTTTCTGTTATAGAAAATTTAATATTATTTAATGAAATATTTTTTAACTTTGAGTATTTTTTTTCATATTTGATTAATGCTATGTCTTTATTTTTTTTAATATCCTGAACTATTTTCTTTACTTTTAATTCAATTTTAGGATTTTGTATTTTTCTCTTTTGTAAAATAAGATCTAATTTTACTAGAAAATTTTTTTGATTAAATTTAATTAATTTTAACATTATAAAAAATCATGTCTAGGTTGCGTGTTACTATTCCAAGAAGAACCTTGATCGTCTAGGGTTACATCAATTATTTCTGCTTTTATTTTAATCACTGAATCTCCTGAAAAAATTAATTTAATTTCATAGTTTTTATCAGTCAATAATTTACTTTCAATAGTTAAAAAATCTAAAAAATGTTTATCTTTTTTTGTATTAATTTTTTTTGATGACACGGTAATGACATTATCAAACTTTAAAATTGTTCTTATTCTCTTATTTTTTCTAAAGACGCCTTTTTCAACATCCTCCCACATAAATCTATTTAGTTGTATTAGAAAAATTCTATTTTTTTTTAAATTTGCGATATCTTGAGCCGATACAATGGCATCTTGTAGATGAGCAGCAATAACTCTTAAGTCTTCGTCTGATGTTGCTAATAATTTTAGATTTTTAACATTCATTTAAATTCTGATAATGCTTGCTTTGCACTCTTTTAACTTCTTTTCTAAGTTTTCATAGCCACGATCTAAGTGATAAACCCTATTAATAGTCGTTTTGTTGTCTGCTATCAATGCAGCCAGCACAAGACTAACAGATGCTCTTAGGTCAGTTGCCATAACTTCAGCGCCAGATAAATTTGTAGGGCCTGAGATAATTGCTAAGTTATTTTTAATGATAATTTTCGCACCCATTCTTCTAAGTTCTGGAACATGCATAAATCTATTTTCAAATATATTTTCAATTATTTTTGATGTCCCTGAAGCTCTTAACATCAGAACCATAATCTGTGCTTGTAAATCTGTGGGAAAACCCGGATAGGGTTCCGTTTTAACATTAGCACTATTTATTTTGCCTGATTCAAGAACAATAATTTTATTTTTACCTATCTTCATTTTGACACCCATTTTTTTTAGTAATTTGATTTCTGTCTCTATAATTTTAGGATTTATTCTTGAAAAAATAATTTTTTTCCCTATTAATGCAGCTGCAATTAAATATGTGCCAAGCTCAATTCTATCAAAGATTACTTCATGACTTATACTTTTAAATTCTTTTGTACCTATTATTAAAATTTTTCTTTTACCAATAAAATTAATATTACATCCCATTTTTTTTAAAAAAAATATCATATCTTGAATTTCTGGCTCAATGGCACAATTAGATATTATAGTTTTACCTGTTGCACTTACAGCAGCAAGAATGGCATTTTCTGTAGCTCCAACTGAAATAGAGGGAAATTTAATTATACTTCCTTTTAGTCCATTTTTAGCAGAGGCATATATGTATCCATTTTTAATTTTAATTTTTGCCCCGAGTCTTTCTAAGGCAAATAAATGTAAGTTAACGGGCCTTGTGCCTATCGCACATCCACCGGGAAGAGAAACTTTTGCTTTTTTATATTTTGCCAATAGAGGTCCTAAGACTAAAACTCCTGCTCTCATAGTTTTAAGGAGATTATAAGGTGCTATTGTTTTTAATTTTTTATTGTTTAAAATTTTTAAAGTATTTGATTTTTTTGAAATTTCTATATTTAATCCAATAAACTTTAATAGATTTAACATTGTATAAACATCTTGAACTAGTGGTATATTTTTTAAAGTAATAGCTTTGTTCGTAAGCAGAGCAGCTGCTAGTATGGGTAATGTGGCATTTTTAGATCCAGAAATCTTTATAGAACCTAATAATTTTTTCTTTCCTTTAATGATAAGTTTTTGCATCAATAAAGTTGAAATTATACTTTAGGTAAAGTAACGCCCTTTTGTTTCATGTACTTACCTTTTCGATTTGCATAAGTTACTTGAGGTTTTTCATTGCCTTTAATAAAAATAAATTGTGCAATACCTTCGTGCGCATATATTTTAGCTGGTAAAGGAGTTGTGTTAGAAAATTCTAATGTTACGTGGCCTTCCCAACCCGGCTCAAGTGGTGTAACGTTAACTATTATCCCACACCTTGCGTATGTTGATTTACCAAGACATATAACAAGAACATTTTCTGGTATTTTAAAGTACTCCATTGTTCTGGCTAAAGCGAAAGAATTTGGTGGTATAATGCACTCTTTTCCAATCTTAGTAACAAAGCTATCTTTTTTAAAAACTTTAGGGTCAACTATGCCTGAATTCACATTTGTAAAAATTTTAAATTCATTTGAGACTCTTGCGTCATAACCATAAGATGATAATCCAAAAGATATTTTTCCTTTTCTTACTTGTTTTGAAATAAATGGTTTAATCATAGCTTTTTCTTTAGCCATTTTTTTTATCCATCTGTCAGATAGTACTGTCATTTATTTTTAATTTTTTTTTTAATCTTTTTTTTAAATTTTTTTCTTTTTTTTAAATTTGTTCTTAAAGCTATTTCTCGCTTAATAAACTGAGAATTTTTTTGAACTGAAACTCTGCTCATTGTTATTTTAATTAGTCTTTGTCAGGATTTGTTAGGTCTTCAAGGGTGATGGGCTTGTCTATATCATGCATTATTTTTTCATCGTTAGATTGAGAGTCACTTCCTTTTCTTGCTCTTTTTTCCTCAATACGAGCTTTTCTTTTTGCTTCTTTCTTCATTGCTTTTTCGTTTCTCGTAGATTTATAGTCGTAATGAATACCCATTTTAGCTCCTGCATTTTTTTTCAATTTTACTTTGTAGATGGAAATTATGCAAGTCTCTTATAGAATAGTAGTTCTAATTTTACGAGAAGCCCATATAGCTCAGTAGGTAGAGCATTTCCATGGTAAGGAAAAGGTCGGCTGTTCGACTCAGCCTGTGGGCACCATATTTAATTTTTTTTTTTAATTAAAATAAAAATAATTGATAATGCAACAGCAATCAAAACGTCATAAATAGGTTCAGCTTTTGGATAGCCAAAATTCCATAAAATTACTAATACCAGCCAACTAACCCAATAGAATATACTTTGATTAGTCTTTTTCATTTTGAGTGAAATTTAGATTATGCATCCATTATCTGTACAATTTCTATTATCTTCTATCATATTAAAATAATCAATTGATTTTAAACTACTTACCATCAATGATTTATAAACATTTAAATATCCATTTAAGCTATTAGATAATTCTCTAGCTTCATTTTTCATTCCTAGTCTTGAAAAGTTTAATAACATCACAGAATTACCATTTGGAATATTATTATCACTTATGTCTATTGGCCTGTGAAAAAGATCATTATTAGAAATTATATTTTTTTGGAATATAGATTTTTCTTTTACATAAAAAAGTTCTAAAGTTTTTTTACATAACTCTTTGGCTTTAAATAAGTAGTTAGGTTTTAAAGTTTGCTCTGACAGATCTAGCAACATTGCTATAGCGTACGCATAGTCCTCCAAAAATACAGAGGTTTTTGAATTGGTGTGATAGAGCTTATCTTCTCTAAAAAAAAATTTTTCTAAACTATTATAATAGTTTTCTGCTGTTTGTAGATAATTGCCTTTAGGTAATATTTTTTCCGCTGAGATTAATGCACTTACCCAAAGACAGTTTAAGTCAAGTTGTATCTTATTATCAAAAAACGGTTTTTTTTTCTTTTTTCTTAAATTTTTTAACTTGATAATTATTGACTCTGGTGGGGTTTTAATTTCTCTTAATATTATTTTGTTTTCCCAATTTCCATCTGGGCTTACATCAAAATATAATTCGATATCTTTAATATCTCTTAATTCATTGTAAGTAAAAACGTAATATTTTCCCTCTTCTCCTTCGCTATCAGCGTCATAAGCTGACCCTAAAAGATTACTTTCAGAGTTTAAAAAATTAATATTTATAAATTCAATTGTTTGAATTATTTTTTTTTCAAAATATTCATTTTTATTTATTCTAAGAAACTTAGATGTTAAAAGAACAAATTGAGCATTATCATAAAGCATTTTTTCGAAGTGGGGGATTAACCAATTTTCATCTACTGTGTACCTTGAGAGCCCACCTTCTACATGATCATATATTCCTTGTGAGCAAAGCTGTTTTAAAACCAACTCGACAGATTTTAAGTAATTTAAATTTTTCGTTTTGGCAAAAAAATATAAAAGAGTATCGTAAATATTAAATAATGGAAATTTTGGAGCCCCTTTATACCCTCCTCTTTCTTTGTCTAAATTAATAATGATATTTTTTAAAATATTTTCTAAATTTTGACTTAAAACAGAAGATTTTTTTAATTCTAAACTTTTAGATATAACTGGTGACTGTTTAATAATTTCTTCTCGATGCTGACTATAAGTTTTTCCAACTTTTAAAATAACTTCCTGAAATGATGGCAGACCATGAGAAGGTATTTTAGGAAAATAGGTTCCTGCCATAAAGGGTATAGCGTTTTGATCGAGAAACATAGTTAACGGCCATCCTCCACTTGAATTATTAAAAAGTTGAAAAGAACTTTGAAAAATATAATCAATATCGGGTCTTTCTTCACGGTCTACTTTTATGTTCACAAAATATTTATTCATAAGATTTGTCGTCGCTTTGTCTTCAAAACTTTCGTGTGCCATAACGTGACACCAATGACAACTTGCGTACCCAATACTAAGAAGAATCGGAAATTTTTTTTCTTTAGCAAAGTCTAGCGTTTCTTTGGACCATACTTGCCAATTAACTGGATTTTTTTTGTGCTGCTGAAGATAAGGACTTAGATCTTCAGATAAATTATTTTTATTTATCTTTAACATTAAAAAAAGTTTTTTTTATTATTAGAGATATTAAAATTAAAATTATAAACATTGTTATAGGTAAATAAATTTCCTTACTAGAAATTAAATTTGCAAAATTAAAACTATCTGATTCTTCTATAAACTTGTTAATTCCAGAACCAATATTAACAAAAACAAACATTCCAGGTATGAATCCTAAGAAACTTGCAAAAAAATAATTTATTTTTTTCATATTGAAAACTACTGGCAATATATTTTGTAATGCAAATGGAAGACCTAATCCCCCTACAATTCTGAATATAAAAAAATAGAAAAATTCATTTTTTTTAAAAAGATTTATATATTTAAAAAATTTTTTTAAAATAATTTTGTTAACCAAGTCTTTAAAGAAAAAACTTGCAATTACATATAATATCAAGGCACCGAAGGACATTGAGGCTACCGCTACAAGAGTACCAATCCATTTACCAAATAAAATTCCTGAAGTTATTAAAAGTGGAGATCCAAATCCAAGCAATGCAACCCACGCTACAGATATTACAAAGAATATTAATAAATTTATATAGAGATTGTCTCCAATATATCTGTCTATATTTAATTGAAGCTCCTTATAATATGAGAAATCATTTAATCTACCAACCTCAATTTGTAAAAAAATAAAATACAGAAATGTAAATAGAATAAGCAAATAAGAAATTCCCAAAAATACTTTTAACTTATTGCTCATTATTTACATGTACAATACAAATTAATTAGATTATATAACTTTAAATATTTATGAAAAGAACTTATCAACCTAGCAATTTAGTAAGAAAAAGAAGGCACGGATTTAGAGGCAGAATGGCAACTAAGGGTGGCAGAAAACTAATCGCTAGAAGAAGAGCCAAAGGAAGAAAAACTATCTCAACTTAATTTTAAATGATTAAGCTTGAAAGTCTAAAAAAAAATAACTACTTCAAATTAGTCTTAAAAGAAAAAAAAGTACACACTGATTTTTTTTCTATATTTGCTGCTAAAAATTTTATTCCAAAAAAGAATAAAAATATATTGAACATTAGTTTTGTAATGAAAAAAAAAATAGGTAATGCTGTAACAAGAAATAGGATAAGACGTAAATTAAAAGCTATAGTGCACAGGCTTTTGAAGATAAAGGGTGCAATTAATTCGAATTATACTTATATAGTTTTTGGTAAATCGAAAGCCTATGAAAAAGATCATAAAATTTTATTTTCAACAATGCAAAGAAGCTTTGAAAAATTCTGATTCTATGATTTCAAATTTTTTAATTTTAATAATTTCGTTTTTAATAAAGTTTTATAATTTTTTTATCTCGCCTTTGTTGGGCGTGAAGTGCAGGTTTCTCCCTACATGTTCTGAATACTGTAATGATTCTCTAAAAGTGCATGGATTAATAAAAGGTGGTGCTTATAGTTTAAAAAGAATTATACGTTGTCATCCCATAAAAATTTTAGGTGGTGAAGATGGAATAGATCTAGTTCCCAAAAAAAATCATAAATCAAAGGAACTAAATTAAATGGAAAATAAGAATGTATTTATAGCTATAGCACTGTCGATGTCCGTACTTCTTTTTTGGTCTGCCTTTGTTGACTCTCCTCAACCTATTGATACGCAAAATCAAAAAGTTGTAAACACTCAATCAAAAGATAAAATAACTGATAATGGTATTGTTCCAAACATTGGAGAGACAATTGCCAAAGAAAATATTTCAAGAGAAGTCTCTCTAAAAAAAACAAATAGAATTTTATTAGAAAATAAAAAAATAAAAGGTTCAATTTCTCTTGTAGGAGCAACAATAGATGATTTATCTTTTAAAAATTACAAAACAAATATCAAATCAAATGATATTGTTCAGTTTTTAAATCCTAAAGAAACAAAGAACGGGTATTTTGCTGAGTCAGGCTGGGCGAGCATAGGAAATAAAATTAAAGTTCCAACAAATAAAAGTATTTGGAGTGTTGTAGGTAACAAAGTTTTATCAGTGAATAATCCTATAACTTTAGAGTGGAATAATGGTTCAAATCTTATATTTAGAAAAAAAATTGAAATAGATGACAATTATCTTTTTAAGATTAATCAAGAGGTGAAAAATAATTCCTCAGAACAAGTTGAATTATATCCCTACGCACAACTAACAAGAAAAAACATCCCTGAAGACTTAAAGGGTTTTTATATTCTACACGAAGGCTTTATCGCTGTTCTAGATGATGAACTGAAAGAAGATGATTATGATGACATAGAAGAAAAAAAAATAGTACGAGAAGCAGACAAAGGATGGATAGGTATAACAGACAAGTATTGGATGACGGCTTTAATTCCAGAGGCAGGTGAAAAATTTAAATCTACATTTTTATATCAAGGTGCATATAAAGCGAATTTCCTATTAAATAATCCAAAAATTATCGCTCCTTATGCTAAAGCAAACAATGAAATTAAAATTTTTGTAGCAGCTAAAGAAGTCCAAACTATTGATGCCTATGCAGAAAAAGAAAATATAGAGAAATTAGATTTAATTATTGATTGGGGTTGGTTTTATTTTTTTACAAAACCTTTGTTTTTCGCAGTTGACTATTTATTCAAGCTAACGGGTAATTTTGGAATAGCGATAGTTCTTATTACAATAATGATAAGGTTAATTTTTTTTCCTCTTGCTAGTTACTCTTTTAAATCGATGGCAAAAATGAAAGCACTGCAGCCAGAGATGGCTAGACTTAAAGATCTGCACAAGGATGATAAGACTAAGCTTCAACAAGCTATAATGGCACTGTACAAGAAAGAACAAATTAATCCTGCTTCCGGCTGTTTGCCAGTTTTAATACAAATTCCCTTTTTCTTTGCAATCTATAAAATGCTATTTATTTCACTAGAAATGAGACATCAGCCTTTCTTTGGTTGGATAAAAGATTTGTCCGCATCAGATCCGACAACAATATTTAATCTTTTTGGTTTACTTCCCTTTACGCCACCTAGCTTTTTAATAATAGGTATTTGGCCAATTTTAATGGGCCTAACAATGTTTGTTCAACAAAAATTAAATCCTGCTCCAACTGATCCTATTCAGGCTAAAATATTTATGTTTTTTCCAATATTCTTGACTGTGATACTAGCTTCTTTTCCATCAGGATTAGTTGTGTATTGGACCGTTAACAACATATTAACTATTGCTCAACAATGGTTCATAATGAAAAGAACAACAGTTAAAACAAATTAAATGGGTTCGAGAGAAGATAGCCTAGAAAGTTTAAAAAAGTTTTGGCCAAAAAATGCGCCTGACATTTCCCAAGTTCCTAAATATGTAAATAAATATAAAAAAGAAAAGATAGTAATAAAGTGTGGAGGAAAAGTTTTAATAGATCCCGACCTATTTAATAAATTTATAGAAGATATAGCAATACTTTATAAATTAGGGCTAACTATAATTATTGTTCATGGAGGTGGTCCAAGAATAAAAATAGAACTAGCAAAATTAAATATTGAGAGTCAATTTATTAATGGTTTAAGGGTTACTGACAAACAAACTATGGAAATTGTTGAAAAAGCTTTGGTAGATTTTAATTATGAAATTATAGAAAAATTGAAAATAAAAGAATGTAAAGCGAGTGGGTTAAATGTAAGTCAGGATAATATTTTTATAGTAGATCAGGAAAGCGAGAACCTTGGCTTTGTTGGAAAGCCAAAAAAAATATTAAATGAAAAAATTCAAAATATTGTAGATCAAAAGCAAATACCTGTAATTTCTCCAATGGGTAAAGATGAAGAAGGAAAAAAATACAATATTAATGCAGACACGGCAGCGGCAGCTATAGCAAAAAGTTTAAAATCTAGAAGATTACTACTAATGACAGATGTAGCAGGTGTTTACGACAAAAATAAAGTATTAATTAATGAAATTAAACCTATGGAAGCAAAAAACTTAATTGATAAAAAAATTGTAGAAGGTGGAATGATACCTAAACTCTTAAATTCAATTGATGCTATTGAAAATGGAGTTAAGGGTGTTGTTATTATTGATGGTAGAAAGCTTCATTCTATTTTATATGAAATTTTTTCTGATGAAGGTTCTGGAACACTTATAAGAAAATGAAAGAATTAAAAGATATAAAATTTTGGCTTTTTGATCTTGATAATACTTTGTACTCGGGTGATACGAAGGTATTTGACCAGGTAGATAAAAAAATGACATTTTTTATATCTAATAAACTGAATGTCTCTGTAGAAGAAGCAAAAAAAATTCAAAAAAATTATTTTCATGAATATAATACTACACTTAATGGAATGATTAAGAATCATAAAATTGATGCTCAAGAATTTTTAGACTTTGTTCATGATGTAGATTTAAAATTTTTAAAAGAAGATACAAAGCTTCAAAACGAATTAACTAATCTAAAAGGAAAAAAATTTATATTTACCAATGGATCAAAAGCTCATGCTGCTAATGTTACCAAAAGAATTGGCATTCAAAATCTTTTTAATGGAGTGTTTGATATAGTAGATGCTGATTTTGTGCCAAAACCCTCAATTGCACCATACAAAAAAATTATTGAAAAATATAGAATAGATCCCAAATATTGTATATTCATTGAAGATATAGCTAGAAATTTAAAACCTGCTAATGAATTAGGAATGAAAACAGCTTGGATAAAAAACAATGAGCCTTGGGCGGCAGAATTTTCTAATGAAAGATTTATAGACTATAAAATAGATAACTTGTCAGAATTTTTAAGGAGAATAAATGAACAAAAGTGAGTTAGAAGCAATAATTGATCAAGCTTGGGATAAGAAAGAAGAAATAAATAAAAATTCGGATAAAAAAATAATTGATGCAATTAATCGGGCTGTAAATGATTTAGATTCAGGAGTAGCAAGAGTTGCAGAAAAAATTGAAGGTAGGTGGGTCACCCATCAGTATTTAAAAAAAGCAATCATGCTAAGTTTCAGGATTTACGACATGGAAACTTTAAGCGGACCTTATAGTAGTTGGTATGACAAATCTCACTTGATCAAAGGAAAAACTGCTGGATGGACTAAAGAAGATCATATTAAAGCAGGTTTTAGAATGGTGCCTAATTCTCCAGTAAGAAAAGGATCCTTTGTTGGGAAGAATGCTGTTTTAATGCCATGTTTTATAAATATTGGTGCCTACATAGATGAAGGTACGATGATGGACACCTTTTCAAGAGCCGGTAGCTGTTGTCAGATAGGTAAAAATTGTCATATCTCAGCAGGTTCTGGTGTTGGAGGAGTTCTAGAGCCAGCTCAGGCATTACCAACTATTATTGAAGATAATGTTTTTCTGGGAGCAATGTCTGAAATCGTTGAAGGGGTAATCGTTAGTGAGGGTTCTGTTATTAGTATGGGGATGTGTATTGGTCAATCTACAAAAATTGTTAACAGACAAACTGGAGATATTACTTATGGTAAAATTCCACCGTATTCTGTGGTTGTTCCAGGATCATTGCCAGATAAAAAAAATCCTAACGCACCATCATTAAGTTGTGCTGTTATAATTAAGCAAGTGGATGAAAAAACTAGAAACAAAACTTCAATTAATGATCTGTTGAGAGAATAATGAAAAATTTTGACGAACTTCAATTATCAAAAGATCTCATAAGTTTTCCAAGTGTAACCCCTGTCGATGCTGGTGCCATAGATTACATATCTAAAAAACTGCAGCAGCTAGGATTTAAATGCAAAATTTTAGAATTCAAAGATAAAAAAAATCCCTCAATAAAAAATCTATATGCAAGACTAGGGAGCGATCAACCAAATTTATGTTATGCAGGTCATACGGACGTTGTCCCACCAGGTAATATAAAGGACTGGACAGTTGATCCTTTTAAGCCTCAGGTTAGAAATAATTATTTAATTGGCAGGGGGGCTAATGACATGAAAAGCTCTATTGCTTGTTTCATAGCAGCAGTTAGCAATTTTTTAGAAATAAATAAAAAAATAAAAGGATCTATCAGTTTTTTAATTACAGGGGATGAGGAAGCTCAGGCTATAAATGGCACTAAAAAAGTAGTTGACTATTTAATTAAGAAGAAAGAAAAAATTGATTTTTGTATTGTTGGAGAACCAACAAATCCTAACAAATTAGGGGAAATGATTAAAATAGGAAGAAGAGGCAGCCTGTCATGTAAGTTAGAAATTCATGGCACACAAGGTCATGTTGCCTATCCACATCTCTCAAAGAATCCAATTAATAGTTTAATTGATATATGTAAAAAACTTAAGGAAAAACCCTTAGATAAAGGAAACAAGTATTTTCAGGCATCTAATCTAGAGTTTACAGCTATAAATGTAGACAATCTGGTGCACAATGTCATTCCAGCTAGAGCAAAAACTCAATTTAATATTAGATATAATGACTATCACTCATCGGTAAGTTTAAAAAAAAGAATAACTTCGGTAGTTCAGTCAATCTGTAAAAAAAACAAAACAAAATATAAAATAGATTTTTTAGTTACAGGAGACTCATTTTTAACTCAACCTGGACCAGCTATTCAAATGGCGAAAAAGATAATTAAAAAAATTACAAAAATTAACCCAGTATTTTCAACATCTGGAGGAACATCTGATGCAAGATTTATAAGAAAGATTACTTCATGTCTTGAATTTGGTTTAGTAAATAAAACTATGCATCGTGTTGATGAATGTGTTTCCTTAAAAGACTTAAAAAATCTAAAAAAAATTTATTTAGAAATCATAAAAAAATTTTTAAGTTAAGAATATTAAATTTTATTAATGCTTTTATGCAAGATATAAAAAATACTGACAAAATAATTTTAATTATTTTAATCATCTTAGCGTTTGCCTCATATGCTATTGGCTTTATTCTTGGTGAGAATTCTGCTGGTGGCTCAGCTTTTGATTTTGAATATGTAAAAAGAAATATCATAACTTTTAAAGATAATAGTTTCTTCGAAGCTATAAAGTTGACTGCAACTAAAGATTCTCAAATTTTTCAAAGCACGAGGTCTCCTGGGTTTTACGTATTTAATAAATATTTAAATCCCTTTACAAACAATATACTTTTTCATCAGACTTATATCTCTTTACTTTCATTGTTGATTCCACTTCTTTTATTTTTGAATTTAAAAATAAAATTTAAAAATACTAATGTTTATTTATTAGCTTTACTATCTTCGGTAATGCTTCTAAGTCCCTATTTTAGATCGAGTGCTTTTTGGGGGATCGAAGAAAATTTTGGGATTGTAATGGTTGGTTTCTCTGCTTTATTCTTGCAGCTTTATAAAGAATCTAAGTCTAAGTATTTCGAGATGACACATTTAGTGTTGTTAGCTTTATTCAGCTCACTTTGTGTTTACGCTGATCAAAAACTTATAATAATTCCTTTAATAACACTTATATCTGTAATGATTATGAAAAATAAAATTCCCAATAAATTATTTTTAATATTTATGTACATTCTTTTTTCTATTCCATTCTTATATCTAATAATTTTATGGGGAAGTATAGTCCCTACTGGAGACTCAGATAGAAGAAATTTTGATTTATTAGATACAACACGAAATTACCATCATTTCGGATACAGTATTTCTATCGTAAGCTTTTACCTTTTCCCATTTTTTTTTTCTTTAAAAGATAAAAAAAAAAAATTATTGAACTTTATCAAAAATAAAGAAAATTATTTTTTTTTAATTATTTTTATTTTTTATTTAATTTATTTTTTATTTTATTATAACTTAGATAATATTAATCATTCTGGCGGGGGTGTATTTCGAAAAATATCTGATATATTATTTAAGTCTGTTATTATTCAAAAAATTATTTTAGCCTTAATTTTTTTATTTTCTTGGATTTTAATTTTAATATTTTCAGAAAAAGAACCTTTAAACTTTTTTATTCTTACTGTATTTCCGGTTTTGTCTATATTTATTTCTCCAGCGTTATTTCAAGAATACTTCGATCCATTAATCTACTTTTTAATTCTAATTTATATTTCTAAAAAATTTTTTTTTAACTTCAAAAGTTCCGTTTTTATTTTTTCATATTTTACTTTATTTTTATTTATTGCTATTTTTTACTATAGATAGTTCTTAAGTATCTATCTTCTAAGTTTTATTTCTTAAAAATTTTATAACTTTAATTAGTTCAAATATTGTTTTTAAACTATTAATAGAAAAAAACTTAATACTAGATTTATTATCTATTTTATATTTTACAGGAATAAAAAATAAAGATTTTTTTTTTCTTATAAAATAAGAAATTATCTCTAAGTCTAAAAAAAACTTCTTTGATATTAAATTTATTTTTTTATTTTTATAAAAATTTTTAAACCCCTTAAGACCAGCTTGTGTATCTGTTATTTTTTTATCAAAATTGAGACTTAGATTGATTATTTTACCTATTATATTTCCAATCAAAAACCTAGATAATTGATAAATTGATAAATTTTTATTATCTATTTTACTTTTTTTATCTCTTCTATTGATCGCAACAAAATCATGTCCTTCTTTTAGCTTTTTTACTAGCAAATTAAATTTATCAAAATACGGTAAATCGCAGTCAATCAAGATTATATAGTCCGACTTTGCTTTTTTAAGACCCATTCTAACAGCAAAAGACTTGCCATAATTTTTTTTCAGATTTATTACTTTAACTGTATTATTTTTGATATTTTTTATTTTGTAGTAAGTTTTGTCAACACTTCCATCATTTATTAAAATAATTTCATTTCTTATCTTAATTTTTTTTAATTTTTTTATTAATAAAACAACACTTTTAGTTATAAACTCTTCAGCATTGTAACATGGAACTATTATTGATAACGATTTCATATTTAGTTGGTAAAATATGAGTATAATACTTTTTGTTTATTATCAAAAACTAATGATAGATTTTAGCTTATTCTAAATATGCCTTCTCAAATTTCAATAATCCTACCAAATTACAATAGTTCCAATACTATTTTAGCTACCATAAATTCTATTACTAGTCAGTCTTGTAAAAATTGGGAGCTCATAATTATTGATGACTGTTCTGATATTAAAACAAAAAAAATTTTGTATAAATTAAAGAAAAAAAAAAGAATTAAAATTTTTTATTTAAAAAAAAATAGAGGAGCAGCTTATTGTAGAAATTTAGGAATAAAAAAAGCAAATTCAAATTATTTAGCTTTTATTGATTCTGACGATTTGTGGCATAAAAAAAAATTAGAATCTCAAATTAATTACATGGAAAAAAATAACTATTATTTTACTTATACTAACTACAGAACATTCAATGTTAATAAAAAAGAAAAGAAAATTATCAAACCGCCAAATAGATTTGAGTTTAATTCCTTTGTTAAAAATACGTCAATTTGTACTAGCACTATGATTATTAAGAGATCTATAATTAATAGAATTAGATTTCCGAACACAGAAATATGTGAAGATTACTACTTTAAATGTCAAATATTAAAAAAAATCAAATTTGCATACTGTTATCCGGTTTGCCTAACTGAGTACCAAATCAGGAAGGACTCTCTTCAGAGTAACCGTATGAGAAATCTATATTGGATTTGGACAATTAATAAAAATTTTAATCAATTTAGTATTTTAGAGAATATAGTTTCTATTTTTCTTATATCTTTTAATTCATTAAAAAAATATGGTTTCAAATAAAAATTAATAAAAAACTTTAGACAAGTACAAGCCGTATGCAGGTGCAGGTGGTGCACAATTAGCTCTTTTTTTTGATTTAATAATACTTTCAAATTTTTTTAAATTCCACTTCAGTTCTCCAACATATTTTATACAGCCCACCATCGACCTAACTTGCTGTTGTAAAAAAGATCTAGATCTGAATATCATAATTATTCTATCACCTAACTTTTGTAACTTAACTTCATCTAATGTCTTAATAGGCGATTTAGCGTTGCAAGATGAAGACCTAAAAGTTGAAAAATCTTTTTTACCCTCTAATAAATTTGCGGCTTCTTTCATAAGCTTGAAGTTTAGATTAAATTTAATGTGCCATGCTCTATTAAATTCTAGAGACAATGGTGCTATACGATTTACTATTACGTACTTATATTCTCTTTTTTTCGCACTAAATCTTGCATGAAAATCTAATCTTCTTTTATCAAGTTTCAAAATAGATATTTTTTTTTTATTTAAAAAAAAATTAACTGAATTTAAAAAAAGAAATTTATTATTAATTTTGGACTTAAGATTAAAATGTGCAGACTGTCTGATGGCATGAACACCTGAGTCTGTTCTACCAGAACCATAAATAGTAATTTTTTTTTTTAATATTTTCGTTAAAATTCTTTCGATTGTTTGCTGAACAGAAGATCCATTCTTTTGTTTTTGCCAGCCAACAAAATCGGTCCCATTATATTCAATTGTAATTTGATAATTAAACATTATTTACTAAGTCACCTATCTTAAAATTCATTCCTAATAAAAAATCCTTAAGTAATAATTTATTTTTTCCTTCTCTTTGTATTTCATTAATTCTTATAGATTTATCTTTGCACGCTATTGTAAAGTTGTTATCTACTATAGTTCCAGTTACTCCTTTTTTTTCTAGTATTATGGCTTGCCATATTTTATATCTTATTTTTTTATATTCAAACCATGCTCCAGGATCTGGATTTAAACTATTTATTTTGCCAATAATGTTATTTGCATTATTGTTCCAGTCAATTTTACCTTCAGCTTTTAAAATTTTTTTTGCATAAGTAGCAAAGTTATTTTCTTGTTTAGTAAATCTTGCTTTGTCGTTAAAGATACTATCTAGAGTTTTCACAATATTTTCAGAACTTATTTTTGATAATTTCTCTGAAATTTTATAGCTTGTATCGGAAGGTTTGATTTCAATCTTTATTTTACTCATAACTGGACCAGTGTCTAATGCTTCTGTAATTCTCATCATACTTACACCAGTTTCCTTATCTAAATTCATGACTGCTCTTTGTATGGGTGCAGCACCACGCCACTTCGGAAGTAATGATGCGTGAATATTTAAGAAACCTTTTTTTGGTATATCGAGAAATTTTTTTGGTATTAGCTGTCCATAAGCTACTACAACCACAATGTCTGGATCTAGATTTTTAAAAAAAAACAATTCTTCATCAGTTTTTAAACTATTAGGACTCCTTATTGCTAAATTTAGATTTTGAGCTATTTTTTGAATTGGTGAAGAATTTAATTTACGACCACGATTAGATTTTTTTGGCGGTTGAGTATAAACACAACAAATTTTATATGAAGATTTCGCTAAAGCTTCTAAAGATAACACTGAGAACTGAGGTGTACCCATAAAGATAATTTTATGTGACATTAGTTTAATTATTTTAAACTACTATTCTTTCTAATATTTTTTTTTGTTTTGAGAGTTTTTTGACAATAAAATTTTTTTTCAATTTTGATAAATAATCAATAAATAAAATTCCTTCTAGATGGTCCATTTCATGCTGAATGCATGTTGCTAAAAGACCTTTGGCTTTTAGTTCTTTTTTTTCACCATTGTAGTCCAAATAACTAATATGGCATTGATCAGGTCTATCAACTTCAGCAAACTGCCCAGGAACTGACAAACAACCTTCTTCGTAAGTAGCATTATTTTTTGATTTAATAATTATTTTTGGATTAACAAAATATAATGGTTTTTTTTCATCTTCTTTTGATAAATCGATTACAATTACTCTTTTTGGATATCCGACTTGTATAGCTGCTAGTCCAATCCCTGGAGCGGCATACATTGTTTCAACCATATCATCCATTAATTTTCTGATCTCATCATCAACTTTTTCAACATCATGCGATACTTGTCTTAAAAAAGGATCTGGCTCAATTAAAATTTTTCTAATTGTCATTACTTGCTTTTATATTAGATTTTGCTTCTCTCGGGTAGTGCAGTGATTAAAATTTTATTACTAAAATTTTTTAAACCTGACTTTATTAATAAATGATTAATAAAATAGATGGTTTGAACATCTAGGTCCAATATCTCATCCTCACCTATTAACTCTACAATTCTTAATAAGAGCAAACCAACTTCTTTATTTTTTCCAAAATTTAGCAACTCTATTGGAGGTAAGTTATTTTTTACAACGTTTTTATCAATAAGTTCTGCGGGAATAATAAAACCATCTCTCTCTAACGCTTCAAAAAGCATTATGTCTTTTAATGAAATTTTATATTTTTTATTTTTTTTAATTTTTTTGTAAAGAGTTTTAAGTTCTTTTTCTACTTTCTTTTTAGAGATATTTCTTTCTGTATAAAAAGTTAAAAGTTTTGAAGTGTGATATTTATTGTTGTTATATTTAATTGTCCCAAGATCAACATTTTTTTTATAAATAATATTTTCAGCCACTAACTGTTTGTAGGCAGGAGGGATTTCTTTTGGGCTTAAAGCTTTTAATTCTTTGTTTACATATTCTCTCGAAATATTCAATAATTTATCTTTTTTAAATAAATCACTTAATAAGAAAATATATTCTAACTTTGTCTCGATACTATCTGTCAATAAAATTTTTTGGTAAACTAAAGCTCTTGCATTTGTAGGTTCAAGTGTTGAGTAAACTTCAGTAGTATTTAAAAAATCATTAAAATTAAACTTTATATTTTTGTATATCTCGAAAATATATGAGCTTGATAAAGAACCATTATTAGCTGCGATTTCAAATTCAATAATTTGCTCTTTGATTTTGAGATCATTAATATTTAATAAATTTGCTGTTGTTATGTACTGCCATATTTGTTTATTTGTTTTTATGTTTGGAGTGTATGTAAATTCTGGAATAGTTATAGAAGATAAATAAAAATTTAATAGGTTTGTGTCATCAATTTTTTCATCTAACTTCTCAGTCAAACCTAAAAGGTAATTAATTTTTTTGTCAAAAAATTTATTAGATAATTTTTGTTCTCTTAGAAGATCAAGAATAAGTTGAGCTTCATTTTTTTTATTAGTTTTAATTAAGCAAATAATTTTAAATTGATCTAGATATGAATCTTTTACATCTTTATTAATTAATGTAATATTCCTGCAAGCTTCGCTTAAATTAGCTTTTGCAATATTTTCATCTACTAAATATCTAATAATTTTTTTTATATTAGGAAGTTCATTATTCTTATTTAAAAAAGTATCTATAAGATCATCTTTCTTATTTTCAATGAGCCAATCAAATTTATAATTAACAAACTCTACGTCGGTCATGTTTTGATTTGGTGGTCTTGCAACGGTAAATAAAGTTTTGGTTAGTATTTCTTCTGCAAATGAGGAGAGTTTAATTTTATTGACTCTTTCTATTGTGTCTTTGACGCTGGTACCTTCTGAGTTTGCCCACATATCTAAAGTTAAATTATTTTCTTCTGGGTCAAATATTCCATAAACAGAATTATTACTTATATCCAGGGTGCTAGAATTAATGTTATTTTCTTTTGATAGTGGTGAATTAATTTTAATTTTTGACTTACTTTGTTCTGGAAAAATATCTTTAAATTTATTTGTATTAGTTTTTATGTCTAAATTTTTTTTCTCCCAAATATTAACACTATCTTCAGAGAAAAGTGGTGTAAAAATAAAAATTATTAGAAAAAAAAAAATTTTTTTATTTAAGTTTAATAATTTCATTAGTAATATTTTTTTTAATTTCTTGTTTTGGGGCTGGAAAATTAAATTTGTTCAATAAAAATAAGACCAATAAAAAGGCTAAACAGTATAAGAAAAAAATAAATATTTTTCTTTTAGTTGATACCCTTGAGCTAAAGCGACTATTGTAATTAAATTGCATAGTAGTTAAATATATTTAAACTTAATAAAGAATAAATAAGACAAATTTATGATAAATCAAATTATAAATCAGGAGATTAATTGAAAAATAACCTTACTTTGACTGGAATGATGGGTGTTGGTAAGTCAACCATAGGTAAATTGCTTTCAAAACACCTTTCAATGAAATTCACTGATATAGACAAAATCATAGAAAAAAAACTTGAACTAACTATTCAGCAAATTTTCGCAAAAAAAGGAGAACCTTTTTTTAGGAAATTTGAAGAAAAAATTACTCTCGAAGAAATAAAAAAAAAAAATACAATTGTGTCTTTAGGAGGTGGTGCCTTTATGAACAAAAAAATTAGAGACTATGTTATTTCAAATACAAAAAGCTTCTGGCTGGATTTAAATGTAGAATTACTTAGGCAAAGAATTAAAAATTCTATGCAGAGACCTCTGTTAAACACTATGAATGTCAAATTAACTTTAGAAGAAATTTATAATGCGAGAAAAATTACATACTCTCTTGCTAATTATAAAATTGATTGTAATAATTTAAATCCAAACTTAATTGTAAAAAAAATAGTTAAACTTTATGAAAATTACTAAATTAAAAGTAAAAAATTTAAACTCAAACTACACTGTAATTATTGGTAGAAATATTTTAAATCAAGTTTCTGACCAAATTAAAATATTATGCCCTGGCGCTCAAAAAATTGCTCTAGTAGTAGATAAGAATGTTCCAAATAAATTTAAAATTAAACTGAAAAACTATTTAAAGAAATATAAAATTTATATCTTTCAATATTCTGTAAATGAAAAATTTAAATCATTTGTAAATGTAAATAAACTTGTTGAGAAATGTCTTTCAAACAACTTTAATAGAAATGATGTTTTAATTTCGTTGGGTGGTGGCATTATGGGTGATTATAGTGCTTTTGCGGCGAGTATAATTAAGAGAGGAATAAACTTTATCAATATTCCTACGACATTACTGGCTCAGGTAGATTCTTCAATTGGTGGAAAAACTGGAGTTAACTCACCGAGAGGTAAAAATTTAATTGGATCATTTTATCAACCAAAATTAGTTATTTCTGATGTTGAAATTTTAAAAAGCTTACCACAAAGAGAATTTATTTGTGGTTTCGCAGAAATTTTAAAGCACGCTTTAATTTTAAAAAGTAATTTTTTTAGTTGGCTAAAAAGTAATTCTAATGGATTGCTAAAAAATAGAAATTTAGATTTATTAAAAGAGGCAGTAAGTGAAAGTTGCAAAATTAAACTTCATTTTGTTAATAGAGATATTTTTGAAAAAAATATTAGAATGACACTAAACTTTGGTCATACATTTGCACATGCAATCGAAGCACAAAACAAATATTCAAAAAAAATAAACCATGGAGAAGCTGTAATTATGGGAATGATGATGGCTACTAAACTTTCCTATCTTAAAAAATTATGTAGCTTAAATACACTTGATCAATTGAAACAGATCTACATCTCTAATAACTTAAAATATGATATTAAAAAGTTTTTTAAAAAAAATGAATACAAACATATAGCCAATTACATGAGTGTGGATAAAAAAAATAATGATAATAAAATTAATTTAATTTTGTTAAAAAAAATTGGACAAACAACAAAACCAAATACTTATAAAATTTCAAGTACTGAGTTGAAGGCAGTATTTAACAAAATTATTTAATTTTTATTTCCAAAGCGTGAATTTTAGTTTTCAACTCCTCTGAAAGAAGGGTCATGATTTCTCTTTGAGCTTTAACTCTGCTCAATGATTTTAAATAAATAGATTCAATTTCAAGTCTTAAATGATACTTTTCCACATCAAATGACTTATGTGTTCTATGCTTGCTGCTATCATCTATAGTTAAAATACTCTCAAGTTTAATATTTTCCTTTATTTTATTTTCTACTAACTCTAAAAAATCATTCATATAATCTTAATTTACTATATAAATACTTTTTTAGTATGAAAATTATATGTGACTGGGAAAACTGTGATCAAACGGGTAGCTATAAAGCTCCCTTAGAGAAAGATAATAGCAAAAAATATAGATTGCTTTGTCTAGAGCATATTAAGCTTTTCAATAAAAAATGGAATTATTTTTCGGACATGTCTGATCAAGAAGTTGAATATTTTGTTAAATCAGATCTGACTTGGCACAAAGCAACAAAGAGCTTTGGTTCATCTGATAATTTTTTCAATATTCTTTGGAACAATGCATTAGAAGACAAAATTAATATTTTTAAATCTGAAAGTTTTCATGAATATAAAAGAACCCAATTAAGTAATACCGATAGAGATGCATTTGATGCTATGGAAATAAAATATGACGCTAAATGGGAGGAAATTCAGAAGCAATTTAAAACTCTTGTTAAAAAATATCATCCTGATAAAAATCAAGGTAGTAGAAAATTTGAAGATAAACTAAAAAAAATTACGTTAGCATATAGCCAATTAAAAATGACAATAGGAAAAAAAAATAAATGACAGATTTAGCGGCATTAAAAAAACCAGACATTAAAGTATCTGTTAGACAAACTTTCGGTATCGATACCGATATGGAAATTGACGCTTTTTCAAAAAAAAATGAACTTGTTCCTAAAATTGATCAAGATTACAAGTTTGATAGGGATACAACGTTAGCTATACTTTCTGGATTTGCATTTAATAAAAGAGTTTTAATCCAAGGTTATCACGGAACAGGAAAATCGACTCACATAGAACAAGTAGCTGCAAGATTAAATTGGCCATGTATAAGAGTTAATTTGGATAGTCATGTAAGCCGAATAGATCTTATCGGAAAAGATGCCATCGTTTTAAAGGATGGCAAACAAGTCACTGAATTTAAAGAAGGAATCTTGCCTTGGTCTATACAAAATCCAGTTGCATTAGTGTTTGATGAATACGATGCGGGTAGACCTGATGTAATGTTTGTCATCCAAAGAGTTCTTGAGAACGAAGGTAATTTTACATTATTAGATAAAAATAAGGTTATTTCTCAACACGATTATTTTCGAATGTTTGCAACAACAAATACTATAGGACTTGGTGATACAACTGGACTCTATCATGGTACTCAACAAATTAACCAAGGACAAATGGATAGGTGGAATATAGTATCTACTCTGAACTATTTACCTTTTGAAAAAGAGTTAGAAATAATTTTAACAAAAAATAAATCTTATACCTCTAAAGAAGGAAAAGAAAAAATTTCGAATATGATTAAAGTTGCAGATCTGACAAGGAAAGGGTTTATCAATGGTGATATATCTACAGTAATGAGTCCAAGAACTGTTCTACACTGGGCTGAGAATACTAAAATATTTAATGATCACGGATATGCTTTTAGATTAACGTTCTTAAATAAATGCGATGATATAGAAAAAAAAATTATTTCTGAGTACTACCAAAGGTGTTTTGGTCAGGATCTTCCTGAGTCATCTGTTAATGTAACTATTTCCTAAATGGAAAAGAAAACAGAGATAATAGAAAATTTTAAAAGAGCAATCACTTCTACAATTAAATCAATTGTTGGAGATCAAACTATCGAAGTAGTCTTTGGTAATGAAGTAAATAAAAAACAGAACAGAACTATAACTCTTCCAAGTCTTAAAAGTATAGATAATATAAATGATTATATAAAAACTAGAGCCTTAGCTGATTCTGAGGCTTTAAGGTTTAAGTGCTCAAATACTGATATTTATAATAGTTTTGAGCCACATGGAAACATGTCAAAATTATTATACGCTGTTGCTGAAAAAGTTAGATATGAAAATATAGGATCTTCATATTTTAAGGGCATTAAAAAAAACCTAAACTACTTATATGAAGCTAAAAGTAAAACAAAGAATGAATATAAAAATAGTGATTATGAATTTCTAGATGCTTTTGAATATTATTTGAGAAGTAGTATTTTAAAATCTAGTAAAAATAAAGAATCAGAAAATAAATATAAAAAATATAAAAAAAAATTAGATTCTAAGCTTAAAAATAAGCTAGATTTATTAAATGATTCATTGCTGGATCAAAAAAAATACAATTATTTAATCTCAAAAATTATTTCTCAGTTCAAGATAGATGAGAGTATAGAATCTGAGCCAAATGAAGATGATAAAAAAAATAACGAAAAACTTGAGAATGAATTAAAAGATGAAAATAACGAAAGCTCAAAAGATAGTAAGAATAATGAGATGTCGACAGATGCTAGCTTACCTGATGTGAATCAACTACTATCTGAAATCGGTAAAGAGATTGAGGTCGATGAAGAAGATTCTCTTAATGAACCCAATAATAGAGAAAAAATTAATAAAAATTTTGGAGATTCAAAATATAAATCTTATACTCAAGAATTTGATGAGACTATATTTGCTCAAGAGCTAGAAGATGAAGAAGAACTTGTGAGATTAAGACAAAACTTAGATCAACAATTATTAAGTTTAAAAAATTTTATTTCTAAATTAGCTAACAAACTTCAAAGAAAATTACTAGCAAAGCAAAATCGTTCTTGGGAATTTGATTTAGAAGAAGGTTCATTAGACACTTCAAAGTTAACTCGAATTATAATAGATCCTCTTAACTCTCTATCTTTTAAAAAAGAAAAAGATATTAAATTTAAAGATACTCTAGTAACAATTTTAATTGATAATTCAGGTTCTATGCGAGGAAAACCAATTTCAGTCGCCGCTATCTGCGCTGATATTTTAGCGAGAACTCTGGAAAGATGTTCTGTAAAAGTAGAAATTTTAGGCTTTACTACTAAGCACTGGAAAGGAGGACAAAGTAGAAAAAAATGGGTAAATAATGAAAAACCATTATTTCCAGGTCGCCTAAATGATTTAAGACATATAATTTATAAATCTGCAGATACACCTTGGAGGCAATCAAAAAATAATATGGGTTTAATGCTTAAAGAAGGGTTGTTAAAAGAAAATATTGATGGTGAAGCTTTAACATGGGCTCACAACAAAATCTTAAAAAGAAAAGAAGAAAGAAAAATATTAATGGTTATATCAGATGGTGCGCCGGTGGATGATTCTACCTTATCTACAAATTCAAGTGACTTTTTAGAAAATAATCTTAAGCAAGTAGTAAAATGGATTGAAAAAAATTCTTCTGTTGAGTTGCTTGCGGTTGGCATTGGCCATGATGTTACAAGATACTATGATAAAGCGGTCAAGATTACTGATGTTCAAGATCTGGGTGACGTGATGATTAATCAACTAACAGATCTATTTAGTGAGAATAAGAAAAAAACCATTCACTAAATTAATCTTTTATTACAAGGTCGTCTCTATTGTTTAAGTCATGAATCTTTATAATTAATAACCGAAATGGTATTAACATTAAAAGAACCATTAAAAATTTTACAAATAAATCACCAAAAGCAAGAGTTACCCATGGTACGTCTGTCCCTAAAAAGGAAATTGAAAAAAATAAAAATGTATCAATAATTGAACCAAAAACAGATGATATTAGTGGAGCAACAAACCACATATTATTTCTAAGTCGTTGAAAAATTTCTATATCTATTAGTTGTGCTACTAAAAAGGCTATGCCAGACCCTATAGCTATTCTAATTGATATGACATCGTGAAAATTTGTTGAAATAAATAGTGTTAATAAAATACCTACTGTGAAACCAACATAAACTAATTCTCTAGCTCTTTCTTTACCACATCTTCTGTTCGCTAAATCGGTGATTAAAAATGTTATAGGGTAACTGAATGCTCCATAAGTAAGAACATCTTGTAAATTAAATTTATTTATTGGAAATTGTACTAGATAATTTGAAGCAATAATAACTGCTCCCATAGAAATTGAGAATATTAAAAATAAATTTTTACTTGATCTTGAGTTATTGGACACTAAGAAGTTAAGCTAATGTTTAATTTTAACTTCTGGGCTTTTCTAGAAAGTTTTTCTTTTTTTACTGATTTTAAATACTGATCAAATCCACCTTTAAAGTCTACTGAACGAACAGCTGCATTTGTGACTCTTAAAGATATATTTCGGTTCAATTTATCACTTTTAAAAGTGACTTTCTTTAAATTTGGTAAAAACCTTCTTTTGGTCTTATTGTTAGAGTGACTAACGTTGTGACCCTTTAAAGGTGATACTCCAGTAAGTTCGCATCTTTTAGACATAAATAATTTTGATAATTGTATAATTCCTGTGTTTACAATGGTCAAGTTAATATATCTAGATTGACAATTAAACAACCAAATAATATTAAATTTAATGGACTTTTACCTACCTATTGCTCAAGTTCAAGTTAGCATCATTACAATTTTAATTTTAAGCTTTACTGTTGGTTTTTTATCAGGAATATTTGGTATAGGGGGAGGTGTCTTAATGACTCCTGTTCTTATTTTTTTAGGAATACCGGCAACGTATGCTGTGGCTAATGTTGCCAATACTGTTTTAGGGATATCAGTTTCTGGAGCCACCACTCATTGGTATAAAAAAACTTTAGATTACAAAATGGGCTTTATGATTGTGATTGGCGGACTAGCTGGTGCTATTTTAGGAATGCAAATCTTTAAATATCTGCGAGAAATTGGTAATATTAATACTATCATAGCATTACTTTACATTTATTTATTAGTAATTATAGGAACTCTTATTTTTGTTGAAGGAGTTAAAGAAGTAGCTGCTTTAAAAAAAAAAAAAATACTTAAAAAAAAATTACATACACATTATTGGATTCATGGACTTCCATTTAGAATACGATTTAGTAAATCTAAAGTATATGAAAGCGCATTAACACCAGTCATCTTGGGATTTATTGTTGGTTTATTTGCATCTATTATGGGAATTGGTGGAGCTTTCCTAATGGTTCCAGCAATGATTTATTTAATTGGTATGCCGACTAAATTGATTCCAGGGACTTCATTGTTCGTTACTATTTTTATCACGGGATTTGTAGTTATTGCACATGCTATACAGTTTGAATCTATTGATCTTGCATTGGTTTCATTCTTGTTATTTGGATCAATCATAGGTTTGCACATAGGTTTAAAAATTTCTGAAAAATTAAATGCATCAGAATATAAAGCATTGTTGGCTATTTTATTAATAGTGATTGGAATTTTTATGGGTGTAAAAACATTTATATTCAATAAAAGTTCTGATTTTTTAAAAATCATACCAACACCTGATTTTAACTCTGAATTAACTCTTTTAATAATAAATTTAGCAAAAAACTCACCTGTAATTTATGCCTCTATATCTGTTGTGTTTGTTGTTTTTATAGGTTTTATTTTTTCTTACATTAGAGAATTAATTCATCACTTTAGATATTCAAAAAAAATTAAGAATTAATACCAATAGCTTGTTGGATATTACTTATTTTTTCTTTTTTTAAAATCTCAATTAATTCTTTTTTGATATTTTTTACCACTCCAGGGCCTTTATAAACCATTCCGGTATATAGCTGAATTACCGAAGCTCCAGCTGCAATTTTTTCAAAAGCACTTTGCCCACTGTCAATACCACCGACACCAATGATAGGTACTCTTCCCTTATTAGATTTGTAGAAATTTTTAATAAATTTTAATGAAAGTTTTTGTAGTGGAAGCCCTGATAGGCCACCTGTCTCATTTTTTTTTATATCAGATAAGTTTTCTCTATTTTGATTCGAAGTATTTGTTAATACTATTCCATCAATTTTGAATTTCAATATAAGCTCGTTAATATTGCTAATTTCTTCTTCCATTATGTCCGGCGAAATCTTTAAAACTAGTGGACATTTTATTTTTTTATTTTTTTTTAACTCTTTAAGTTTGCTTAGGAGATTAGATAGCAGTTTTTCTTCATGAAAATTTCTTAAACCCTCAGTATTTGGTGAAGAAATGTTAACAGTAATATAGCTAGCTAGTTTATTTAGCTTATCAAAGCATTCTAGAAAATCTAATGTTTTATCTTTTGTGTCTTTATTTGGACCTATGTTAATTCCTAAAAAATCTTCAGGTGTATTTTTAGATAAACGATCCGAAACGATTTCTACACCGTCGTTATTAAAGCCTAGTCTATTGATCATTGCTTTATCTTTCTCAAGTCTAAATATTCTAGGCTTGGGATTTCCTAATTGTCTTTTTGGTGTAATTGTACCAACTTCAACAAAACCAAAGCCAATCTTAAATAGAGAATTATAAACTTCAGCACTTTTATCAAAACCTGCTGCTAATCCAATTGGGTTTTTTAATTTTTTTTTAAATAATTCTGTATTTAGTATTTCTTCACCCTCAACTCTAAAAAAACTCTTTGGTACAAAATTAATCTTTAAGGACTTAATTGCTAGATCATGAGCAACTTCTGGATCTAAACCAAAAATATAAGGCCTTAAAAGAGAAAACATTTATTTATTTTTTATTTTTTGGTTAATTAATTCAATTGTTTCTTTAACACCAAAAAAACTTATAAAGAAACCCATTCTTGGCCCATCCTTACTTCCAAAGAGCACTTCATAAATTAATATAAACCATTCTCTTAATTTTTCTTCGTATCCATTTTCTTTGCCTGTTGAGTATACTAAAGTTTGTATGTCTTCTGGTTTTATGTCTTGTGAAATCGATTCAAGTTTTTTTGCTAAATTCATAAGGGCTTTCCTTTCAGTATCATTGGCAACTTTATATTTTTTATTTGGCTCTACTTTATCTCTAAAGTAGTTAATCGCGTATTCCGTCAATTGATCAAAAATAGGATGATTTTCAGGTTTAATATCTGTGTGGAATCTTTGTATAAACTTCCATAAAATTTCTTTGTTTTCCGCGTTGCTAGAACCAACTAAATTTAAAAGCATAGAAAAAGTCATAACTATTTTTTCCATTGGAGGATTTCCATTATGGACATGCCAAATAGGGTTTAACAATTGTTTTTTAATTTCTTGATTGGGAAAACTTTCAATTAATGAAAGATATTCATCAACTGCTTTCGGGACAACTTCAGAATATAGTTTTTTTGCGCGTGTTGGATTTTGATACATGTAAAGTGATAAACTCTCAGGTGAAGCATATTTTAGCCATTGGTCTATTGTGATTCCGTTACCTTTTGATTTAGATATCTTTTCACCTTTTTCGTCTAAAAATAATTCATAGATAAATCCATTTGGTGGTCTTTTGCCTAAAGTTCTACAAATTTTATTTGAAAGTATTGCGCTTTCTGTTAAATCTTTTCCATACATTTCAAAGTCTACGTCAAAAGTAAACCATCTCATAGCCCAATCTACTTTCCATTGTAGTTTGCAGTTTCCATTTATTATTTGAGTTTCTAATTTTTTTCCATTGTTATCAAATATAACTGTACCATTCTTTTTATTCATTTCTAAAAGTGCAATTTCTAAAACTTTACCTGTAGTCGGACATATTGGTAGGAATGGACAATACGTTTTTTTTCTCTCACTTCTTAAACTTGGCAAAATAATTTCCATGATTTCTTCATATTTCTCCAAAACACGCATTAATGAATTATTAAATTTTCCACTTTTGTAATTTTCTGTGGAACTCTTAAAATTGAATTTAAAATTAAATTTATTTAAAAAATCTTTAAGCATTTCGTTGTTATGTTCTCCAAAGCTATCAAATTTATTAAATGGATCTGGAATGCTGGTTAAAGGCTTGCCAAGATTTTCGTATAGTATTTTATCATTTGGTATATTTTCTGGTACTTTTCTTAGACCATCCATATCATCCGAAAAAGTAATAAGATCAGTTTCAGTGTCTTGAATATGATTTAAAGCATTTATCATCATAGTAGTTCTGGCCACTTCTCCAAATGTGCCTATATGCGGTAAGCCGCTGGGACCATATCCGGTCTGAAAAATTATTTTATTTTTAGATTTAATTAAATCTTTTCTATCTTTCAGAAGTTTTCTGATTTCAACAAAAGGCCAGGAAGAAGTCGATTGAATTAAATTAGCATCAAGCATAAGAGTGGTTTATTAAATTTTATAGATAAAATACAGATATAATTAGAAGATAATAAGTTGAATTTTATAGGTATTTAAATAATCTATTTTTATCATGACTTCAAACAAAACTGTTTTTTTTGTAATAGGAACTTTACTAATTATCTTAGGTTTCTTCATGTTGATACCTTATGGCGTGCAGATATTTTATAAAGAAAATAGTCATAGCTTTCTATCATCATCATTCATTACAATTTTAATTGGCGTGCTATTTGTGTTGGCCAACTTACAGGAAAAATATCAACTAAATCTTAAACAAACATTTTTGTTTTCAACCTTCACATGGATTTCAGTAGCCTTGTTTGGCTCGATACCTTTTATTCTTTCTGATCTTAATTTTTCATTAAGCGATTCATTTTTTGAAAGTATGTCCGGAATAACTACTACAGGTTCTACTGTTATTACAGATTTGGATAACTCACCTAAAAGTATATTAATGTGGAGAGCTATAATGCAGTGGCTTGGTGGTGTGGGAATAATTGTAATGGCTATTACTGTGCTACCTCTTTTAAAAGTTGGTGGCATGCAATTATTTAAAATAGAAAGCTCAGATACACCAGAAAAAATTTTACCAAGAGCCTCCCAAGTTGCTTTTATTATAATTTCTATATATTTAATTTTAACTTTATTATGTGCTTTTTTTTACAAAATTCTTGGTATGAATCTTTTCGATAGCCTCGCCCACGCAATGACAACAATAGCTACAGGAGGTTTCTCTACACATAATGAATCAATAGGTTATTTTAATAATTCAAAAATAGAAATAATTGCTACAATCTTTATTATTTTAGGAAGCTTGCCGTTCATTGCTTATTTAAAATTTATAAAGGGAAATAAAAAAATTTTTTTTCAAGACATACAAATTAAAGGACTAATCTATCTCTTTATTTTTTCTACTTTTATTATGTTTTTATATTTACTATTTAATAATAATAACGATTTAATAGTTGAAAAAATAAGAATAGCTTCTTTCAATGTTGTGTCCATTTTATCTGGGACTGGATATGTGACCAATGATTTTAGTTTATGGGGTAAGTTTCCACTGATTTTTTTCCTTTTTTTAATGTTCATAGGAGGTTGTGCAGGATCAACCGCTTGTGGAATAAAAATATTTAGGTTTCAACTTTTATTTTTATTTATAAATAATCAAATTAAAAAAATCATTTATCCAAATAGTGTATTTATTTTAAAATATAATAAACAAAAAATTACAGATGATTATATGAATTCAGTAATTATTTTTATTTTTGCTTATTTGTTTATATTTATTTTAACAGCTATGCTGCTTTCAGTAACTGGTCTTGATTTCTTGTCTTCAATTTCTGGAGCCGCAACATCAATATCAAACGTAGGTCCTGGTCTCGGCGAGCTAATAGGGCCAAATGGAAACTTTAAATCTATACCTGAGGTTTCTAAATGGATATTATCATTTGGTATGTTGTTAGGAAGGTTGGAATTATTTGCTGTTTTAATATTATTTGTTCCATCATTCTGGAGAGATTAGAGTAAATGAATCTATCAAATTTTTTTAAACCTTATTCAGATAGAAGAATGTTAAGAATTTTATTACTTGGCATAATGAGTGGTTTTCCTTGGGTGCTGATAGGAAGTGCTCTAAGTTTGTGGTTAAAAGAAAATGATTTAAGCAGAACAACAATTGGTTGGGCCGGATTAATTTTTGGAATATATGCAATAAATTTTTTATGGGCTCCTTTAATTGATCGACTGCATCTTCCTTTCTTATCTAAAAAAATAGGTCATCGAAAATCTTGGATAGTCTTAATGCAATTAATTATTTTTATTTCTTTATTGCTGTGGAGTTTATTGGATCCAACCAAGAACTTATGGTTAGTAATTGCAGTAGGTTTAGGTATTGCAATATCGTCTGCAACTCAAGATATAACAATTGATGCTTTAAGAATAGAACAAATAGGAAAAAATGAAAAAGAACTGCTGCCCGCTGGGGCTGCGATGTCTGTAGTCGGGTGGTGGACAGGGTATAAGATTGGTGGCCTTATTTCTTTAGTTAGTGCTGATATTTTACAAAAACAAGGAGTAGAAAATTATTGGCAAATATCTTTTGTCATACTCTCGGGGATTATTGTATTTTGTTGTATAGGATTACTTTTTATTCCAGAAAAAAATTCAGAAGAAAAAATAAATTTACAAAATACAGCTGATCAAAAAATATTAAGTAAAATGGGTTCTTCAAATATTTTAACCAGAAGCTTTGCTTGGCTTTACGGAACAGTTGTTAACCCCTTATTAAGTTTTTTTAAAAAAAACACAATTAATGTTGCGTTGGCAATACTCGGTTTTATTTTTCTATTTAAGATTGGAGAGGCTTTTCTAGGAAGAATGTCCTTGGTATTTTACAAAGAAATTGGATTCTCTAAAACCGATATAGCTCTTTATTCAAAGGGTATTGGCTGGATAACAACAGTTACATTTACTTTGCTTGGTGGTTTGTTTGCAGTTCGTATGGGGCTCATTAAAGCTATGTTTGTCTCAGGCATTTTTATGGCCTCTACTAATATTTTATTTTCTGTATTAGCGTGGGTGGGCACTTCCGAGGTTCTGTTTGCTTTTACAGTACTTGTAGATGATTTATCGGCAGCATTCGCTACTGTTGCATTTGTTGGGTTTATTTCTGCGCTAGTTGATAGAACGTACACAGCAACTCAATACGCATTGCTTGCTTCAATTGGTACCGCAGGTAGGACTCTTTTTGCTTCTTCATCTGGCATGATGGTTGATTGGCTGAATGGAAATTGGATTATATTTTTTATTATCACTGCTTTAATGGTAGTTCCATCATTGATCTGTTTGTTTTTAATTAGAAAAAAAATTAACTTAAATGAATAATCTTTTCTCAAATAATTATCCTATAATAAATTTATATAAAAAAGCATCTACTAAATCAGAAATCGTTTCCCAGATGATTTATGGCGAAGGATTTAAAATAATAAATAGATCATCAAAATGGCTAAAAATTAAGATTAAAGAAGATAAATATATTGGCTATATAATAAAAAAAAAATTTATTCCTTATGTGAGGCCTACTCATAAAGTTTCTGCATTGTTTGCTAAAACTTATCAAAACCACAACTTTAAAAATGAAATTACAAAACTTCCTTATGCTTCTAAAATTAAGATAAATTCTTCAAATTCAAAATTTTCTAAGTTTCAAGACGGGTGGATTGAAAAAAAAAATATTAAACTTCTCAAATATAAGCAAAAAAATATTTTTAATAATATAAAAATTTTTAAAAATGTAAAATATATTTGGGGTGGTAAAACTTTTCAAGGTATTGACTGTTCTGCTTTAATACAAATATTTTTAAATTTTAATAATCGATTTTGCCCAAGAGATAGCAGTCAGCAAATAAAGTTTTTTAAAAAAAATGTAGATCTTATAAATATTAAAAAAAATGATATTATTTACTGGAAAGGACATGTGGCTGTAGCGTTATCAAATAAAAAAGTTATTCACGCATATGGGCCAAGAAAAAAAATAGTCATCATGAATATTGCATACACAATTAAACTGCTAAAAAAAACTGCGAATTTGGATATTATTTCTATAAAAAAAATTTAGGAGGATAAGGTGGTTTCAGTCTCCCTCCACCACCTCGACTACATTAATATCTGATTCGCTAAAAAAAATTTAACTCGTATTAGGTGCATGTATAATTTCTGCATAAAAGGTTAAAACTAATTATTTTGTTCTAAAAACTCTATTATGGGTTGTTTGATAAATAAATATTAGATATTTAGCTTCAGAACTTGCAAGTTTTATACTTATATATATTAAGAATATTGTATTTTCGCAATACTGCAAAAAATGAAGCTTATTAAAATAATTAAAAATAATCTATTCATACAAAATTTTGTATCTAGTATTTTTGCGTTTATTCACCCTTATCTTGAAAATACTGTTTCAAAATATTCAGCAATAAAAAAGGCTTTTTTTATCACCGCCCATGATGAAACTCTTGGGGACTATCTTGAGTTTGGCGTATTCACCGGAAGTTCATTTAATTTTGCTATTAAAATAAATAGAAAAATAGATAAGATTTTTTACAAAAAAACAAACTGTCAATTTATTGGTTTTGATTCTTTTCAAGGTTTTGGGGAAATAAAAGATATTGATCAAAATCCTACTTTCAAAAGCAAATTCTTTTTAGTTAATAAAGGAAAAATTATTAAAAATATTAAAAAGATAGCTAACAAAGATAAAGTTAAAATTATCGAAGGTTTCTATCAAGAAACAATTAAAGGCAAAAATCCTGAAGACCTAGGGCTCAACAAAGCTAGAGTAGTAATGATTGATTGCGATTTAAAAGAGTCAACTTTTTTAGCTTTAGAATTTATTAAATCTTGTCTCCAAAGAGGAACTATAATCTTATTTGACGATTTTCATTATTATAAAGGAGATATAACCAAAGGCGAATACGGCGCATTTGAAGACTTTAAAAGAAAATATCCAGAAATTTTATTTAGAAAAATTTTAAATTATGGATATGCAGGTGTTGGTTTTATAGTTTTCAAAATCTAAGGACCATCAAAATAACGGATCAAATGTTAAAAAGGTCTTGATAATGGCGGAGAGAAAGGGATTCGAACCCTTGATACGGTTGCCCGCATACACGCTTTCCAAGCGTGCGCCTTCAACCACTCGGCCACCTCTCCATTTTATTTTTTTTAAGTTTCCTTACTAATTTTTAAAACCCCAATAAATGCCTCCTGAGGTATTTCTACTCTCCCAAATTGCTTAGATCTAGCTTTTCCCTTTTTTTGTTTTTTTAATAACTTCTTTTTACGATCGCCAGCACCACCACCATGTATTTTGGTAAGCACATCTTTTGAGAATCCCTTTATGGACTCTCTTGCTATGATTTTTCCTCCTATAGCTGCTTGAATTGGAATCATAAAATTATGTCTAGGTATAAGATCTTTTAATTTTTCGCAAACTTGTCTTCCAGTTTTTTCAGCAAAATCTTTATGTATAATCATTGCTAGTGCATCAACTGGTTCTGCATTTACTAAAATACTTAACTTAACTAAGTTCCCTTCTTTATGGCCAGTAATTTCATATTCAAAACTAGCATAGCCACTTGAAACAGATTTTAATTTATCATTAAAATCAAAAACTATTTCATTGAGTGGTAAGTCGTACGATAAGACAGCACGATTTCCAGAATAAGTTAGATTAGTTTGAATTCCTCTTTTGTCTTGGCAAATTTTAATAATAGTTCCTAAATATTCATCTGGGGTAAGAATGGTAGCTTTAATCCATGGTTCTTCAATTTTTTCTATATATGTTGGATCTGGCATATTAGAAGGATTCTGTAGATCTATGATATCTCCTTTGACTTTATGTACTTTGTAAATTACTCCAGGCGTAGTTGTTATTAAATTTACATCAAACTCTCTTTCAAGTCGTTCTGTTGTAATTTCTAGGTGTAACAAACCCAAAAAACCACACCTAAAGCCCAGTCCAAGTGCACTTGAAGACTCTGCTTCATAAGAAAAACTTGCATCGTTTAATCTTAGTTTTGCTAAACCATCTTTTAATTTTTGATATTCAGAACTATCTACGGGAAACAGTCCACAGAAAACAACAGGTTTGCTAGGTTTAAATCCAGGTAGTGGTGTATTTAGAGGGTCTGAGGCGTCACAAATTGTGTCACCCACTTTTGTTTCTAAAAGTGATTTGATGCCCGTTATGATAAATCCAATCTGCCCAGAACTAAGTTGGTCTATGTCTGTGGGTTTTGGAGTAAACACTCCAACTTTCTCAATTACATACTCTTGATCGTTTGACATTAATTTTATTTTCATACCTTTTTTAATTTTACCGTCGATTACTCTTACAAGAATAACTACCCCTAAATAACTGTCATACCAACTGTCAACTAATAGTGATTTCAATTTACTGTTTTCGATGCCTTTTGGTGAAGGTAGAATCTTAATGATAGACTCTAAGATATTATCAATTCCTTCTCCTGTTTTTCCAGAACAATTAATTGCACCTGATGTGTCAATACCTATTACATCTTCTATTTCTTTTTTGGTTTTATCTACGTCAGACGCTGGGAGGTCTATCTTGTTTAGTATAGGAACAACTTCATGATTAATTTCTAATGCCTGATAAACATTTGCTAGTGTTTGTGCTTCAACACCTTGAGTACTGTCTACGATTAATAAAGAACCTTCACACGCAGACAATGAACGGCTAACTTCATAGCTAAAATCAACGTGTCCAGGAGTGTCTATAATATTTAAAATATAGTCTTTTCCATCTTTAGCTTTATAATTTAATCTTACTGTCTGTGCTTTAATTGTAATTCCTCTTTCTTTTTCAATATCCATAGAGTCAAGAACCTGAGCTGACATTTCTCTATCTGTTAAACCTCCACATTTATGAATTATACGATCAGCGATCGTGGATTTTCCATGATCAATGTGCGCAATTATAGCAAAGTTTCTTATTCTATTAATATCAGACATTAAGATCTTATTGTTGCGCCTGTTTTTTCTTTGACAGCACTAATTATTTTTTCACTTACTTGATCTAAATCTTTTTCGGTCAAGGTTTTATCAGTAGCTTGCATTACAACATTTATTGCTATTGACTTTTTTCCTTCTGGTATGTTTTGGCCTTCGAAAACATCAAAAGTTGTTACTTTCTTGATAATGATTGAATCTAATTTTTTTATAATGTTTTCAAGTTCACCTGCTTTAAATGACTTATCTATAACAAACGCAAAATCTCTTTCTGATTTTTGAAAATCAGAAGCTATGTAATTTTCTTTACTGATTCTGATTTTCTTATTTGGTTGAGGTATGTTTTTTAGAAATATCTCTAATCCATGAATATTTTTTTCTTTAAAATCTAAATTAGAAATAATAGCTGGATGTAGCTCTCCAAAGTATGCAAGATGTGGTCCATTTTGTGACTTTAGGTTAACAGCTCCAGAGCGACCAGGGTGGTAACAATTTTTAGTTTTATCGTTTATATAAAGGTCATTTTCATTGACCCCTAATTCGACCAAAGTACGGATTGTGTCACTTTTGATATCGAATACATCAACATTTCTTAATTTTTCTAACCAGTTTTTTCTGCTCACAGCACCAGATTTTATAGCTCCAACAACAGTTTGTTGTTCACCTGGATTTTTTCCGAAGAAAGTTGGGCCAACTTCGAAAAGCGATAGATCCTTGTTGCCCCGGTCTTGATTTTTCTTCAAATGAATAGCTAAATTTGAAAAAATTGATCTTCGTAAAACATTTAAGTCTGAAGATATAGGATTAAATATTTTTATTTCTTTTTCTCCTTTAGCAAATTCTTTATCGATTTTTGAATCTGTAAAAGACCATGTAACTGTTTCCATGTATCCTTTGCTAGCTAAAGCTCTTTGAGATAAATGAAATAATTTTTGTTTAAAGTTAAGGGTTTCTTTGTCTCTACTTTTTTCTGGTTTAATTAGTTCAATTTTATCAAAGCCTTTGATTCTTATTAATTCTTCAATTAAATCTATATCTTGAGAGATATCCGGTCTCCATGATGGAACTTCAACCTTGATAGTTTTTTTACTAATTTTTATTTTACAACCTAATGAGGTTAAAATTTTATTTACTTCTTGATTGGAAATAGAAATACCAATTACATCTTTAAACTTTTCAATGTCTAAATTAATTACTTTATTTTTTTGAGAATTGGAGCCTGTAATTAAAAATTTACTGGCACTTCCGCCACAAATCTTAAGTATCAGGCCGGTAGCTATTTCTAGACCTTCCATTATTGAGTTTGGGTCTATTCCTCTTTCAAATCTATATTTTGCGTCCGTATTGATATTAAGCTTTTTAGATGATTTTCTAATTGAAGTTGGCAAAAAATAAGCGGATTCTAATAAAATATTTGTAGTATCTTGCTCAGTTGATGTTGTGACTCCACCAATGATACCTCCCAGCCCAAGGATTCCGTTTCTATCAGCAATAACACACATTCCATCATCTAGTTTGTATTTTTTATTATCCAGCGCTTCAAAACTTTCCCCTGTCTTTGAATTTCTAACTATTAGTTCTTTGTTTATTTTATCTGCGTTATAAGCATGTAAAGGTCTATTAAGATCAAACATTACATAGTTAGTAATATCTACAACAGCAGAAATTGGTTTTAAGCCAAGTATTAGAATTTTTTCTTTTAGCCACGAAGGACTTTCTTTATTTTTTATCCCTTTAATATAACAGCTGCCAAACATCAGACATCCTTGATTTTTTTCTTTTGAAATTGAAATTTTAATTGGTTGTTTGAATTTTTTTTTAAAAGAATTTTTTTTTAAATTTAAAAAATTTCCTAATCCAGAAGCTGCTAGATCTCTGGCGATTCCTCGAACACCTAAACAGTCAGGTCTATTAGGTGTTATTGATATATCTATTACTTTTTCCCCTTTGCTTTTAAAATAACTTTTTCCAACTTCTTTTTCTTTATCTTTTAGTTCTATAATTCCATGACTTTTATCAGATAAATTTAATTCACTTTCAGAGCAAAGCATCCCACTTGACTCGACTCCTCTAATACTTGCAATTTTTAATTTCAGATTTGATTTAGGAATTGTTGCTCCTGGAGGAGCGTATATAGTTACTAATCCATCTCTGGCATTTACTGCACCGCATACAACTTTGACAATCGTTCCGCTACCTAGACTTACATCGCAAATTTTTAACTTGTCTGCATTTGGATGTCTCTCGGTTTTTAATATTTTTGCAATCTTAAATTCGTTTAAATTACTTGAATTTTCTTTAACACTTTCTACCTCCAGGCCAATATTAGTAAGTTGATCTAAAATCTTTCCTTCATTAGCTTTTGTATTTAAGTGCTCCTTAAGCCAGGGAAATGTAATTATCATTTACTTAAACCTCTATAGTTTGTTGGAACATCAAGTGGATCAAACCCAAAATGACTTAACCAACGAAAATCACTCTCAAAAAAAGCTCTTAAATCATTAATGCCATACTTAAGCATTGCAAGACGATCTATCCCCATGCCAAATGCAAATCCTTGATATTTATTTGGATCAACTTTTACATTCCTTAGAACGTTTGGATGTACCATTCCACAACCAAGTATTTCTAGCCATTTGTCTCCTTCGCCAATAACTATTCTACCTTTTTCAATTCTATAACCAATATCAACCTCTGCTGAAGGTTCAGTAAATGGAAAATGACTTGGTCTAAATCTCATTTTAAGATTCTTAACTTCAAAAAACTCTTTAATAAAATAATCTAAGCAACCTTTTAAATGACTCATGTTTATATTTTTATCAATATGTAGTCCCTCTAATTGATGAAACATTGGAGCATGTGTTTGATCGCTATCACATCTATAAGTACGGCCAGGCACGATAATCTTAAATGGTGGTTTATCATTCATCATTGTTCTAATCTGAACAGGTGATGTATGAGTTCTTAGAAGAATTTTTTTATTTTCATCTAAATAAAAAGTATCATGCATATCTCTAGCTGGATGCTCTTCAGGAGTATTTAAAGCGGTGAAGTTATTATGTTCTGTCTCAACGTCTGGTCCTTCTGCGACTGAAAAACCTATCTCAGAAAATATTGAAGAAATTTCATCAATCACTTGGGACACGGGATGAATTTTTCCATTCTGAAATGGTCTAACCGGTAAGGTTATATCTATTTTTTGATCTTTTAATCTTTCATTAATTTCAAGTGTTTCCAATTCAAGAAATTTATTTTCAAGTTGAGCGGTTAAATTATCTTTTAATTTATTTAAAGAAGATGCAAATTCTTTTCTTTGATCTGCTGATATGGTTCCAAGACTTTTAAATTGATTTGTAATTTGACCATTTTTTCCAAAAAATTCTGTTTTTAAAATTTGTAATTCTTCTTTAGATTTTAAAGACTTTATTTTCTGTTCGAAGCTAGAATTTATATTATCTAAATCACTCATAGAGTTTTTTGATTCCTTTAATCAATATAAGATAAATCAAAGACTCTAATTAGTTAAGGGAGGATTGAGCTTTTTTTACTATAGTTTTAAAGACTTCTGGATTGTTATAGGCTAATTCAGCCAATATTTTTCTATCTAATTTAATTTTTGACTTATTTAAACCGTTTATAAATTGAGCGTATGTCATTCCCTCTTCTCTTGCTCCAGCGTTAATTCTTTGAATCCACAATGATCTAAATTCTCTTTTTTTAGTTTTTCTATCTCGGTAAGCATATTGCATAGCTTTTTCCATAGCTTGCCGTGCAACACGTATAGTGTTTTTTCTTCTACCGTATTGACCTTTAACTCTTTTTAAAACTTTATTATGTTTCGCTCTACTAGTTACGCCACGTTTAGTTCTAGCCATTTTTTCCTACCTGTTGTAAGGCATGTACGATTTTACAATTTTTGTGTCTGCATCAGACATTATCGTAGTACCTCTAAGTCTTCTGATTTGCGCGTTACTTCTTTTAATCATTCCATGCCTTTTTCCTGCTTGAGGTCTTTTAACTTTCCCAGAAGCAGTAAATCTAAATCTTTTTTTTGCTGAACTTTTAGTTTTTAATTTAGGCATAAATCTTGGGGCCTTATATATAGATTAAATATTCTTTACAAGACGATATTATCTTTGCTAAACGGGCTGAATTATCATCACCATTTGTCTACCCTCGAATTTAGGGTGTGTCTCTATCTTGCCTATCTCTTTTGTATCTTCAATGATCCTGTTCATCAAATCTTTACCTAGATTAATATGCTGCATTTCTCTACCTTTGAATTTAACTGTAAATTTAACTTTATCTTTATTAGTTAAAAATTTTTTAGCATTTTTTACTTTAAAATTATAATCGTGGACATCTGTACCAGGTCTCATTTTAATTTCTTTTAGTGCAACTACTTTTTGTTTCTTTTTAGCAATATTTGTTTTTTTTTGTAAATCATATTTATATTTACCCATATCCATAATTTTGCAAACTGGCGGGTTAGCATTAGGAGAGATTTCAATTAAATCTAGTCCTTCCCCTTTTGCAAGATCTATTGCTTTTTTTAACGGTAAGATTCCCACGTTGTTTCCATCACTGCCTATAACTTGAACATCAATAGCTCTTATTTGTTGATTGGACTTTGGTCCTTGTGGTTTGCTTCTTCTTTGAAAATAATTAGGCTTGAAATGTGACACTTAATTTAAAGGAAGTTTATTAGCATCTAAAATATTTTTTATAAAATCTTCTCTTTTAAGTATTTCCTGTTTTTCAGATCCAATCCTACGAACTGTTACTGTGTTATCAGCAACTTCTTTTTTGCCACAGACCACAATCATAGGAACTTTTGCTAAAGAATGTTCTCTAATTTTATAATTAATTTTTTGGTTTCTTAAATCCACTTCGCATTTTATACCTTCTTTGAACAGATCTTCAAATAACTTTTTTACATAATTGTTGTTTTCTTCTGCTATTGGTAAAATTACAACTTGATTGGGTGCTAACCAAAAAGGCAACTTGCCAGCGTAGTTTTCAATTAAAATTCCAATAAACCTTTCAAGAGAACCAAATAAAGCCCTATGCAACATAACTGGTGTTTTTTTACTACCATCATTGTCAACATATGTAGCTCCTAGTCTTTCTGGTAAATTTAGGTCCACTTGTAAGGTTCCACATTGCCAATCTCTTCCAATTGCATCTCTTAGAACGAACTCTATTTTAGGACCGTAAAATGCCCCTTCACCTTTATTTACAGTGTACTCAAGTTTTGATTTTTTTATAGCAGAAAGAAGTGCTGCTTCTGACTTGTCCCAAACACTATCATCTCCGACTCTTTTTTCTGGACGGTCTGAATACTTTAATACTACATTCTCAAAACCTAAGTCTTTATAAATCTTTAAAATTAAATTAGTTACCGTTAAAGATTCTTGAGTAATTTGATCTTCAGTACAAAAAATATGCGCATCATCTTGAGTAAAAGCTCTAACCCTCAGTAGTCCATGTAAAGCTCCTGAAGGTTCATATCTATGTACCTTTCCAAATTCTGACAACTTTAAAGGTAAGTCTCTATAGCTCTTTAAGCCTTGATTAAATACCTGAACGCAACCTGGGCAATTCATGGGCTTAATAGCAAATATTTTTTCATCTGGCGTTTCAGAGGTATACATGTGTTCGCCGAATTTTTCCCAATGTCCAGATTTTTCCCATAAGCTCCTGTCTAGTATTTCAGGTGTATTAATTTCTTTGTAACCCGCTAATCTTTGTTTCATTCTCATATACTCGACGAGTCTTTGAAATAGAGTCCATCCTTTTTCATGCCAGAATACGGCTCCTGGACTTTCTTCTCTAAAATGAAATAGATCCATCTCTTTTCCTAATTTACGATGATCTCTTTTTTCGGCTTCCTCGAGTCTGTGAAGGTATTCTTCTAATTCTTTTTTTGATGTCCAGCATGTTCCATAGATTCTTTGTAACATTTCATTGTTTGAGTCTCCCCTCCAGTAGGCCCCTGAAACTTTAATAAGCTTAAAAGCTTTTCCTATTTTTCCAGTTGAAGATAGATGCGGACCACGACATAAATCACTCCAATTTCCATGACTATAAATTGAAACTTCTTCCCCAATTGGAATACTCTCAATAATTTCTGCTTTATATTTTTCACCAATTTTTTGAAAATGGTTTATTGCATCCTCTCTTTTCCAGATTTGTTTGGAAGTTTTTTCATTTCTGTCGACAATTTCTCCCATTTTCTTTTCAATTTTTATTAAATCATTTTCTGTAAATGTTTCTTTCCTAGCAAAATCGTAATAAAAACCATTTTCTATTATTGGGCCAATTGTAACTTGTGTGCCGGGATACAGCTCTTGAACTGCCATTGCGAGAATATGAGCGGCATCATGTCGTAAAACTTCTAATCCTTCTTTATCTTTAGGTGTAATAATTTGTATCTTTGAATCATTTTTTATTTCAAAGCTTAAATCTTTAAGCTCTCCATTTACCGACATAATAAGAGCTTCTTTTTCAAGAGATTTACTAATTTTTTTTACAAGCTCAAACCCATTAATGGATTTTTCAAAATATATTTTTTTTCCATCTAAAAGTTGAATATTAGGCATTGTTCGCTTTATTTAAGTAGTTTCTTATACTCTGTAAAGGTGCTTTGACACATTTGATCAACATTAAATTTTTTTTCCACATTTTTTCTTCCTGATTCACCCATTAACGTCAAAGATTTTTTATCCATTTCTATGACTTTGCTTATAGTTTTAGCTAACTCATTTGGATCGTTATATTTATACAATAAACCAGATCTTCCATTTAATACCGTTTCTCTAGATCCTCCAATATCACTCGCCACAATAGGCTTACTCATAGCCTGAGCTTCAACTGCCACTCTACCAAAGGCCTCAGGTTCAATTGAACTTGACACTATAAGATTACTTAATTTATACGCTAGAGGCATTTCTTTACAGCTTTGAATGAAAGTTATTTTTTTTTTTAGTCGATATCTTTCAGCTAATAAAAAAAGTTTTTTAGAATAAACTTTTCTCCCTTGATCAGAGCCTAAAACAATTGCATGAAAATTTTCAATATTATGTTCTTCTATGAGCAATCTTAAAGACTCAATAAAAACTTCTTGTCCCTTCCACTTTGTTAAGCGTCCGGGAAGTAAAATAATAAAATTTTTTTGATCGATTTTCCAATTCACTGCCAAAATATTTGATTTTTCTTCGGATGTATTATTTGCGTTAAAATATTCTAAATTTATTCCCCTAAAAATTACCATTAATTTTTTTTTCTTAGGGTTTAAATATTTTTTATAATTCACACTTATGTGATTGAAAATAAAATTTGAACCTCCAATAATTAATTTTGATCGAACCATAACGCTATTATAAAAATGTTTAAATTTACCTGAAAAATTATAAGTTCCGTGAAAAGTAGTGACAAATTTTTTTCGTGCAAAAAAACAGGCGCACAAACAAGACCAGGCAGGTGCACGACTACGAGCATGTACTATGTCAACATTATATATCAATAATATAAAAAAGATGACAATAGAATTAAAAAAAATAATTACCGGATTTTTGGACTGAACTGGCAAACGAATAACTTTTACCCTGTCTCTTCTTACAAACTTCAAAAGTTCTCCCCCGCTAGTAATTAAGAGTGATTTACAATCTTGTTCAGCTAAAAAGTGAGCAAGATCATAACAACCTGTTTCTGCACCACCAAATCCTAATTTGGGTATTACTTGTAAGACTTTTATTTTAGTTGTCATAATTATTATTGTATATTAACAAATTAAATTTATAACCCGACATAAAAAAAATGAAAAAATTTAAATATCTTAAAATTTCTAAGACCAAAAAACTCAGATATATAGACAATTATTATAAGGAAAAACTCTATATAATTTTTCTTCCAGGTTTTATGTCTGATATTGATGGAAAAAAACCCCAAGCTTTTAAAAAATATGCTGTTAAAAATAGATTAGGTTTTTTAACGATCGAATACTCTGGTCATGGTAAATCGTCGGGAGAGTTTACAAAAGGAAATATAAGTGAATGGTCTAATGATACAAAAAATTCAATAAAAAAGATTGTTAAAAAAAATAAATTTATACTTATTGGTTCGAGCATGGGAGCTTGGATTGCTCTAAACCAATTTAAATATTTTAAAAATCAAATTAAAGGTTTTGTTGGCATTGGTTCTGCACCAGAATTTCTAGAGAGATTAATGTGGAAAAAATTCACTAAAAAAATAAAAAAAGAAATTAAACAAAAAGGCATAAGTATTATTAAACATGGAGATTCAAAATTTAAGCAAAAACAACGTGAATACCCTGTTACATATCAGTTAATACAAGATGGAAGAAAAAATAAAGTTTTATCAAAAAAAATTAATACAAAAATTTATGTCACTGTAGTTCATGGGGGAAATGATGAGATAGTTCCGACATCATTTTCTAGAAAAGTTCTATCGATATTTACGGGTGCTAAAAAAAAGTTAATAATAATAAAAAAAGGAGATCACAGCTTATCTGATAAAAGTCCTTTAATAAAAATAATTAAAGAATTAAATATTATTGTTGAGAATGTAATCTAGGCCTTCAATATAAGTTGGATATTTCAATTTATAATTAAAAAATTCTTTCATTTTTTTATTGTTAACTTTTTTAGAGTCTTTGTAAAAATTTTTTACTATTTCACTTTCTATAGTAGAGAGATTAACTACTTCTGGTTTCTCAATATTTAAAAGTTTAGAACCGTGTAAAATAAGTTCTTCGGGTGATGTAGGCTTGTCGTCAGATACATTATAGATTTCCTTTGATTTGAATTTTTGTAGAGACCTAAATAAAATATTTGCAATATCTTCAACGTGTATTCTAGAAAAAAACTGATTTTTCTTATCAATTATTTTTGCACTACCAGTTTTAAGTCTAGTTAAAATATTATTTTGATTAGAATAAATTCCTGATAATCTGAGTATTTGTAGAGGCAGACCTTTTTTTTGCGCAAGATCTAACCAAGATTTTTCTGCATTAAGTCTATCTATACCATTTATTGAGGTTGGGTTTGTTTTGCTATTTTCATTGACCCAATCTCCGTTGTGATTACCGTAAACACTGGTAGCAGATAAATATGTAATCCACTTTATTTTATTGTTATCAAAAGTATTTTTAAAGTTCTTTACCACTAGGTCTTCTCCATTAACTGGAGCTATAGATACTAGTATGTGACTTGAGTATTTTAAATTCTCAATTAATTTTTTGTCAAAGGAGCTTTCAGAGAATTGAAGACTATTGTAATCTAGATCATCAAAGCTCTTTTTCTCAGATTTTTCCCTAGAAGTTACAGTTAAATTAATTTTTAAGTTCTTTGAGTTAATTTTTTTTATAAAATGTTTTGCCACCTGGCCGAATCCAAAACAAACAATGTTCATTGTGTCCATTTAACTAACCTTTTTTACAGTAGACTTTAAAGTAATAGGATTATCTAGTTTATTAAGCATCTCGATTGGACATACTTGCTTAAAATTTAGTATTTCTTTTTCGTAGTTGTCTAAAATTACTTTGGCATTATTTGAACTTGTTTCTTTTAAAAAATCTTCTAAATTATTCTTTAAAACATTTTTCCAATATTCTGTTTCAACTTGCTGCCAAATAATTGAAACTGGATTTGCATAGTTTTCAAAATTATTTTTTGGATCGTAAATAAAAGCCATTCCACCTGTCATACCGGCACCGAAATTATCTCCTACTTCTCCAATAATAATTACAGTCCCTCCAGTCATATATTCGCATCCATGAGCACCACAACCTTCTACTACCGCAAGACTACCGGAATTTCTAACTGCAAATCTTTCACCTGCTTGTCCTGAAGCATATAATTTTCCTGCTGTGGCACCATATAAAACAGTATTTCCAATAATCACATTCTCATTGGAAACTAAATTACTTTTAGGTGAGGTTCTTACAATTATTTTTCCTCCTGAAAGGCTTTTACCAACATAGTCGTTTGAATCTCCTTCAACTATTAATCTTAACCCTTTAATTAAGAAAGCTCCTAATGACTGACCTGCACTGCCATTAAGTTTAATAGTAATTGAATCTTCATTCAATTTATTATCTCCATAAGTCTTATATAAGTAGTGTGAAAGTCTAGTACCTACTGATCTATGAGTGTTTTCAATATCGTATTCAAAATTAAACTTATCTTTGTTGTTTATTTTTTCTTTTATATCTGACCAAATTTTTTCATCTAAAGTGTCTGGTACTTTGTTAATCATTTTGTCTTTACAATATCTTGGGTTATCTCCTGGGTCAGCCTGAACAAGCAAAGGATTGAGGTCTAAATCATCTAGATTTGGCGAACCTTTGTTTACTTGTGTCAGAAGATCAGTTCTTCCAATAATTTCATTAATAGATTTATATCCCAGTGATGCAAGAATTTCCCTGACTTCTGTGGCAACAAATGTAAAAAAATTTACAACTTTATCTGGTGTACCAGTAAACTTTTCTCGCAATGATTTATCTTGACTACAAACCCCAACTGGACAAGTGTTTGAATGACATTGCCTAACTAGTATGCAACCCATTGCTACTAAAGATGATGTTCCCATTCCATATTCTTCAGCACCCATCATGGCAGCCATGACTATATCTTTTCCTGTTTTTAGTCCGCCGTCAGTTCTTAGAGTTACTTTGTGTCTTAAATTGTTAAGCGTTAAAATTTGATTAACTTCTGTTAATCCCATTTCCCAAGGAATACCGGCATACTTTATGCTTGTTTGAGGACTAGCGCCAGTGCCTCCTGAATGACCAGAAATTAAGATTACATCTGCTTTAGCTTTTGCAACACCAGCTGCTATTGTTCCTATTCCAGTAGAAGCTACTAATTTTACTCCAATCCGGGCACCAGGATTTATCTGTTTTAGATCATAAATCAACTGAGCTAAATCTTCGATTGAATAGATGTCATGATGAGGAGGAGGAGAAATTAAAGTTACTCCCGGCGTAGAATGTCTTAACTTAGCTATTTCATCTGTGACCTTAAACCCAGGCAACTGCCCCCCTTCACCAGGCTTTGCTCCTTGTGCCATTTTGATTTCAATCTCATTGCAGTTATTAATGTAATTAATTGTTACACCAAATCGTGCTGAAGCTATTTGTTTTATTCTTGAGTTAGCAGAGTCTCCGTTTGACAGTTTAATAAAACGTTTTTCATCTTCGCCTCCTTCTCCACTGCAAGAAGCTCCTTTTATTCTATTCATTCCAATCGCTAAAGTCTCGTGGGCTTCTGAAGATAGTGCGCCATGAGACATACTTCCACTTCCAAATCTCTTTAAGATTTCAGCAAGTGGCTCTACCTCATTAATATTTATAGGATCTTTCTTTTCTTTAAATTTCAATAAATCTCTTAAACTAATAGGTGATAAATCATGAATACCATTAGAATATTTTTTGTAATGATTATAGGAACCTGATCCAACAGCGTGTTGCAGCACGTGAATTAAATTTCCTTGAAATTGGTGTTGTTCACCAGTTTTTCTGTATCTGTAAATACCTCCGATAGGTAATGTGATAATATTACTTGAGATAAAATTTTTATGATGCTCTTTAATTTTTTTTTCAATTCCGCCTATGCCAATACCAGATATTCTTGAGCTCATACCAGGAAAATAGTCTGACACAATAGCTCTACTTAACCCTACAGCTTCAAAATTACATCCTCCTCTATAAGAACTAATCACTGAGATACCCATCTTGGACATAATTTTTAACAAACCATCGTCCACAGATTTTTTAAATTTAACGATACAGCTCTCAAAATCAGAGTTGCTAAATAATTTTTTTTCAAATCTTTGATAAATGCTGTCGATCGCTAAATAGGGATTAATGGTAGTGGCACCAACACCTATCAAAACCACAAAAGAATGTGTGTCTAGGACATCTGAGCTTTCAACATTGATTGAACAATATCCTCTTAAACCTAAATTTACTAAATGTGAGTGAACCGCACCAACTGCTAGAACAGAAGGTATACTAGCGTGTGATGAGTTAATTTTTTTATCTGATAGTATTAAGTTGTTGCTCCCTTCACGTACTGCTATTTCTGCTTCTTCTCTTATTTCTTCTATTCTTTCTTTTAGTGATGAATTTACACTAAAAGTACAATCTAAAATTCTAATTTTTTTTTTAAATAAATTTTTAAATTTTTTAAATTGAGAGTTAGTTAAAATTGGACTTTCTAAAACATAAATATTTTCTTCAGTTAAATTGTCAAAATCCAAAATATTACCTAAATTTCCAAATCTAGTTTTGAGACTCATTACTTTATTTTCTCTTAAAGAATCAATAGGAGGATTAGTTACTTGACTAAAATTTTGTCTAAAATAATGAGAAATAGGTCTGTAATGGTTGGATAAAACAGCCGCTGGTGTATCATCACCCATAGAACCTATAGCTTCTTTTCCATCTTCTGCCATTGGATGAAGGATAAGCTCTAAATCTTCTATGCTAAGACCGGACAAATATTGTCTTTTTTTTAACTCTTCTGACTTAAACTCTGGTTTTTCTTTTTCAGTAAAAATTTTTTTATCTAGATCTATAATTTGTTTGTTATATTTCTTATAGTCATTAGCAATATAATCTTTGATTTCCTTATCGTGGTACAATTTTCCTAGTCTTAAATCTATTGCAATAATTTGTCCTGGTCCTAGTTTACCTTTAGAAATAATTTTTTCTTCAGGTAGTTTTATCATTCCAGATTCAGATCCAGCATAAAATAAGTTATCTGAGGTGATCGCGTATCTTAGAGGCCTTAGTCCGTTTCTGTCCGTTGCTGCTAGGACCCATTTTGCATCTGTTGCACAAATTGCTGCGGGACCATCCCAAGGTTCTATTGAGCTATTTAGAAAATTAAATAAATCTTGATGGTTTTTGGGTACTGTTTTGCTTCGCTTGGACCAAGCATCTGGAATCATCATAAGCTTGATCAGCGGTGCCAATTTACCTGAGTGTGTAAGTAATTCAAAAACATTATCTAAAGCTCCAGAATCAGAACTTCCAGCTGTGATAACTGGTTTTAAATCTTCAACATTTTTAAATAGTGAACTTGACATGTCTTGTTCATGAATCTTCATCCAATTTATATTTCCTTTAACAGTATTGATTTCTCCGTTATGAGCTAATGTTCTAAATGGTTGAGCAAGGTCCCAACTTGGAAATGTGTTTGTAGAATATCTTTGGTGGAAGATGGCAAATCTTGATGTAAATTTTGGATCTTTTAAATCTAAATAAAATTCAGCAAGTGATTCTGCCAAAAACATTCCTTTATAAACTATAGACCTTGAACTAAATGAACAAATATAAAATTCTTTTAATTGATTCTCTCTTGTAGTTTTTTCTATTTTTTTTCTAGTAACAAATAATTCTCTTTCTAGATCATTAGTTTCTAGTTCTTCATTTTTTTTAAATAAAACTTGTGTAATTTCTGGTCTATTTTGGTCTGCAGTTTTTCCTAAAACTTTTGGATTAACTGGCACTTGCCTCCATCCATAAATGGAAAAGTTTTCTTGTAGCAAAACAGACTCTATGATCTCTCTACACTTTTCTTGATCAGAATAATTAGTTTTAGGTAAAAAAACCATTCCAACACATATTCTTTTACTTGCATCGTGCTTGTGGCCTGTTGATAGGATTTTTTCTTTAAAAAAATCTGGCGATATTTCAAGCTGTATACCGGCACCATCTCCTGACTTACCGTCGGCATCTACAGCTCCTCTGTGCCAAACAGCTTTTAACGCTTCAATTCCATATTCAACAATTTTTCTTGATTTTTTTCCGTCTGTTGTAGCTATTAAGCCAACGCCGCAAGCGTCATGTTCAGTGCTAGGATCATAAGCAAAGTTGTCCTGTAACAATTTCTTATTTTTTAAATATTTTAAATAATCACTCATAATTAAGCGGCTTTTACTCTGTCTTTTTCAATATTTTTTTCTTTTAAATACTTCTGAATTTGTACGGCAACATCTCTACCATCTTTAATTGCCCAGACTACTAATGAGGCACCTCTAACGATATCTCCTGCAGCAAAAATTCCATCAATATTAGTTTGCATGGTACTTAAATCAATTTTTATTGTTCCCCATCTAGAAACTGACAATTCTTTTGCTGAAAATAATTCAGGAAGATTTTCTGGATCAAAACCTAAAGATTTAATTACAATATCAGCTTTAATATTATACTCTGAGTTTTCTTGAATCTCAGGTTTTCTTCTGCCTGATGAATCTGCTAATCCAAGTATCATTTTGTTAACCTGAACTTCTGAAACTTGTTTATTACCAATAAACTTTTTTGGACCTGTTAACCAAATAAATTCAACACCTTCTTCTATTGCGTTAGCAACTTCTCTAGCTGAACCAGGCATGTTTTCCCTGTCTCGTCTGTAGAGGCATTTAACTGATTTTGCCTTTTGTCGTGTAGCTGTTCTCACACAGTCCATGGCAGTGTCACCGCCACCAATAACAACTATATTTTTATTTTGAGCATTTAATGTACCATCGTCAAAAAGTTTAACTTTGTCTCCTAATCCTTTTCTGTTTGATGCAGTTAGAAAATCCATAGCAGGAAAAATATTTTCTAAATTACTTCCTGGAATATCTATTTCTCTAGATTTGTAAACGCCAGTAGCAATTAATATAGCATCATGATCTTTTTTTAATTCATCTAAGCTTTTATTTTTACCAACTTCGAAGTTTTGAATAAATTTAATTCCACCCTGTTTTAAAAGTTTTGTTCTTCTTTCAACAACAAATTTTTCTAATTTAAAATTTGGTATTCCATAAATCAATAAGCCACCAGGCCTGTCGTATCTGTCATAAATTGTGACTTGATATCCAAATTTTCTTAATTCTTCCGCACAAGCTAAGCCAGCTGGTCCGGCACCTATGACACCAACTGATTGATTAATCTCCTTTTTAACTTTTAATGGTTTTACCCAATCTTTTTCCCACGCTGTATCTGTAATATATTTTTCAATAGAACCTATTGTTACCGTGCCATGTCCCGACTGTTCAATCACACAGTTACCCTCGCAAAGCCTGTCTTGGGGACAGATCCTACCACAAATTTCCGGCATGTTATTCGTGCTTTGTGAAAGTTCATAAGCTTCCTGCAGTCTTCCTTCTGCAGTTAACTTTAGCCAATCAGGGATATTATTGTGTAGCGGGCAGTGGACCTGACAAAATGGTACCCCACATTGTGAGCATCTACTAGATTGAGCCTGTGCTTTTTCAGTTATGTAATCTTTGTAAATTTCATGAAAATCTTGTTTCCTATCTTTTTCATTTCTTTTTACAGGTGTCGCCTTATTTAAATTTATAAACTGTAACATTTTCTTTTTCATAGAACGCTAATTTACTTAATAAGAGAGATTTTGAAAGTTTAAATAGGTAAATATAACTGACATAAAAGTTAATAAAACCTATTTTTTCATATGCTTTTATTGCATACCAAATATGCATATCAATAAAATTTGAAAAGATTTATAAAACTTTCTCAATGATTGAAGTGATAATTTTATCTATTGTTCAGGGCATTACTGAATTTCTTCCAGTAAGTTCTTCGGCACATCTAATATTAGTTTCAAAATATTTTGAATTTAATAATGGGAATTTAACGATGGACGTGAGTCTTCACTTTGGATCCTTGCTTGCAATAATATTTTATTTTAAAAATGAACTTTTTAATTATACAAGAAATAAACTTCTATTTTTTAAGTTAATTTTGAGTTGCATACCTTTAATAGTTTTTGGTTTTTTTCTAGTCAAGTTTAATTTAATAGATCATTTAAGGAATTTTAGAGTCATAGGATGGACAACAATTATTTTTGGCATCTTTCTTTACTACTGCGACAAAGCAAAAGTAAAAAAATCATTAACTAAAGATTTTAAATACACAACTGCACTATATATTGGGTTTTTCCAGATTTTATCATTAATACCAGGTGTAAGCAGATCGGGGATTACAATAAGTGGGGGAAGATTTTTTAATTTTAATAGAGTTGATGCTACAAAAATTTCTTTTCTAATGTCAATACCAACTTTATTTGCTGTAAGTTTGTTTAATATTCAAAAACTAATAATAGATAATAATTTTAATATTTCTTTACTAAATTTTTTAGGTATTTTTTCATCTTTTTTATTTTCTTATATGACAATAAGATTTCTAATAAAGTTTTTACAGAAATTTAGTTTGGTTTCTTTTGTAGTTTACCGAATTGTTTTAGGTTCTATAATACTTATTTATGCTTATTAAAAATAAACATTTTACTAATATTAATTTAATTAATTTATTAATTGCCTTGATTCCTTTTAGTTTAATACTTGGAAATTTAGCAATTAATATAAATATTATTTTAATTTGTTTATCTGGAATAATAATTTATAAATTTGAAATCTTTGAAATTAACGATAAAATATATCAATATTTAATATATTCATTTTTTTTATATCTAATATTAATTACTTTGATAACAAATATAAGTTCAATAATAAATTTTGAACCAAGAATTGCTGGTCGTTACTTTAATATTACCAAAGAATTATACCTAGAAAATATAGCTAAGTCCTTCCTGTTTTTAAGGTTTTTAATACTCTTTCTCGTTGTTAATAAATTGATTGAAAAAAATAGTTTCAATCTAAAACTTTTTTATATTTCATGTAGTTTTTTTGTGTTTGTTGTTAGTGTTGATATAGTAATACAAGCATATCTAGGAAAAAATTTGTTCGGTTATCCTATTTTATTTAATAGACCTACTAGTTTTTTTGGCGATGAATTTATTGCAGGTGGTTATATTCAAAAATTTTCTCTTTTTTTTATTTTTTTATTTGTTACCCTTTCAGAGAAAAAAAAAAGTAATTTATTTTTTCTTTTACTTTCCGTTGCCTTCTTGTTTCCAATAATTTTAACTTTGAACAGAATGCCACTGATGTTGTATGTTTTATCGATATTTATAATTTTGATCTCAAGAAAACAATTGAAAAGTACCCTGATATTTTTATTAATATTTTTATTAATATTTTTTAGCGTTTTAAAATTTTATCCGAAAACAAGAATGGGCATGAATTTAAAAAAATTCACAACAAGTACAACTAAAATTTTTAATGCAGTAATCAATTTCAGGGAATTACCAAAGCAAATTGCTATTTTGAAAACACTTTCACTTCCGGAAGAAAAAGTAAATATTAAGGCTCTTGATAGGGCTGGGTACATACTTCACTTTAGTTCGGCTCTACAGATATGGGAAACAAATAAGGTTTTTGGTTATGGCATAAAATCTTTTAAATTTAAATGTACATACGAGGCTGGTCAGACGTGTGCTTCACATCCGCATAATTATTATCTTGAGCTCTTGCTGGATACTGGTGTGGTTGGTTTAGGTTTAATTTTTTCACTTTTTGTCTATAGCGTTTTTAATTTTTTTAACTTTTATAGATATAGTTCGAGCAAAAATCTAAAATTTTTTGCCACTCCTTTTTTCATATTAATAATATTAGAATTTTTTCCAATAAGAAGTACAGGAAGTTTTTTTTCGACTAGTAATGCTATTATTATATTTTTTATGTTAGCGGTAGTAGTAGGAACTTCAAATCACAAGAAAAGTTAAAAAAATAATTTTATTATCTCTTAAGGAATTTAAGTTTATTAATATACACTTGGTGCGCCTGCTAGGATTTGAACCTAGAACCTCCTGGTCCGTAGCCAAGCACTCTATCCAGTTGAGCTACAGGCGCAAATTTAAAATTTTTGAATGTCCCTTTTATCAAATTTTGAGGTTCAAAATATCTAATTTTTATTAAAAAAAAGTAATATTATTATTCATTTCTATAAATAAATTTAATTATCTTAATAAATACTGTTATTTAAATAATTTAGTCTTTTATTGCTTATTTATAGTCTTTTTTTTATTTTTTTGTTGTTTATAAATGACTCTATATTTTATAAGTTGCGTTTAATTTATGGCCCAAAATATATCTGTACCAGACATCGGTGACTTTGATGAAGTTGAGATTATTGAAGTTCTAGTAAAGGTTGGAGATCATATTAAAAAAGATGATCCCATTGTCACTTTAGAGAGCGATAAATCAAGTGTCGAAGTCCCTTCAACAATAGCTGGTAAGATTACAGAACTGAACATAAAGGTTGGAGATAAAGTTTCTAAGGGAAGCTTGTTGGTTAAAGTAGAGGAAAGTTCATCTGATGTTCAGCCAAAAAAAGAATTTAAAAAAAATGATTCTGTGGTAGAAGAAAAAGTTTTTGAAAAAATAGACCTAAAAAGTGTTAAGAAAATTTTTTCTAAACCGTCTTCTAAAAATGATATTGATCCAATTGAAACACAAGAATGGATAGAATCTTTAAATAACGTTATAGAAAATGATGGACCCTCAAGGGCTAGTTATATTTTAAATAAAGTTGTGTCTGAAGCATATACTGCTGGATTAGTTTTGCCTGACACTAGAACAACTCCTTATATAAATACTATTCCTACAGAGCTAGAAGTTAAATCTCCAGGTAATCAAAATATAGAAAAAAAAATACGTGCCTATATAAGATGGAATGCAGCTGCTATGGTTGTTAAAGCTAATAAAATTAGCAGTGAACTTGGCGGTCATATAGGAACATTTGCATCTGCAGCAACATTATATGATGTAGGAATGAATCATTTTTGGAGAGCAAAAAATAAAGATTTTGGTGGAGATTTGATTTATTTTCAAGGTCATTCAGCTCCTGGTATGTACGCACGAGCATTTCTTGAGGGTAGACTTTCAGAAAAACAATTAAACAGATTTAGACAAGAAATAGATTCTGGTGGTCTTTCTTCTTATCCTCACCCCTGGCTTATGCCGAAATTCTGGCAGTTTCCAACTGTTTCAATGGGGCTTGGTCCCATTATGGCAATCTACCAAGCTAGATTTTTAAAATATTTAATTAATAGAGGTTTATTAAAAGATGAGGGTAGAAAAATTTGGGTTTTTTTAGGTGATGGTGAAACCGATGAACCAGAGTCGTTGGGTGCTATTAGTTTAGCGGCTAGAGAAAAATTAGATAATTTAATTTTTGTAGTTAATTGTAACCTTCAAAGACTTGATGGTCCAGTAAGAGGAAATGGAAAAATTATCCAAGAGCTAGAAGGTAGTTTTAGAGGTGCTGGATGGAATGTTTTAAAAGTCATATGGGGTTCTTATTGGGACCCTCTTTTAAAAGCCGACAAAACTGGATTACTGATGAAAAGAATGAATGAAGTTGTAGATGGAGAATACCAAGCAATGAAAGCTAAAGGTGGTGCCTATGTAAGGGAAAAATTCTTTGGCAAGTATCCTGAATTAAAAGAATTGGTTTCTTCTATGACCGACAATGATATCTGGAAGCTAAATAGAGGAGGTCATGATCCACATAAAGTTTATGCTGCCTACCATTCCGCAATGCAACACCAAGGCTCCCCAACTGTGGTTATTGCTAAAACCGTCAAAGGCTACGGCATGGGTAAATCTGGTGAAAGTATAAACACAACTCATCAACAAAAAAAATTAGACGAACAAGATTTATTATATTACAGGGATCGTTTTAATGTACCTCTAACAGATGAACAGGTAAAAAATATTGAATACTATAAACCTGCTGAAGATTCCGAAGAGATAAAATATTTAAAAGAAAGACGAAAAAAACTTGGCGGGTTTATTCCAGAAAGATCTTCTCTTGCAAGACCTATTAAAGCTCCACCTAAGGACATTTTCGAAACTTTTATGAAATCTACAGGTGATAAAGAAATGTCAACAACTATGGTTCTTGTTCGAATGTTAACAAATCTTCTTAGAGATAAAAATGTAGCGCCAAGATTAGTTCCAATTATACCAGACGAAGCCAGAACTTTTGGTATGGAAGGTTTTTTTAGAAAAATAGGAATTTACGCACATGAAGGACAAAAATACGAACCTGAAGATTCTGAGCAACTAAGTTCTTATAAAGAAACAAAAAGTGGTCAAGTGTTAGAAGAAGGAATTACTGAAGCTGGAGCCATGTCTTCTTGGATTGCGGCTGCAACTGCTTATACTAATCATGATATAGAAATGATTCCAGTTTATATATTTTATTCAATGTTTGGGTTTCAAAGAGTTGGTGATTTTGCGTGGGCAGCAGGAGATGCACAAGCTAGAGGTTTTTTAATAGGAGCTACAGCAGGAAGAACAACGCTTGCTGGTGAAGGCTTACAACACCAAGATGGTCATAGCCATATTCTAGCATCGATGATTCCAAATTGTGTTTCTTATGACCCAACTTTTTCTTATGAGATGGCAGTGATTTTTAGAGAAGGCCTAAGAAGAATGCATGAAAAAAATGAAAATATTTTCTATTACATTACAGCGATGAACGAAAACTACTCTCATCCTGAAAAGCCAGAAGGAGTTGATGAGGGGATTTTAAAAGGTATGTATTTATTTAAAGAATATAAAAATAAAGGAAAAATTAAAGTTCAACTAATGGGTTCTGGTACAATTTTGAGAGAAGCCATAGCAGCAGCTAAAATACTCTCTGAAGAATATGGTGTAGATTCTGATATTTGGAGTGTTACTAGTTTTAATGAACTTAGGAAAGAAGGAATGGAAATTGAAAGAAAGAATCTTTTAAATCCATCTGGTAAAAAAGAAAAAAGCTATATTGAAAAATGTTTAGAAAAAAGAGATGGGCCAATAATAGCTGTTTCCGATTATGTTAGATCATTCGCGGACCAAATCAGACCTTATACTGATAAGCCTTTTTATTCTTTAGGTACGGATGGTTTTGGACGAAGTGACACTAGAAAAAATTTAAGAAAATTTTTTGAAGTGGACAAAGAACACATAATTTCTTACACGCTAAGTGCCTTAGCAAATGAACAGTTGTTAGGTTCTGATAGTGCAGAAAAAGCTTTCAAAAAATATAATATTGATAAAAATAAACCATTTCCAACCAAACTCTAATTATGTCTGAACAAAAAATTATCGTTCCAAATATAGGTGATTTCAAGGAAGTAGAAGTAATTGAAGTTTTGATAAAAGAAGGCCAAAAAATTAAAAAAAATGATTCAGTAATAACAATAGAGAGTGACAAGTCATCCGTAGAAGTGCCTTCAGATTTTAGTGGGATAATAAAAAAGATTAATATTAAAGTAGGCGACAAAGTTTCCGAAGGAACAATAATTTTGTCACTAGATAGAGAAGATGATATTGAAGGAACAACAATTTTGTCACTAGATGGAGAAGATGACATTGAAGGAAATAATAAATCGGTTGCAGAAAATAATAACAATAAAAGTGAAATTATAAATTTTCCTAAAAATAATATAAGAAAAGATGCGCAGTTATCTCCAGTGTCTACTGAAAGAAATACAAAACTTGCAAGTCCAATCATTCGAAAGTTCACAAGAGAATTAGGTGCTGATATTTCTAAAATACCTGGCTCTGAAAGATCTGGAAGAGTTACTAGAGAGGATGTTAAGAACTATGTAAAAGGTAGGTTAATCGACTCCACAAATACAACTATTCAAAAGAAAATAAATACAAAAAATGAATATGAACATAGTGAGTTTGGCGAAATTGAGATCAAAGATATTCCAAGAATAAAAAAAATGTCTGGCCCTCACCTTGTTAAATCTTGGACTGAAATTCCACATGTTACCCAGCACGAAGAAATAGATATTACAGAAATGGATCAGTTTAGAAGTTCTTTAAGAGATTTACATACAGGTCAAAAAATATCTGTTACTCCGTTAGCTTTTATTATGCGAGCAATGGTAAATGCCCTTAAGGCATACCCAAATTTTAACGCTTCGATAGACTCTGAAAATGGAAAAGTAACCTATAAAAAATATATTCATATAGGGGTAGCTGTAGACACTCCTCATGGTTTGATGGTTCCGAAAATTAGAAATGTAGATCAATTAGATATAAAAGAAATAAGCCAAAAACTTAGATCAGTTAGTAAGTTGTGTAGAGAACTTAGAATTGATAAAAAAGAATTCTTTGGTGGCTCAATGACAATCTCTAGTTTGGGTGGTATTGGAGGAACTTTTTTTACTCCAATTATCAACGCGCCGGAATTATCTATACTTGGGGTTGGTAAATCGTACGACAAAATAGTTAAAAAAGATGGGCAAATTGTAACAAGAAAAATATTACCCATTTCTTTGTCCTATGATCATAGGTTTATTGACGGTGCCGAGGGAGCAAGATTTTGCGTGCACTTAAGTCAAAGCCTGGGTAAAGATTTTGCCTTCAAACTTGCTGTTTAGATAAATTTACAATATTTATTTTTAGTGAGTAAAAATTATTTTTCTATTATTTGTGCAGTTTTAACTTCAGTTTTGTGGGGTTCAGCTTTTGTCGCTCAAGATATGGGTATGGATTTTATTGGTCCTCACACTTTTAACGTTGGCAGATTCTTGGTTGGATTTTTAACACTTCTCCCTTTCTTTCTATTTTTTGAATTAAAAAAGATAAAGAAGAAGAAAATTTCTAATAAGAAAGTTTTTTCTTACTTAATTCTTTTAGGATTTATTTTGGGAATAGGTCAAGCATTACAACAAATTTCATTAATATATACCGATGTTGCAAATACAGGAGTTTTTACTATCATGTACGTATTAATAGTTCCTTTTATATCTTATTTTATTTTTTCAAAAAAAGTTCATTGGTCAGTATGGCCTGCTGTTACTTTTTGCGTAATAGGTGGATTACTTTTAAGTGAATTAAAAAATATTTCTGTTAGATATGGAGATATGCTTGGCATCTTAAGTGCTTTTTGTTGGGCTATTCACATAATATATATTGGCAAGACAGTTAGGTTTTTTAATTTTCCTATCACTATTGCAATGTCACAATGCTTTGTTGCATTTTTATTTACAATTTTACCAATGATTATTTATGAAAATCCTTTGTTAGTTAATGTTCTTAAAGATTCTTATGAAATCCTATATGTGGGAGTTTTATCTAGTGCTTTGGCATTTCTACTACAAACTTATACTTTGCAAAATCTATCCCCAGCACCTGCAGCAATTATATTTTCTCTTGAGGGGGTATTTGCAGCAATTTTCGCATGGTTAGTTTTAGATCAATTTTTAAATGAAATTAAAATATTAGGAATATTATTAATATTATTTGCTGTAATATTTTCACAAATTATACCAATTTATGATAGAAAATATTATGGACGAAACTAATACAGGATTCATGAGTCATAATGGTGGATTAAATTTAAAGAAACTTGATGCAAATAATTTTGAATTTTCTGTTGTGGTTAAAGACATTCATCTTAATACTGGAAAAATAGCACACGGTGGATTCCTTTCAACAGTCGTGGACTCAGGAATGGGAACAGCAGCTCATACAGTAGTTAGTAAAAGATGTGTAACTATATCCCTTGAAATAAAATTTATTTCACCTGCTCTTGTAAATCAAACACTTAACGGAAAAATTAAAATTCAAAAAAAAACAAAATCTCTTGTTTTTATAAGTTGTGAAATATTTAACTCTGAAAATGTAGTGGTAACTGCATCTGGAGTTTGGAAAATATTATAAAACAAAAAATTAGAACATTTGACAATGTGATTCGGTCATGTTTTAATCTTATTTTGTTCTCATTTCAGATCTACATGTAGTATAAAAAAGATTATCAAACATATGATGCAAAACTCACCCAAAAAAATTATTGCGCTTTTAGGTCCGACAAATACGGGTAAAACTCATGATGCAATAGAAAAAATGTTAGAGTTCGATACTGGAATTTTTGGTCTACCTCTTCGATTACTAGCTCGCGAAGTTTACGAAAAATGCGTAAAAAAAATTGGTGAAAATAAAGTTGCTTTAATTACAGGTGAAGAAAAAATAATTCCAAGCTCTGCTGATTATTTTATTTGCACAGTTGAGTCTATGCCAAAAGATAAAATTGTAGATTTCGTGGCTATTGATGAAATACAAATGTGCGCCGACAAAGAAAGAGGACATATTTTTACTGACAGACTTCTATCTGCAAGAGGTGAAAAGTTAACAATGTTTTTAGGCTCACAAGTTATGAAGAATATTATTCGCACCTTAGTAAATGAGGTAGAATTTTTAAAAAAAGAAAGATTTTCGAAATTATCCTATAGTGGCTATAAAAAAATCTCTCGTCTTGATAGAAAATGTGCAATAATTACATTCTCTATAGAAGAAGTTTATGCAATCGCAGAACTCGTAAGACGTCAAAAGGGGGGAGCAGCTGTCATTATGGGATCTTTAAGTCCTAAAACTAGAAATTCTCAAGTTAAGCTATTCCAATCGGGAGATGTTGATTATTTAGTTGCAACAGATGCAATTGGTATGGGGCTAAATATGGATATTGATGAAATTTATTTTTCAAATTTAAAAAAGTTTGATGGAAAAACAACGAGAAGATTAAATTTAGTAGAGATGTCCCAAATCGCAGGTAGAGCTGGCAGATACAAAAATAATGGAAATTTTGGAACTACTGGTGATTGTGAGTCCTTTAATTCAGATGAGATAGAAAAAATAGAAAATCATACTCTTCCAAATACAAAAATGCTTTATTGGAGAAATGCAAATTTAAATTTTGAAACTGAGAAGAAATTACTCTCATCACTTGAAGAAAAGCCAAATGATATAAATTTAATTAAAGCAAATGAATCTGTTGATGAAACAGTATTAAGATTTTTACTTAAAAAAAATAAAGAAAATAATATCTATAGAAATAATTTAAAATTATTATGGGAATGTTGTCAAATACCAGATTTTGAAAAAAAAGGCTATGGTCAGCACGTTAACATTGTAGAAACTGTTTTTAAATTTTTATCTCTTAAAAAGAAGAAAATACCAAATGAATATATGAAGGTGCAACTAAGTGGATTGGAAAAACAACATGGAAATATTGATGTATTAGCAAACAGAATTTCGAACGTCAGAACATGGTCGTACGTAGCAAATAAGAAAAATTGGGTTGAAAATGCAGATTACTGGATTCAACTAACAAAAAATATTGAAGATTCTCTATCTGATAGATTACATGAAGAACTAACAAAAAGTTTTATCGATAAAAAAATTAGTATTTTAGCAAGAGGATTAAAACAGGACATAGTTTTAAAAACAGAAGTAAGTGAAGACCACAAAGTTTTAATTGATAAACAGTACGTTGGTGAACTAAAGGGACTAAAGTTTATAATAGATTTTAGCTCAAAAAATTTAGATGTTGACCTTAGGTCAATAAAAAAAGCAGCACGCAAAGGTGTGGAAGAAGAATTAATTAAACGTGTAAGTTCTATTGTGAAAGAAAAGAATTTATCTATTGATTCTGAAAATAAGATCATCTGGCGAAGTAACCCCATAGCAAAAATAAAAAAAGGTGAAAATTATTTAGTACCTGAAATTGAAATTATATCAGACGACTCTCTTCCACCAGGTGAAAAAAAAGAACTAGAACAATTTTTGAAAAGCTGGTTAACATCTTACATTCATGATGTGTTAAGTGATTTAATTAATTTAACAAAAATAAAAATTGAAAATCAATACTTGAGAGCACTAGCCTATCAACTTTATGAAAACAATGGTGTTTTAAAAAGGAAAAATACCGACGAGATTATTAAACTTATTTCAAAGGAAGAGAGAAAAAAACTTTGGAGCATGGGCATTAAAATAGGACGTTATCATATTTTTCTACCAAAAATGTTAAAGCCAAAAGCAGTCACACTGAGAACTATTTTGTGGAAAATTTACAACAATATTGAGTCTAATATTAATATTCCTAAGTTTGGGTTAAATTTTGTGGTTAATGAAAATTTTAATGAAAATTTTTTATTATTGTGTGGTTTTGAAAAATTTAAAGATTACTTTATCCGTGTAGATATACTTGAAAAACTATTTATAAACATAATTGATTCAACAGTAGATAGAAAATTTAAAATAATGCCTGATATGATGAATTTATTAGGTTGCTCTAAAGATAATTTCTTTACCTTAATAAATTTAATGAACTACAAAAAATCAAAGGATGGTGATACTTATTATTTTGCAGGAGAAAATAGGAAAAATAAAGAAAAACCAATTTTAAGTAAAAATAAAACTAGTCCATTTACAAAATTGCTTGCACTAAATATTAAATAGTTTAATCAGTAAAATTCCAATGACATATATTGTAAAAGACGAATGTATAAAATGTAAACTTACCGACTGCGTAGACGTATGCCCAGTTGACTGTTTTTATGAAGGAGAAAATTTTTTAGCTATCAATCCAGACGAGTGTATTGATTGTGGTGTTTGTGAACCTGAATGTCCTATTGATGCAATTAAAGCTGATACTGATGATTCGGTAAAAGATATGGAAAAATGGTTGTTGATTAATAAAAAGTTTTCTGCAATATGGCCTAACATTTCAAAGAAAAAAGAACCAATGATTGATCATGAAAAATTCAGAGATATGAAAGATAAACACGCGAAATTCTTTTCGGAAAAACCAGGTAAATAAAATGCCAAAAATAAAAAAAATAAAGAAGATAAAAAAAGTAAAAAAAATAAAAGAAAAAAAAGTTAAAGTAAAAGCAGGAAAAAAAAATATACCCGTTCCTTTAAGATCAGCTAATAAAAATACTTACACTCCTGAAATAAAAGTTGAAATTAAAAAAATAAAAAAGCAAGCCACCGAAAAAAGGTTGTACGAAGTTAAAGATTTCGTAGTTTATCCAAAACATGGTGTTGGAAAAATTACAGCTATTGATAAAGCATCAATAGGTCAAATTGAAATACAATTTTATAAAATTTTTGTAGAGAAGGAAAAGTTGACTTTAACAGTACCAATTAATCAACAAGTAAACTTAAGACCAATCTCTTCAGTCAATCAAATTAATAAATGTGTTTCGATTTTAAAAAGTAAACCTAAAATTAAAAGAACTATGTGGAGTAGACGAGCTCAGGAATATGATCAAAAAATTAATTCAGGAAAAATTTATGAACTTGCAGAAGTAGTAAAAGATTTAAACAAGAATTCAGATATTATCGCTGATCAATCATACAGTGAGAGGCAGTTATTTGAAAAAGCTTATGAGAGATTAAAATCTGAGTTTGAAGCTGTCTTACAAGTGTCACCTGAGGAAGTATCAAAAAAGATGGATAAGGCTTTAGGTAGAAATCAAAATATTACCGAAACAGAATAAAAAACGCCCTTTTAATTAATCAATCAAAAGGGCGTTTAGTTAAAAATAAAACTATCTTCTTCTTTTTTTTGTTTTTTTAGCTTTTTTTTTAGTTTTCTTTTTAGCTGCTTTTTTTCTACGTTTAGCCATTTTATCTCCCTTTTTGTTAAACAAATCTTAATGATTCGTTTATTAATTAAACATTAATTAATAAAAGATTCATGTCAAACATAAATTCGTTTTTTAATTTGACTTAAATTTTATTTTTTTTAATTTTTTTTTTTATTTCTAGTAAAATTAATAAAAGTTAACAATATCAATGTTTTTTTAAGCAAATTAGTTTTACTTTCGCTATAATTTTAATAAAGATTTTCTAATTGCTGTTTATAGTTTTTAACAATTTCTTTTCTTTTTAACTTTAATGTTGGTGTTAACATTCCATTATCAATTGTAAATTCATTATTAATTAGAATAAATTTTTTTATTTTTTCTATTAAAGACAAATTATTATTAATATTTTCAACTACAAGTTTAATTCCTTCTTTATTTGTTTCTTTATCACAAACCATAATTGCAACTAAATAATTTTTTTTATCTCCATAAACAAAAGCTTGTTTGATTAATTGATTTAAACATAAAATATTTTCTATTTTAGTTGGGGAAATATTATCTCCTCCTAGATTTACAATGATATCTTTTTTTCTATCTGTTATTTTTAAATAATTATCATGGCTTAGTTCGCCAATGTCTCCTGTATGCAGCCATCCTTCTCTAATGACTTTTTCTGTCTCTTCTCTCTGATTCCAGTAACCTAACATTACGTTTTCTCCTTTAATAAGAATTTCTCCATCTTCAGCAATTTTAACTTCGTTAGTACTAAATGGAGGTCCAACAGTTTCGACTTTTACTAGATCTGGTAAATTACAACTAACCACGGGTGAAGCTTCGGTTAGACCATAACCTTGTAGAGTTGGTAATCCTATAGCATTCAAGAACTCTCCAGTATTTTCATCTAGTGCTCCTCCACCTGATACAAATGCCTGAAGATTTCCACCAAATTGCATTCTTATTTTTTTTCTTACTAAAATATTGCAAATAAAATTTATGATTTTTTCATTAAAATTTAGTTTTTCTTTTTTGAGTATTTTTTTTCCTAAGAGTAAAGTGGTATTAATAATTTTTTTTTTTATTCCCTTTTGTTTTTCAAAATTCATATTTATTTTTGCAAATAAATTTTGATAAAACCGTGGAACTGCTGTCATAATAGTTGGTTTAGCAAGTACCATGTTTGGCATAAGTTTTTCTAGACTTTCTGCATAATAAACTTTTGCTCCAACAACAATTTGAATAAATTGAACTGTATGTTCGTATGAGTGTGATAAAGGTAACCACGTTAAGAATATTGGTTTTTTTTTTTTTGTTAGAGGCTTTAATAAACTAACAGCTCCTTCACAATTAGATAAAATTCCACCATGGCTTAATATTACTCCTTTAGGGTTGCCTGTGGTTCCAGAAGTATAAATTATACATGCTGGCATATTTCTTTTTAAATTATCATTAATAATCTCTTTATAATTATGTTCATTTAAAATGTCTTGTATTAATAAACTTTCAACCCCAATCTTTTCAAAAGATATAATTTTCTGAGTATCTAAATTGATATATTTTTTTATTTTTTGAAATTGATTATTGTCTGAAACAATTATTAATGAAGGCTTACAATCATTTAAAATATATTCATAATCATTCGATGAGTATGTTGTGAAGATTGGTATTGATATTCCACCAGCGTTCATCACAGAAATATCTGACATTAACCAATAAGGTCTATTCTCTGATAAAATTAAGCATCGGTCTCCTTCATTAATCAGAGATTTAATTTTGAAAGAAAGTTTGAAAATTCTCTCTTTTACATCTCCCCAACTGTAGATGTATTTATCTTGTTTTAGCCATTGCAGAAATGATTTATCTTTATCAACTTCAGCACATTTATTAAAATATAATTCTACAAGACTATTTAATTTATTTATTTTCATAATTTGGTGGGCGAAGAGAGACTCGAACTCTCACAGTATTGCTACCACCGGATTTTGAGTCCGGCGCGTCTACCAGTTCCACCATTCGCCCTTTGTAATTAAACATTTAATGTTTATATTTAAATAGTATTCAAGTTTTATTAATTTATAAATAAGAAAATGCTAAAAAATCTTTTTGATAAGTGTGTAAAATTAGCTTCTAGTAGGCTTGCTAATTATGCCCTAGCATTTGTTTCTTTTATTGAAAGCTTCTTCTTCCCAGTTCCTCCTGATTTAATGATCATACCAATGGTTGTGGCAAAGAGAGAAAACTATATAAAAATTTTTTTAATAGCTACAATTTTTTCTGTTTTGGGCGGCTTAATTGGTTATGCACTTGGAGTATTTTTTTTGGATGCCTCTATGGTTATAATTAATTTTTATGGCTACGAAGAGAAAGTTTTTGAGATACAAGATAAAATATCGTCAAAAGGAGGGTTCATTTTTTGGTTTGGCCTTATGATCTTAGCTGGCTTTACACCTTTACCTTTCAAGTTGTTCACTATTGCCAGTGGAATTGTTGGCTTCAATATTATTGTTTTTTTTTTTATTTGTCTTTTTACTCGTGGTTTAAGATTTTTCCTTGTAGCATATTTAACCTTTTTGTTTGGTAACAAGTTTAGTAATTTTATAGAAAAGAAAGGTGCGCTATGGTTTTCAGTTGGTGGAATTTTGATTGTAATAATAGCATCTATTCTATATCTGCTATTTAAATAATGTCTTCAACTAAATATAAATTAATTTTAATTGGGATTTTAACCTTTTCTATACTGGCACTATTAATTGCGTATTTTATTGAATATATTCTGGGCCACAAACCGTGCAATCTATGCTTGATCGAACGCGTTCCCTATGTGGCTGTAGTTATTCTTATATCTTTAATCTTTATTTTAAAAAAATATGAAAAAACTATTTTAATTATTGTTGGGATATTTTTTGTTTTTAGTACAATTGTTTCATTTTATCATTTTGGGATAGAGCAAGGTTTCTTTAAAGAGTCTTTGGTCTGTAATTTAAATAATAGTAGCGAAACTCTAACTCCACAAAATCTTTTAAAACAATTAGAAAATGAGATTGTTAGCTGTAAGGATGTAACTTTTAATATTTTGGGGCTTTCTCTTGCTACATTTAATACAATTATATCTTTAATTTTAAGTGTTATAATGCTTAGAATAGTAATCAATTATGGCAAAAACAAATAAAAAAATACTAGAAGAGATTATAAGAGTTGATCACGCAGGTGAAAGAGGTGCTATAAAAATCTATGAAGGACAACTCCTGGCTTTAAAAACGTTTAAACAAGATGAAGAGTTGAAAAAACAAATTGAGGAAATGAAGGAACATGAGAAAGAACATTATAAATTTTTTGATGAAGAAATTCGGAAAAGAAACATAAAGCCTACGAAACTACTTCCTCTTTGGGATTTACTTGGAGTAGGATTGGGTTTTGGAACTGCAATGCTAGGTAAAAAAGCTGCAATGCTATGTACGGCTTCCGTGGAGGAGGTAATTGATAATCACTATAAGAACCAAACTTATAAACTTGAAGAAGATGAAAAAGAATTAAAAAAAAAAATAATTAAATTTAGAGAAGACGAATTACATCATAAAGATATAGCCTATGATAATGGTGCTACTAAAGAAGGTCTGTATGGATTGCTAGATAAAGTGATTAAGACATCATCTCGTATAGCTATAAAAGTGTCTGAAAAAATTTAATTAAGGTTCAAGCTCAATATCCCAATATAGATAATCCATCCAGCTTTCGTGTAAAAAATTAGGTGGAAAATTTCTACCATTTTTATGCAAATCGTCAACTGTTGGTATGAAAGGTTTTTGAGTGAGTGTGAGATCGCAATCTTTGTAAAGTTTACCGCCTTTTTGTACGTTGCAAGTTGAACATGCTGTTACTACATTTTCCCAATCTGTTAAGCCACCTTTTGATTTTGGAAGAAGATGATCAAAAGTTAAGTCCTTTCTCACACCGCAATATTGGCAAGCAAATTTATCCCTAAGAAAAACATTAAATCTTGTAAAATTAGGGTTCTCTGAAGGTTTAATAAAGCTTTTAAGGGCAATTACACTTGGTAAGCTCATCTCAAAAGAAGGACTTCTAATTTTTCTTTTGTAACTTGATACTATAGTTACCCTTTCTAAAAAAACAGACTTAACAGCATCTTGCCAGCACCATAGTGACAAAGGGTAGTAGCTGAGAGGTCTAAAGTCAGCATTTAGTACTAATGCTGGACATTTTTCTAGCGGTACTCTTTCGTCGGCTGAAATAATCATTTCAAAAAGTTACCTGATAACTTAAATGTTATCAAGTTATAAATTTTTATATTCTGTAAATATTAGTATAAATTTTTTTTTAAAAAACTTAATCCTAGACTCGACCCTTCAGTTGGGATGCGATGTTCACAATTTTTTAATATTTTTGTTTCTATTTTATAATTATTTTTATTAAAAAAATTTTTTGCCTCAAGTAAAAAAGATACTGGGACAATTTGATCCTTATCTCCATGCATTAAGATTATATTGGGACGAGAATTGATGTTATTTTGTAAATGATCCTTATCAACTATTTTTCCTGAATACCCTATAATTGAATTTATCTTATTTTTTCTTTTAATACCTGTTTGCAAACTAATCATACAGCCTTGACTAAATCCACCTATGACAATTTTTTCACTTGTTAGGTCGTTATCTTTTAGTACCTCGTCTATTAAAGCATTTAATTTAATTTCAGATACTAAAGATTTTACTAAAACTTGATCCTTAGTTTGATCAATTAAGTCGTACCATTGAAAACCATTAGCGTTAACAGCACATCTTTCTGGTGCATCGGGACAAACGAACAATGTATCAGGTAAATAAGTTCTCCAGTAACTTGCTAATAAAGAAATATCTTTACCATCACCTCCATACCCGTGACAAAGGATGACAGCATTTTTTGGTTTTTCCTTTGAAAGAGGATTTAAAATAGTTGTGTTTAATGAGTAGCTCATGATAGTTAACTAATGATTAATTATGTCTAGCTTTTTATTTAATTTTATAGGTTTTATTTTACTTGGTTCTGTCGCAATTGTTTTAATATTAGGTATTTATACTTTATTTAAAGGAGGTGATACCAGTAAAAAATATTCAAATAAACTTATGCAACTTAGGGTTCTTCTCCAATTTTTTGCAGTGATAGTTTTAGTACTTATGGCTTATTTTTTTAAAAACTAAAGATATTTTTTCATAAGATTAATAAAAGATTTATCAAAAAAATCTACCTCACCAATAACTCTGCCAAATTCTTTGCCATCTTTATTTATCAGAATACTTATTGGTATTCCTCGCATATTAAATAATTTAACTAACAAAAACTCAGGATCAAAATAAATGTTTAGTTTTGAAATTTCTAAATCAGTAAAAAATTTTTTTGCCTTAACCTGATTTGGTTTTTCCAAATTTATTGGATAAATTAAAATTTCTGGGTATTTTTTTGATAATTCCTCTAAAGATGGCATTTCTTTTTTACAAGGGGCACACCAGGTAGCCCAAAAATTTAGGATCATGATGTTGCCTTTTTTTTCAGTTAAATCCACTTCATTAAGATTAAAATCTTGAAATTTTAGTTCTTTAATTTCTATGGGCTCTTTATGAATTACTATATTCTTGGGATAAGTAACATCGCTTAAAAGTTGCTGGGTAAAGAAAAATATAACAAATATGTGAATATAGATTTTAAAAGATTTACTAATTTTCATATTAATTTAAATTATAATTAACATAGTAAAATGAAAAATAAAAATAAAACAGTGTGGTCAAAAAGACTTAAAGGAAAATCATCTAAATCTTTTCAAAGGATTGGATCGTCTATTAATATAGACAAAAGACTCTATAAGCAGGATATCTTTGCTTCTACTGTGCATACCCAAATGCTTATTAAGCAAAAAATTATTCCTTCTAACGAGGGCAAAAAAATTATTAATGGTTTAAAAAAAATAAAAACTCTAATTGATAGAGGTAAATTTACATTTCAAGAAAAATACGAGGATATTCATTTAAATATAGAGAGAAAATTATTTGATATTATTGGCCCTGCTGCCGGATTTATGCATACAGCAAGATCTAGAAATGACCAAGTAGTTACAGATTTTAAATTATGGGTTAAAGAATCTTCTAAAGATATTTTAAAAGAAATTACAGATGTGATGAGGATATTAATTAAAAAAGCCGAACAAAATACCGATACAGTTATGCCTGGTTTTACTCATTTAAAAAATGCTCAACCTATTTCATTTGCACATTATCTTTTAGCTTACTATGAAATGTTAAATAGAGATAAGAAGAGATTTCAGAATAATTTAGATCTTTTGGATGAGTCTCCACTGGGTTCAGCAGCTTTATCCGGCACTTCATACAAAATAGATAGAGATTATACTTCCAAAAAACTTGGTTTTAAAAAACCTACTGATAACTCAATCGACTCAGTTTCTGACAGAGATTTTGCAATTGATTTTTTATACGCTGCAGCTATGTGCGCAATGCATTTATCGAGATTGGCAGAGGACTTTATTATTTTAAATTCTGATGGATTTAAATTAATTTATTTTAATGATAGTGTATTAACTGGATCGTCAATAATGCCTCAGAAAAAAAATCCAGATCCTGCAGAATTAATTAGAGGAAGAGTTGGAATAAACTATGGGAAGTTGAATGCAATTCTGACAATAATGAAAGGTTTGCCCATGTCTTATTTTAAAGATTTACAAGATGATAAAACATTAGTCTTTGAAGGTTATGATACCCTGAAAGACACTTTAACAATGACTTTTGAATTGATTGATAATTTAAAAATTTCAAAAGAAAGAATGTACAAAATGGCTAACGAAGGTTTTACTACAGCAACAGATTTTGCTGACTATTTAGTGAAAGAAAAAAACTTAACTTTTAGAGAATCATATGGCATTTCTTCTCAATTAGTAAATTTTGCAGAGAAAAAAAATAAGACTTTAAACCAAATCTCTTTGGATGAATTGAAAAAATTCTATAAAGATTTAGATGAGAGTGTTTTAAGAGTATTTGATGTAAAAAACTCCATGAATTCAAAGAATTCTTATGGAGGGACTTCTTCAAACAACGTAAAAAAAATGATAAAAAAATATAAAAAAAATATCAAATGAAGCTATTTTTTCTTTTAGTTTTAAGTCTTTTGATCTTAGAAAGTTGTGGGAAAAAGTCTGATCCTCAATATCAAAGTAAAATTCAAAATCCTATTAAACAAATTTCATAAAATATATGCCTCATTTTAAATATTTCAAGGAGAAACTATTCATAGAAAAAACTTCTGTGCTAGATATTGCAAAAAAAAATAAAACTCCTTTTTATCTTTATTCTAGCAAACAGATAGAGGAAAATTATATTAATTTTGCAAAAATCTTTAGGAATGTGAATCCACTTATATGTTTTGCTGCTAAAGCTAATACAAATTTGACAATTATGAGAATGTTAGGAAAACTAGGCTCAGGGGCTGATGTAGTATCAGGTGGAGAACTTCTAAAAGCCTTAAAGGCTGGTATAAAACCACAAAAAATTGTTTTTTCAGGCGTAGGGAAAACAGAAGATGAATTAAAATTAGCTATTAAAAATAAAATATTATTAATAAATGTTGAATCTGAAAGTGAAGCAATATTAATAAATAAAATAGGTAAAAAAGTTAATAAAATAATATCTATTGGTTTTAGAATAAATCCAAATGTTGATGCAAAAACTCACAAAAAAATTTCAACTGGTAAATCTGAAAATAAATTTGGAGTATCTATAAAAAGTTTTTCTTCATTTTATAAAAATATAAAACAATTCAAACATTTAAAGATTAATGCAGTAAGTGTTCATATAGGTAGCCAAATCCTATCTGACACTCCTTACAAGAAAACCTTAGACGTTCTTTTAAAAGTTATAAGAGATTTGAATATAAAGTTAAAATATGTAGACTTAGGTGGTGGCTTTGGAATTAAATATAACAAAAAAGATAAACAAGCTAATTTAAATAATTATGCTAAACTCGTTTATGATTTTAAAAATAAACTAAATTGTAATATTATTTTTGAACCAGGTAGATCCTTAGTTGGCAACACAGGAATTTTAGTAAGCAAAATTCAATATATAAAAAAAGGTTCAAATAAAAATTTTATAATTATAGATGCAGGTATGAATGATTTTATGAGAACCGCATTGTACGACGCCAGCCATGATATTGTACCTATTATTAGAACAAATAAAAAAAAACAAGAACCTATAGAGTTTGTTGGTCCAATCTGTGAAACAACGTGCAAATTCGTTAAATATGAAAAATATCAAAAATTAAAAGAAGGTGATTTCGTAGCAATAACAAATGTAGGTGCTTATGGGTCGTCTTTATCTTCTAATTATAACACCAAACCTCTTGTTGCTGAGATTTTAGCTAGCAAAAATAATTTTAAAATTATTAGGAAAAAACAAGATTTATTAAAATTAATAAACTCTTGATGCAATTTATAAGATCTTTATTTTTTAATTTTTTTTTATACATTGGTATAATTTTAATTTTTATTCTAGCTACACCAACTTTAATTTTACCTGCTAAATTTACATTATATTGTGGAAAATTTTTAGCCTATTATATAATCTTAATATTAAGATTGTTTTTGAATACTAAAGTTATTTTTCATGGGCTGGAAAATTTAAAAAAAGTAAAAAAATTCTTTATAGCTTCGGCACATCAATCAATGTTTGAAACTTTTGTTCTTCAGGCACCGCTGAAATTTCCTGTTTTTATTTTAAAGAAAGAACTTCTAAAAATACCTTTATTTGGCTGGTATTTAAAAAAAATTGGTTCAATTGAAATAATAAGAGAGAAAACAACAAAAGAAAATTTAAATTTTTTTGATAAAATAAAAGATTCTATTCTAAAACATGACCGACCTCTTTTAATATTTCCACAAGGTACGAGAGTTAAATTTGATGACAGGACCCCTTTTAAAAAAGGAGTAGGTAGAATTTATGACTCTCTCAAAATACCATGCATACCAGTTGCTCTAAATTCTGGGAAAATATGGCCTAAGAATAGTTTTATTAAATATACAGGCGATATTCACGTCTCTTTCTTGGAACCAATTCTCCCGGGCCTGGGGAAAAATATTTTCCTTAAAGTCTTGGAAGAAAAAATTTACTCAGAAACTAAAAAATATTCTTAATTTTTTTTTCTTCCAAAATCTGGCTTATTTGTGTCTTGACCGGCTTTGACAATCTCTTTTCTTACTTCTTTAGTAGAATTAAAGATTTGAAAAAGTTTATCTCCATTTTTGTCATTTACTGCTTTTTTTAATTCATTTAGCCTTTCAATAAAATCATCAATACCTTTAGAAACGTTTTCGCTATTATCTAAAAAAATATCTCTCCACATAAGAGGGTTTGATGCTGCTATTCTCGTAAAATCTCTTAAACCTCCAGCGCTAAACTGAATTACATCTTGTTTTAATTTATCTTCTACTCCCATTACTGTTCTAACAATGTTATAGGCAATTGCGTGAGGTAAATGACTAGTTAAAGATAAAATTTCATCATGTTCCTCTGGTGTCATAATCTTAACTTTACTTCCTATTGTTTGCCACAAACCTTTTAAAATTTTTAACGGTTGATCTGCACAATTCTTAGGAGGAGAAATAATGCACCATCGATTTTCAAACATTTCTGCTTGTCCAGCTCTAGGTCCACTTTCTTCTGTTCCTGCAATTGGGTGCGAGGGTATCCAATGAACATCTTTCAAGTTTACATTGTGAATTATCTTCATAACCCCTTTTTTGACAGATCCTGTATCTGTTAAAATAACATTTTTTTTTAAACTATCTTTTATCGACAAAATAATTTCTTTATAACTACTGAGAGGTGTCGCAATAATTATTAAATCAGAATTGATTACACACTGACTAATACTACTAGATACATTTGTACATATGTTTTCTTTCTTTAAATATGCAGTAACTTCTTTTGAGTTGTCAAAAATCTTAATTTCTTTAGCTAAATTTTTTTTTTTAATAGCCCTTAAAATTGAAGAACCTATTAAGCCACAGCCAATTATAGAAACAGTATCAAACATTAAGAATTTTCTTTAATTCAATTATTAGTTTTAAATTTTCTTTACTATTACCAACAGTAACTCTTAAAGAATTTTTAATTGAGTATGTATCCATTTTTCTTAATAAAATTCCTGCTTTAGCTAGAGCATAAAAAACCTCCTTAGAATTTTTTTTAACTCTATCAAAATTAATTAGTGAAAAATTTACACTAGTCATGTTGGTGCTAATATTCAATTTCTTAAAAACATCATAAAAAATTTTCGACCATTTTCTTACGTGCCGTATTTCTTTGTTAATCCAAACTGTATCTTTTATTGCCGCTGCAGCAGCGAATAAAGCAGGGCGACTTACATTGAAAGGAGGTTTTAACTTGTACAATGAATCAATAATATTTTTTGATGCGTACCCCCACCCTATTCTTAGTCCTGCTAGGCCATATATTTTTGAAAATGTTCTAGTGACTATAACATTCTTGAATTTAGAAAATAGTTTTAATCCACATTCGTAATTCTTTGAATTCATATATTCAAAGTAAGCATCATCCACGACCAATAGAATATTACTTCTCAATTTTTTTCTTAATCTCAACATTTCTTTTTTATTAATATATGTACCTGTAGGGTTGTTAGGATTTGCAATAAAAACAATTTTAGTTTTGTTTGTTACACATGAGAGTATGTTGTCTACTGAAGAAATAAATTTATTTTCTAATGCGTAAATTATTTTTCCAGAATTAAGTTTGGTATAGATTCTATAGATAATAAAACTATATTGTGAGACTACAACTTCGTCATTTTTACTAAGAAAGGCTTTACAAACGAGCTCAAAGACTTGGTCAGACCCATTACCTAAAATTATTCTATTTTGTTCTAGCTTAAATTTTTTAGCTATAGTTTTTCTTAAAGAAGTTCCATTTGAGTCTGGGTATCTTTTAAAATCTTTTGAAACTTTAATGTATTCTTTTACTGCCTTTGGGCTTGGTCCTAATGCAGATTCATTTGCAGATAGTTTTATATTAGCAAATTTTTCCTTAAATAGGCTCAATCCAGGTACATATTTTTCAGCATTAATACTTTTCGCTTTTGGTAACTTCATAATTTATTCAAGTCTTATCTAAAAAGCTTTATTATTTCTATGTTCATTTTAATTTCTTATAAAATTGACAATTTTCTAATGGTTTAGTACAAGTTTATAGCGCTGATTTAACCAAATTGCGGGCGCATAATAAAATTCGCTAAATAGGGTTCTGCCCAGTTTAGCTGGGCTTTTTTTTTATATGAACTATAAAATTGAAAATGTAAAACAAATAACTGTAACAAAACCACTCAAACTAGATTGTGGTCAAACTATAAAAGATTTTCCTATAGCTTATGAGACATACGGTACTCTTAATGAAAAAAAAAATAATGCAATTTTAGTTTTTCATGCTCTCTCAGGTGATCAATTTGTTACAGGAACTAATCCTATCACGAATAAAGCTGGCTGGTGGAGTGCTGCCGTAGGCGTAGGAAAAGCTGTGGATACAGAAAAATATTTTATTATTTGTGCAAATGTTTTAGGTGGCTGTATGGGTTCATTTGGACCTAAAAATCTTAACATTAAAGATGGTAATCCATATGGGTTAAAATTTCCAGTAATTACAATAAGAGACATAGTTAGAGCACAAGAATCTTTATTGGAACACTTTAAGATAAAAAAACTTTTATGTGCTTTAGGTGGCTCTATGGGAGGGATGCAGCTTTTACAATTTTGTGCTTTATACCCTAATAAAACTTTCTCAGCAGTTCCCATTGCATCAACTGCAAGTCATAATGCTCAACAAATTGCTTTAAATGAATTAGCTAGACAAGCCATAATGGCTGATCCATTATGGAATAAAGGAAATTATTACAAAGATAACAAAATTCCCAAAAATGGCTTAGCAGTAGCAAGAATGGCTGCTCATATTACTTATATGTCGGATAAAGGGTTGCAAGAAAGATTTGGAAGAAAACTACAAGAAAAAAAAGATTATGAATTTACTTTTGATGCTGACTTTCAAATAGAAAGTTATTTAAGACACCAAGGCAATGTATTTGTAGATAGATTTGATGCAAATTCATATTTGTATATTTCGAGAGCTATGGATTATTTTGATTTATCAAAACAATTCAAGAATGGATTGGTTGAAGCATTTCAAAATCATAAAACTAGATTTTTAATAATATCCTTTTCTTCAGATTGGCTTTACCCCACAAAAAATAGCAAAGATATTGTGATAGCTTTAAATGCATCTGGTGCTAACGTTGCTTTTGCCGAAATAGAAACAGACAAAGGTCATGACTCTTTTCTAGTTAATGAACCAGAATTCTTAGAAACCCTTAAAGGCTTTTTAGATTCTAATTTTGAGATATTTAAAAATGAAAAATGAATTTAAAATAATAGTAAATTTACTTCCTATTCAATCTAGAGTATTAGATGTTGGTTGTGGTGATGGGACATTAATCGAAGCCCTTATTAAACAAAAAAATATTGATGTAAGAGGCATTGAGCTTGAAGAGAGTAAAGTTAAACAATGTATTTCGAAAGGCTTATCTGTAATTCAGGGAAATGCTGAGACAGAACTTAGTCAATTTCCTGATAAAGCTTTTGACTTTGTTATTTTGAGCCAAACCCTGCAAGCATTTTACCAACCTGAAAATGTTTTGAATGAATTATTAAGAATAGGAAAAAAAGTAATAATTTCGATACCTAACTTTGGGTATTGGCAGGTTAGAACTAGTCTATTATTATTCGGCAAAATGCCTGTAACAAAATCTCTTCCAGATACTTGGTATAACACTCCTAACTTACATATGTGCTCTATAAAGGATTTTTACCAGTTTTGTGAGGAGAAAAAAATAAAGATAGATAGAGTAATAGGAATTAACAATGAGAAAACTTCTTCTATAAACCGGATTAATTTAGAGATGAAAAATTTTTTGTCTGAGGTTGGTATATTCTTAATTAGTTAAATGATGAATATAGATATCATACCCTGTCTCCAAGATAATTACAGTTTTGTAGTTCACGATATTGAAACAAATACTGTTGCTGTAATCGATCCTTCTGAATTTCAGCCTGTTGATCATTTTATCGAAAAAAAATTAAAAAAAATTGATTATATTTTTAATACACATCATCATTTTGACCATACTGGAGGAAATTTAGATTTACAAAAAAAATACAATGCTAAAATTATTGGTTTTGAAAAAGATGAAAAGAGAATTCCAGGGATTAATATAAAATTATCTGATAATGAAAATTTTAAATTTGGAAGTATAGATTTTAAAATTTTTTTTATACCAGGTCATACTAGCGGACATATTTGTTTTTATGCAAAGAATGAAAAAGTTATTTTTACTGGTGACACTTTATTCTCACTAGGTTGCGGTAGAGTTCTTGAAGGGACACATCTAGAAATGCTAAACTCACTTAATCTTATAAAAAGATTACCAATAGATACTCGAATTTATTGTGGTCATGAATATACTCAAAAAAATTTAGATTTTTGTATTAAATACGAAATTAACAATAATATACTAGAAGAAAAAAGAAAATGGATTATGTTAAAATTAAGAAAAAAAGAACCAACAATACCTGTGACTATAAAAGAAGAATTAAATACAAATATTTTTTTACGTTGTGATATTATTACCGTAAAAAAATCCCTAGGCATGGAAAATTCATCAGAAATAGAAATATTCAAAAAACTTCGAGATTTAAAGGATAGTTTTTAAGCTCTATCACCTTGACTTGAGGTTCTTTCAAGTTATATTGCCTTAATTTTAAAGAAAGATTAATTATGTCATTTGCAATATTTGAAACAGGTGGAAAACAATACAAAGCTTCTGCAAGTAAAATTATAGAAATAGAAAAACTCGACGCTGAAATAGGTAAGACTATTCAATTTAAAAATATTTTATTATTAAACGATAGTAAAACTACTGAAGTAGGAAACCCAAGTATTAATGGTGCGATTGTTGAGGCAAAATTACTAGACAACGTTAAAGATAGAACTGTTTTAATTTTTCATAAAAGAAGAAGAAAACATTCAAGAAAGATGAATGGACACAGGCAACGACACTCAAAAATTCAAATTACAAAAATATTTTCAAAAGATGGCAAAGTTATTGCTGAAGCAAAACCAATTGAGTTAAAAATAAAAAAAGCTATAGAACCTAAAAAAACAAGAAAAGAAAAAGAAGCAATTACTAAAAAAGCTTTAAAGAAATAGAAAAATAAATGGCAACAAAAAAAGCTGGTGGATCATCACGTAATGGACGAGATAGTGCAGGTAGAAGACTTGGTGTTAAAAAATATGGTGACCAAGTAGTTATACCAGGAAATATTATAGTCAGACAAAGAGGTACACGTATTCATCCAGGGGAAAATGTTGGCATGGGTACGGATCATACTCTGTTCTCTTTAGTAAAAGGTAAAGTTAAATTTAAAAAATCAAAATTAAACAGAACATTTGTTTCTGTTATCCCTAATTAAGAATATAAATAACCTTAGTTATTTATTTTAAAAATCTACAATGAAATTCTTAGATCAGGCTAAAATCTATATTAAAGCTGGTAACGGTGGTTCTGGATCCGCAAGCTTTAGAAGAGAAAAATTTATAGAGTATGGGGGCCCTGATGGTGGAGACGGAGGAGATGGTGGTTCAGTAATTTTTGAAGCAGAAAGAAATTTAAACACACTAATTGATTTTAGATACGCTCAACACTTTAGAGCTGAGGGGGGGCATATAGGTACTAAAAGAAAGAGAACTGGGGCTGCAGGAAAAGATTTAATAATTAAAGTTCCTGTTGGTACTCAAATTTATGAGGAAGACAACAATACTTTAATCTATGATTTTGACAGAAACAAAGAAAGATATTTAGTTGCTTCTGGAGGAAGACATGGATTAGGTAATGTTAGATTTAAAAGTTCGACTAATAGAGCTCCAACGAAAAAAACAAATGGAAAATTAGGTGAAGAATTCTGGGTGTGGTTACAATTAAAAGTTATCGCAGATGTAGGAATAATTGGTATGCCAAACGCTGGAAAGTCTAGTTTGTTAGCGGCTATAACAAAGGCAAGACCAAAAATAGCAAGCTATCCATTTACAACTCTTGACCCTAATTTAGGCGTTTCTTATTATGACGATAAAGAAGTCACACTAGCAGACATACCAGGCATAATCGAAGGTGCTCATGAAGGTGTTGGTCTAGGAGATAAGTTTCTACGTCACATTGAAAGATGTAAAATGTTATTACATTTAATAGATTTGTCTGAAGAGAAGCTTGATGAAAATTATTTAAATGTAAGAAATGAGTTGTCTAAATATGATAAAATTCTATCTAAAAAGAAAGAAATTATTGTATTCAATAAATCTGACTTATTCGAAAAAAAAGAAATTGATGAGAAATTAAAAAAATTTAAAAAGAAAATTAAAAAAAAAGTTGAAATAATTTCAGTCGTAGCAGATAAAAACTTAATCAACTTAAGAAAAATATTATTAAAAAATGCACATAAATAAAGCTAAAAAAATTGTAATAAAATTAGGTTCCTCCACAATTGTAGATAAAACAGGGAAATTTAAAAAAAAATGGTTATTAAGTTTAATTAACGATATCAAAAAACTAAAAAAAGATAAACAAGAGATAGTAATTGTCTCTTCGGGTGCAATAGCACTTGGACAAAATTATTTAAAAATAAAAAATAGGAAAGTTAAGCTTGAAATGAGTCAAGCCGTTGCTTCAGTTGGACAAATACACTTAATAAATGAATTTCAAAAACTTTTTGAAAAAAATAAATTAAAGATTGGGCAAATTTTAATTACTCCTGATGATACAGAACAGAGAAGAAGAGCCCTCAATGCAAGAAGAACATTTGAAAACCTTTTTAGTCTTGGTGCAATACCTATTGTTAATGAGAACGATACTACTGCTACATCTGAAATAAAATATGGCGATAATGACAGGTTAGCTGCAAGAGTTGCACAAATAATAGGTGCTGATTTATTAATAATTTTATCAGATGTCGATGGACTTTATGAATCTGTTTCAAATAAGAAAAGTCTAATAAAAAAAATTGAAGTTATTGACAATAATATTTTATCTTTAGTTGATAAAAAAATTAATATTTATGGTTCTGGTGGCATGCTAACTAAATTAGAAGCAGCTAAAATTTGTATGAATGCTGGGTGTAATATGTTGATAGCAAATGGAAATAATTTTAATCCGATAAAAAAAATAATAGAAAAAAAATTATTTACTTGGTTTGTGCCAAAAATTTCTAATTTAGATGCTAGAAAAAAATGGATAATAAGCTCTCTATCATCAACATCTAAAATATATATCGATGATGGTGCTACTAAAGCAGTAAAATCTGGAAAAAGTTTATTGCCCGCTGGTATTATTAAGGTCTCTGGTAATTTTAAAAAAGGCGATAATATATTGATTGTTGATAGTACTAACAAAGATATAGCTAGAGCTTTATCTTCCTTTACGTCTGAAGAAATTAATAAAATTAAAGGTTTACAAAGTGGTCAAATAGAAAATATTCTTGGTTATGCGAGTAAGTCGGAAATAGCACACAAAGACGATATAGTAATATTATGAAAAAATTACGACAAATCGGTATAAATGCACGAAAAGCTTTTTTTGATCTTAAAAATATAAAAAGTGAAAAAATAAATAAAGTTCTTATAAGATATAATCAGCTTTTATTAGAAAATAAAAAACAAATTCTTCAAGAGAATTTGAAAGATATAAGAAGCATGAAAAGAAAACATCTTATGGATAGGCTGATACTAGATGAAAAAAGAATAGAAGGGATAAGATATTCAATCAATAAAATAGTTAAGTTTAAAAATCCACTTAATAAAGTCTTAGAAGACTATAAAAGACCTAACGGATTGAGAATACGGAAGGTTACCACGCCAATTGGTGTCATAGGTATAATCTATGAAAGTAGACCCAATGTAACTGCTGATGTATCTGCTTTATGTTTAAAATCTGGTAATTGCGCGATATTAAGAGGAGGTTCTGAAGCTTTTAATTCAAACAAAATATTAGCTAACTTATTCAGAGAATCTTTAAGTAAAAATAAAATTGATAAAAATTGTGTTCAATTTATTGAAGATAAAAATAGAAATAATGTAAATTATTTATTATCTAACATGTCGTCGTATATAGATGTCATTGTTCCTCGAGGAGGCAAAGAATTAGTAAAGAAAGTTCAGAAGCTTTCAAGAATTCATGTTGTAGGACATTTAGAGGGCTTGTGTCATATTTATGTTGATAAAGATGCTAACACAAAAATGGCAATAAAAATTATTGGCAATGCTAAAATGAGAAGAACAAGTATATGTGGAGCAGTTGAAACATTGCTGATTGATTCAGCGTCTCTAAAGAAACATGCTAGACCAATTATAGATAAACTTATATCTTTGGGATGTGAAATTGTTGTAGATAAAAAAATTAATCAATTACTCGTAAATAAATTAAAACTAGCAAAAGAAGCAGATTGGAGAACTGAATATTTAGATGCAAAAATTTCAATCAAATCAGTAAAAGGAGTCCAAGAAGCAAGAGACCACATATTAAAATATGGGACAATGCATACCGATAGCATAATTACTAATAATCCGAGAGCTGCAGAAGTCTTTTTAAATGGAGTAAATAGCGCAATTGTAATGCATAATGTTTCAACTCAATTTGCAGATGGGGGGGAGTTTGGCTTTGGAGGGGAAATTGGAATTTCAACAAATAAACTTCCACCAAGAGGCCCTGTCGGAATTAATCAGCTAACTTCGTATAAGTATATTGTGACAGGTAAAGGAACAATTAGGTCTTAGTCAAATATGGTAAGATCTGACAGTAACAAAATTGGTATTTTTGGGGGAAGTTTTGATCCGCCACATAAAGGTCATTTAGAGATATCAAAAATAGCAATAGAAAAATTATCTTTAAGTAAACTTTATTGGTGTGTTACAGAAAAAAATCCATTTAAAAATAAAACTTTATTTTCGCTGTCGCGTAGAATAAAAAAAAGTAAAAATATAACTAAACATATAAAGAAAATTTCAATAAAACATTTCGATAAAAAAATAAAATCTAATAACACCATAGACTTAGTTAGATATTTAAATAAAATAAATAAGAGAAATATTTTTTTTTTAATTATTGGTTCAGATAATTTAATAAATTTTCACAAATGGAAAGAGTGGAAACTATTGGCCAAATTGATAGAAATTGTCGTATTCTCTCGAAAGGACTACGATGCTAAAGCTAAAAAATCTGTTATAGTAAAAAAAGTGAAAAAAATTACATTTATTAAAAATAAACAAATAAATATTTCTTCTACAAAAATTAGAAAAGAATTATCTTAACTCTTAATGGAAATATCTGAAATAAAAAGTAAAATTGAACTTATTTTAGATAATAATAAAGCCAAGAATATTGTTTCGATTGATTTAAAAGAAAAATCTTATATAGCTGATTACATGATTATAGCATCAGGCACATCATCAAGACATTTACAGTCTTTATCTGAACATTTAGTTTCTGAATTAAAAACTATTGGCGTATATGGTTGTAGAATTGAAGGAAGAGAAAGTAATGACTGGAAGCTTGTAGACGCAATCGACATTATAATTCATCTATTTCATCCTGAAAAAAGAGAATTTTATGATCTTGAAAAAATGTGGTCTGAGCCAATTCCTAAAGTGAAAGTGTCTATATGAAAAAAAAAAATGCTGTAGCTACAATTTTATTCTTAAGTTTTTTTATAAGTAGTAATTATGTTTATTCCAAAAACTCAGATGAATTATATGAAAAAATAGATTTATTCAGTGAGGTTTTAGAAACTATAAAACAAGAATATGTTAATGAAGTTGATCAAGGGAAAGTGATGGACTCAGCCATTAACGGTCTCTTACAATCTTTAGATCCTTATTCGTCATATATGAGTCCTAAGTCATTTGATGGTATGCAAACTGATACCAAGGGTGAATTTGGTGGCCTTGGGATTGAGATAGGAATGGAGTCTGGTGTTGTTAAAGTTATTACTCCAATTAATGATACTCCTGCGGCGAATGCAGGAATAAAATCAGGAGATTATATCGTTAGAATTAATGGTCAACAAGTACAGGGTAAAACACTGACCGAGGCAGTAGATCTGATGCGCGGCCCAGTAGGTTCGGAAATAAAATTAACTATTAGAAGAAGGAATGAAAAAAAAGCTTTAGAATTCAAAATTAAAAGAGCTGTCATTGAAGTTAAATCTGTTGAAGCAAAAATAATTGGTGAAGAGAATAAAATTGGATACTTGAGATTAAAATCTTTTAATGAAAACAGCGACAAACAACTGTTTAAAAAAATTAACAACTTTGAAAAAAAAAATAGATTGACAGGTTATATTCTTGATTTAAGAAACAATCCTGGTGGACTATTAACTCAAGCTATAAGTATAACTGACTTTTTTTTAGATGATGGTGAGATAGTCTCTACTAAAGGAAGAAAAATTAGCGAATCAAGAAGGTTTTTTTCCAGAAAAGGAGATGGGATAAATAAAAAACCTTTAATAGTAATTACTAATAATGGGTCAGCTTCTGCATCAGAGATTGTATCAGGAGCATTAAAGGATCATAAACGAGCAATTATTTTAGGTGAGCGCACATATGGAAAAGGATCTGTGCAATCTATTATACCACTTAAGAATGGTGGTGGTTTAAGGCTGACTATATCAAAGTATTATTTACCTTCTGGAAAATCTATTTCAGAAATAGGAGTATTGCCTGATATTTTTGTTGAGGAAACTGAAAAAAATTTTAAAATTGATACTGAGACGGATAATCAATTGAAATATGCTGTTGACTTACTCAATTCTTAAAAATGAGTCATAGACTTTTACCGATGAGGATAGGTGTTGGGATAGCCGTTCTCAATTCAGAAAATAAAGTTTTTGTTGGCAAAAGAATAGACAATCCACTAGATAAGTGGCAAATGCCTCAAGGAGGTGTCGATTCTAATGAACCTTTGCTGCAAGCTATGAAAAGGGAGCTGCTAGAAGAGACTAGTATTGAAAATATAGAGGTTTTAAAAGAATTTGATGAGTGGCTTGAGTATGAATTGCCAGAAAGATTAGTTGCAAAAATATGGAGAGGAAAATATAGAGGTCAAAAACAAAAATGGTTCATTGTTAAGTTTCTAGGAAATGAAAATGAGATTAATATAGTTACAAAGAATCCTGAGTTTATTGAGTGGAAATGGATAGACATTAATCTTTTACCAGACCTAATCGTATTATTTAAAAAACATGTTTATGAAAAAGTATTATTAGAACTAAAAAAAATCGCTAACTAATTTGTTTAAGTGTGTCTAGCTTGTGGTTTATAATATATTTTTCTTTATCTTTAATTTCAGTGTCTTGTAAAAGAATTTTTGACTCATCAATCATTTTTACTATATTTTCTTTTGTGAGCTTTTCTAAATTAATTGAAGATGCGGTTAAAATTAAAAGTTTATTATTGAAAAACTCTACAGTACCCTCTTCAACATAAAATTTTTCAGTTTTATTTTCGAATTCTGCTTCTATAAATCCTGGTCTTAAGAATGTAATTAGTGAAATATGATCTTTTAAAATTGTTATTAACCCTTCGTATGCAGGTATAATTACTTGCTTGGCTTCAGTATTTAAAAAACTTTGATTAGGACTAATTATTTCTAAATTAAATTTTTCAGACATTGCTACTTAGCATCTTGAGCCATTTTCTCAGCTTTTTCAACCGCTTCTTCAATTCCTCCAACCATGTAAAATGCAGATTCAGGAAGGTGATCATAGTCTCCTTTACAAATTGCATCAAAACCTTTGATCGTTGATTCTAAATCTACTAGTTTTCCAGGTGAGCCTGTAAACACTTCTGCAACAAAGAAGGGTTGTGACAAAAATCTTTGAATTTTTCTTGCTCTTGTTACTGTAATTTTATCTTCTTCTGATAGTTCATCCATACCTAAAATTGCTATAATATCTTGTAAGGACTTATATGCTTGTAGTGTTTGTTGAACTTCCCTAGCTACTCTATAATGTTCCTCTCCCACTATCCTTGGGTCAAGAATTCTTGATGTAGAATCTAGAGGATCTACTGCGGGGTAAATTCCTATTTCAGCTATTTGTCTTGAAAGAACAGTCGTAGCATCTAAATGTGCAAACGAGGTAGCTGGTGCTGGATCTGTCAAATCGTCTGCAGGGACATAAATTGCCTGTACTGATGTTATTGATCCTTTGGCAGTTGATGTAATTCTTTCTTGCAGATTACCCATATCAGTAGCTAGAGTTGGTTGGTATCCAACTGCCGAGGGAATTCTTCCTAGTAAAGCTGAAACTTCTGATCCTGCCTGCGTAAATCTAAAAATGTTATCAATAAAGAATAATACATCTTGTCCTTCTTTATCTCTAAAATACTCAGCAACGGTTAGACCTGTGAGTGCAACTCTTGCTCTGGCTCCTGGTGGCTCATTCATTTGTCCATAAACTAATGCAGCTTTTGATCCTTCACCGTCAGGTTTGATTACTCCCGATTCTATCATTTCATGATAAAGGTCGTTTCCTTCTCGAGTCCTTTCTCCAACTCCAGCGAATACTGAAAATCCACCGTGCGCTTTTGCAATATTGTTTATTAATTCCATAATTGTAACAGTTTTACCTACTCCTGCTCCTCCAAATAAACCTACTTTCCCACCTTTAGCGTAAGGGGCTAAAAGATCAATAACTTTAATTCCTGTAACCAACATTTCTGTTTCAGTAGACTGTTCGGTAAACTTAGGAGCTTGTCTGTGAATGGGCCATTTTTCTTTTGTTTTAACTGGTCCTTTTTCATCAATTGGTTCACCAATTACATTAATTATTCTTCCAAGCGTTTCAGGTCCAACAGGTACCAATATAGGCTCTCCTGTGTTAGTGACAACATCTCCTCGCTTTAAGCCTTCTGTAGAATCCATTGCTATTGTTCTAACGCTACCCTCTCCTAGATGCTGAGCAACTTCTAGTACTAGTTTATTTCCATCGTTGCTAACTTCAAGCGCTGTATATATTTCTGGCAAGTCACTTTCGAAAGTTACATCGATAACTGCACCAATAATTTGAGTAATCTTTCCTGTTTTTTTCATAATTATAAACTTTCTGCTCCTGATATTATTTCGATTAATTCTTTTGTAATTACCGCTTGCCTACTTCTGTTATAATTTATTGTTAACTTGTTAACTAAGTCACCCGCATTTCTAGTTGCACTATCCATTGCTGTCATCCTTGACCCTTGTTCACTAGCAGAATTTTCTAAAAAGGCTTTAAAAATTTGTGTTGAAATATTTTTTGGAAGCAGATCATCAAGAATTTCATCTTTATCTGGTTCAAATTCATAAAAAATTTCTTCATTTTCTTTAGAATTTTTTTTAACTTCTGTAGGAATTATTTGCTGTGCTTCTGGTATTTGTGTCATGACATTCTTAAAGTTATTAAAAAATAAAATACATTTATCAAATTCGTTTACATCAAATAAGTCTAAGATTATTTTTCCAACTTCATTAGCTTCTGCGAATGAAATTTTTTTTATATTTTTGAAGCTTAGTTTTTTAATAATATATTTTCCGTATTCTCTCTTGAGCTGATCACGACCTTTTGATCCAACCGTGATGATTTTTAAATTTTTTCCTTCTTTGAGAATTTTTTCAAAATATCTTTTAGCTAATCTACATATATTTGAATTAAACCCTCCACATAGACCCCTGTCAGATGTCATTACTACACACAGATGAGTTTGATCTTTTCCTGTACCAACTAATAATTTTGGAGCATTTTGAGGATCGCTTATAGATTCTGTTAGATTTAAAATTATATTCTGCATTTTTTCACTATACGGTCTTCCGTTTTCGGCACTTTCTTGTGCTTTTCTTAGCTTTGCGGCAGCAACCATTTTCATTGCTTTAGTGATTTTTTGTGTAGATTTAACACTAACAATTCTTTTTCTTAGATCATCTAAACTGGGCATTATTTTTTACTTTTTTTATATTCTTCTATTGTTTGAATTAATGAGTCTTCATTGTCTTTTTCTAATTTTCCTGTAGTTAAGATTGTACTTAAAATATCATTTTTTTCGTTTCTAATTTTTTCTAGAATATCTTTTTCAAAGCTTTTAATTTGATTTAATTCTACGTCGTCTAAATACCCTCTAACTCCTGCAAATACAGAGATAACTTGCTCCGCAACCGTTAACGGCGAGTATTGATTCTGTTTTAAAAGTTCTGTTAATTTTGAGCCACGATTTAAAAGTTTTTGCGTAGATGCATCAAGGTCTGAACCAAATTGAGCAAAAGCTGCCATTTCTCTATATTGTGCTAGCTCTAGTTTTATTGAACCAGCAACTTTTTTCATTGCCTTAGTTTGTGCGGCAGAACCTACTCTTGAAACTGATAATCCAACATTAACAGCTGGTCTGATACCTTGATTAAATAATTCTGTTTCTAAAAATATTTGACCATCAGTAATAGAAATTACATTTGTAGGTATATAGGCAGATACGTCACCAGCCTGTGTTTCAATTATAGGTAGAGCAGTTAAAGAACCTCCGCCATTAGCATCGCTAAGTTTTGCAGCTCTCTCCAATAATCTGCTATGTAGATAAAACACATCACCCGGGTAAGCTTCTCTTCCAGGAGGTCTTCTTAACAACAAAGACATTTGTCTATAAGCAACGGCTTGTTTTGATAAATCATCATAAATAATTAACGCATGCATTCCGTTATCTCTAAAATATTCGCCAATTGTGCATCCCGTATATGGAGCTAAAAACTGAAGTGGGGCAGCATCAGATGCAGTTGCCGCAACAACAGTTGTATATTTCATAGCTCCAGCATCTTCTAAGGTTTTAACAATCTGCGCTACTGTGGAACGTTTTTGACCTATAGCTACATAAATACAATAAAGTTTTTTCTTTTCATCATCGGACTCATTAATTGTTTTCTGGTTTATAATTGCATCAATAGCAACTGCGGTTTTACCTGTTTGACGATCACCAATAATTAATTCTCTTTGTCCTCTACCAATTGGAATTAAGGTATCGATTGCTTTTAACCCTGTTTGCATCGGCTCACTTACAGACTGTCTTGGAATAATTCCAGGTGCTTTAACTTCTACTCTTTTTCTAACAATTTTTTCACTTAAATTTCCTTTTCCATCAATTGGGTTTCCAAGTCCGTCCAAAACTCTTCCTAAAAGTTCTTTGCCAACAGGGGCATCTACAATTGATCCAGTTCTTTTTACTGTACTACCTTCTTTTATTTTTCTGTCATCTCCGAAAACTACTATTCCAACGTTGTCACTTTCTAAATTAAGTGCCATGCCTTTAGAGCCATCTTCAAATTCTACCATTTCTCCAGCTTGCACATTGTCGAGTCCAAAAACTCTTGCTATTCCGTCACCTACAGACAAAACTTTTCCTATTTCCGAAACTTCAGCTTGTTCACCAAAGTTTTTTATTTGTTCTTTTAGTATTTTAGTAATTTCTGAAGGATTAATTTGCATATTATACCTCTAACATTATTTTTTCATATTTTTTTAATTTATTTTTAATAGAAGTATCAACCATTAAGCTTCCTATCTGCATTTTTAAACCACCGATTAAAGTTTCATCAACTTTATAATTAAATGCTACAGCAGTTCCCATTACCTGCGAAAGCTCAGTATTTAAATTTTTAAGCTCCTCGTTTGTTAAGTTTTTTGAAGAAATTAAGGAAGCTTTTAATTCACCTCTTTTTTTTGATAACAAAGATAAAAAATTTAGAAAAATAGTATTTAAGAAAAAAATTCTTCTTTTAGTAATCAGTATAGATATAAAGTTTTTAATAATTTTCGACAAACTCATTTCATCTGATAATTTATTTAATACCTCTAGCTGATTTGACTGGGATTGTGTAGGGTTTTTAATAAAACTCTTTAGGTCATCGCTAGTATTGTATATGATCAAAAGCTCGTTAATATTTTTCTCTACAGCTTCCAATTCTGAGCTTTCGCTAGCAAGATCGTAAAGTGCTAAAGCATATCTGTTCGCTGTTTCTGTAGAAAATGACTTATTAGAACTCACTTTAATATTCCTAGATTAGAATTTTTTTAGATTGAGGTTTCCTACCACACGGACACACATCGATCAAGGTGGTTAGATTGTTTTATGCAAAGTTAATAGGATCGACATCAACTGTGAGTTTTATTTTTTTAGATATAGTCAAGTTTTCAAGAATTTTACCTACACTTTTTTGCATTAAATTGGCGTTTTTAGATCTTAATAGCAGTCGTGTTCTATACTTTTTTTTAACTTTAAATATAGGAGAATCTACTGGTCCTAAAACATCAAGTTGACTGATACTGCTTAATTTCTTTTTAATCTCTTGTGCTGCCCTAAAACTATCATGACTAGAATTAGATGAAACGATTAAAGCAATTAGCCTGGAGTAAGGTGGCAAGTTTTTATTTTTTCTAATAATTAATTCGTTGTTTAAAAATTTTTCTGGATTGTTTTCTAATACATCTTTTAAAGTTTCATTCAGAGGTGTTGCAGTTTGATAGATAATTGTTGATTTCTTAGAAAATCGTCCTGCTCTTCCACTTAATTGATTATAAAGCTGTATATTTTTTTCAGTTGTTCTTAGATCGTAGCCCATTCCAGAAAAATCTGCATCCACAACAACAATACAATTTAATTTAGGAAAGTTAAATCCTTTTGAAATTAATTGTGTTCCAACAATGATATCTATTTCATTTTTTTCTATTTTTTTTAAAATAGTTTCTGTTTCATTTTTTTTAGCTAGGAAATCGCTCGAAAATATTTTAATATTTTTTTTGGGAAAAATTTTTTTTAATTCATCATATATTTTTTCTACACCTGGGCCGTACATACGAAAGTCACAAAGATCTTTATTTACTTTACAAGTTTTTTCTTTTTTTACTTTAAGTCCACAATGATGACAGATAAGTTTATTAATTGACTTATGATAAGTTAAATAAATTGAGCAGTTTGAACACAAATGTTTAAAGCCACACTTTTTACAAATTAAGAAAGGTGCATATCCTCTTCTGTTCAAAAAAAATAGCACTTGTTCCTTATTTTTTAAATATTCTTGAATCAACTCTGTAGTTTCATCTGCTATAAATTGATCTTTTTTGAGAATAGATTTTTCAAGATTAACTACTTTAGCTTCTGGCAATGGAAAATCACGAAAACGATTTACTAATCTTGTGTGATTATATTTTTTATTTTTTATATTGCTAAAAGTTTCTAGTGAAGGAACGGCAGAAACTAAGTGTATTGGTATGTTTTCAAAAGAAGCTCTTGATATTGCCATATCGCGTGCATGATAAATAATACCTTCATCTTGCTTATATGAAGGATCATGTTCTTCATCTAACACAATTAAACCTAAATTTTTAAATGGTAATAGCAATGATGAACGTGCGCCAATTACTAAATTTAAACTTTCGTTTATAACACCTTGCCAAATTTTTCTCTTACTTTTAAGTCCTATTTTTGAGTGCCATATTGCTGGCAAAAAACCAAAAAATTCTTCAAATCTGTCTTTGAATTGATTAGTTAGAAATATCTCAGGCAATAATATAAGTACTTGCTTACCCTCATCTAAAAAATTTTTAATTCTTTCAAAATAAACTATTGTTTTTCCTGATCCTGTCACACCTTGTAATAAAGATACGTTAAATGAATCACCAAACTTTCTAAGATCGTCAAGACTTTTTTTTTGATCTTTATTGAGAATAAATTTAAGTTTTTTACTTCCTGTACTATTTTTGATGTTCTGTTCGATTTTAGTTATATTTTTTTTGTCTCCAAGACACATTTTGAGAACCATGCCTTTTGAGGTTAAGTTGTAAGCAGAAAACCAATTAATATAATCTATTAAATTTTTGTTAATTTTTAAATGACTTATTTTTTTTTCAATTTTTTTTATCTTAAATTTCTTTGATGAGGGTTGAATTTTATCCCATACAACACCGATTTCTTGATTCTTACCAAAGGGAACGAGGACTAAATCGCCTTGCTCTAAAACGTTTAAAGAGCCAGAATCGTACGTAAAAGGAAAATTAAATATTTTTGGAATTAAAACAGGAACTTTCATTTTTAGAATCTAATTGATGTTATATCAATTAAAAATGAATTGCTCTTTTATCGACAGCTAGAGCTGCTTCTTTTACCGCTTCTGTGTGAGTTGGGTGAGCATGGCATGTTCGAGCAATATCTTCGGCACTGGCACCAAATTCCATTGCTAAAGCCATTTCGGCTATCATGTCACCAGTATGAGGGCCAATCATGTGAACGCCTAAAACTCTGTCAGTTTTTTTATCGGCTAATATTTTTACAAAACCATCTGTTTCATTATTAACTTTAGCACGTGAATTTGCCAGAAAAGGAAATTTACCAACTTTATAATTTATATTTTCTTTTTTAAGTTGCTCTTCCGTTTTTCCGACAACTGCAACTTCTGGTGAAGTATAAACAACACCAGGTATAATGTCATAATTAACATGCCCAGCTTGACCTGCGATGATTTCAGCAACAGCAATACCTTCTTCTTCAGCTTTATGAGCAAGCATTGGACCTTTAATCACATCTCCAATAGCATAAATATTATTTATCGAAGTTTGTAGTTTTTCATTTACTTCAATCCTTCCTTTGTTGTCTTTTTTGATTCCCATTTTTGTTAAATTTAATCCTTCTGTATAAGGTTTTCTTCCGACTGAAATTAAAACTTTATCAGCTAAAATTTTTTCTTCTTTTGATGTTTCGTTGTTTGTAAAAGCAACTTCCACTTGATCACCTTTATTTTTTACTGAAGTTACTTTTGAGTTTAATTTAAATTTAAATCCTTGTTTTGTTAAAATTTTCATAAATTCTGATGAAATCTCTTTATCCATTCCAGGAGTGATATGGTCTAAATATTCCAAAACAGTTACGTTTGATCCGAGACGTGACCATACAGAACCCATTTCTAATCCAATATACCCACCGCCTATTACTATAAAGTTTTTAGGCACTTCCTTTAGCGCAAGTGCACCTGTTGAAGATACAATGTTTTTTTCATCAATTTCCATACCAGGCAATGTAGATGGGCCTGAACCTGTGGCAATAACAATATTTTTAGACATGTATGATGTTTTTTTTTCTCCCTCATAAACAACAACATCATTTTTTGAAAACAAAACACCTTTTCCTTTAATATATGTTACTTTATTTTTTTTAAATAAAAATTCAATTCCTTTAGTTAAAACTTGAACTGATTTATTTTTATTGGCCATCATCTTATCTAAATTAAGTTTTAAACCTGTAAATTCTATTCCCTGTAGGTTAAAGTCTTTTTGAGCTTTGTGATAAGTCTCAGATAAGTTTAAAAGACTTTTAGATGGTATACATCCTACGTTAAGACAAGTTCCACCTAGCGTTCCTCTTGATTCAATGCATGCAGTTTTCAAGCCTAATTGAGCTGCACGAATAGCACAGACATATCCACCAGGACCACCGCCAATAATAATTACATCAAAGTTATTTTCCATGGCTATAAATTTAAAAATAGTCTTCTAGGGTCTTCAAGACACTCTTTTACTGTTTTTAAGAAAGAAACTGCTTCTTTTCCATCAACGATCCTGTGGTCATATGACAAGGCTAGATACATAATCGGTCTAATAGATACACTTTTGTTGATTGCTACGGGTCGTTCTATAATATTGTGCATACCTAATACAGCTGACTGAGGTGGGTTTAAGATAGGCGTCGAAAGCATTGAGCCATAAATACCTCCGTTTGTAATTGTGAAAGTTCCACCTTGTAAATCATCAATAACAATTTTTCCATCTCTGGCTTTTTGTCCAAGTAAATTGATGTTTTTTTCAATTTCTGCAAAAGACATCTCATCTGTGTTTTTTAGGACAGGCACAACTAACCCTCTGTCTGTACCAACAGCTATACTTATATTGTAATAATTTTTATAAACAATTTCATCTCCTTGAATTTCTGCATTTATAACAGGATAATTTTTAAGTCCAACAACGCATGCTTTTACAAAAAAAGACATAAAACCTAATTTAACATTATATTTTTTTTGAAACTCTTCCTTGTGCTCACTTCTCATTGAAATAACTGCGCTCATGTCTACTTCGTTAAAAGTAGTTAACATAGCTGCGTTTTCTTGAGCCTCTTTAAGTCTTTTAGCTATCGTCATTCTTAATCTTGTCATTTTGATTCTTTCTTCAGGTCCATGTGTAGTTTTTCGTTCTGAAGGTTTTGGCATAGTGCCCATTAAATCTAGAAGATCTTCTTTTAAAACAACTCCATTTTTACCTGAACCTTTAACCTCATTAAGATTAATATTTGATTCTGCTGCTAATTTCCTTGCGGCAGGAGAAATAATGTTTGTATTTAAATTCTTTAAAATTTCTTGTTCACCGTGAACTTCTGTCAAGATAAGAGGTTCTTCTTTACTTTCTTGTTTTTTCTCTTTTTTAAATAATTCTATTTCATCAATACCCTCTTCTTTTTTTTTGATGATCTCAACTTTCTTTTTTTCTCTAGCAACTTGTGGTTTTATTGATGGGGGTGAATATTTTTTTTCTTCTGATTCTGTGCTTATCTCAATGTTTTTTGATTGTGCAATGGTTCCTAACAAAGCTCCAACATCTACGGTTTGTCCTTCTTTAACAGAAATTTTTTCTATAGTTCCGCCAGAAGGTGCGGGTACTTCAATATTAACTTTGTCGGTCTCTAATTCGACTATTGCTTCATCTGCATTGACTTTATCACCTTCATTTTTTAACCACTTAGCTACTGTAGCTTCTGTTACAGATTCTCCAAGTACAGGGACTAGTATACGATCAGACATTAATTAATTTTTCCAACCACCTTTTCTAATATTTCTTTTTGTTGTGCAAGGTGTTTATTGAGATTTCCTGTCGCTGTGGTAGCTGAAGGTCTTCTTCCAATATATTCAACGTTTTTATTGCTAAAATTAATAATTTCTAAGGTTCTGTTTATATAATGATTAACTGTGTTCCAAGCACCCATATTTTTTGGCTCTTCTTGACACCAATAGATATCTGCATTGTTTGCATATCTCTTCAATTCTTTTCCTAGTCTTTTCACTGGAAATGGATAAATTTGTTCTAAACGAATAAAAACAACTCTATCATTTTGTGTTTTTTCTCTGGCATCAACTAAATCAAAATAAATTTTACCTGAACAAATAACCACTTTCTCAATTTTATTATCATTTGTAAGTTTAATTAAACCATATTCATCTGTGTAAGCTCGATCTTGTAGAACTCGATGAAAAGAAGTGTTTTTAGTAAAATCATTCATGGTCGAGACACATTGTTTGTGCCTTAATAAAGATTTTGGAGTCATAATTATCAATGGTTTTCTAAATTCTCTGTGCATTTGTCTCCTTAACACGTGAAAATAATTGGCTGGTGTTGTACAATTTACTACTTGAATATTATCTCTTGCACACATTTGTAAAAATCTTTCCAATCTTGCTGAGGAATGTTCAGGACCTTGACCTTCATAACCGTGAGGTAACAACATCACTAAACCACTTGCTCTGCCCCATTTAGATTCTCCAGAAGTTATAAATTGATCAATGATGATTTGTGCTCCATTAGCAAAATCACCAAATTGTGCCTCCCATAACACTAAAGTTTCAGGTTCTGATAAAGAGTAACCAAATTCAAAACCCAACACAGCCAGTTCAGACAGGAGTGTATCTATTACTTCAAATTTTTTTTGATTTTCTGTAATATTATTTAAAGGGACATATCTTTCATGACTATCCTGATTTCTAAGCACAGAATGTCTCTGGCTAAAAGTTCCTCTTCCAGAATCTTGACCTGACAATCTTACAGAAAAACCCTCAGTTAAAAGTGTTCCAAACGCTAAGGCTTCAGCAGTTGACCAATCAATTGGAAGGTTGTCATTGAACATTTTTTGTTTATTTTCAAATATTTTTTTTAGTGTTTTATGTATGTTAAAATTATTTGGAATAGTTGTAATTTTTTTTCCTATTAAATTAATTTTTTCTTTATCAACACCACTAGCACCTCGTCTGTCTTTGCCGGGTGTCGGAGTAAATCTCGACCAGACGCCATCAAACCATTTTAGTTCTGGTTTATAATTTTTTGATTCGATAAACTCTTTTTCTAAATATAACTTAAAATCGCTTATCTTTTTTTCCACGTTTTCTTTAATAAAAAGTTTTTCATTTACTAATTTTTCAGAATAGATTTTCAAAGATGTGGGATGGGATTTTATTTTTTTATACATTAAAGGTTGTGTAAAAGAAGGTTCGTCACCTTCGTTGTGTCCAAATCTTCGATAACAAAACATATCAATTACAATATCTCTATTAAATTTCTGTCTAAACTCAGTAGCAATTTTAGCACAATGCACAACTGCCTCTGGATCGTCTCCATTTACATGTAAAATAGGGGCTTGAGCGATTTTTGCTACTTCACTTGGGTATGGTGAAGATCTCGCAAATCTTGGTGATGTTGTAAAACCTATTTGATTATTGACGATAATATGAATTGTTCCACCTATATTATGTCCTGGCAATCCTGACATTGCAAAACACTCTGCAACTATTCCTTGTCCTGCAAAAGCAGCATCTCCATGAATTAAAACCGGTATAACTTTTTTTCTTTCTGGGTCTTTATGAAAGAATTGTTTAGCTCTTACCTGACCTAAAACCACTGGGTTAACAGCTTCTAAGTGTGAAGGATTGTCAGTTAAACTAATGTGAACAACGTTGCCATCGAACTCTCGATTTGATGATGCCCCTAGATGATATTTAACATCTCCTTCAAATTCTCTTTTGGCTTCAACGGCACTGCCAAAAAATTCATTGAAGATTGCTTTGAATGGTTTTCTCATAACATTGGCTAGAATATTTAATCTACCTCTGTGCGACATTCCAATCTTGATTTCTTTTACACCCAAATTTCCACCTCTTTTTATTATTTGCTCCAAAGCAGGCACTAAAGATTCCCCACCGTCAATTCCAAATCGCTTTGTTCCTACAAACTTAACATGTAAATATTTTTCAAAACCCTCTGCTTCGATAATTTTATTTAAAATTGCTTTTTTTCCATTTTCTGTAAAAACAATTTCTTTTTCTGGACCTTCAATCCTGTCTCTAATCCAATTTTTTTCATCTGGATCTCCCATGTGCATAAACTCATAACCTATATTTCCACAATAGGTTTTTTTTAGCATATTCATAATTTCTGAAAGTTTTGCTTCTTGCAATCCTAAAACACCATCTAAAAATATTTTTTTATCAAGATCACTTTTGGTGAATCCATATGTCTCAGGTTTTAATTCTGGATGTTCTTTTCTTGCCATTAGACCTAGAGGATCAAGGTTGGCAATTAGATGTCCTCTAATTCGAAAAGCTCTAACTAACATAATTGCTCTTATAGAATTTTTTGCTGATTCTTCTGTTAAAGGAAAATCTTCAATTCTATTATTTTCTAAGTTATGTTCTTTTAATAGATCTTCTGTTTCTAAATTATTTTTCTTAATTTTTTTTTTTGGAGCCCAGCTTGGTCCTTCTAAAGTTTTAGAAATAATTTCCTTATTTTCTTTAAGACCATCAAAAAACTCCTTCCAGTCATGTGGTAGCTTACTAGGATCTTTTAAATATTCAGAATAATATTCTTCTATGAAAGCAGAGTTATTTCCAGCTAGAAAAGAGGTTTTTTTAAATATATTATTATCTTGAGGCGATGACATTTATTGTCTCATAATAACATATAATATTTTTAATTAACTATTTAGTTTTTCAACTAATGTTTTACCAATATCTGCTGGGGATTTTGAGATAGTTATTCCTGCTGATTTCATTGATTCTATCTTGTCTTCAGCTCCACCCTTGCCTCCAGACACAATTGCACCCGCGTGTCCCATAGTTCTGCCCTTAGGTGCTGTTAATCCTGCAATAAAACCAACCATAGGTTTCTTAATTTTAGATTTTTTAATAAATTCTGAAGCTTCTTCTTCTGCAGATCCACCGATCTCTCCAATTATAACAATAGACTTTGTTTCGTCATCTTGAAGAAATAATTCCAAACAATCAATAAAATTAGTTCCATTGATAGGGTCTCCACCAATCCCAATACAAGTTGATTGTCCCATTCCACTTGCTGTTGTTTGCGCTACAGCCTCATATGTCAAAGTACCTGATCTTGAAACTATTCCAACGGAACCTTTCTTGTGAATGTTTCCAGGCATAATTCCAATTTTACATTCATCTGGAGTAATGACTCCTGGACAGTTAGGGCCAATTAAACGACTCTGACTAGAAATTAAATTTTGTTTTACTCTAATCATGTCAATTATGGGTATTCCTTCAGTTATACAAACTATTAGCTCTATCTTTGCGTCAATAGCTTCAATAATTGCAGCGGCAGCAAATTTTGGTGGAACATAAATCATTGTTGCATTCGCTTGTGTAATATTTTTGGCTTCCTCAACTGAATTAAAAACTGGTAGACCTAAATGTTCTTGACCCCCTTTTTTAGGTGTCACACCACCAACTAATTGTGTTCCATATTTTAATGCTTGTTCCGAATGAAAAGTTCCATGAGTACCTGTAAAACCCTGGCAGATAACTTTTGTATTTTTATTAACTAAAACTGACATTTATTTTATTGCCTCAACAATTTTTTTTGCTGCATCATTTAGGTTTGATGCGGACAATATTTTCAAACCTGATTTATCTAATATGTCTTTACCTTCTTGAAAGTTAGTTCCTGCTAGTCTTACTACCAATGGCACTTCTAGATTAGTTTCTTTAGCAGCTTCTATCACTCCCTGAGCAATTACATCGCATCGCATGATGCCACCAAAAATATTAATCAAAATACCTTTAACATTTTTATCTGATAGAATTAACTTGAAAGCAGCTGAAACTTTTTCTTTTGTTGCACCACCACCTACATCTAAAAAGTTAGCAGGCTCCTTTCCGTGCTGTTTTATTATATCCATGGTTGCCATAGCAAGCCCAGCACCGTTAACCATACAGCCTATCGATCCATTCAATTTAATATAAGCTAAATCATGTTTGCTTGCTTCTATTTCAGCTGGCTCTTCTTCATTTAAATCTCTTAGTTCCAAAATTTCAGGTCTTCTAAATGTTGCATTATCATCAAAACTCATTTTTGCATCTAAGCAAACTAATTTTTCATCTTTCGTAATAATTAATGGATTAATTTCTATTAAACTTGCGTCTTTATCTATTAATATTTTATATAAAATTTGAATTAATTTTGATGCTACTAATTTCTGATTTTCATTAAAGTTAAATATTTTTATTATCTGATCTACATCCTCATTTCTGATACTTTCTGTCATATCAATTTTCGTGGTAATAATTTTTTGTGGTGTATCGGCTGCAACTTTTTCAATATCCATGCCACCTTCTGTGCTACTTATAAATGCAATCTTAGAACTTCCTCTGTCGACAAGACAGGATAAATAAAATTCTTTCAAAATATCTGAAGCTTCTTCAACATAAAGTCTTTTTACTTCTTTGCCTTCAGGTCCAGTTTGATGTGTTATTAGTACTTTACCAAACATTTCTTCTGTTTGTTTTTTTAATTCCTCTACATTTTTTGCAAGTTTAACGCCACCTGCTTTTCCCCTTCCACCGGCATGAATTTGAGCTTTTAGAACAAATTGATTTGAGTTTAGCTTAATAATTTTTTTTTCTAATTCATCTGGAGAAAAAATAACCACACCATCGGAAACGGGGGCGCCGTAATCTTTAAGTATTTTTTTTGCTTGATATTCGTGAATATTCATAATTTATTGTGTTGAATTATGCATATTAGTATTCGTTTTTTTATAAAAATAAAAGAGTAAAGTTTTAGATTAATAAAGTTTATTAAAATTTAATATGATATTTGATTACAATCACTACAACATTGATCTTAAAAAATTAATTAAACTTTCTGGACTAACAAAAATTAATATTTTAGATTTTGGTTGTGGGAAGGGTATTTGGGATCCTGTAAAAATGAATAACAAGAATATCAATAAAATAATTCTTTTTGACAGAGAGAAAAAATTGATAAATTTTTTAAAAAAAAAATATAAAACAAAAAAAATAAAAATAAATTTCAGCTATAAGAATATTCTAAAAAAAGAAAAATATAACACAATTCTTTTTTCTTCAGTTATTCAGTATATAGAAAAAAAGAAACTTAAAAAATTAATCTACGATATGGTTGGAAATAAAAATAAGAAAACTTTTATATTTTCCGATGTTCCATATATGCCTAGATTTTTTGAATTTTTACTTTTACCAATAGTAAATTTAAAACGTTTTATTTTTGTATGTAAAATTATTTTTAATAAAAAATATAAAAATTTAAATTATTATCGGTATAAAAAAGATGATTTTAATATCTTTAAGAAAGATTTTAAAATAAATTTTTACAGTAATATGCATGATTTAAAATTACTTAGATACACTGTAGTTCTGAAAACTAAACAGTAGTTATTTACAATTTTTCATAACATAAGACTTTGTTAATTCATTTATTTTAATTTCATTGAAACAAGAATTTATTAAATAATCTTGATATTTTTTAAAATCTGGACTTCCGACTGTGAAAATAACTTTCACGTTTTTATTTTTTATAATTTTATTCAAATGTTCCTTGTAAAAAACAAAATATTTATGTCCTTTTAAAGGATAGCTATTATTGTCATGCGTGTACCAGCGGTTAGGAATGTTTAAATTTTCTTCAAGTAGTAAGGAGAAGAATTGATAATCTGTTAAAAGCATTTTGGACCGCTTCTCTTCCTTTATATATTTGGCAGCTTCATTAATTAAAGTTAATTCTTCTTTTGGTGTGCCGTTGAAATTAGGAGTTATCCATTTTAAATATTTAAATTTTTCGTGTAAATATGAGCCACTGATAAAAGATTTTAAATTCTTATTCTGCAAATCCATAAACTTTCTTTTTGTGTTGTATTCTGAGTGATATTTAATGGTGCAAAATAAAATTATTAAAATAAGAAATAGTTGAGTTTTTATAAAATTTGGGTGTTTTTTTTTAAAATAAATGTGAAAAAAAGCTCCTAGGAAGGGAATCATGGAAAATATAAAAGTCTGATTAGAGGTTATTAATTGATTAAATATTAATGAGACACTCAATAGAATTAAAGAAGAATTTATTATAAAATCTTGCTGCAGCAGTTTTTTATTTAATGCTTCTTTAATCGTAATTATTAAAAATAATACAATATAAAAATCTATGAACTTAAAATGACCCAGTATATTTCTAAACGTACTTCTCCCTGCTAAGCTGATATGTGCAAGCTCATTGCCAATAATCCGATTTTCACCTATAGAAAGTGGAAACAAAAAATATTGTATCCATATATTTTCAATTGGTGTTTTAGTTAAGTTTAAATATATTAAAAATAAAATTATTGTAGAAATTGATCCTATCAAAAGAATTATAAGTAAACGTGAATCAAAATTGTAATAAAAATAAATTAATAAAAAAATTAGAATATTAGCACCCATAAAAGTTGATGGGTTCTGCATACTAAAAAAAGCTAAGAAAATAAATAACGGTAAGAAAAAAAATGAAATCTTAGATTTAAATTTAATGCAATGGAAAAAAATTAACATTGATATAAGTGAAAAAACATAAGAATGAATATATGCAAATGGTGTTCCAGATATAGTGTATGCCAAAATTGAAAGCGAAAGAGAGTAAAACAAACTTAAGTATCTGTTCAAATTGAATCTTATCAAAGTTGAGTAAAAAAAAACGGACAGAAATCCGTTTAATAGAGATGAGTGAATGACGTAACTAGTCCAATTTAACCCGAATATTTTAAAAAAAAAGGCTTGCAGATAGTCGACGACTGGGCCCGTCGTAACCCAAATATCTTTAAAGGGGTGTCTATCTAATAGAATATTATAACCAGTATCAAAAAATGCAAAAGTGTCTATCGGAAAAACACCTAAGTTTGCATAAAAAAAATTGAAACTGAATGAAAAGAGAAATAAAAAAACATAAAAAAAGGCATTAATTTTTCTTAATTCTCTACTCATTCTTAATTATTAGCTTAAAACTCATATATTGTTAATTGATTTGTAAATTAATTCACTTTAATTATTATGAATAGTTTAAATACATTAATTAATAATGCACAAAGATAAAATTTATACAGTTGAAGAGGCAAGTAAACTGGAGATTAAAGAGGTTCATTCCCTCTATAATGCCTTTATAAACCCTAATCAGACAAAAATTTTTTCCTCGCTGCCTTTTGGTCAAGAAACTTTTGAGACAGCTGAAGGGGTTAATATATTTACAACAGGCGGTAAAAAAATTTTAGATTTTACTGGTGGACTCGGCGTCTTAGGTCTAGGTCATAATCATCCAAGAATATTAAATGTAAGAATAAACTTTCAAAAAGCGAAGAAACTAGAGGTGCATAAGATTTTTTTTTCAAAGTATATGGCAGCTTTGTCTGGCAGCATAAGCTCTCTGCTACCTGATAAACTCAATAAATCTTTTTTTTTAAACTCAGGAGCTGAGGCTGTTGAAGCAGCTATAAAAATTAGCTTTAAATCTTTTAACGGGAATAAAAAGAATATTCTTTACTCCGACAAATCTTATCATGGAAAATTAATCGGCAGTGGTAGTGTTTCTGGCTCTTATAGAAAAAATAATATTTTTCCAGAGATGAAAAACTGTGAAAGTTTTAAGTTTAATGATCCAGAAGATTTAGAGAGAAAAGTGAATATGCTTGAAACAAATAATGATGGCGTTTACGCTGTAATAATAGAACCATTTAGTGCTAGCATGCTTGAACCTTGTAGTGACAGTTTTTTAGAAAAATTGTTTTTCCTAAAAAAAAAGTTTAAATTTAAAATAATTTTTGACGAAGTGTTTACTGGTTTTTTTAAATCAAAACATATGTTCTATTTTCAAAATTTTAGTAATTATACTCCTGATATTATTTGTTTATCTAAAACACTAGGTGGGGGGAAATCGTCTATATCATGTTTGGTTGTTGATGATGAAACTTACGATAAAGCATATGGTTCTCTAAATGATACATTTCTTCACACCACGACATATAATGGATTTGGTGAAGAATCTGTTACAGCTCTTGAGGCATTAAATATTCTTGCTGAACCTGAATTTAAGAATAAAGTTGGTGTGCTATCAGATCTCCTAAGTGCAAAGTTGCTAACATTAAAAAATAATCATTCTGAAAAAATCGAATCTGTAAAAGGGACTGGACTATTAAACGGAGTAGTATTCAAATCTTATTCATCTGCTTTAGGTAAGATTGTTGAATCAATTCCTTTAAATTTTATTAAAGATAAAGCTTTTTTTTTAAAGAAGCTCACAGCAACAGTAATTTCAGCTGAGTTATATGAAAAATATAATATTCTAACTTCTATTAACGATTCATCAAACTCAAATCATCTAAATGTGTCTCCCTCATTAATAATTGAGAAGCAAGATGTAGATTATTTTTTCTCAAGCTTAGAAAGAGTTTTAGACAGCAATTTAAACTTAAAATCATTAAATTTAATTTTTAATTTTATTAAATCAAAACTTAAATAATGCGTGAAGTAAGATTTATTGACCATGAGTATAAAATTATAAGATCATGGAATCGTACGCAAAAAAATTATGCGTTGGTGTTTTATCCAAACAATTTTAAAGAGATTAAAAAATTACTTAAATTTATTAAAGTAAATAAAAAAAATTATATTATAAAAACTGGACAATGCTCATACGATAGCAAATCCATCAATCCCAATGATAATACTGTTGTCATTTCTTTAAAAAAATTTAATAAAATTTTAAAAGTAAATAAAAATAAAATAATTGTTCAAAGCGGAGCGATAATTTCAGAGTTAACTGAAAAAATAAGAAAAAAAAATATAACATTATATTCTGTACCCGGTGGGGAAAAAATATCAGTGGGAGGCGCTATTTCCGCTAATGTGATTGGCAAAGATTCTACAAAAGAAGTGGCGTCATTTGGAGATGCGGTAAAAGAACTACATGTACTAACAGATGAAGGTGTGGTTAAAAAAATTAACAGAAACGTAGAATTAAGTAAATATATTGGGGCATTTGGTTTTGCAGGCATAATTCTACAAGCACACTTGAGGATAAAAAAAATTCTTTCAAATAACTTAATTATTCGTACTAGATCTCTTAACAACCTAAAAGATATAGAAAATCATTTAAAAAAATCATGTGACTATAGGTATATCCAAATGGATCCCTTTTTTAGGAAAAATAATTACGCTATATCATTTGACGGAAATTTTACTAAGAATAGTATAAATCTTTTCAAAAAAATGAATTTAAATTCTAATTTATTTGAAAAAATTATTTTTAAATTAGTTTCATATTTAATTAATACTTTTACTTGGAAGTTTTTTTATTCTCTATTCTTTATATTAAATTCTAATAAAAAAAAAATGATAGATCTACATAACTACAATTACAGTTCTAAATATAAACATATGGTTCCATTAATTACAAAAAAGGGTTTAATTGATTATGAAGTTATGATTAAAAATAATTTTGAGGGAAATATGAATAAAATAATTCATTTTATGAAAAAAAATAAGTTATACCCTATTTATATTATTGTTAAAAAAACATTTAAATCTAAAGTAAAAAATTATAGTTATAGCTTTAATGAAAATGGATATGCCGTAGCTATATCTTTGGATAAAAAAAATATTAATTCCTTTAAACAAAAAAATTTTATTTCTTTGTTAGATAGAAATAATTTAAAATTAAATTTATCCAAAACAGACGAAAAAATCATTAATAAACATGAGAAAAGAAAGAAATTATTTATGAGTCTTTATAAAAAAATGGTAATGGAAAGGTATGATCTGCCTCGGTAAAGAACTTGAGATATTTAATAATGCAAAATATTTCAACACTTCACGCACACTACAATAAAAAAATTTAATTAAAGCAAACTTCATTTAGTTCAAAAATTCTTAAATATTTTTCTTGTTTAAAGGATCTCAGGCATTCTTTTTCAAGATAGTCGGTAACTGCTTCATTTTGAATTTTATTTTCAAGTATATAAATAGCCTCAATTTTTTTCTCTTTAATTCTTTTATTAAAAAAAATTTTATAGTTTTCAAAATACTTATTCCCCTTGATTGGAAAGCTTGCGCCATCTAGCGTAAAACTTCTACTCGGAGGAGTTAGACTTTGTTTTGTTATAGAATCTATAAATAAATAATGGGTGATAACCATTTTTGGTCTCTCGTCATCCCTCAAAATATTTAACCAATTTAAGATTATTTCAATTTCTTCTATTGGATCTAGCTTGTGCATGGGTGTAATCCAATTAAGACCTTTAAGTTGATCGTGTATTAAATTAGCGCTTAACCCCTTGCTCAGATTAACTGACTGTAACTCGTGAAACTTTCTTTCTTCATTAAATCTATAGTGGTACTTAATAGTAATTAATGCACTTACAATTAAAATTAAAACTATAATATAATTTTTATTTTTATATTTTTTATAATTAATACATATAGCTAAATAGCCAAAAATTAGTGGGGAAAGAAAGTATATAAATATTTGATTTTTTGTGAGGATTTGATTGAAGATAGAACTTATTAAAAAAATCAATATCACTCCAAATATAAAGAAATTTTTTTTGTTGATCTGCGATGATATAATTTCTTTGTAATTTAAGAATACAACAAGCAAAAAAGGCATGAGTATAAATTTATAGTGATTAAAAAAATCATTTAAATTTAATTTAAAATTTAAAATTCGGTCTACACCAATTGAGGGTGGATAAAAAATATATTGAGTTAAAAAATCTTTATAACTAATTTCTAAATAAAAAATTATAAATCCTATTGTTGTGATAAAGAAAGCAGAAGATACAAAGGTATTTATTAAAAATATAAAATTTTTTTTTATTGTAAAATAAATTAAAAAAAATAAGGATGTTAAAATAATCATATAAGCTGCAGGGACTTGCTTGCATAAAAATGAAAAACCAAAAAACCAAGGTAAAATTATCCAGTATATCTTTCTCTCCGTTTTTACGCCTAATAAAAGAGAATACCCGCCTGCTAATAAAAAAAGTATCGCATGATGGTCTGCGAATGGCGTGCCACTGGGTGGATAAGCCAAAATACCAAACAACAATGAATAGCAAAAAGAATAAAATATATTTAGTTTGAATATCTTAAAAGTATGAAACGTAAATACTATAATGAAAGCATTAAAAATCGAAGAGTGTAATATATGACTAAACCAACTAACTCCAAATATTTCAAAAAAAAGAGCTTCAATAAAATCAACTAATATACCTGTGGTTACCCAGTAATCTTTGACTGGAAATTCGTTATTCATAACTCGAAATCCAGAGTCATAATGATAGAATGTATCTATTGGAAATACTCCCAGGCTTGCATAATAACCATTAAATGTAATAGAAAAGCAGAATATTAAAGGTAATAAAAAATAATTTTTTTGAAAAAAATTGTTAATCATTTTTGATATATTATACATTATAAATTAAAATAATAATTTAAAACATCATATTTCTTAAAATGGACTATACAGGTAAAGAATTAGAAAATTTTGACAAGGCTACAATATGGAGAAAATATATTTATTTTCTTATAAAAAAATATTTAAAAAAAAATATATTAGAAGTGGGTGCGGGTATTGGAAGCTTTACGAAAAATTATATTGATGCCAGTAAAAAAATTACACTTACAGAACTCGACACATATAACTTTAATTTTTTAAAAGAAAATTTTAAAGATAAAGATGTTGAAATATTAAAGGATCCAATAAATAAAATTAATGGCAATTTTGAAAATATTCTTTATCTGAATGTGCTTGAACATATAAAGGAAGATGTTGAAGAAATTAATCAAGCATTAGAAAAGATTGTCTCTGGTGGTCATTTAATTATTCTAGTTCCGGCTCATCAAGAACTTTATGGAAATCTTGATAAAGCAGTAGGACACTTCAGAAGATATAATATTAATTTCTTTAAAAATCTAAATCTCAAAAAAGCGGAGGTAAAAAAACTGTATTATCTTGACGTTGCTGGTTATTTTTTATTTTTTCTTAATAATTTTTTTTTTAAAAAAGAAGTCTATCCTACTAATTTTAAGATTTTTGTATGGGATAAAATTTTTACACCCGTTACAATAATTCTTGATAAAATTTCAGGCTATAGATTTGGCAAGAATGTAATGTGTATTATTGAGAAAAATTAATTACCGAGCTTAGGGTCTATTTTTCTTGCAGCTTCAAATAATTCTTTTACCGCTTTAATGGAATTCTCAAAACCTTTTTTTTCTTCGTCGGTAAGTTCAATGCTTATAATTTTTTCAATTCCTCTTTTACCAATTATTACCGGCACTCCTGCATACAAATCATTAACACCATATTCCCCATCAAGATAAACAGCACACGGTAACTCTTTTTTTAAATCTTTTAAGTAACTTTCTGCCATCTCTGCACCGGAGGCTGCTGGAGCATAAAATGCTGATCCTTTTTCAAGAAGTTTTACTATTTCAGCTCCTCCATTTTTGGTTCTTTCAACTATAATATCTAGAGATTCTTTTTTTAATTTTCCTTCTTTAACAAAGTCTAAAACTGGTTTTTTATCTACTGTAGTATGATTTAACATAGAAACCATGGTATCTCCATGACCTCCCAGAACTAATGATTTTATTTTGCTTACCGGGACTTGAAGCTCTTTAGATAAAAAATATTTAAATCTTGATGTGTCTAATATCCCTGCCATTCCAACAACCATATTTTTTGGTAGTCCAGAATACTTTTGGAGTGCCATAACGATTACATCAAGAGGATTTGTGATACATATGACAAAGGCTGTTGGTGAGGTGTTTTTAATCCCTTCCGCTACTTGCTTAATAATCTTTAAATTTATTCCAAGTAAATCGTCTCTAGTCATACCAGGTTTTCTAGGCACACCAGCGGTAATAATTATTACGTCTGAATTTTTAGTATCTTCATAGCTATTTGTCCCACTTATATTAACGTTAAATCCGTCTACTGAAGAAGATTGTGCAATATCTAAAGCTTTACCTTTTGCAATGCCTTCTGCAACATCAAACAAAACTACGTCCCCTAATTCTTTTAGAGCTATTAAGTGAGCTAAGGTTCCCCCGATTTGACCTGCTCCTATTAGTGAAATTTTTTTTCTCATATTTATTTCATTACTGGCATCACAAATTCTGGGTCAGATCTTAAACCTGATGGCCACCTCGATGTAACTGTTTTCAATTTAGTATAAAATCTAACGCCTTCTGGGCCATGCATATGCTGGTCTCCAAATAAAGATCTTTTCCATCCACCAAAACTATGAAAGGCCATAGGTACGGGTATTGGGATGTTTATACCAACCATTCCTACTTGTACTTTGTTAGCAAATGATCTTCCCGAATCACCGTCTCTAGTAAAAATAGCTACTCCATTTCCAAATTCATGATCGTTTACTAGTTTTAAAGCTTCCTCGAAATTTTTTGCTCTTACAATAGATAAAACAGGTCCAAAAATTTCTTCTTTATATATTCTCATATCTTTTTTAACATGATCAAACAAACATCCACCTATATAATAACCATTTTCATAACCTTGTAGTTTTAAATTTCTTCCATCAACAACTAACTTTGCGCCTTCTTTTATTCCAATATCCACATAGCCTTTCACTTTTTCTAAATGTTCTTTTGTTACTAGTGGGCCCATCTCTGATTTTTTATCCATACCTGAGCCTATTTTTAATGCCTCAACTTTTTTAGCTAAATTTTCAACTAACTTATCGCCTATACTGCCAACTGCAACTGCAACTGATTGTGCCATACATCTTTCCCCGGCCGAACCATAAGCAGCTCCCATTAAACCATTTACAGCTTGTTCTAAATCACAGTCAGGCATAATAACAGCGTGGTTTTTTGCTCCTCCTAATGCTTGAACTCTCTTTTCATTTTTTGCGCAATTTTCGTAAATATATTTTGCAATAGGTGTTGATCCCACAAAACTTACAGCTGCTACATCTTTGTTTTTAATTATAGCATCAACAGCTTCTTTATCTCCATTTACCACATTGAATACTCCTTCCGGCAATCCTGCTTCTAAAAGTAATTCTGCTAATTTAATCGAACAAGATGGATCTTTTTCTGATGGTTTTAGAATAAAAGTATTTCCACATGCTATAGCAACTGGAAACATCCACATTGGAACCATTGCAGGAAAATTAAAAGGGGTAATGCCGGCACAAACTCCAAGGGGTTGTCTTAAAGACCAACTATCAACATCTGTTCCAACATTTTCAGTAAATTCTCCTTTTAGTAGTTGTGGAATTCCACAGGCAAATTCAACGACTTCTAATCCTCTTGTAATTTCTCCTTTTGCATCATCATAAACTTTCCCATGTTCTGAAACTATAATCTTAGTTAATTCATCAAAATTTTTTTCTATTATCTCTTTAAATTTAAACATCACTCTTGCTCGTTGAAGCGGAGGTTTTTTTGACCATAAAACGAATGCAGTTTTTGCAGCTTCTATAGTGTCGTCCATGTCATTAGTGGAAGCTAATCTTACTTCGGCGGATTGTTCTCCAGTAGCTGGATTGAAAACTTTTGATGTTCTTTTTGAGTCGCCTAAGAATTTTTTCCCGTTTACGAAGTGTTCAATGATATTCATAAAGATAATGGAATAATTAAGGTTTTAGGTTGTTGCAAGCATTTTCTTAATTGAACCGATAGCTTTAGCTGGATTAAGGCCTTTTGGGCATGAATTGGTACAATTCATAATAGTATGACATCTATAAAGCTTAAGTTCGTCAGCAACTTTTTTTAATCTTTCTTTTTTTTCTTCATCTCTACTGTCATTGATCCATCTATAAGCCTGCAATAATACAGCTGGACCTAAATATTTATCACCATTCCACCAGTAGCTTGGGCAAGATGTAGAACAACACGCACAAAGTATGCATTCGTAGTGACCGTCTAATTTTGTTCTATCTTTTTCAGATTGTAAAATTTCTTGTTTTTCTTGTCCGGTTTGTGTTGTTTTCAACCAAGGTTGTATGGATTCATACTGTTTGTAAAGACCGGTTAAATCTCCAATCAAATCTTTAATAACTTTTAAATGAGGAAGAGGATAAATATTTAGTTCTCCTTTAATGTCTGCGTGAGATTTTATACAAGATAATGTATTAACACCATCAACATTCATTGCACATGAGCCACATACCCCATGAGCACAAGATCTTCTAAAAGTTAATGAAGAATCAATTTCATTTTTAATTTTAAATAGTATATCTAAAACTTTTGGACCACAGTTGTCCATGTCAACTTCGAAAGTATCAATTCTTGGATTGTGGTCATTAGATGGTTCCCACCTATAAATATTTACTTTTTTTAAATTGGAAGAGTTTGTTTTATCTTTGTAGTATTTGCCTTTAAGGATTTTAGAATTTTGCGGTAAATTAAACTGTACCACTTTTAGTAGACTCTCTCTTTCGGTGGAAAATATTGTACATCATTAGTTAGTGTTCTGGCATGAACATCTCTATATTTTAAGGTAACTTTATCTCCATCTTGCCAAGCTAAAGTATGTTTCATAAAATTTTTATCATCACGTTTTGTAAAATCTTCTCTTGCATGAGCTCCTCTACTTTCTTTTCTATGGTAGGCTGACTCCATTGTTGTTAGAGCCTGACTAATCAAGTTATCAAATTCTAATGTTTCAACTAGATCAGTGTTAAATATTAATGACTTATCTTGTACGGATAAGTCGTTCATGCCAGCAAGAGGTTTTCTAATTTCATCAATCCCTTGTTTTAAAGTTTTTTCAGTTCTAAACACTGCACATTTAGTTTGCATGGTTTTTTGCATTGAAGATCTAAGATCTGATGCTTTCGTAGTACCGTTTGAATTACGTATTTTATCAAATCTATCTAAACACTTGTCCGTTTCACTTTGTGAAACTTCTTCATGTGGTGTTCCTGGTTTAATAAGTTCTGCTGCTCTTTTTGCGGCAGCTCTTCCAAAAACCACAAGATCTATTAACGAGTTTGAACCGAGTCTATTAGCTCCATGTACAGATACGCATGCAGCTTCTCCAATGGCCATTAACCCTGGTACAGTTTTTTCTGAACCATTAAGTGTTAAAACTTCTGCTTTATAGTTCGTGGGTATTCCTCCCATGTTATAGTGAACTGTAGGCACAACTGGTATCGGTTGTTTACTTACGTCTATATTAGCAAAAGTTTTAGCAGCATCAGATATGCCCGGAAGTCTTTCTTCTATAACTTTAGAATCAAGGTGGTCTAAATGTAGGTGGATATGATCTTTATTTTTTCCTGCACCACGTCCTTCGTTTATTTCAATCTCCATCGATCTGCTCACGACATCTCTTGAAGCTAAATCTTTAGCGTTAGGTGCGTATCTTTCCATAAATCTTTCACCTTCACTGTTCACAAGAAATCCACCTTCTCCCCTTACTCCTTCTGTTATTAAAGTTCCAACACCATATATTCCTGTGGGGTGAAATTGAACAAATTCCATATCTTGTAGTGGTAGGCCCGCTCTTAGTATCATTGCATTTCCATCTCCTGTGCATGTGTGTGCTGAGGTTGCGGTTTGATAAACTTTTCCATAGCCTCCAGTAGCTATAATTGTAATGTGCGATCGAAATCTGTGAATAGTTCCATCTAATAAATTCCAAGCAATGATACCTTTGCATTCACCGTTTTTCATAATTAGATCTAAAGCAAAATATTCTATAAAAAATTCTGTATTATGTTTTAAAGCTTGTCCATAAAGTGTGTGAAGTATAGCGTGACCTGTTCTGTCTGCCGCTGCGCAAGTTCTTTGCACTGTTCCATTACCATAATTTTTTGTCATACCACCAAATGGTCTTTGATAAATTTTCCCATCTTCAGTTCTACTAAAAGGAACTCCATATCTTTCGAGCTCGACAACTGCTCTTGGAGCTTCTTTACATAAATATTCGATTGCATCCTGGTCACCCAACCAATCAGCTCCCTTTACAGTGTCATACATGTGCCATCGCCAGTCATCTTCACCCATGTTTCCTAGCGCAGCAGATATACCACCTTGCGCAGCTGATGTATGACTACGTGTTGGAAAAACTTTTGAAACGCAGGCCGTCTTTAAACCTGCTTCTGCCAAGCCTACAGCAGCTCTTAATCCTGAGCCACCTGCTCCAAGAACTACAACGTCGTATTCATGATCTATAATTTTATAAGAACTCATTAATTTAAACTAAATATACTTAATATTGTTATTAATGGCATTACTATAGCAAATACATAGAGCAATTTAGTTGCGACATTTTTAATTTTTTCGTTATTAATATAGTCCTCAAAAACCTCACTAATCGTTAGGCTAAAAAAGGAAAAAGCAGCAATTAGAAACAAAGAGTATAAGATTCTTGCTGAGGTTTTAGAAAAAAAATTGACTAGTTCGACATAATCTTTGTCATAAATTGACGTTAAATTTATTATAAACCAAAGCATCAATGGAATTAAAATAACTGAACTACACTTTATTATAATCCATTTTTTTGTAGAATGATGCATGCTAAGTAAGATTTTTTCCAAGTAAGTAAATTAAAATAGTTAAAACTAAAGAACCAATTATAGTTATTACTCCTGTTATTTTTGAAATTTTTAGATCAAAACCGTAACCTAAATCCCAAATTAAATGTCTAATTTCACTTAACATATGAAAGCTGAATGACCAGCTTAAGCTTATAATAAGCAATTTACCAAAAAAGGATTGAAAGAGAATTTTTATAGTTTCATAATTTTCTTCACCAAAGAGTAAGGAGATAGTCCATAAACAAATTAATACTACAGCTACAATGTTGACTACTCCAATAATTCTATGGGTTATTGAGAGTATCATAGATAAGTGCCACCTATAAATTTGTAGATGGGGTGATAAAGGATTTTTTTCGTACATTTTATTTAATATATTTTTTTATTAAAGTTTCAGCAATTTGAACTGTATTTAACGCAGCACCTTTTAGCAAATTATCTGAAACAACCCATAAATTTAAAGCTTTTTTGTTAGAGTTATCTTTTCTAATCCGAGAAATATAAGTCAAATAACTTCCTTCTGCCTCTATAGGTGTCATGTATCCACCATTTTTTTGCGTATCTATAACCCTGCATCCAGGAGCTTTTTTTAGTAAAGTCTTAACTTTCTGTAAGCTATAAGTTTTTTCAAACTCTATATTTATAGACTCAGAATGTGAGGTTCTGACAGGAACCCTAACACACGTAGCTGTCATTTTTATATTTGGATCAAGAATCTTTCTTGTTTCATTCTCCATCTTCCATTCTTCTTTTGTGTGCCCATCTTTTAAAAATTTATCGATATGAGGAATAAGATTAAAAGCTATCTGTTTAGTAAAATTTTTTGATTTAATATTCTTACCATTTAAAAAATTTTTCGTTTGACTTAATAATTCGTCAGCAGAGGCTTTGCCTGCGCCTGACACAGCCTGATAGGTTGAAACCACAATTCTTTTAATTTTAAATTCATCATGTAATGGCTTTAGTGCCACAACTAATTGAGTAGTTGAACAATTGGGACTAGCTATGATATTAGTTTTTTTATAATTTTTTAAAGCGCTTTCGTTAACTTCAGGAACTACTAAAGAAATATTTTTGTCCATTCTAAAATGTTGTGAGTTATCAATTACAATGGTTTGTTTAGCGGCAATAGGAGCCCATTTTTTTGCTATGGCACTTCCTGCGGCAAAAAAAGTTATATCTGCTTTTGAAAAATCATAATTCTCCAACGCTACTATTTTAATTTTTTTTCTTTTAAAAGATACTTTTTTTCCAACACTTTTTCTGGAGGCGACTAAAAAAATATTATTAATTTTAAGTTTTGATTTTTCTAAGATTTCAATCGTTTTGCGACCTACATTGCCTGTTGCCCCAACTATTGCAAAGTTCATAATATAATAACTTATTTTAATTTAGCTATAATTGCATCACCCATTGCAGTGGTACCAACTTCTTTTTTTCCTGCAGCCATAATATCTTTTGTTCTAAGATCATCATCAAGAACTTGTTGGACAGCTAAGTCTAATAAATCTGCTTCGGCATCAAGTTCTAGTGAATATCTTAAGGCCATGGATAAACTTAATATGCTAGCAATAGGATTTGCAATATTTTTACCTGCTATATCAGGTGCGGAACCATGTATTGGCTCGTACATTGATCTCATTTTACCATTTTTATCTTTAGCACCTAAAGATGCCGATGGGAGCAATCCTAATGATCCCGTTAACATGGCGGCTTCATCAGACAGCATGTCACCAAATAAATTATCAGTTACAATTATGTCAAATTGTTTAGGTTCTTTTAAAAGCTGCATGGCACAATTATCTGCTAACATGTGTTTAAGTTCGACTTTTTTAAACTCTTTATCTTTCAACGCCTGCACTTCTTCTCTCCAAAGTAGTCCGGATTCCATTACATTTGATTTTTCACAAGAAGTAACTTTATTTTTTCTTTTTTTAGCAAGCTCAAAAGCAACTCTTGCTACTCTATGAATTTCGTTAGTAGTATATGTGTGTGTATTAACACCTTTACGTTCTCCATTTTCAATTGGAAATATTCCACGAGGTTCACCAAAATAAATTCCTCCTGTAAGCTCTCTCACAATCATTATATCTAAACCTGATATAATCTCTGGTTTTAAGCTTGAGGCACCAACTAACTGTTTAAAACATATTGCTGGTCTCAAATTGGCAAATAATTTTAATTCTTTTCTAAGCTTCAAAAGCGCTCGCTCAGGTTTTTTTGCAAATTCTAGATTGTCCCATTTAGGCCCACCAACAGCACCTAAAATAACTGCTTCGCTTTCAAGAGCTTTGTAAAAAACCTCATCAGTAATAGGGTTTTTATGTTTTTCATAAGAGGCACCACCCACTAAATCTTCATCAATTTCAAAATCTAAAGATTTGTTCTTATTTAACCACTCTAAAACTTTTCTAACTTCCTTAATAACTTCAGGACCAATACCATCTCCTGGTAACAATAATATTTTTCTTTTTTTTACTTTAATCATTTTCGACTAACCAGGGTTTGCTAACTTTAGTTTTATCTTCGTAATTTTGAATATTAGTTAATTTTTCTAATGATAGCGCAATATCATCTATACCTTCGGTTAAACATTTTTTTTTAAAAGAATCTAAGTCAAATTTAATTTTTTTATTTCCATGTAAAATTTCTTGTGTTTCAATTTTAATTTCAATATCTGTCTCTCTTTTTGAGTATTCAACTAATTCTTGAATGTTTTTTTCATCTAAAATAATAGGAAGAATTCCATTTTTGAAACAATTATTATAAAAAATATCGGCAAAACTAGGTGCTATGATACATTTGATGCCAAAATCTAATAATGCCCAAGGAGCATGTTCTCGAGAAGAGCCACAACCAAAGTTTTTTCCAGCTAAAAGAATTTTTGACTGATTAAAAGGTTTTTTATTTAAAACAAAATCTTTTATTAAATTTCCTTTTTCGTCATATCTCATTTCATAAAATAAGTTTTTTCCTAAACCAGTTCTTTTAATTGTTTTTAAAAATTGTTTTGGGATAATCATATCAGTGTCAATATTTAATAGTAACATTTGAGCTGGTATACTTTTTAAGGTGCTAAATTTTTCCATATTATTGAAACTTTCTTACATCCGATAAACAACCATCGATTGCTGCTGCTGCTGCCATGGCTGGACTAAGTAAATGAGTTCTTCCTCCACGGCCTTGTCGACCTTCAAAATTTCTATTTGAAGTAGATGCGCATCTATCTTTAGGGTTTAATTTATCAGCATTCATGGCTAAACACATTGAACAGCCTGGTTCTCTCCATTCAAAACCAGCTTCAATAAATACTATGTCTAATCCTTCTTTTTCTGCCTGATCTTTTATCAGTCCAGATCCTGGCACTACCATGGCGCTAACTGTTTTTGCAACTTTTTTGCCTTTAACTATCTTTGCTGCATTTCTTAAATCTTCTATTCTTCCATTGGTACAACTTCCTATAAAAACTTTATCTATCTTAATGTCGCTAATTTTAATATTAGGTTTTAAACCCATGTACTCTAACGATCTGTACATTGCTACCTTACGTTCTTCGTCTTTTTCTTTTTCAGGATCTGGCACATTACCTGTAACAGATACGACGTCTTGAGGAGATGTTCCCCAAGTTACTAATGGTTCAATATCGTTTGCAATAATATTAATTTCTTTATCAAATTTTGAGTTTTTTTCTGAATATAGTGTTTTCCAAAATGTTAAGGCTTTACACCAGTTATCTCCTTTTGGAGACTTTGGTCTTCCTTTCAAATAATCAAAAGTTTTTTGGTCCGGTGCTATCAAACCTGCTCTAGCGCCTGCTTCAATGGTCATATTACAAACGGTCATTCTTTCTTCTACACTCAAATTTCTAATAACCTCACCCGCAAATTCAATAACATGACCTGTTCCTCCAGCTGTACCAATAGTTCCTATAATTTTTAAAATGACATCTTTTGCTGTGACGCCTAATGGTAATTTTCCATTAACATTTACTCTAAAATTTTTTGATTTTTTTTGTATTAAAGTTTGAGTGGCTAGCACATGTTCCACTTCTGATGTTCCGATACCAAAAGCAAGAGCACCGAAAGCTCCATGGGTTGCGGTATGACTATCCCCACACACAATTACTGTTCCGGGTTGTGTAAAACCTTGTTCTGGTCCAATAATATGAACGATTCCTTGTCTCTTGTCATTCATATCAAATAATTCTACAGAAAATTCTTTACAGTTGTTCCTTAATGTATCGACTTGTATTTTAGACTCTTCATCTAGGATTCCCTTAGAACGATCTGTTGTAGGAACATTATGATCCGCTACTGCTAAAGTTAAATCTGGTCTTCTTACTTTTCGTTTGCTTATTCTTAATCCCTCAAAAGCTTGTGGACTTGTCACCTCATGTATTAAATGTCTGTCAACATATAATAATTCAGTACCATCACCTTGTTGGTGAACTATATGATCTTCCCAGATCTTGTCGTATAATGTTTTGGACATTAAAAAATAAGTTATTTATTTTTTGCTCACAGATTTAGTTTCTTCTGGTGCTTCTTCTGATTTTTTTTCAGTAGGATTAGTGTTTTTAGTTGTTTTCGTAGCCATATCAACTCCAACCTTCTTTTTAATTTTTTCAGCTATTCTTGCAGACTTACCTGTTCTGTCTCTTAGGTAGTAAAGCTTTGCTCTCCTTACCTTGCCAAATCTGACTACTTTAACTGAGTCAACAACAGGACTATATAAAGCAAATGTTCTCTCTACTCCTTCACCAAATGAAATTTTCCTTACTGTAAAAGATGAATTGATATCTCTATTTTTTTTAGCGATACAAACTCCTTCAAAGTATTGGATACGTTCTTTTTTTCCTTCAACAATCCTAACACCGACTTTTAAGGTGTCTCCAGGACTAAAAAGTGTAATTTTTTTAGTTGTAAGAATTTTGGTAACTGCTGCTTTGTTTATATCTTCAATATTTTTCATTTTTTATTTTTATTAATGTATTTTCGCCATAAATCTGGTCTCAGGCGTCGTGTTATAGCCTCAGATTGAGCTAAACGCCACCCCTTAATTTTAGCATGATCCCCTGATAAAAGTACTTCTGGAGGTGTTTTTTTTTCCCATTTTTGGGGTTTTGTGTATTGGGGATATTCTAACAAATAATTTTCAAAACTTTCTTCTTCGATTGAGAGCTTGTTTCCTAAAACACCAGGTAGTAAACGAATAATAGCATCAAGAAAAACAAATGAAGCTGTTTCTCCACCTGATAAAATATAATCCCCTAAACTTATTTCTTCGATATTTCTCGTCTCTAAAACTCTTTGATCTATTCCTTCAAAATGTCCACAAATAATATTTAAATTTTTTAACTTACTAAGCTTCTTAGCGATTGTTTGGTCAAATTGTTTTCCTTTTGGTGATAAGTAAATAATTTTTTCATCTTTTTTAATTCCAGTCATTTTATTTAAAGCATCACCAATAACATCTGCTCTCATTAACATGCCATTTCCACCGCCATACGGAGTATCATCTACCGTTTTGTGTTTGTCTTTAGTATAATCTCTAATATTTATTATTTCTAAAGACCATATTTTTTTTCTCCTTGCCTTTTTATAAAGACCAATATCCAATGGCCCAGGAAATAGTTCCGGGTAAAGAGAGAAGATTCTAATATTTAACATTTTGTTGTTTCAGATAACTTAGTCTTTTTTTACTTCTACTTTAGGAGCTTCTACTTTAGGAGCTTCTGCTTTAGGAGCTTCTACTTTAGGAGCTTCTACTTTAGGAGCTTCTGCTTTAGGAGCTTCTGCTTTAGGAGCTTCTACTTTAGGAGCTTCTACTTTAGGAGCTTCTACTTTAGGAGCTTCTACTTTAGGAGCTTCTACTTTAGGAGCTTCTGCTTTAGGAGCTTCTACTTTAGGAGCTTCTGCTTCATCACTTTTTTTTCTATCTTTTTTAGGCACAGCTTTTAAAGGGTTGTTTCCTGCCTTTGGCATTGGCATAATTTTAGCTTCACCTAAAATTCTTAAAACTCTTAAAGTTGGTTTTGCGCCTTTGCTTATCCAGTGTTTAACTCTCTCAGCTTCAATAGAAATTCTTTCTTTTTTATCTTTAGCTATAAGAGGATTAAAAGATCCTATTTTTTCTATAAACCTTCCGTCTCTTGGAGCTCTGCTGTCTGCGATCACGATTTTGTAAATAGGTCTTTTTCTAACGCCGCCCATTGATAGTCTTATTTTTAACATTGGTTACCTTTCATTTTAGTTGATTTAATAATTCATCAGGAATAATTCCGGATGATGTTGCTTTCGTTTTGCTCTTAGACATCTTTTTCATCATATCTGTCATCATTTTGAACTGTTTCAATAACTTGTTTATTGTTGAAATGTCTGATCCAGCTCCAATGGCTATTCTTTTTTTTCTTGATCCGTTAATTACTTTTGGGTCTTCTCTTTCTTTGTTTGTCATTGAAAGAATAATTGCTTCATTTGTAGAAATAATCCTTTCGTCAACTGCTGCATTTTTCATCTGTTCTTTAACTTTACTAACCCCAGGTAGGAAGGATAAAACTCCTTCCATTCCTCCCATTTTTTTCATTTGCCTAAGTTGAGATAGATAGTCATCTAAAGTAAATAATCCTTTTTTAAATTGCTCTTCTGCCTTCTCTAATTTTTCTTCATCTAAGCCCTGAGATGCTTTTTCAACAAGAGTAACAACGTCGCCCATTCCAAGAATTCGATTAGCTATTCTTTCAGGGTAAAATAGCTCTAGATCATCAATTTTTTCACCAATACCCATATATTTAATTGGCTTATTTGTAATGTGCTTCATACTTAAAGCTGCTCCACCACGTCCATCCCCATCTACTCTAGTAAGAATAATGCTTGAAACATTAATTGTGTTATCAAATTCTTTTGCAACGTTAGCTGCAATCTGACCAGTTAAAGAGTCTGCAATTAAAATAGTTTCAGTAGGTTTAACTAGTGCTTTGATTTGTTTGATTTCATTCATCATTATAAGATCTACTTGTGTACGTCCAGCTGTATCAAAAATAATCACATCAGAACCATTAAGTGTTGCCGCGTTTAAGGCTCGTTTAGTTATATCTAAAGGTTGTTGTCCGTTAATTACAGGTAGATGATTTATTTCATTTGCTTCAGCTAAAACTTTTAACTGTTCCTGAGCCGCCGGTCGATATACATCCAAACTAACTAACATAACTTTTTTTTTATATTTTTTTTCTACTAACTTTGCTAATTTTGCAGCACTTGTTGTTTTTCCTGATCCTTGTAAACCCACTAAGAGCATACAAGCTGGTGGCGTAGAATTAAAATTAAGTTCTTGATTTTTTTCTCCTAAAAAATCTACTAGCTCATCATAAACTATTTTAACTATCATTTGTCCTGGAGAAATTGATCTCAGAATTTCTTGTCCAAGAGCTTTTGATTTAATTCTTTCAATAAATTCTTTAGTCACTGAAAGTGCTACGTCAGCTTCTAATAATGCTAAACGTATTTCTTTCAAACCTACATCAACCTGCTCTTCTGTTAAAGAAGGGGCATTTTTTAATTTAGAGAATATTGTCTCTAGCTTATTTGTTAAATTTTCAAACATTTTATAATAGCGCAACAAAAAACGCACTAGTGGGCGAACCTTCGCTGACTAGTGTCGATCCTCTTATTTCTAAGAGCACCGCAAAAACATATGTATTTGCGGAAATTTGCTGAAGCTACAATTTGGGGTTTTAAATGTCAATGAATAATTATACTAATCATCTATTATGACAGTTATTAATGCTTTTAGAATGGATGGTCTGGGTAACAATTTTATCATTATTGATAGAAGAAAAAACTCAATAAATATATCTAAAGAGAAAATAATTGAACTAAGTAATCGAGTATCTTTTCATCGTAATATTGGATTTGATCAAATAATTTTTATTGAAGAAGAAGTTAATAAAACTTTTCCAATCACTATTTTTAATTCAGATGGAGTTGAGGTAAGTGCGTGTGGAAATGGTAGTAGATGTGTAGCTTACTTTTTGAGCAAAGAATTAAATACGAAAAAAATTAAATTAAAAACAAGTAATAGATTCATTGATGCAAAAGTTATTGGAGATTCTGATGTTCAGCTTGAGATGGGAAAACCTGTATTTAATTGGGATAAAATTCCATTAATAAAAAAAATAGATCACGATAATATAACTTTAAACATTGATGATAAGATATTTGCTGATGGATTTTGCCTGAATGTGGGAAATCCTCATATAATTTTTTTTGTTAAAGATTGCTTTGAACATGACCTTAAAATATTGGGTCCTAAAATTGAAAATCATAAACTATTTCCAGAAAAAATTAATGTTACATTTGCACAAGTAAATGATAAAAATAATATCACGGTAAATGTTTGGGAACGCGGTGCTGGATTGACAAAAGCATGCGGAACAGCTGCTTGTGCCACAGCTGTTGCTTCATCTATAAAAAAACTAACTGATAATGATATCAATATCAAATTTAAAGAAGGAAGCTTAAATATTAAGATAGATGAGAGTTTAAATATTACTATGAAAGGTCCCGTTTCAGATATAAAATATATTAAGCTTGAAATTTAAAATGAGTTTATTTAATAAGTTTAAAACAGGCCTCAGTCTCAGTTCATTAAATTTTTCTAGAGGGATTAAAAATATTTTTTCAAAAAAAAATATAGAAGACTCAATTTTATCTCAGTTTGAGGAACTTCTAATAAGTGCAGATGTAGGTGTTGAGAGTGCAGCTGAATTAAAAAAAGAATTTGAAAAGTTAAAAATTGACAAGAACTCAACTGATTCTAATCAGATTATTAATATTTTAATTACTACAGTTTCTAAAACGTTAATTCCCTACCAAAGAGATTTGCTTTCTTTGAATTCTAAAAAACCAACGGTTATCGTTGTATCTGGTGTGAATGGTGTTGGAAAAACAACTACGATTGGTAAACTTGGTAAATTTTTTAAGGATCATAAAAAATCTATAATTTTTGGTGCTGCCGACACTTTTAGAGCAGCAGCAATTGAGCAATTAGAACTCTGGTCTCAAAAAATAAATGTAAATATTATTAAGTCTGAAACAGGTAGTGACCCAGCATCAGTGGCATTTAAAACGGCAGTTTATGCGAAAGAAAAAAATATCGACATAGCTTTAATAGACACCGCAGGAAGAATGCAAAATAAAAAAAATTTAATGGATGAGTACAAAAAAATATTCAGTGTTTTAAAAAAAATAGACAACACCTTTCCCAACGAAACTATTTTAGTTTTAGACGCAACCACAGGACAAAATGCGTTAAACCAAATAGAAGAATTTAGTAAAGTACAAAAAATTACAGGTCTGATTATTACTAAACTGGACACGACCGCTAAGGGTGGAATTATTTTAGCTATTTGTAAAAAATATAAATTACCAATCTTGGCTGTAGGAATGGGAGAAAAGGAAACTGATCTATATCCTTTTAACGCTGAATATTTTGCTCAAAGTCTTTTTCAATTAAATTAATTAGTTTTCTTTCTAACAAAAAACATTCCTGCAAAAACTAATGCGGCTCCGTAGTAATGATAGCTTTTTAGTTGTTCGCCAAAAATAACAACCCCATAAAAAGCCCCGTAAACTGTATAAAGATATAAAGTAAATCCTGTGATAGAAGCACCTAGATATTTTTGTGCTTGGGCGTAAAGTGAAAAAGCTATTATGCTGGGAGAAATCGCGGCAAATATTGTCCAAAAATAAAAATTATTATTAAATATTACTGGTCTAATAAAATAATTTTCAATCAAAGAAAAAGGCAATATGGAAGCTGCACCAAAAAAAGCGATAATAGTTAATCTTGAGAATAAAGTAAATTTACTTTTCCAGTTATGTAATAATACAGCATATAAAGCCCAACCAACCGCAGCCCCTAACATCCATAAATCTCCTGATGTAAATTTTAAATCAATTAGAAAATTCACATCACCTTTAGTAATAATTGAAACAACACCAACAAAACATAATACCAAGCCCAAAAGCTGAATAGTATTTAAAATTTCTTTGTAAAAGTAAGATGAAATTAGTATTATAAAGATAGGTGAAGAGGTGTAGATAATTCCCATATTAGCTATAGGTGTTGTTGTTCCAGCTATAAATGGAAATACTCCGCAAACCCCACACCCCATTGCACCTAGAAAAAATAATTTTTTAGATTCGCTCTTTAGGTACTTAATATTTTTAAAAATTATTTGATAAGTAAAAGGTATTAATATTAGAAAAACAAAAAACCACCTCCAAAAAGCTAATGATATGGGTGGCACATACTCTACACCTCCTCTGGCTACAACTAGATTGCTAGCCATAAATGCTGGATGAATTAATAATAAAAAATAAGGGAGGTAGCTATTGTTCGACGTTTTCAATGTTAGTTTGGTTTGCTATTTTGTCTCAATATATGCTTCGTATAACATCATGCCAATTGCTATGCCCATAAAAATATATACTGGTAATACATCGTAGAAACCTATCATCATGGACCTGGTCAAAGTAGTTGCTAGTCCGCCAAGAAAAAATATTGCCATGGCAACTGCAAAAAGCATTGTTAATTTATTAATCATTTTTTTCCTTACAATTTTTTTCTAGCCAGTTTGCTGATGCTAGAAATCTTAAATCATCAAGCTTATCGCCAACTAATTGAACACCTAATGGTAGATTATTTTCTCCGCTAAGTAAAGGAAGTGAGATTGAAGGTAAACCCATATAAGTCCATATTGTATTAAGCTCCGGGCTACCTGTAGAAAGTAGACCTTTATCTGCAACTCCTGTTGAGGCAGGCGTTATAACGCCATAGTAATCTTCAAAAACTTCACTGTAAGATTTATAACTTTGTTTCATAAAATCGACAGCATTAACATAATCTTTGGCTGAATATTTTAGGCCTCTCTCGATAGCTTCAACCAATTTTTTACCCATTTTTTTTTTTGATTTTTTATAAAAATCTTGAAAACTATTTGCCATATCTGTTTCATGAATAATCTGATGGTATTTTGGTATATCTTTAAAATAGGAAGGTTCATCAAATACTTCTATATTATTTTTAAATTCCTTTAATAAAAATTCAAAAGATTTTTGAGACTCCTTGCTAATTTTTTTCCAACTAGGAGTTTTATAAAATATAAATTTTGGCTCGAAAATTGGCCCTTTTTTACAAACCTCTAGCATTTCATCAGCTGCATAATGAATTGTGTCATCATCTAAAATATCTTTTTTAATTAGTGTTTTTGCAAGTAAAGCAACATCTTCTACTGTTTTTCCAAACACACCTACTTGGTCTAATTTTAAAGATTGTTTTAAAATTCCAGTACGTGAAATTAATCCGAATGATGGTTTGTAACCAACAACACCACAATAAGAAGCTGGTCTTATAACGGAACCATTGGTTTGTGTTCCAATAGCTAATGGGGCCATATGAGCAGCGACAACAGCAGCTGATCCACTTGATGAACCTCCTGGCGTTCTTGTGTAGTCATGAGGATTTGTAGTTTTGCCAGGATCGAAATAAGCAAACTCTGTTGTCACAGTTTTTCCCATAATAATTGCTCCTGCAGCTTTAATTAAATTAACGACCTCTGCATCTGCTGCACCAGAAATACCTTTTCTTAAAACGCTACCACATTCAGTCGGCATATCATAAGTAGCTATAATATCTTTTATGGCTATCGGTAAACCATGTAGCGAGCCTAGAGGTTTTCCAGATTTTCGATACTCATCTGCTTCTTCTGCTTTTTCTAAAAGATTTTTTTTATCTAAGAACGACCAAGCTTTGACATCTTTCTCATATTTTTTTGTTCTTTCTAAATAAGCTTTACATACTTCAACGCTCGAGATGTCTCCACCTCTCATCTTAGTAACTAGTTCGTTAGTTGATATTGAAAAAATATCTATCATGTTTTTAGTTTGCAAATAATACGTCTGGTAACCAAAGAGCAATACCTGGGAACATATACATTAAAAACATTGCAAAAATTACAATTCCTAAGAATGGCATAATTCCAGCAAATATTTCCATCAGTTCAACATTTTTAGATTGCACGCCTTTTAAATAGTACGCTGACATAGCCATTGGTGGGGTTAAAAAAGAAGTTTGTAAGTTTAGGGCAATCAGCATTGCGAAGAAATAAGGGTTTATTCCATATATAGATAATAAAGGTAAAAATATTGGAACAAATATAATTAAAATTTCTGTCCATTCTAGAGGCCAACCTAATAAAAAAATAATTATCTGGGTAATAACTAAAAATTGCCAAGGCGCTAAATCCATAGACTTAAAGAAATGTTCAAATACTTCATGTCCACCTAGATAAGAAAATACCGATGCAAAAGTCCAAGAACCTATGAACAACCACATTATCATTGCGGTAGTTTTTGCTGTTAAAAAAACTGACTCTTTAAAAGCTTTCCATTTAAGAGTTTTATAAAAATAAGAAAGTACTATTGAACCAAAGGCCCCAACTGCAGCAGCCTCCGCAGGAGTTGCAAAACCACCTAAAATTGTTCCAAGCACTAACATAATCAAAGCAAATAAAGGTAAGAAAGAAACTAAAACTTCTTTTAAAATCTCGGCTCTTGGAGGAATTTCTTCTGCCCTAGGTTTTGGTGCAATAGATGGATCTATCATCGCTCTAATAACTGCGTATGATATGTACAAACTAGCAAGTAATAATCCAGGAAATATAGCGGCAGCAAATAATCTCAAAGGAGATAATTGAGCAATTACAGAATACACAATTAACATAATGCTGGGTGGAATTAATATTCCTAAGCAACCACCTGCACAAATTATTCCTGAAGCAAATTTTTTATCATAACCAGCTTTGACCATAGCTGGCCAGGCTAACAATCCCATTAGTGTTACCACAGCACCAATTATTCCTGTAGCTGTTGAAAATAAAGTACAGGTAATTAAAGCTGCTACAGCCATTGAAGCTGGTAATTTGTGCGAAGCTAATCTTATAGCAAAAAATAATCTTGAAACTATTCCAGCTCTTTCTACGAGATAACCCATAAATAAAAATAAGGGAACCGCGGTGAGTACGTTATTATCCATAACTGTATAAGTGTTTTGAACAAATAAGGAAAATATTCTGTTGTCAAATAAGTGATCCATTCTTGCAGGATCGAAATAAGCGTAGTATCCAAAACCAACGCCCATAGCCATTAAGGTAAAAGCTATCGGGAATCCCAATAAAACTGCCATAAGAAATATTCCCATCATCATGATAGCAATTTCTGGATTCGTTAAAGTAAATAAACTAGATAACATCTTTTTGATCCTCGTCTTGAGCTGTTCTCATTAAAATCTTTTCTGTTTCTTCTGCAACAACTAATCTTGCTGGCCAGTGACCTGTCTGAATACAAATTACACATCTAAAAACTTCACTAATTCCTTGAATGGTCAATAAAACACCAGCTGCAGGTATCATAGATTTCACCATGTAAATTTGAATTTGTGCTGGACTACTCCAACTTGTTTCTTTTATTTTCCAAGCTAACGCTGCATAATCGAAACCATAAAAAGCTAAAGCTAAAACGCCTGGAAAAAAGAATATAAAATATAAAACAAAATCAATATATCCTTGTGTGCGAGGTTTAAACAGTCTGTAAATAACATCTCCTCTAACGTGGGCTTCTGTCGATAGGGTGTAGGCTCCAGCCATCATAAAAATTGCACCATACATCTGCATGCTAAAATCAAAATTCCAAAGTGTGGGTGCATTAAATGCATAGGCCATTACTACCTCGTAACAAGTACCAAGCATTAATACTACAATGCACCATGAAAAGGCTTTTCCAACTGCTGTACTTAAATGATCTGCAAAATGTATATAATTTCTCATTAGCAATTTAAAGTTAACTCAGTTTTTTATTAAATCCTATATAAAAAAAGGGGGCTGTATATGCCCCCTTTTAATTTTTTTAATGTTAATTAAATTTTAACTTTGTTGATATTACCGAACTCATTTTCATAAGCTAATTTGTAATTTGGCTGATTCATCAGCAAGTACTTCATTACTCTCTTAGCATATGTTTTTTGCGAGTCTATGATTTTTTTAAAGAAAGGATCTTTCTTATTAAAATCACCTATCACTTTATCCCAAGCTTTTAATTGCTCAGATAAAATTTCGTCAGATGTTTGATAAACATTTACTTTATGTTCATTCATCAACTTAGCCAAATCTGCTGAATATCTTACTAACGCTTTAAAATAGTTATCAGTGTTAGCAGCATAAGCAGCATTCTTTAGAATCGCTTGATGAGCAGGTGACAGATTATTGTAGGTTTTTTTGTTTACAGGTATTTCGAACATCTCCTGCGATTGGTGAAAGCTTCCTAAGTGATAATGCTTAGAAACATCTTGCATACCAAACTGTGAGTCGGATGTTGGGTTGTTAAACTCCGCAGCGTCGATCAAACCAGTTTTCATCGCTGGTTGGATTTCTCCGCCTGGAAGTTGTCTTACAACCATTCCCATAGCTGTTAAAACATTAGTTGCTAGACCAACTGTTCTATATTTCATTCCTTTAACATCAGATACTTTAGTTACGTTCTTTTTGAACCAACCAAAAGGCTGAGCTGGCATAGGCATATGAAAGAACCCTACGTAATCAAATCCAACTTTCGCTAGAGTTTCATCATAAAGTTTTCTGCCTCCACCGTATTCCATCCATCCCATTACTTCTTGAGACGACATTCCATACGAAGGTCCAGTTCCGAAAAGAGAAGCGGCAGCATTTTTACCATACCAATATGCAGTCACCCAGTGACCCATATCAACTACGCCAGAACTTACTGCTTGTCCAATTTCTGAAGTTTTCACAATAGCGCCAACTGGTTGAAGATCTATTTTAAGTTCTCCACCAGACATTTCGCCTACCATTTTTGCATAGTCGCCAGCCATTTCGAAAAATATATTAGCTCCCGAAGGCCAAGCTGCTTGCATCTTTAAAGTCATAGGAGCTCCGAATGCGATATTAGGCATTGCAACTGAAGCTACCGCTGCTGCACCCGTTGCTGCAGCTACTTTAAAGAATTTACGTCTTGAAGGAGTTTTAATTCCTTTTAACGTTTTTTCTTTTTTAGACATATTTTTTTCCTTTTGTTGTTGTTAGCATATGTTTAAGTTGAATAATTTAAGCATAAAAAAAAGATAGAGTCTCTATAAAATAAACTTTTCATACACCTTAAAGGACTGTTTAATTTCTATTGCTTTTATAGGTATTTTTACAAATACATTTATAAGTTGTATTAATTTACCTTGTCTTTTGCCACTCCTTTTGCAAAAAAATCCTGTAAATTTTGTGTAGCTCTATATGCCATGTCCCAACGAGTTCTCTTAGTTGCGCTACCTAGGTGAGGTAATAAAAAAATATTATTTAGTTTTAAATATTCAGGATGAATTTTTGGTTCCCCATTGTAAACGTCTAAACCAAATGCAAAAACTTTTTCAGATTTAAGTGCTTCTATCATCGCTTCGTCATCCACAACATCACCTCTTGCTGCATTTCCGATTACAACATTGTCTGGAAGGAAAGCTATTGTTTCTTTGTTAATTATTTTATTTGTTTCTTTTGTGGCTGGACAGTTGATAGACAAAAAATCACTACAATTAAATAAATCTTTAACAGTTTTGTGGTAAATGGCTCCGGCTTCAAGATCTTTAGGAAGCTGACTACGATTGTGGTAGTGAATTTCCATATTAAAACCTCTTGCTCTTTTGGCAACAGCTCTGCCTATTCTACCCATGCCTAGTATACCTAATCTTTTATTTGACATTTGTTTGCCCAGCATAAAATCTGCAGACCACTTCCAATTTTGAAGTTCGGCAGCCCTTCGTGCTTCTAAAACTTTTCTAGACGCTCCTAAGAGTAATAATATTGAAATATCTGCTGTTGAATCATCTAAAACTTCAGGTGTATTAGTAACAACAATATTTTTTTTAGTTGCCGCATTAACGTCGATATTGCCAAAACCTACTGCAAAATTTGCAATTATTTTAACTGAAGGAGATATTTTTTCTATCAAGTCTTTGGTGATCTGATCTGTAATTGCGCTTAAAATTCCATCACAATCCTTCGATAGTTCTAAAATTTTTTCTGCAGTATATAGTTCATCATTGCTATTTAACTTAACGTCAAAAAGTTTTCTTAATTTTTCTTCATTTTCTGGTAAAAGTTTTCTTGTAACTAATATTTTTTTCTTCATAAGCTTTTTAATTTACTAGGTTTTGGTCCACCTGTGAGCCAATCAATAATTTCAACTGTATGAACGATAGGTATATTTGTACCGCTAGAAATTTGACTCATACAACCAATGTTTCCTGTTGAAATAAAATCTGGCACAACTTTTTCAATATTTTCAATTTTGTTTTTTAATAATGTTTTGGCAATCTTTTGTTGAAGAATATTGTAAGTCCCAGCAGATCCACAACATAGATGGCCTTCTGGAATGTTTAGCACTTCGTTGCCCGTCTTTTCAATCAAATTTATAGGCTGTTGGTGTACTTTTTGGCCATGCTGCATTGAGCAAGGTGAATGGTAGGCTATCTTGTAAGTCTTATCGTTTTTTTTAAAGTTTAGTTTAATATCTTTGTCTAAAAATTCGCTTATATCTTTAGTTAATTCTGATATTTTTTTTGCTTTTTTCTTCATCTCTTTATCGTCTCTAAAAATAAATCCATAATCTTTTAATGTAGTGCCACAGCCAGATGTATTGCTAATAAGTGCGGTTAATCCATTGTTTAAATATTCATCGTACCAAAGATTAATATTTTTTTTAAATAATTTGTGAGCTGCTTTTTCTTTGCCCATATGATGATCTAATGACCCACAACAATTTATCTCAGGTAACACAATAACTTCAACATGGTGTCTGTTAAGTAAACGAATTGTTGACTCATTTATTTCGGGAGAGACTACTCTCTGTACGCAGCCAGTTAGCAAAGCTACTCTAGCGACTGGTTTTTCTTTTTTAACGGAATAAACTTTCTGTGTTTTTAAAGTTTTTTTTGGAAGTTTTACTGGCATTAATTTCATAGAGTTTTTAATAAACACTGGGAAAAAAAAACTGAAAGGTCTTACAATATTAACTAAAATACTTAAGGTTCTAAATACTTTCGGGTTTGGTAGTGTTAATGATAAAAAATTTCTAAAAATTCTTTGAATAATTGGCCTCTTAAATGTTTTTTCCAAGTGATTTCTACCATGGTCAATTAAATGCATATAATTAACTCCAGAAGGACAGGTTGTCATACACCCATAACAAGACAGACATCTATCAAGATGTTTAGCTATTTTTTCATTGCCTGGTTTATTGTTTTCAAGCATATCCTTGATTAGATAAATTCTTCCTCTTGGACCATCTAACTCATCACCTAAAATTTGATAAGTTGGGCAAGTAGCGTTACACATTCCGCAATGAACACACTTACGAACTATTTCTTCTGTAGATTTATTATTTTTACTTTTTAATTGTTCTGGTGAGAAAGTTGTTTGCATTATATTCCTGTATACATTTTACCTGGATTTAAAATTCTCTTAGGGTCAAAGCTTTTTTTAATCTTTTCGGATATCTTATATTTAACATCATCAATTGTAAAAATATCAATTGAAGATTTTAAGCTTTCATCAACTTTAATAACTGTCAAATAACCACCTAAATTTTTTACTATAGTCTTAATCTCTTTTAATATGCCTGAATTTAATTGATCTAATTGTACCCAAGCTAAATTTCCTCCCCAATCGATAAAATACTTTACGTTATAAACTTTTAGTTTATTAATAAGATCGAATGCCTCACTGCCTGGAACAATTATTCTAAGCAAATTATTTTTAAGATTTGAAAAAACATTCAAAGATCTAGTTTTTTCCCAAAATATATTAGACTGCTCAGGATCTAAAATTGATATTTCTTTTTTATCCAAAACAAGTTCATTAATTAATTGTTTAATTCTTTCATCAATGGAAAGTTTTGATCCTTCTATTCTAATCGCTGTGATAGGACCTTTTGTTGTTAAATCATTAAATGTAAAATGATTTTGAAAAAATTCTGGATAAAATACAGCTCCTGATGGATCACATGATGAAGATAGTGCGACACCAAGATGTTCTAATCCTTTCTTTAAGTGAGGATTATTAACAACCAGTGTTTTAGTTAGGGCAGGCTTAGGCAAAACTTTAATTGATATTTCAGTAAACACGCTTAAAGTTCCAAAAGATCCTGTAATCACTTTACTTAAATCATATCCAGTTACATTTTTAACTACAGTTCCTCCGGACTTAATAATCTCACCTTTTCCATTTACTCCTTTAAATCCTAAAATATGATCTCTAGCACTCCCAACTTTAAATCTTCTGGGTCCAGCAAAATTACATGATAATACCCCTCCTATTGTTCCTTCATTAGTTTGCCCTTCAAACAATGGGCCAAAATCTGTAGGTTCAAAAGCTAAATGTTGATCGTTTTTTTCAAGCGCTTCTTTAATTTCTTTAATTGAAGTACCTGATTTTACTTTTATATAAAGTTCTTCTGGCTCATACTTAATAATGCCTGAATAGTTAGAGAGATCTAAAGTTTTTTGAGATTGAAAATTTCTTCCAATATTTTTTTTTGAACCTGATCCAAAAATCTCTAATGGAATGTTTTTTTTATAACAATGCTTTATGATGTCAGCTATTATTTCTTCTTTATCAGGTTTTAGAACTGAAGAACTAAAATCTTGGAATGTCTGGGAATTTTGTTTTTCCTCCATGGACATGAACCCTTCCTTCTTCTGCACATTTTCTTAGAATAGGGTAAACTTTACCAGGATTAAGTAGTGAATTTGGATCGAGTGCTACTTTAATATCAATTTGTTGCTTAATATCTGTATTATTAAAAGCCTCACACATTAATTCTCTTTTTTCTATACCTACCCCATGTTCACCTGTTAGTGCTCCTCCGACTTTAACGCAGTATTTTAATATTTCTGAGCCAAACTCTTCGGTTTTTCTAAGTTGCTCTGGATCGTTAGCGTTAAACATAATTAATGGATGGAGGTTTCCATCACCAGCATGAAATGCATTTGCTACTGGTAATTCATATTTTTTTGAAAGCCTTTGAATTTCTTTTAAAACTTCAGCAAGTTTTCCTCTTGGTATTGATCCGTCCATACACATATAATCTGGAGCTAGATCACCACAAGCTGGAAAGGCAGCTTTTCTACCGGCCCAAAATTTTAATCTTTCTTCTTCTGATTTGTTAATTTTTATACTTGAGCAATTATTTTTTTTTGCAATATCCTCCACTCGTTTGATAAGTTCTGAAACTTCGGTGTCTGTACCATCAAGTTCAACTATCATCATGGCTTCCGCATCCATTGGATAACCTGCTTTTGAATAGTCATTTGTTGCTTTGGTTAAAGCTCTATCCATAATTTCCATACCTGCAGGTATTATTCCTTTTGCAATTATGTCTGATACACATTGTCCAGCATCTTCTATGCTTGAAAAACCTATAAGAGCTGCTTTTACTACTTCTGGTTTTTTTAAAATTTTAACTGTTACTTCGGTAATTACTCCAAGTAATCCCTCGGATCCTGTCATTAGTCCAAGTAAATCATAGCCTTCTGAGTCTAAGGTTTTTCCACCAAATCTTGTTACGGTTCCGTCCATTAAAACAACTTGAATACCTAATAAATTATTTGTAGTTGCACCATATTTTAAAGAATGTACGCCACCAGAATTTTCAGCAACATTTCCACCAATTGAACATGCGATTTGACTTGATGGATCTGGGGCGTAATAAAATTTTTTATCCTGTACAGCATGTGTGATTGCTAAATTAGTAACGCACGGTTGTAAAATAACACATTTATTTTGATAATCTATTTCTAATATTTTATTAAATTTTCCCATACCTAATAAAACACAATCGGCTAAAGGAAGTGCGCCTCCTGATAAACCGGTGCCAGCACCTCTTGGTACAACTTTAATTTTATTTTCGTTACAGTACTTGAGAATTTCACTCACCTGCTCAACTGTTTCTGGTAAAACGACTAGAAGTGGTTTTTGTTTATACGCTGCAAGAGCATCGGTCTCGTAAGGTCTTAACTCATCTTCATGTGAAAGAATATTTTCACTTTTTAAAATTTTACTCAAGTCTAGAGCTATTTTATCTTTACTAGATAAAATTGATTTATCAACTTTAGGCATTTGAAGACTTGTCATTTTATAATTCTATAATTTTTAAGGCTCTAGGTCAAAAAACAACGCTACTTATCCAAGCATTTTTTTGATCTTTTCGAGGGCTTTTTCAATATTTTCCATCGAAGCCGCAAAACTAAATCTCACATAATCAATTGAAGTTTTACCAAAAGCAGTGCCTGGAACGATTGCTACTCCAGCTTCATACATACATTTTTTTGAAAATTCTGAGCCATTCAATCCTGTCCCTATTACTTTAGGAAATACATAGAAAGCTCCCCCTGGCATACTGCATTCAATACCTGGTAGATTATTTAAACCTGCATAAATAAATTTACGCCTCTTATCAAATTCTTTCATCATATCATCAATAGGCTGGTCTGAACCATCTAGAGCAGCTATACCAGCAAACTGAGAAGGTGCATTAACACAAGATACACTGTTGATGATTAATTTATTTACATGCGGAATTAATTTTTCCGGCCAAACACTCCATCCCATCCTCCAGCCAGTCATAGCGTAAGCTTTGCTCCATCCATCTAGAACGATTAATCTATCTTGTAAGTCGGGATAATTAAAAAATGTTGGCATTTCCTTATTATCATAAATTTGACGGCTATAGATTTCATCACTTAAAATTGCAACATGCGGATATTTCTTGAGACCTTCTGCTAAAAAGTCTATCGCTGGTTTTTCAACAAAACTTCCCGTTGGGTTGTTGGGATTAATCAATATTAACAACCTAGTTTTATCAGTGATTAAAGATAAAATTTTTTCCGGATCAAATTTTAAATCTTTATCTTGTGTTAAATCATAAGGTATTGCTTCTGAGCCTGAATAGTTAATCATAGACTCATAGATTGGAAATCCAGGTGTAGGATGAATTATTTCAGCTCCTTCTTCACCAAATATTGAAATTGCATAAAACATGGTAGGTTTTCCACCTGGCATTATTAAGACTCTCTCCGGATCAATATCTTTATTATAAAGTTTTTTAATTTTTCTTGTTACGGCCTGCCTACACTCTAAAATACCATTAGATAAAACATATCCATGATGCCCATCATCTAAAGCTTTTTTGGCTGCATCTACAACGTGTTGTGGAGTCTTAAAATCAGGTTGGCCCACACCAAGATGAATTATTTCTTTTCCTTGGGCTTCAAGTTTCTTTGCTTCAGCCATTATACTAAAAGCAGACTCTGTACCTAATCTTTCTAAATTTTTAGCTAATTTCATGTTTAATTTATTTAAATTTTTTAGTTAATATTAGTAGATTTTACTTTCTTTAATATAGGAAACTTTGACACGATTTCTTATCTGTAAATAATTTTACTTGGGTTTAAATCTTTTATACTTTTACATCCCATTAAAATCATATCTCGTCTAATTTCATCTCTCATTCTTTGTAGAACCATTTCTACTCCCTTCTGACCTCCAGCACTTAAAGCGAACAAGAAACCTTTTCCGAAACTGCATGCTGTTGCGCCCATAGCTAAAGCTTTTAAAACGTGCGTGCCTCTTCTAATTCCACCATCGACAATAATTTCAATTTTTCCCCCAACAGCATCAACGATTGCAGGTAGCTGATCGAAGGGTGAGCGCGAACCATCTAGTTGCCTGCCGCCGTGGTTTGAAAGCATTATTGCAGAAGCTCCAATATCAACCGCTTTCTTTGCATCTTCAACCGACATTAAACCTTTCAAGGCAAATGGACCCTTCCAACGCTTGACACAATACTCTGCGTCTTTCCAGCTCATCGCTGGATCATATTGTTCGTTAATATATTCCATTACACCCTTTGCTATACTTGAACCTTTTTTAGTAAAGTGGGCAACGTTTGCTAATTCAAATTTTCCATGAGTTAAGTAGTTAATGGTCCATGTTGGGTGAGAAGCAAAACTCATTAAACTTTCTAAGGTAAGCTTTGGGGGTGTTGTAAAACCAGTTCTGTGATCTCTCTCTCTGTTACCCGCAACAACTGTATCAACAGTTAAACACAAACCCTTAAACCCAGAGCTTTTACATCTATCTATTAAATTGTCAGTAAGTGCTTGGTCTTTGTGTATATAAAGTTGAAATAACTTCGGTCCATCTGAAATACTTGAAATTTCCTCAATTGATGAAGTTGCCATCGTTGACATGCTGTAAAAAGTTCCAAATTTTTCAGCTGCTCTCGCAGATGCTTTATCTCCATCGTGGTGGTAAAGACGCTGCATTGCAGTTGGTGATAAAAATAAAGGCATGTCTATTTTTTGTCCGAAAACATTAACTGAAAGATCTGGCTCACCTACGCTAGCTAAAATGTTTGGTATTAAATCACATTTAGTAAACGACTCTGTGTTTCTTTTAAGAGTTGTCTCATCGTCGGCACCACCATCGATATAATGAAAAATTGGTGAAGGTAAGTTTTTTTTTGCTAGTTTCCTAAAATCTTCAATATTATAACAATCTTTGATAGACATTTATGATTAAAACTTTTTGGAAAAAGTTACCGATTGATTGTCTGTACCTGGATTTGTGTCACCCCACTCATTATTTGAAATATGACTATAACTATAGCCAAGATTAGAATTTTTAAATAAATCTACTCCAATTTTTACTTCTGATTTAAATTCAAGTGCACTTCCTAATTTTTTTCCATCCCCGGCTTCATAATATCCAGGTGCGAAGCTTGGTGATATATTTATAGGACCCAAACTATAATCCGCTTCAATACCTGTATATATATAAATTGAACTTTTCTTTGTAACAAAGGCTCCTGTAGTAGGCGAGAATCTTCCAATCCAAGTGTCACGGAATAAATCTTTATTTTTATGTTCTACTCCCATTAGAGTAGTTTGGTCGTCGCCTTCTTTATCTAGTGTGTCGAATGTGCCTGTGTAAACTGATAGATTGTTATTTTTTTCATCAAAAGATCTTACTGTTTTTAATCTCTTTTCTTCTTTATAAGATTTATTTCTCGTATTGTCTTTTACCCTCGCGTCTTTACCACGACATTTTGGGGGATTAAATACTCCCCATCTACAATCACGATCGTACTTCTTTTTTTGCGTATTTTGTTTTGAGGAAGTTGCTTGTTTTGAATCTTCTACAGTATTTTTTTTATTTTTATACCTTGTTTCTACAATTCGTTTCTTACACTCAGGAGGATTTAATATCCCCCATTTGCAGACTTGGTCATATCTTTCTTGAGAGATAGTCTCCGCACTTTTAGCGTCAACCACTATTGATCCCGAGCTAAGAATGGTAACAAAAAATAAAATTAATGTTAAAAATTTTGGTTTCATTATGATGAAAAATACTACCTTAAGTTTAAAAAGTATACATTCAATTAGCCTTGCTCTTCTTGCTTTTTCTTATAATTACAAAAATGATAAAACCACCAGCAATAAATATCAAGTAAGGTAAAGACCAAAGAAGTATAGTACCTTTATTAACCGTCGGGCGATAAACTATCCATTCTCCATATTTACTAATTAAAAAACCGTAGATTTCGTCTTTATTTTTTCCTTCATTAATCTGATCTTGAACAACAAGTTTTAAGGTTGCGGCAAAGTCTGAATTGGAATCAGCAATTGATTGTCCCTGGCAAACTAAGCATCTCAAATTTTTATAAATTTCTGATAATTCTGTTTTATTATCATTTGAGTGTAAGGGCACTAAAAATAAGAAATAAATTATACAGAAAATTTTATTTATTTTCATTGAGTTAATCTCAAAATTTCATCATGTTGGATTTGATCAATTGGTCCGATAATCTTTTTTATTACAATTAACTCATTGTTAAGCAATATAGATTCAGGAATTCCATAAATTCCAAATAAAATTGAAGTCTTGCCATCAGCGTCTTCTCCGACAAATCCATATGGATTTCCTAATTCTTTTAGAAAATTATTAGCATTAATTTTTTTATCCTTAAAATTTATACCTACAATTTTAATTTCTTTATTTTTATTTGAAAGACTCAATAGATACTTGTGTTCAGTTCTACATGGAGCACACCATGATGCAAAAAAATTAATTAAAGTATATTTGTTTTTTCTTAAGTCTTCTCTAGAAATATACTGCTCATCATTATTTATTTCAGTCAGTTGAAAATTACTAATTTGACTTCCAATGAGACTTTTAGTGTCATAATTATTATTTATTTTCAGTCCTAACCAAAAAATACTGAGAGAAAATATAATGAAACTAAAAATAATAACTTTTAAAATACTAATTTTCATTTTTTCTAAAAATTAACTGTATAAAACCACCAAGTGAAATCATTAAAGCTGAAATCCAAATCCAAATCATGAACGGTTTTTTTTGAAATTTTATATTATAATAAGCAGATCTAGATACATTACTCATTGTTAGATAAAGATCTGATGTAATCTTTGTTTTTATAGCTGCTTCATAAGTCAAAGTTTCTGGATTAGAATAAATTCTTATTTCAGGATTTAAATATTGAACTAAATTATTTTTAAGATTTGTTAATTTAAAATTACCAATTACTGCTTTATAATTCTTATTTTCTTTTATTTTTATGTCTTCAAAATTAATATTAAAATTATTAGTTACTTTGGTTTCGCCAACTTTTAAATTAAAATCTTCTTCAAGAGAAAATTGATGATTGATGCCAATAAAAAAGACAAGTAGACCAAAACCCAGATGAGAAATAATTCTTGGTAATTCAGTTTTATTTTTATTATTAATAATTTTTTTAATGTCTAAAAATGAATATAAAATTAGAAATATTGCTGCTATAAAAATTAAATTAGACATAAGACTATATTTACCAAAGAAATAAAGAATAAATAAATTTACTACTATTGCACCCAAAATAAGAAATAGAATTTTATAAAAAATTTTATTTTGTGATTTAATCCAGCCAAATTTTGGACCTATGGCCATTAAAAACATAAATGGGACAACTAAAGGTATAATAACAATGTTAAAGAATGGTGGCCCAACTGAAATTTTTATATTAGTCAATACATCGAGAAAAATTGGATAAAGCATACCTATCAATACTGTTACTAAAAAAAAAGCCATAAACCAGTTGTTTGCTAAAATAAAGGTTTCTTTACTCTTTAAATTAAAATTATACTTTTCTTTTTTTTGATTTTTGAAAAAAATTATTAATGCTGAAAAAATCATAAGAGATAAAAAAGAAAGTATATATATTCCTCTTGAAGGATCGTTCGCAAAAGTATGAACTGAATTTAAAATTCCAGATCTAACTAAAAAAGTACCCATTACACTTAAGATAAAAGTTAAAAGACAAAGTATAATTACCCATGAGTAAAGGATGTTTCTTTTTTCAAGTACAATTAGAGAATGCATTAAAGCTGTGATTGCAAACCAGGGAAGTAATGAAGCATTTTCAACAGGGTCCCAAAACCAAAATCCACCCCAACCTAATTCATAGTATGCCCAAATAGAACCTACAATAATTCCAAGAGTCTGGAAGCACCAAGAAATTTTAACCCATGTTTTAATTGATAGAGCAAATAATTTTCCGCCATAATCAGAAAGTAATGAACCCATGGCTGCAGAAAAATAAATTGAGCATCCAACAAATCCTATATAAAGAAGTGGTGGGTGAATCGCTAATGCTGGATCTTGCAGTATAGGATTTAGCCCCAAACCTTCAGATGGGATTGGGTAGATAGAATTAAAAGGATTTGAATTCAATAATAGAAAAAATAAAAAACCTACAATTAAAATATTTTGAAAAATTAAAGTGTAAAGTCTAAATTTTTTATTATGATTGTGGTTAAAGACTAAAAATAAATAGGAAAATATAACTAGAATATTAACCCATAAAAGCAAGCTTCCCTCATGGCTCCCCCAAGTGCCTGCAATTTTATAAAAAAAAGGTTTAGCGGTGTGCGAGTTCTCGTAAACATTAATAAGTGAAAAATCAGAGTTGATAAAACCAATTATTAAAGCAAAAAAACTTAAAATTATGAAGGTTGTCTGAAATAAGCTTAATTTATAAATACTTTTTTTAATTGATTGATTTGAAATCTTTAAATCACTGCTGGCATAATAAATAGTTAAAAAACTTAAAATTAAAACTAAAACAAGCAGGCCGATTCCAATATTACTTAACATTTTTTTTTATTATTTCTCTAATTTCCGGTGGCATATAATTTTCATCATGCTTAGCAAGTATTCTGTCAGCTATAAAAAAGTTTTTATCACTTATCCTTCCTTCAACAACAACACCTTTTCCCTCTGCAAATAGATTTGGTACAGTTCCTGTATAGTTAATCAATATTTCATTTTTAAAATCTGTAACAACAAACTGAATATTTTTTTCATTAACTGTAATTGAATTTTCTTTAACCATCCCGCCTACACGCATTATTTTTCCAATAACAAGATTTTCTTTTTGTTTTATTTCAGTTGGTGTCGAGAAGTAAAGAATATTTTGATTTAAAGATTTTATGATAAAAAAAATAATAGCTATTGAGAAAATAAAAATAAAAAATAAAAATAATATTCTACTTTTAACTTTTTTTGTAAGCATTAAAATGCTTTAATTTATTTTGGTGTTTGCCGCTAATATGTGTTGCGCAACTTTAGAGTTTTCTAAAACTTTGTTTTTTTCTTTCGCTGATAAATTTTGAAGTTCAATTAAAAAATCATTTTCATATTTTTTTAAAGTTTTTTTTGTCCTTAAATAAAGTGCTACACAAGAAATGAGTACTACACTGAAAGATGACCAAACATAAAGTCCGTATCCATTCATTAATATAAATTCTGCAATCATATTCTTTTTAAGTTTTTTTTCTTTATTCTAATGATTTCTGTTTTATATTTCATTAGAAAAATTAACGCACCATACAATAAGAAAACAAGTAGCATTACCAACAATGGGAGCAACATTTCTGAGTGTATACTGCTTGATCCTACAATTTTTATACTTGCTGGCTGGTGAAGTGTCGTCCACCATTCTACTGAATATTTAATAATAGGTAGATTAATCGAGCCTACAATTGCTATAATTGACGAAATTTTTATAATTAATTCTTCTTCGTTCAGTAGTTTAAAAGCCAGAATATAAAAAACATAAAATATCATCAATACAAACATGGAAGTTAGTCTAGCATCCCACTCCCACCAAGTTCCCCAGGTTGGATGACCCCATAAAGAACCAGTAATTATTGCTAAACAAGTAAATAACAATCCAATCGGTGCAATACTTTTATTAATAAAATAAAAATTTTTTATTTTAAAAATAAAATTAAGTATTGAAAGAAGTGTAATCAAAGCAAAACATGCAAGTCCTAACCAGGCAGCTGGAACATGTACGTACATAATTCTAACAGAATCACCTTGAACATAATCAGGTGGTGAAAAAACTAAAGCAAAAGTTAAACCAATAATCAAAATTAAAAAAAATACTGAATTTATAAAATTGATTAAATTCTGAATTAAGGAATAAATATTACTAAATGAAAAAAATTTAAACATTTTAATATAAGTCAAATATATTAGTTTTTATTTTAAAGGAAGAAAGTTGTTTTGCCTAATTGAGAATAACATTAAGGGAGTTAAATAAATAAATTATTGCTCAACTAGGGATTAACTTTATTGGTTTAATTAAATTGTTTGTTGTAGGTTTGGTCTAATATTGTTGAATTTGTGGTCGAACTTCTCTCATTAGTTGGATACTTTAAAGTAATTTGAACCTTTTTTACCAACAAATATCTCATCGATAAGAGGGTGTTTGACAGGTTGTTTTGATTTATCCATTAAAAGGTTTTGCTCAGACACATACGCCTCATAAGTAACATCGTTACTCTCAGCTAATAAGTGATAAAATGGTTGATCTTTTCTAGGTCGTACATCTTTTGGGATAGATTGATACCACTCTTCTGAATTATTAAATTCAAAATCTACATCGTAAATAACTCCACGAAAATCAAAATGTTTATGCTTTACAATTGATCCGATGGAAAACTTTGCAACGTTAGCTGTCATATTTTAAAGATAGTAACTTTTAATTAAAAATCAATATATAAATTTATTTAAAAATTGATTTATGTTAGAATTCAAGTGTGAATAAGTCCTTATTAAAGTTTATCACTGACTTTGGTCCCCTATTAATCTTCTTTGTAGTTTACTCTAAAAGCGGAAAAAATTTAAGTGCTGCTATACCACCACTTATCATTGCAACTATAATTGCTGTTCTTATTAGCTATATCGTCGAAAAAAAAATTCCTTATATTCCTCTAATTGGAGGAATCATTATATCTGTTTTCGGTGGGCTCACTTTGTATTTTAATAATCCAGTTTTTCTCTACATGAAACCAACAATAATAAACATTTTTTTTGGTTTAGCTTTAACCTTTGAAAAATTTTTTACTAAAGAACATATCTTGAAGAAAATGCTTGGTAAGACCATATCTTTATCTGATGAAGGCTGGAAGGTATTGACAATAAGATGGGTGCTTTTTTTCTTCTCATTAGCTTTGTTAAATGAGTATATTTGGAGAACACAAACAGAGGAATTTTGGGTAAGTTTTAAAGTTTGGGGGATTCTTCCGATATCCTTTATCTTTACTGGTTTTCAAATGTTTTTAATTAACAAGTATAAAATATGAATAACTTAAAATTAGTTGTAAATAATGTTTCTAGTAATAATGATAGAGAGATTTTTTTCATTAAAAGAGAACTCCAGACTATTTTAAATCTTTATGGAAAAATGGTTTCAAACGGAACTTGGAAAGACTACGGTGTCTCTATTGGTGCTAGAGAGATTTCTTTTGACATCTATCAACGGGCCTCCGAAAAACCAATTTATAAGATTTTAAAAAACCTAAAGCCAAAAAATCGAGATGAAAAATTTTATATTAAAGATAAGCATGGAAATGTATTAGAAAAATCTAGTGATCTCTTAAGCCTTTTGAAAAAAGCTAGATGGAATAATTTAAGGGCTGTAAAATAATTATCTTCTTTGACCGAAAAGCCTTAACAACATTAGGAATAAATTTATAAAGTCCAAATAAAGAGTTAAAGCACCCATAACAGCTTTTTTTCCCATCAACTCTCCGCTGTCACTCTCAAGATACCTATTCTTAATTTTTTGGGTATCATAAGCAGTCAAGCCAACAAAAATTAAAACTCCTAGAATTGATATTACAAAGTACATCATTGAAGATTTCATAAATATATTAACTACTGATGCAATAATAATTCCAAAAAGACCCATCATTAAAAATGAACCAAGTTTTGTTAGGTCTCTATTAGTGGTATAGCCATAAATACTCATTGACCCAAAAGTTCCTGCTGTTATAAAAAAAACTCTAGTTATGCTAGCGCCTGTGTACATTAAAAAAATTGAAGATAAAGATGCTCCCATTAAAGCTGCAAATACCCAAAAGGTAGTTTGAGCTTTTGCTGCAGTCATTTTTGCAATATTAAAACTCATATAGAAAACTACTCCTAGCGGAGCCAGCATAAGAACCCATTTCAAACCTGATGTATAAATAGTTGAACCGAAGTTAGTTAAACCAATTATCTCGCCACCTTCACCTGTGACTACCGCAAGCTTAAAAAATAATAAGGCTATAAAACCAGTTAAGAGAACTCCTGATCCCATATAATTATAAACTTTAAGCATATAAGCTCTTAAACCTTGATCGATAACCTCTTCTGAAGCTGAGGATTTTGTTGTCGTGCTTTGTTTATTAAATTCCATATATTTAACAATATAAGAGTTTTTTTGTATTTATCAATACCTGTCTTCTTTACTTATTTGCTTAATTCTAATTAAATTCAAATAATTATAATTTTATGAAATTTAAAAAGCTTGGGGCTACAGATTTAGAAGTAAGCCTAATATGTTTAGGAACTATGACTTGGGGTCAGCAGAACTCTGAGGCCGATGGATTTGCTCAAATGAACTATGCTTTAGAACAAGGTGTTAATTTTTTTGATACAGCGGAGCTTTATGCAACACCCCCTATGGAACATTCTTATGGAAAAACAGAGAAAGTTATTGGTAACTGGTTTTTACAAAAGAAAAATAGAAATAAAATTATATTAGGTTCAAAAATTACTGGACCTGGATTCAAGTGGATAAGAGGTGGCGGCAATGAATACTACGAAAATGGAATAGAATCTGCTCTTCATGAAAGTTTAAATCGACTAAAGACAGACTACATTGATTTATACCAATTACATTGGCCAGAAAGAAATACAAATTATTTTGGTAAACTAGATTACCAACACGATATAAAAGAAAAAAAGTGGCATGAATTTGAATCTGTTTTAAGAATATTAGAAAAATTTATTAAACAAGGAAAAATTCGTCATATCGGTATATCAAATGAAACTCCTTATGGATTTTCAAAATATTTAAAATTAAATAAAGTTGATAAATTACCAAGAATCGTATCAGTTCAAAATCCATATAATTTTTTAAATAGAACTTACGATATTGGGATGTCAGAAATTTCTATGCGTGAAAATGTTGGTTTGCTTGCTTACTCACCTTTAGCATTTGGTTACTTGTCTGGTAAATATAGAAACAACAAGACGCCTAAAGATTCAAGAATGGGTTTGTATGCAGATATTTGGGGGAGATACAGAAAAGAAAAAGCTTATGAAGCAGTTGATGAGTATTATAAACTTTCTAAGAGGAGAAATATGTCATTAACTCATATGGCTCTCGCCTATGTCAACTCGAGACCTTTTGTAACTAGCAATATTATTGGTGCAACAACCATGGAGCAGCTCAAAGAGAATATTGAAAGTATTAATGTAAAACTCGACGATGAAACTATTAATGAGATTGATTTAATACATCACAGTTATCCTAACCCAGCACCTTAAGTTAAATAAGTCTTTAGTATTAAATAGAAATCAAGTAATTAAATATTATGAAATTCAAAAAATTAGGCCATACAAATATAGATGTGAGTTTAATTTGTCTTGGAACAATGAATATGGGTGAACAAAACACTCAAGAAGAAAGCTTTGAACAAATGGATTATTCTTTTGAACAAGGAATAAATTTTTTTGACACAGCAGAGGTTTATGCTGTTCCACCAAGACAAGAAACACAGGGTAAGACGGAAGAGATTATTGGGAATTGGTTTTTTAAAAGTAAAAAGAGAGAAAAAATTATTTTAGCAACTAAAATGGTTGGACCAGGTGTCGAGTGGATAAGAAATGGCGGTGGAAATTATACTGGAGAAAATATAGCTCTAGCTATCGAAGGTAGTCTAAAAAGATTACAAACTGATTACATTGATCTCTACCAGTTACATTGGCCAGAAAGAAATACTAATTATTTCGGTAAAAGAAATTATGAACATGATTCAAAAGAAGGAAAATGGAACGACCTTGAAATTGTTTTAAAAGATTTAAAAAAATTTGTTGATCAAGGTAAAATTAAATATATTGGAGTCTCAAATGAAACGCCATGGGGGCTATCTAAATTCTTAGAGATAGCAGAACAGCTAAACCTTCCAAGAGTAGTATCTGTGCAGAATCCTTATAATTTATTAAATAGAGCTTATGATATTGGAATGTCTGAAATCTCTTGTAGAGAAAAAGTAGGCCTACTAGCTTATTCACCACTAGCAATAGGTTATCTTTCTGGAAAGTATAGAGACAATCAAATACCAAAAAATTCTAGAATTGGACTGTTTGGAGATTTCTGGACTAGATATAAGGAAGATAATGCAAAAAAAGCTGTTGATGATTATTACAAGTTGGCAAAAGAAAACGGGCTCACCTTAACTCAAATGTCTCTTGCTTTTGTGAATTCAAGACCTTTTATGACGAGTAATATTATTGGAGCAACAACTATGGAACAACTAAAAGAAAATATTGGGACTGCTGACATTGATCTTAGTGATGAAATCATTGAAAAAATAAATTTAATTCACTCAAACAATCCTAATCCAACCCCATAGTCGTCAAAACATTGAATTTAATATAATTTAGTATAAAAATTTTATCATGCACTTAAAAAAAATATTTTTAATCTCATTTATCGTTTTATTTACATCAAAAAGTTTTGCAGCCAATCCTGTTCGTGTCGGAACATTCAAAGACTGGCAGGTCTTTACGGCAACTACGGAACAGGGTAAAATTTGCTTTGCACAGTCAAAACCTAAAACAAGATCACCAAAAAATTTTAAACGAGAGCCCTCAAAACTATTTGTAACTTTCCGACCTCAAGAAAATATAAAAGATGAAGTTAGCGTTACTAGTGGATACATTTATAAAGCATCTACAGTAAACGCAAAATCAGGCAGAAACAAATATGCTTTCTTTTCTAAAAATAAATTTGCTTGGATAGCTGAAGAAAAACGAGAGAAAAAATTTATAAAGCTGATGAAAAAAGCGTCTAATATAATGTTCATAGCTAATGAGCCAAAAGGTTCACAAACAGTGGACCACTATTCGATGATAGGCTTTTCTAAAGCTTATGAAGCAGCTAAAAAAAATTGCGGTTAATTAATTGATGAAAAAAATAGTCTTAGCCTACTCTGGTGGCCTTGATACTTCGATAATTTTAAAATGGTTACAAGAAAACTACAAGGCAGAAATTATCGCTTATACATCTGATATTGGTCAGGTTATTGATAAAAAAAAAATTATAAGAAATGCAAAAAGACTTGGTGTTAAAAAAATAATTATTGAAGATCTTAAAAATATTTTTGTGAAAGACTATGTTTTTCCTATGTTAAGAGCACACGCATTATATGAGGGTGCATATTTGCTAGGCACCTCTATCGCAAGACCTTTAATAGCGAAGAGACAAGTTGAAATAGCAAAAAAGTATGGTGCTTATGCAGTGTCTCATGGCTCTACCGGCAAGGGAAATGATCAAATTAGATTTGAGTTAGGTTATGCTTTTTTTGGAAAAAAAATAAAAGTTATTGCACCTTGGAGAGAGTGGAACTTAGCTTCTAGAACAGACTTGATTAAATATGCCAAAAAAAATAAAATTCCAATACCTAAAGATAAAAAAGGAGCGCCTCCCTTCTCCGTAGATGATAATCTTTTTCATACATCAACGGAAGGCAAGGCTTTAGAAAATCCTAAAAATTCTGCACCTGAGTTTATTTTTCAAAGAACTGTTTCTCCTGAAAAAGCTCCTAATAAAAAAACAATTGTTAAAATTGGTTTCAAAAATAGTGAACCTATTTCGGTAAATGGAAAAAACCTTAGTCCAGCTAACTTATTAAAAAAATTAAATCAAATTGCAGGTAGAAATGGAGTGGGTAGAGTGGATTTAGTTGAGAATAGATTTATAGGAATTAAATCAAGAGGTGTTTACGAAACACCAGGTGGAACTATATTATACGAAGCTCATAGAGCTATTGAGTCTGTAACTCTGGACAAAGAGACGATGCACAAAAAAGAGAGGATCATGCCAGTATATGCTGAACTTGTTTATAATGGTTACTGGTTTTCAAAAAAAAGAATTAATTTACAAAAAATTATAGATAAAAATAAAATAAAGTAAATGGCGTTATTATTTCTTAAAGTTTACAAAGGTAACGTGACAATTATGTCTAGAAGAACATCGAGTAAAGCTTATTCAATGAAACAAGTATCATTTGAAGAAAATAAGACATTTAATAAAATTAAAATAGAAAAATTTATTAAATTTCATTCAAAACAGTTAAATAAATCTTAAAAGTCTGATACGATTCTTTTAATGAATTCAGCGATTCGAAATATTCAATTAGTTGCAGTTCTTGCCGTTTTGGTTGCGACCATAATTGCATTCTTTGTAGAACTATCAGTTATGTATGAAACAAGAGCTGTTGGTTTAGCTGATCTATTACTGATGTTCATTTATATAGAAGTTCTTGGTTTAGTCAGATCATATTGGGAGACTAGAGCAGTGAGGATTACCTATCCTCTTGTGATTGCAATCACAGCCCTTGCTAGATATATAATTCTTCAAGATAAAGATAGCGATCCTGCAAACTTAATCTATATAGCTCTCGCAATATTAATCGTGTCCATAGCAACAGTTGTTGTAAGATTTAGAAATAGCAAATATCTTAAAATAGATCAAAAAAAAACTAACGAACTTTAAAACACTCTAAAGTATTTTTTAATAAACAGGCAATAGTCATCGGCCCTACGCCTCCTGGAACTGGGGTTATAGCTTTAACTTTATGTTTTACTTGTTCAAAATCAACATCACCACAAATCTTTTCTCCAACTTTATTAATACCAACATCAATAACTATAGAATTTTTTTTTACCCAATCTTCCTTAACTAAGTTCGCAATGCCTACTGCCACAACTAAAATATCTGCTCTTTGACATTCAGCTTTTATGTCTTTAGTTTTTGAGTGAACAACCGTTACTGTACAGTTTTCTTTTAAAAGTAGCTGTGCCATCGGTTTTCCGTTCAAATTAGATCTCCCAATAACTACAGCGTGCTTACCTTGTAAATTTTTTTCAACCTTTTTAATTAAATATAAACATCCAAGAGGTGTACATGGAACTATAGACTTATACCCAGAAGCTAAATTACCTACATTGATAGGGTTAAAGCCGTCAACATCTTTTTTGGGACTAATAGCATTAATAATTTTTTCTTTATTAATTTGAGCAGGCAAAGGAAGCTGCACTAAAATACCAGAAGTATTATTATCATTATTGAGTTTTTCTATTTTTTCTAAAACTTCCTTTTCAGAAATATTTTTTGGGTACTTTATAATCTCAGAATTAATTCCAACTTCTTTTGAATTTTTTTCTTTATTTCGGACATAAATTTGACTGGGAGCAAAGTCACCTATCAGGATAACAGCTAAACTAGGTATTTTGTTGTGTTTTTTTTTTAAAAAAAAAACTTCTTTTTTTATTTCTTCTCTTAACAATGCTGCTTCTTTTTTTCCATCCAATATCATTCTTAAAGTGCAACTTTATAAAATATTTCGTTAATGAAATTTCTTAAAAAAACTAAAGCCAAAATAAGCACTATCGGTGAAATGTCTACTGTACCAAGATTAGGCATAAAACTTCTAATAAACCTTAAGGGTGGTTCAGTTAACTTGTGGGAAATTTCTAGAACTGAATATACAAAACGATTGCTTGTATTGATCACATTAAACGCTACTAACCAGCTTGCTACTGCATTAACAATCAAAACCCAAATATAAAGTCTAACAATATCGTTAAATAAAATAAGAATAGAATTCATTAATTTTTTTCTACATAAATTGACGTGCTAGGGAAAGCAAAGGAAGCTTTATTTTTTTCAACAATATTTTTTATTTCTAAAGCAAGTGTATCTTTAACATTCATCCACTCTTGATATTGCTTCGTTTTGGTAAAACAGATCAATTTTATATCGATTGAGCTAGCAGCAAATTGATCAATCCTAACAGATAAAATGGTATTATCATTTACGGCAAAATTATTATTGCCTCTTATATAATTTTCTATTTGATCTTTAATATTTTTTAACTGCTCACCTGTTGTTCGATATTCGACACCAATTATCCAATTAATTCTTCTATTGGTAATTTGCGAGTTGTTAATTACAGCTCTCTCTGCAAATTGAAAATTTGGAATTGTAGCTAAAGATTTGTCGAATCTTCTTACTACTGTAGATCTGAAGCCTATATTTTCAACTGTTCCCTCGATTACTCCGTCTACAAAGATCCAATCACCAACTTGAAATCTCCTTTCAACTAATACTAATATGCCAGAGATTAAATTTTTGAACAAATCTTGTGCACCTAGAGCAACAGCTACTCCAAACAAACCTAGTCCTGCAATAATTGGGCCGATTTTTATTCCCCAAAGATCCAAGACAGCAGCAAATCCTAAAATTAAAATTAAAACTTTTATTGCTTTAATAATCCAATTAATTAAATCTCTAGAAAGCAGGCCTCCAGCTAATTTAATGACCGCTGAAAATGGACCGATAACCTGATGAAAGGTCCAGAAAATCAATATAGTAATTAAAGATCTATTGATTACATCTACGGTTCCACTCTCCACTGTTAAATAACTTGTTGATATAAAAAATCCTAAAACAATTGGAAAAAATTTTGCAGGCCCTTCCATTGAATGTACAAGAGAGTTATCAAAACCGTTGGTTGTCCTTAGAACATATCTTTCTAATTTTTTAACGACGAACTTTGAGAATACCCCTCTTAAAAAAAGGAAAAAGGTAAAAATTATTAAAGCAATTATTATTTCAGAAATATTTATTCCAGATACTCCGTCTTTCCAAACGTCTAAAAATAAATTTTTAAAATTTTCTAGTATATTCATTGGCTTTAATTTTCTAATTTTGTCATTTCGTCTCCTGGATCAAAAACTTCTATTTTTTTCCAATCTTGCGACCTAAAAATGTCAGCTACTTTTTTACTTATACACATAATAGTAGATTCTGTCATTAATGGTTTTAGAGAGTAGTTTTTAACTATAGTAATAAAACTTTCTGCGCTTCTCGAAGAATAGATATAGATAAGATGGGGCGGGTAACGCTCTATTAATTTTTTATTATCTTCATTTAAACCTGTAATAGCTTCAGAAAAATAATTAATTATTTTTTTTATTTTAAATCCTTCCTTTTTTAATTCAGAGTCTAGATCATACGAAATGTTGTCTCCACAAAAGTATGCAAATCTTGAGTCTCTATTTATTTTATCTGAGATCGTTATTAAATTTTTTAATGCATTAACTGATCCGCCTGCTGAAGAAGTGTGAACGTACCCAGATTTTCTTGCAATTTTTTCTGTTATGGAACCAACGCAGAAACAGTGTAATTTTTTATTTGCATTAATTAGTTTAAGATTTCTAATTGCATTTGCACTAGTAAAAATAAAAGCATCAAAATCATCTTGATTAACAGGATCTATATTAGCTGGCAAAATTTTTAAAGTAGGTAAATGAATAATTTTGTGACCAAAATTAAAAAAATTTTTCATCAAGTCCTCGGCATCAATGAGTGGTCTTGTAATTAGAATATTCATTAATTTTTTTTAAAATTTTTTCCTGCTTGTTTTAAAAGGTCAGCTCCTACCAATCTTCCAATGCTTAAGCCCTCTTCTATCTTTCCTTTTTTCTTACAATTAAAAGTATTTATTCCATCGTCTGAAAATAATTGAGCATATAAAATTAATTCATTATTTTCTATTGTAGCCAAACCACCCACGGCTGTATCACAGTCACCTCCGATCGCTTTAAGAAGGCTTCGTTCTGCTGTTGCACATTGCCTTGTTTGTTTGTGATCAATTTTTTTTAATAGATTAATTATATATGTATCTTTTTTGCGGCATTGTACGGCGATGATACCTTGGCCAACGGCAGGCAACATTTCTTTAATAGGAAAAATTTGTTTTATATTTTTTTCTAATTTTAAAGTTTTGACTCCAGCCGAAGCAAGTACAATTGCATCATAGAGTCCGTCTTTAAGTTTTTGAATTCTTGTGTCTATATTTCCCCTAATATTTTTTACTAATATATCTCTATTGAGTATTTTTAATTGTAAGTCTCTTCTTCTAGAACTTGATCCAATAATTCCATTTTTTAATTCTTTAATATTATTAAATTTTAAACTAATAAGAGCATCTCTAGGATCGTTTCTTTCAACGTATGCAGCGATGTCTAAAGTTTTAATTTCCTCAGATGCCATATCTTTTAAAGAATGTACCGCAATATCTATTTTCTTTTTAAAGAGACTTTCTTCGATTTCTTTACAAAATAAATTTTTTCCACCAATTTCTGAGAGTTTTTTATCGTGAAATATATCTCCTGAAGTAGTGATACTTTGAATTTCAATAAGATCAGCCCTTAACAGAGGCTCTTTTTCTAAGATTAATTTTTTTACTCTGTGCGCATAAGCTGAAGAAAGTTTACTGCCACGAGCTCCAATTACAATTTTTTTCATTATTAATTTATATTTTTAAGAATTCTATTTTATACTATTCTTATATTGAGTTCGTAAATTAATGAAAAAAAATATTACATTTTTAGGAATAGAAACTAGTTGCGATGAGACAGCAGCCGCTGTAATTCAAGAAAATAGTGATGGCTCTGCAAGAATACTATCAAATATTGTTTCTAGTCAAATAAAAGAACACGAAAAATTTGGAGGAGTGGTCCCAGAAGTTGCCGCTAGATCACATATTGAAAATATAGATTTTATTATTAATAAGGCAATGAAGGAAAGTGAACTGGCTATTGCAAATGTGGATGGTGTGGCTGCAACAGCCGGACCTGGTTTAATGGTTTGTCTCACAGTTGGTCTTAACGTAGGAAAGTCAATAGCAGCTTTTGCAAACAAACCTTTTGTAGCTGTAAACCATCTTGAAGGGCATGCTTTGAGTCCAGGTCTAGAGAACAAAATAGAATTTCCATATTTACTTTTATTGATTTCTGGCGGACATTCCCAATACTTAATAGTTAACGATATCGATAAATACGAACAACTCGGTACGACTATTGACGATGCATTGGGTGAAGCATTTGATAAAACTGCGAAAATGTTAGGCCTAGGGTACCCAGGAGGAATTAATATTGAAAAGTTTTCAAAATTAGGTGATAAAAATTTTTATAAATTACCTATGCCAATTATTAATAAAGGCGGTTGCAATTTATCATTTGCCGGACTTAAAACGGCTGTTTTAAGAGAAAGTAAAAATATTAAAGACGACCAACAACTTAGATATAATCTAGCTGCATCTTTTCAGCATACGGTAAATAAAATTTTAGAAAAAAAAACAAAAGAGGCAATGAAACAATTTAGATTTAAAACTTCTTTAGAAAAAAAGGTGCCTTTTGTTGTGGCTGGCGGTGTTGCCGCCAACCAAACTATCAGAGAAAATTTAACTAGCGTTTGTGAAGAAATGAATTTTATTCCACTGTTTCCTAACTTAAAGTTTTGTGGTGATAATGCTGCTATGATTGCCTGGGCTGGTATTAAAAGATATAAAAAAAAGTTGATCAATAATTTAGATTTTTTTGCTAAATCAAGATGGCCTTTAGATCCTCGCGCTAAATATTTAAAGGGTCCTGGGCTCAAATTTTAAATTCGATTTAGTATTAGACCGTTCAGAATGTGTTGTTATTTTCTAAAAGATAAACAAAATCAATAATAAAGTGTTATTCTTCAAGAATACAAGGAATCGTTGTGATAAGATTCTAAGCATAAACGAAGTGATTCGTTTTTATATAAAAACAATAACATAAGGGAGTATTTATGAAAATATTGTCAGGTTTAAGCGCAACTTTTGACAGCTTAACAAAAGTAATAATATCATTACTTGGTTTAGCTATCGTTGTTAGCCTATTAGGTGGAAACGTTCCATTTGTTGGCGGCGTTGCAGAAAATATCGTTAGCCTTGTACAATCTTTAGGTGATGCAGGTATAGTTGGTTTAGTAGCAGCTATCATTATCTTAGGTTTTTACAAATAAGCTACAATTAATAATTACCACCTTAGATTTTAATACTAGGGTGGTAACTTAACTACAGAAAAAATTATGATAAACTGGATCAATCAAATAAAATCTTACTTAAATAAGTTTTTAGAAATAGCTGTACTGTTGTTAGCAGTTTCGGTTATTGCAGAAATAGTATTTGGACCAAATGTTGCTTTTTTTGGTTCACAAGTGACGGCAAACTTAATTTCTTTACTTAATAGCCTTGGAAGTCAGGGTACCGCAGCAATTATAATAGTTTTGGCCGTTATTTTTACATACAGAAAGTTACTAAAATAAATTCCAAACGTTTAACTCATACACTCTTATTTTTATCTAAAAGTGTATGAGTAAAAACTCATTTATAAAGCTGATAATAATTTTTTCATCACTCTTAAGAAATTCTTGTATTATAAATTTTTAAAATGTTAAACACTTGTATTATAGATAGTTTGACTCTATTTGAGTGAGAGTGTGAAATGAGATGACTATTATTTAAAGATAAAGATTTGTTAAAATAACTTTAGTATCATAACTAAAATAATAGACTGTATTAGAAAAGCAGCTACAACAACTCCGACGGCACGCCAGGTGCTTTTATAATCTAAAGCTTGTCTTACAGCAATAACCATCGCTACTAGCATCCATATTGATGCAATAATAAATACTATGCTTGTTAAATTAGGTATGATTCCAAAAACCCGAATAATTCCTGGAGCACTAGAAAAACCAATTGTTCTTAACAACTGACCATGATCGGCTTCAGTTGTAGATTCTGGAAAAATTTTTGCACCGATTAAATAAACTAGGTAGGCCCAAACAAACCAACTTGCTAACGATAATAAAGGGGCCATTAAAAAATTAGTTGTTCCAAGTGACAAGGCACCTACTCCCGCAGCTAAACTTGAAAGCACTACAACGCCAGCTGCTTGATATGTTGCTGATTTATCGGCTTCAACTTCTTCGTAAAGATTAGTATCTAGTTTACAAGCTCTTATGATTCTATTTATATATTGAGTATTCATATTTTAATTTTTGATGATTTATTAATATAACCTAATTAAAATAATTTATATATTAAATATTTAATGATCTTAATTGTAAAACCTGTTTTAAGAATAATATACTTAGTTATTTCCTAAGAAGTAGTTATATGGAAGAATTATTCTATATAGATTAGATTCAATATTGATTAATGAGACCAACACTCCTTGTGCCTTGATAAGACCCAGACGACTTCTACTAACTTTTACTTTACTTTTTTATCTAAAGAATTTGATTAATAAGGCTTATTAGCGCTGAATGTATGGTACGTGGGCAGGGTACGGTTTTATTATTCTTTATTTATTAATTGGTAAAATTGAACAGAATTAGCTACTTTATATATGTGCGAAATACACCAATTGAAAAAACAAATATATCTACTATTTAATTAATATGACTGATTTTTTTAACAAAACAGACTTATCAAAAAATGATGCAGAAAAAATTATTTCTGAAACACTAAACAACTGTGATGATGGAGAGCTTTATTTGGAAAATTCAAAGAGTGAATCTATTGTGTTGGATGATGGTAAAATAAAAAGCTCTACTTATAGTTCTGATTTAGGTTACGGCTTAAGAGCCGTAACAGGTGAAGTTGTTGCATATTCTCATTCAAATGAAATTTCAAAAAATTCATTAAAACAATCAGCTGATAACTTAAGTTCAACTTTAAAATCGAAAAAAGGTGTTTATAATCATGAAATACCTAGAACAAATGGAAAATTTTATACAAATATTAACCCCATAGAAGAAAAATCACTTCAATCAAAATTAGAACTCTTAAGAGAAGTTAATAATTATACAAGAGCAAAAAGTGGGATTGTTCAACAAGTAACTGCAAGTTTTTCTGGAGAGCATAAGTCTATAGAAATAATCAGATCAGGTGGTGAAGTGCTAACAGATGTTAGACCTTTAATTCGTTTTAATGTTTCTATAATGCTCGAAAAAAATGGCAAAAAAGAAACTGGGGTTTATGGTATTGGTGGTAGACAGTCTTACGATGAATATCTTAAAGATGATAATTGGAAAAAAGTATGTGATGAAGCATTCAGAATTGCGTCGGTAAATTTAGATAGCAAGCCTGCTCCAGCAGGAGAAATGAAAGTGGTTTTAGGACCAGGATGGCCTGCAATACTTATTCATGAGGCGATAGGTCATGGTTTAGAAGGAGATTTTAATAGAAAAAAAACATCTGCGTTTCATAATTTAATGGGTCAGAGAGTTGCAAGTGAAGGAGTTACAATTGTTGATGATGGAACTCTGCATAATAGAAGAGGGAGCTTAACAATTGATGATGAAGGAACCCCCACAGAGAGAACTGTCTTAATTGAAAATGGTATATTAAAAAACTTTATGCAAGATCGTTTAAATGCAAGATTAATGAATACTAGATCTACAGGAAGCGGTAGAAGAGAAAGTTACAAGCACATAGTTCTCCCTAGAATGAGAAATACAATGATGTTAAATGGAAAATACTCTCAAGAAGAAATGATTAAATCAGTTGATAAAGGAATATTTGCAGTAAGTTTTGGAGGTGGTCAGGTAGATATTACTTCTGGAAAGTTTGTATTTAATTGCACTGAAGCTTATGAAATCATAAATGGCAAAATAGGTGCTCCTATCAAAGGGGCAACATTAATTGGTGATGGCCCATCAATCTTAAAGGAAGTTTCATTAGTTGGAAATAACATGATGCTTGATCCTGGTATTGGAACTTGTGGAAAAGCAGGACAGGGCGTGCCTGTTGGAGTAGCCCAGCCCTCAATCTTGATTGATAAAATGACTGTTGGTGGAACTCAATTATAGATCATATGGTTAAAGATCAAGATTATTTAAAAAAAACAGCATCTTTTTGCATAGATTTAGCAAAAAAATTAGGTGCAACAGATGTGACAGCAGAAGTGGGACACTCAATTTCTGAGACAGTTAATTTCAGAAATAGAAAACTAGATGAGTCCGACAGATCAGATAGTTTAAAAATTGGTTTAACAACTTATATAGGCAAGAAAAAATCAAGTATTTCTTCATCAAATCTAACAGAAGATAATATTAAAACCTTAATAGAGAGATGTATCGATACAACAAAAATTACACCTGAGGATGAATTTAATTCTCTACCAGATAAAGATTTGCTAGCAACAAAGATTAAAGATTTAAATTTATACGACGATGATCACATTAAGAATGATGAAAAAATTGAATATTTAAAAGAAGTTGAGGAAGTTGCTCTTGAAAAGAAAGAAATTATAAATACAGAAACTGGTTTTTCAGAGTCTAAATCAAATTTTATATTAGCAAGCAGTGATGGTTTTTTAAATGGGTATAAGTCATCATCTTTCTCAGCATCATGTATTGCTGTTGCAAAAAATGCTAATAATAAAATGGAAAGAGATTATGAATTTACAAGCACCTGTCACTTACATGATATGCTTAAACCAAATAAAATTGGATCATTGGCAGCTAAAAAAACAATTCAAAAATTAAATCCTCAAAAAATAGAAAGTGAAAAAATAAGTATTATTTTTGATAGAAGAATTTCAAAAGGAATATTAAGTGTCTTAGCAAGCGCAATATCAGCTTCCTCTATAGCAAGAGGAACTTCATTTTTAAAAGATAAAATAAATGAAAAAATATTTGCAACCTCAATAAATATTTATGACAAGCCTGATATAATTAAAGGATTAGGCTCAAGAAATTTTGATAATGAGGGAGTTAAAACCAAGGAATTAAAATTAGTAGATCAGGGTGTTTTAAAGAATTATCTGGTTGATACTTATTATGGAAAAAAATTAAACTTAAAATCAAATGGTAGAAGCGGCGGAACAAGTAATTTATATTTTGAAAAAGGAACTATCTCATACAAAAAACTTTTAAAGTTAAATCAAAGAACATTATATATTACTGAAACAATCGGCCATGGAAGTAACTTGGTTACTGGAGACTATTCTGTAGGTGCAACAGGGTTTATGCTGGAAAATGGAGTATTTAAATACCCTGTTAGTGAAATTACTATAGCTGGAAATTTTAATGATATGTTTAAAAATATAACTTTAGCAGACGATCTTGAGTTTAAATACTCCACGAATGCTCCAACGATGTTAATAGAAGGTATGGTTGCTGCTGGAAAATGAAAGCACTAAGCTTTTTTGAAAATCAACTTTAAAAATTTAGATCTATTGATTTCTTATAAGCGGATAAACCTTAGGATTAAGATATTTTAAATTTGTTAACATGATCAATAATAATGTAACCAATCCAATTCCAGAGCTTAAATAAATTAATATTTTAAGATCAAGCTCCCAGCTAAGCTCAAAAATATTTTCAATAATAAACTGTGAACCAATTGTTGCAAATAAAATAGCTATTAAAATCACTGACAAAAAAATAATTATAAATTCAATTAATGATGAATAAACAATTTCTTTTTTTGAAAATCCTAAAATTTTAAACACTAGATTTTGAAATTCTTTTAATTTACCCTGCACCAAAATTGCACTTGAGATGACAATTAAACCAATGAGAATTGTGACAGCTGAAATCAAAGTAACTGCGATAAAAACTTTATCTAACACAGCAGTAACTTTTGATAAATAGTCTGCAATTTTTATAATAGATAAGCTTGGTAAAACTTCTAACATCTTGTTTTCATTTAAGGTTTTGCCTGCCGTAAATTTAGCTGTCGCTAAATATTCGTGAGGTATGTTATTGGCAAATTGAGGATTAAAGAGCATTGCAAAATTAATACTGAGGTCTCTATAATTCACCTCTCTAAAGTTAACAATAGTTCCTTCTATTTCTCTTCCATAAACATTTAAAGTAAAAATATCGCCTATTTGAATATTGAAATCTGCCGCAACTTTAGCGTCCAAAGAAATTTGTAATTGATCTGGTTTAGTTAAATCCCACCACTGTCCTTTAACAAGAGGATTGTCTTTTGGCACTGTGTCCACCCAAGATGATCTTCGCTCGCTTCTTATCACCCAATAACTATCATTTTTTGTTGTAATAAAAGTAGTTGGATCAACGCTATTAATTTTTACAATTGCTGAAGAAATAATTGGTTTTATTTCTAGATTCACATTTTTATCCATACTTAAAATATTTTTTTCGAACACCTGTCTGTCATCTTTTTGAATGCCTAAGAAAAAATAATCAGGAGCAATTTCAGGTATTGATTTGGCAATTTCTCTTTTAAAATTAGTTCCTACTAAAGCCAAAGTTAGCAGTAGTGTTACCCCTAATCCTAAAGACATAATTGTAATTGGTGTAATACTTTTTGTTTGAGTAATATTTTTTATAGATACCTTAAGGGGGATATTAGAAATTCTCTTTAAAGATTTGAAAAAATAAATAATAAGTTTTGATAATAAAAAAAATATAATTAAACAGATAAAAAAAGCTATAAAATAACCCAAGCTATAAATTGGTTCTGCCGAACCAATAGTAAACAATAAAATTAATATTGAAAGTAACACCAAACTTAAAACAATTGATTTTTTTGAATAATAAAATTGTAAATTCTGAAAGACATTTCTAAATAAATTAGATGCTTTGACTTGATCTATGGCGCTTATCGTTGGAATAGTGAAAATGATTAATACCAATAAACCAACCAAGAAAACTTTAATAAAGTTAAACAACGAGATAACAGGTTTGATATTTAATCCTAAGCCCTGAGATAGATAAATATCTACAATAGGTATTGTTAAAAAACTTAGCGAATAAGCTGCGACTGTGATCAAAAAAAGTAGAATAAATAACTGAAGGTAATAAATGGCTTTTATGTTTAGTGAAAAAAAACCTACAGCTTTTCTCACGGCTATCGACATATTGTTTTGGTTAATAAAAGATAGCAAAGTATTTGCGATACCAATACCGGCAATAAGCATTGCGCTAATAGAAACTAGAGAAAGAAACTGAGAAAAATTATTGATTATTCTCTTCAAGCCACTGGCTGAATTTTCTGGATACCTAAGAATTACTTTTTCATCATCCTTAAATAATTTTTCAATTCTTTCTTTAAGAACTTCTTGATTATCACTGTTGTTAAACCGAACTTTATACTCGTAATTGAGAAAGCTGCCTAGATTATTTAGTTTAAGTAAATCTAATGTCTGTTTACCCGCTAAAGCAAAATCACCAAAAGTAATAAATCCACTTACATCTGGTACAGTTTTTACAACACCTACTACTGTGAACAACTGGTTTTGGACTTTTATTTTTTCATTAATTTTAAGTTTTAATGTTTTAAAAATATTTTCGTTTACTAAAATAGTATTTTGCTCTTTGTGAATTCTATCTAATGCGCCGGCTGGTTCATGAATTACTTCTCCAAATAAAGGATAATTTGAATCGACTGTTTTAACTCTAGAAAATAACGATTGGTTGGTTGTTTTATTTACCGTTGAAAGCATGGTGCTAAATTCAACCATTTGAGAAATAGTAGCAAAAGTTTTGACTTCGTTAATTAACTCTAAATTCCCCTGTATTCGGTTATAATCGATTTCAAGATCTCCGCCCAGTAAAGCTCTTGCGTTATCATTAAGTTCTTTTTTCAAACTGTCTTCGATGGTTAAAATAGAACTTAAAATAAATAAACTGATAAAAAGCGTGATGATGATACTTGAAATTTTTTTATAATTTCTACTTAAATCTATTAAAGCGTATTTAATAATTAAGCTAAACTCATTTGATTTAATCAATTTTTCCATCTTTAATTTTAATTTTTCTTTTAGCTCTATTTGCTAACTTAGAGTCGTGAGTAACAATAATTAAAGATGAACCTTCTTCTTTTGCAAAATTGAATAAGATATCTGCAATCATGCTAGAGTTTTCGCTGTCTAAATTTCCCGTAGGCTCATCTGCTAAGATTAATTCTGGTTTCATTGCGATTGCCCGGGCAATAGCTACACGTTGTTGTTCGCCGCCAGATAATTGGCTGGGAAGATTGTTTAGTCTATGCTTTAAACCAAATCGGTCCAGTAGACTTTTGGCTTTTTCTTGGGGATTTTTAAATTTATTAAGTTCTAAGGTTAAGGCTACATTCTCAACAGCAGTATAATTTGGAATAAGATAAAAAGATTGAAAAATAATACCTATATTTTTCCTTCTAATCTGAGAAACTTCATCTTCATTAAGCTTTGATATTTCTTGGTCTTTAAAAAAAATTTTGCCTGAAGTTGCTTTTTCTAAACCGGCTATCAACATAATTAAGCTTGTTTTACCTGATCCACTTTCACCAACTATCGAAATAGTTTCTTTTTTTTCAGTTGTTAAATCAATGCCTTGTAAAACTTTAATTAACTCTTTACCTGTTTGGTATTTAAGATTGACATTTTTTAATTTAAGGAGAGTAGACATGAATAAAAGTTTAATTATTAAAATAATCATACTATGTCTAGTGCACATAAAAGCATTTGCTCTAGAAAAAGTGTTATTATTTGGTGATAGCTTGATGGCAGGCTATGGATTGGCAAATGAGTTCCATTTGTCACCTATGTTAGAAAATAATCTTCAAAAAGATGGTCGGAATATTACTATTATTAATGGTAGTGTATCTGGAAGCACTTCTTCCGGGGGGCTAAATCGAGTTGATTGGACAATCTCAGAACCAGATCTTAATCTTGTTGTTATCGGGCTTGGGGCAAATGATATGTTAAGAGGAATTAAACCTCAAGAGACTAAAAAAAATTTAGAAAAAATTATTCAAATAATTCAAAAGAAAAAAATTAAAATTATTTTAGCAGGTATGTTGGCGCCCACATCTCACGGGGCTAATTATAAAAAAGAATTTGATCAAATTTACCCAGAACTATCCAAAAAATACAGCTTACCTTTAATTCCTTTTTTGCTGGAAGGTGTTGCCCTAAATCCTGAACTTAATCAAAGTGATGGTATTCATCCTAATGAAAAAGGAACTTTAGTTATTAGTGAAACTATTAAAAAAAGTATTATTAAAATAAAAAAATAAAATGATGGATCAGCTGCTACCTGTGGTTTACATGATAGGGGTTCTTTTGTTGGTTCTTCCTGCTTTCCTACAATCAAATTCTAAACTAAAACAATTCTTAACTAACTTTACTATTTGGATTATTGTAGTACTTATGATTTTAACGGTTATGTATATATTTAAAAACAAATACTGATTAAATGAAAAAGCAATACTGGTTAATGAAATCCGAACCGAATGTTTGGTCTATTGATCAACAAAAAGCTGCTGGCAAAAAAGGGGCTACATGGGACGGAGTCAGAAATTATCAAGCTGCAAATAATTTAAAAAAAATGAAAAGTGGTGATCTTTGTTTTTTTTATCATTCTAATATTGGTAAAGAAATTGTGGGAGTAGTGGAGATTATTAAAACTGCTTTTTTAGATAAAACGGACAAAGAAGACAGATTTGTAGCAGTACAGGTTAAATTTAAAGAGAAATTTGCAAAGACTGTTACCCTTGAAGTAATAAAAAAAACAAAAGAAATTACTCATTTACCGCTAATCAAGCAAAGTAGGCTATCTGTAATGCCAATAGATTTTAAAAGCTGGAAAATAATCTACAACATGGGTAGAGTTTAGAAGAAATTTTTTCTTTAAAAAATATGGCGAAAAGATCAAAAAATAAAAAAATATTAAAAAATAAAAATAAAGTTAAGTCTTCTTTAAAAAAGAGTTCGCATAGTGAGGAAGAGTTAATTATCAAAGTTCCAAAACATTGGGCTAATAAAGCTTATGCTAATAAAAATACTTATCAAAAAAAATATAACCACTCTGTAAAAAAAAATGATGACTTTTGGAGAAAAGAAGGAAAAAGAATTACTTGGATCAAGCCTTATAAAAAAATTAAAGACATTAAATTTAGTAAAACTGACGTCAAGATTAAATGGTTTCATGACGGAAAGCTGAACGCTTCTGCAAACTGTATCGACAGACATTTAAAAAAATATGGAAAAAAAACTGCAATTATTTGGGTTGGTGATGATCCTTCAAATTCAAAAGAAATTTCTTACAGAGAATTGCATAAAAATGTTTGCAAAACTGCAAATGCTTTAAAAAATATAGGAATTAAAAAAGGAGACAGGGTTACTATTTATCTAACTATGATTCCTGAGCTTGCTTACACTATGTTGGCGTGTGCGAGAATAGGTGCAGTTCATTCTATCATATTTGGGGGTTTTTCCCCGGACTCTATTGCAACAAGAATTAACGATTGTGATTCAGAATACTTAATTACTGCGGACGAAGGTGTGCGTGGAGGTAAAATTATTCCACTTAAAAAAATTGCCGATGAAGCTCTTGAACTGTGTCCAAATGTTAAAAAGTGCATTGTTGTTAAACATACCGGTGGGGATATTTATTGGCACAATGAACGAGATATTTCTTATGAAAGAATATTTAATGCTGCTTCTGTCAAATGTGAACCTGAAATCATGAATGCAGAAGATCCTCTGTTTATTCTTTATACATCCGGGTCAACTGGCCAACCGAAAGGAGTTTTACATACCACTGGAGGATACATGGTTTATGCCTCAATGACTCATCAGTATATTTTTGACTATAAGCCGAAAGATATTTACTGGTGCACGGCAGATATAGGCTGGGTCACAGGTCACAGTTATATTATTTATGGACCACTTTCTAACGCTGCTACAACTATCATGTTTGAAGGCATACCTACTTATCCAGACAGTTCGAGGTGGTGGCGTATAGTCGACAAATATAAAGTAAATATTTTTTACACAGCTCCAACAGCTATTAGATCGTTAATGAGAGAAGGAGATGGTCCTGTTAAATCTACAAGTAGAAAATCATTAAAACTTTTAGGCACTGTTGGTGAGCCAATCAATCCTGAAGCCTGGATGTGGTATTATAAAATAATAGGTGAATCTAAATGTCCTATAGTCGATACCTGGTGGCAAACAGAAACAGGTGGAATTTTAATTGCCCCTCAGCCTGGTGCTATAGATCTAAAACCTGGCTCAGCAACGAAACCTTTTTACGGAATTAAACCAGAAATTATAGATGAAAATGACAAAGTTATTAAAGGAGAAGGTTCGGGCAGGCTTTGTCTAGCAGCCTCTTGGCCTGGACAAATGAGAACAGTTTATGGCGACCATCAAAGATTTATTGATACTTACTTTTCTCAATTTGACGGGAAATATTTTACTGGCGATGGATGTCGTCGTGATAAAGATGGCTATTATTGGATCACGGGTAGAGTGGATGATGTAATTATTGTTTCTGGTCATAATCTAGGAACAGCAGAAATTGAAAGTTCATTTGTTGCTCATCCTAAAGTCGCTGAGGCAGCAGTCGTTGGCTACCCTCATGATATTAAAGGTAGTGCGTTATATTGTTTTGTTACTTTAAAAATGGGTGAACATCCAAGTGGAGACCTAGAAAGAGAACTTAAGCTCTGGGTGAGAAAACAAATTGGTCCTATCGCTACACCAGATGTTATTCAGTTTGCTCCCGGTTTACCTAAAACACGATCTGGTAAAATTATGAGAAGAATTTTAAGAAAAATTGCCGCTAATGAACATGAAGACCTTGGTGATACAACAACATTAGCTGATCCAAGTGTAGTTAGTTCTATTGTTGAAAATAGAAAAAATAAAAATTAATTAAATGAAAGATTTTTAGTTAAATCTTTGAAATCATTCTCAACAAGATTCCATTTTAATTTTATAGAATTAAGAACAATTTCTTTATCAAAAACTTTTAGATTTTCGGCTATAGGTGACCATCTCAAGAGGGATAAGCCACTATTCTTAAACGGGTTATCTTGATGGTACATTTTCCAATCAATTTTTTTTAATTTTTGATTAAATTCTAACTTTGCTTTTTCAGAAAGACTTTCTTCTAAGCCGTTACCTCTTTCATTTTCTATAATTTCTTTAAAAATTTCCAAAGCATCATTTTGTTTTAAATTTTTTTTATCTATTAGGTATGAAAAGACATAAAATGTACAGTCAGTTAACGCGTCTATATATATGTTCCACTTCGCTAAGTTTATAGACTTTAGAAAAACTTCATCCTCAAACATCATGGCATATCTCGATCCTATTCTCGTTTTAATGTAGCCATAAAGTGTTGTTTGAGTAACATGCGCAGATCTTTCTTGAATAAAATTTTTTAAATTTTCTTTTGATTTAATGCTACTAAACTTGTCCGTTATCTTTTTTATAGGAAAAACGTAATTTCGTACGTCTCTTAAAATGTTTACCATCTTTTTTAGATACAATTGTAAGTTGTGTAGAAAAAAGCTCATATATCAGGGTATATAACATCTCTACTGATTTTTGGAGGTGTTTATTATCTTTAAATTTGTAACGATATGAGTATGATCTGCGACAATACTATACGTTTTACATAAAAAAAGAAACAAGGAGGAAAATATGTCAAATAAAGATGCACATTGGGAAAAGACTAGAAGCCATATGTTTGTAACATTGGCTCTTTGGTTTTTCTTCTCAATAGTAATTTTTATGTTTGGTTCAGAGCTAAACAATATGTCATTTCTTGGATACCCATTAGCATATTACATGACAGCGCAAGGATCACTTCTTGCTTTTGTTATAATATTATTTTGGTGTACTGGAAAACAAGAAGATATTGACGAAGAGTTCGGTTACGCAGAAAGGGAGGAAGATTAATGTTTAAAGGTGGATTTATACAAAATCTTCCAAAAATATACGGCCTCTACACTGGAGGTTTTGCAGTTTTCATTATATTGATGGCTATTGCAGAATCAGCGGGAGTATCAGCTAAAAATATCGGAGTGATGTTTGTAGTTTTTACAGTTGGTATTTATGCCTTTATTGGTTATTTATCAAGAACCGTCCAAGTAGATGCTTATTATGTTGCTGGAAGACAAGTGCCTACCGTGTTTAACGGAATGGCGACCGCAGCTGACTGGATGTCAGGTGCATCATTCGTAGCCTTAGCGGGTGGAGTATACTTTGGTGGCTATACGTATATGGCTTTCTTAGTTGGTTGGACAGGTGGATATGTACTTGTTGCAACTCTATTAGCTCCGTACCTAAGAAAATTTGGATGTTACACAGTTCCTGATTTTATCGGAACACGATACGGTGGTAATCTCGTAAGAGCTTGCTCTGTATTCGTGCTTTTCATAGCTTCATTTACTTATGTAACTGCACAAATTAACGCTACGGGAACAATTGCTTCAAGAGCGCTAGGTATTCCATTCGAACTAGGTGTTTGGATTGGACTAATTAGTATCTTAATCTGTTCAATGTTAGGTGGAATGAGAGCTGTAACATGGACACAGGTTGCACAATATATCGTATTAATCGTTGCTTACCTGCTACCAGTTTTCTGGATTAGTAGTAAAGTTGGTGGAGGAGTATTCCCTCACTTAATGTTAGGTGATGAAGTTGCGAGATTAGGTGAACTTGAACAACAATTTGGACTAGTTAAAAACAGTGCCGCAGACATAAAAGCAGCAGGAGTACCAGGTGGATTGAAATATATCTCTGGACCTCACTCTGCAGTGCCTGAAGGTGGAATGGCTGTATGGAAATACTTATCATTAGCGATTTGTATGATGGTCGGAACTGCATCGTTGCCTCATATTCTTATGAGATACTTTACAACTCCTTCTGTTAAGTCGGCAAGAAGATCGGTAGCTTGGTCGCTATTCTTTATATTCTTGCTTTACTCTTCAGCACCAATGTTAGCAACTTTGTCTAAACTATCTTTAATGGATCCAAACTTAGCGACTGGAATTATTGGCAAGTCTATTGCCGATGTTCAAGCTATTGAATGGGTACAAAGATGGTCAGAAGTTAAACAAGTGTTCATCGCAGACTTTAATGGTGATGGCATACTTCAGCTAAACGAGTTCTTTATGAGAGGTGACGTTGTAGTATTAGCTACTCCGGAAGTAGCGGGACTACCGTTCGTAATCTCAGGACTTGTGTTTGCTGGTGGTATGGCTGCCGCTATGTCGACTGCAGATGGATTAGTACTTGCGATATCAAATGCTTTATCACATGATATTTACTACAAAATCATTGATCCAAAAGCTGATACAGCAAAAAGACTAATCGTTGCTCGTGTACTTCTTGTAGTAATCGGTGCCGCAGGTGCTTATATAGCTTCGTTTAGGCTTACAAGTATCTTAGGTTCGGTTGCCTGGGCGTTCGACTTTGCTATGTCAGGCTTATTCTTCCCACTTGTACTTGGTGTATGGTGGAAGAGAGCTACTAGAGAAGGTGCAATTGCTGGAATATTAACAGGAATATCATCAGGGTTAGTATACTTATTGTATGTTTATCCTAAGTTCTCTGTTGCTATCTGGGGAGTTGCTCATGACCCTTGGTTGGGTATAGATCATTTAAGATTTGGAATGATCGGTGCTCCAATTTGTTTAGTAACAATGGTTGTCGTTAGTTTAATGACTAAAGAGCCAGATGCTGCTACTCAAAAAATGGTTGATGACTGTAGGGTTCCTACAGGTAAAGCCGTTCTAGGTAAACAACACTAGTAATAAACAATAAAAATTAAAAGGGGCGAATTTTTTTCGCCCCTTTTTTTTTACCTTAATAATGATATCTTAACTTCATGATACCTACTTGGATAATTTTTCTTGATTACATACTTGGTATGATTATGTGGACTTTAATTGGTCGAGCCTTTATGAATATTTTCCAAAGAGAAGACTCTACTTTTTTTTTCATGAGAGTTTTTGTCAAATACACAAACCCAATAATAAATTTATTTAAATTTATCACTCCTAGTTTTTTATTTAGTGGTTTTATCGCGCTGTATGTAGCATGGTTTTTTTATCTTTTTAGATTTTATGCTATGCCATATCTACTAGGTTATGATGTATGGGGTATGCTTGCATTCCCGCTAGAAAGTGATTTTTCTAAGCAACTTTATCGTTTATTTTATTAACAAACTATTTTTTTGACTTCGTTAAAGTATAAAATATATAAGTAGTAATGAGCTCATCAATTAAAATATCACCATCTATTCTTTCGGCTGATTTTAGTAAATTAGGTGAAGAAATCGTAGCGCTTGAAAGAGCAGGAGCAGACTATATTCATATCGATGTAATGGATGGACATTTTGTGCCTAATATTACTATTGGACCGGAAGTGATTAAACGATTGAGGCCCATCACTAAACTACCCTTCGATGTACACTTAATGATTTCACCAGTTAATAACTTTATTAAAGATTTTGCAGATGCGGGTGCTGACATTATTACGTTTCATCCTGAAGCAACAGAAAATACATCTAAGACAATTAGTTTAATAAAACAATTAGGTAAAAAAGTTGGTGTTTCCCTAAAACCTAAATCTCAAATAAATTTAATTGAAAATCATTTGAACGAAATAGATTTAATTTTAATTATGAGTGTAGAGCCTGGCTTTGGTGGGCAAAAATTTATGCCTGAAGTTCTAGATAAAATGAAAAAATTAAGAGATCTAGTTAATGAAAAAAAACTTTCTATTGATATAGAAATTGACGGCGGTATTAATTTTAACAATAGTAAAAAGGCAAAAGATTACGGTGCCAATATACTTGTTTCTGGCTCAACAGTTTTTAAAGAACATGATGGTAATCTTAAAAAAAATATTCAATTACTTAGATCCAATTAATGTTTAGCTTTAAGGGCGCTTATTTTTACCTTTTAGCAGTAAAGATTCTCTTACTTCGCTTTGTGAAAAATATCTATTTTTCAACTAATTATTATAATAAATCTCTAAAAACAAAATTACCCGAACAATTATATTTTTATCCAAATCCTTTTCTTCTTTCTTCATTTGTGAATCAGAAAATATTTACTTTTAGACTTTCAAAAATAAATATTGATACATTTTGGAGAGATTTTAAATCTCCTAGAGAAGAAGAAGATCTTAATAGTTTCTTTTGGTTAAATCTCATCAACAGAAAAAATAATGGTCAAACTATTCAGCAAATCATTTCTATTTGGATAAAAAGTAACAATAAATATAAAAAAAAAAATTGGGGTAACTTAAATATTAGTAAAAGAATTTTAGCTTGGATTCTGAATGCAGATATTATTTTAAATAATACTGACAAAATTTTTAAAGAAAATTTTTTTAATGCAATTATTATTCAAGTTAATCATTTAAAAGAAAATTTAAATGATGAAAATGACCCTGCTAAAAAAATAGAAATTATTACTGCAATCATATTGTCTGGCCTTGTTTTTAAAGAGTGTAATTCTAACTTTGAGAAAGGAATTAAAGCTCTAAAAAATGTTGTTGAAAGTTTTTTTGACAATGATGGGTGTCCTATTAATAGAAGTATTTATGATTTAATACAATGTTCTAAGTTCTTAATCTTAATTAAAGAATGCTGCAAAGATGCACAGGAATATATCCCTGATTTTTTAGACGATATAGTTGATAAACATATAGATTGCTTGTTTTCACTAAAAACTCCTATTAATAAAAATCCATTATTTAATGGTGCCAGTGAATTTGAGATAGATAACTATTTAGAATATCTCTCAGGACTAGACTATAAATTTAACAAAATAGTAAATAAAATAAATCAAATTTACATTGTTAGAGGGAAAAAATATTTACTCTTTTATGACGTGGGCTCACCTCCTGTAAAAAAATATTCTAAAAATTATCAATCAGGACCTTTATCATTTGAGTACTTTATAGATAATAATAAAATTATAACCAATTGTGGTTTTGGTAATACAATTTCAAAAAAAACTGAATTAATTAGTAGGCTAACTTCTGCACAATCAACCTTAAGTCTTAATGACTCTTCTGTTGTCAAGTTTGAGAGAAATAATTTAATAAATGATGCTTTTGGAACTTCAATAACTAATTCGTTTAAAGTCTTTGATTTAAATGTAGATGATAAAAAAGACTATGCAATACTTATGGCAAAACATAATGCCTATGAAAATAACTTTAATTACATTCACCAACGAAAAATTAAAATAGACAAAAAAAATAGTAATTTATTAGGAGAAGATAAATTAATCGCAACTGACAAAAACAAAAAAATAAAAAATATATATAGTATTAGATTTCATCTTTATCCTGGGATTAATGCAGTACAAACTATGGGTAAAAATTCAATTTTAATACAAGTTGAAAAAAATAAGTCGTTGATTTTTACTACCAGTGGAGACAATTTAATATTAGAAAAAAGTATATTTTTAGGTAGAAATCAAATAATTAATAATTTTTGTATGACTATCTTTGGGACTCTAAATGATAGTGAAAATAGAAATATTACCTGGGAGTTAAAAAGAAATAACTAAAATGAAACAAAAAATTAAAACAGCTTTAATCTCCGTCTCTGATAAAACTGACTTATCAAAGATACTAAAGACGCTTCATAAACATAAAGTTAAAATTATAAGTTCCGGGGGTACATATACTTCTATTAATAAATTAGGTTATTCCTGCACTGAAGTGTCCACCTATACAGGCTTTAAAGAAATGTTGAATGGTCGTGTTAAAACTTTACACCCAAAAATCCATGCGGGTATCCTTCATGATAGATCAAATAAAGAACATTCAAAAGAAATGAACAAACAAAAATTTCCTTCACTTGATCTAATTATAGTTAATTTTTATCCATTTCAAAAAATTGTAATGAATACAAAAAATAATAAAGAAATTGTTGAGAATATTGATATTGGAGGGCCAACCATGGTCAGAGCTGCTGCAAAAAATTTTAAAAATGTTTTAATTGTTACAAGCAAAGATGACTATTCCGATTTAATTAATGAAATTGAAAGTAACAAAGGCAAAACGACCTTAAATTTTAGAGAATATATGTCCAGTAAAGCTTTTGGTTTAACAGCTTATTATGATGCTATGATTGCAAATTGGTTTAATCAAAAGCTAAAAATTAAATTTCCTGAAAGAAAAACGATATTTGGGCGAAGATTTAAACAATTAAGATATGGCGAAAATCCACATCAAAAAAGTTCTATCTATATTAATAATTATGATGATAAAAAATTAGGTCTAAATCAATTGGGTGGTAAAGACCTTAGTTATAATAATTATAATGATATTTTTGCTGCGATAAAAATTTTATCTTCTTTAAAAAAAAATCAAGCAACTGTAATAGTTAAACATGCTAATCCATGTGGGGTATCTGTTAACAGATTACCTGTAGCTTCTTTTAAAAATGCTTACGCGTGTGATCCCGTAAGTGCTTTTGGTGGTGTTATCGCATGCAATTTTAAAATTAATAAATTAATTGCACAAGAAATAAACAAAAACTTCCTGGAAGTTATTTGTGCTAAAGGATTTGAAAAAGACGCACTTAAAATTTTAAATAAAAAAAAAAATTTGAGAATTATTGATATTTCAAAGTATAAGCAGAAAAACCAAACGACATATAAAGTGTTTGATAGTTCCTTTTTAGTCCAAGAAAAAGATAAAGTAATTTTTAATAAAAAAAATTTAAAATTTGTGACCAAAAAAAAACCAAATTTAAGAGAATTAAAAGAAATAGAGTTTGCCTTTAATATTTCGAAATATGTTAAATCAAATGCAATCGTCTTGACCAATAACTTTTCTACAATCGGTATTGGTGCGGGTCAGCCAAATCGACTGGATAGTTGCAAAATTGCAGTCCAAAAAGCTAAACAGTTTCAATCTCGTAAGATTAAGAATTCCATTGCGGCTTCCGATGCTTTTTTTCCTTTTGCAGATGGCATAAAATCTTTACTAACCGCTGGTGTAAAAATTATTGTTCAACCAGGAGGATCGATACGAGATCAAGAAGTTATAGATGCAGCTAATAAAGCAAATGCTAAAATGATATTCACGAATATTAGACACTTTAATCACTAGCTATAATTGATCAATTTTTGCAGCTAGTATAAAATCACTTTCAGCCAAACCCTTGATCGCATGCGTAAAGATTTTAATTTTACAATATCCCCATCCAAATGAAATATCAGGATGATGACTTTCTTGTTCAGCAATGTTGCCTACTTTATTAACAAAATTTTGGCTATCTAAAAAATTTTTAAATATAAAATCTTTAGCCAAAAAATAACTTTGTTTTTCATTTTTTTTGACATCCCAACCGTCAACTTTTTTCAGATATTTATGAATTTCATCAATATCAAATGCTGGTATGGATCCATCACAAGAAATACATTTTTTTTTATATAATTCACTCATATCTTAAAATAATATTTAATTTTTAAAAGTTTTTATTATAAGCTAGTAAATACTATTATGTATATAAGTGATAATTATATAAATTTAAAAAAAATTGCTACTGAAAATTACAATAACTATGTAGCTGCCCAGCCTTTTCCAAGTATAGTTTTTGATAACTTTTTTAAGGAAGATATTTTAAATCTAATATTAAATGACTTTCCTAAAAATATTCAAGAAATCGGTAGTAAATTTGATAACAAAGCAGAAAAAAAATTGGTTCTCAATTCGCCAGATAAATTATCAAAGCATACAAATAATTTTATAAATTTTTTAAACTCAGAGCCTTTTGTAAAATTTCTTAATACAATTACAGATGTAAAAGAAACGTTAATCACTGATCCTTACTTAGCTGGGGGCGGGTTACATGAATTAAAAAATAATGGTCATTTAAATATACATGCAGATTTTAACCTTCATCCTAAAATGAAATTAGATAGAAGACTCAACGTGCTTATTTATCTAAATAAAAACTGGCAGGATAATAATGGCGGCCATTTAGAGTTGTGGAACAAAAATATGGACAAGTGTGAAAAAAAAATACTTCCTATTTTTAACAGAATGGTAATTTTTAGTACAACTGACTATTCTTATCATGGTAATCCTAATAAAGTTAAAATTGATGAAAATAACTCAAGAAAGTCGATCGCATTATATTATTATTCAAATGGGCGGCCACAATCAGAAAAAAAATTAGGTTTACATTCAACTATTTTTAGACAAAGACCGGGTACTCAAGATGTTGATGGCAATCTTGAGTTTAAAAAATTATTTGGAAGAATATATCTGAAGTCCAAAAAAAAATTTTAGTATTTTTTGGAGCGGGCAAAGGGGCTCGAACCCTCGACCTTCTCGTTGGCAACGAGACGCTCTACCACTGAGCTATGCCCGCATAATTAAAGATTATAACTAGACAAATTTTTAAAAACAAGCAATATTAAAACACATCTAGATTTATTATCTAACCAGCAATTTTATCAATGATTAAAGAAAAACTTCAAAGAGGGACATTAATTTATAAACTATATTTATATTATCAATTATTTTTTAGATACAAATTATTTTATAAAAAAAAAAATTATTCTCAATTTGATGAAGATCTATTCTTAATTAATTTCTTTAAAAATAAAAAAAATGGTAAGTTTGTTGATTTGGGTGCATTTCATCCCATAAGATACAATAATACTTACATGTTATATAAAAGGGGTTGGAGTGGAACAAATATTGATCTAAATCCTACGGCTATTGATATGTTTAATATTGTTAGAAAGAGAGACACTAATAGATGTGCTTTAGTTAGTACAAAGATTGATATTGAAAAAACCGTTTACTATGAACACAATTTTAGCCCCGTAAATTCATTGATATTAACCAAAGAACTTAAAGGGGTCTTAAGAGAAAAAAAGATAATGAAAACTAAAACATTCGACGATTTAATTGATCATAAATTTGATTTTTTAAATATAGATTTAGAAGGTCATGATTATGAAGTTCTTCAAACTATTAACTTGGAAAAGCACAAACCAAGTTTAATATGTATTGAAATTTTAGAAGGTAGTAAAGATAAAGAAAATATATTTAAATACATGGAAAAAAATAATTTTAAATTAAAAAAAATTTGCAAAGTAAGCTATTTTTTTGAAAATATTTATTAATATATGAAAATTATTGATTGCTTCTCTTATTTTGATGAAGATATGATGCTCGAAATAAGACTGGCGACTTTATTTGATCATGTAGACAAATTTGTTATTTGTGAAGCAACGCTAGATCATGCGGGAAATAAAAAAAAATTAAATTTTGATATTAATAAGTTTAAAAAATATGAAAAAAAAATAGAATATATTGTAATAGATGATTTACCAAAGGTTGTAAAAAGTTTTAAAAAACATTGGCACACTGCGCACGCGCGTGATCAGTTTCAAAGAAATACTCTTTTAAGGGGGTTAGCAAATTGTGATCCTGACGATATAATTATGATTTCTGATCTTGACGAAATACCCAATCCTCTTAAAATTAAAGAATTTGGTATTAAAGATAAACTTGGTTGTTTTGCTCAGGCAAATTTTTTAACCAAATTCAATTTAAAAAATTACACTGTGCCTTTATGGTACGGAACCAGAATTTGTAGAAAAAAAGATTTAAAATCACCTCAGTGGCTTAGAGAGATTAAAATTAAAAAACGTCCATTTTATAAATTCTACAAACCAAAGTTTGACAAATTTATACATAATGGTGGGTGGCATTTTAGCTCAGTTAAAAGTCCCGAAGATATATATAAAAAACTTAATTCTTATGCAGAACAGCAATGGAATAACAAAAATTTTAAGAATCTTGATATAATTAATGAAAAAATAAAGTTAAAAAAAGATTTGTTTGATAGAAATTATGAATTTAAAGTTATAGAATTGAATGATACTTTTCCAGAATATTTGTTACAAAATAAAGATAAATATAAAGAATTTATTTATTCAGTTAAAGTTTAAATTTTAAAATGAAAAACTTACTTCCAGAAAATATTCCTGTGTTTCCACTGAGCGGTGTTATTTTTTTTCCTAAAACTAATTTACCTTTAAATATTTTTGAACCTAGATACTTAGCTTTAGTAAAAGATTGTTTCAGAGCAAACAAATATATGGGTATGATACAAACTAAGAGAGACTCTTCGGATGTTTATTCGATTGGATGCCTAGGTAAGATTACTGAATATAAAGAAACTAAGGACGGGAGACTGATAGTAAATTTAACTGGTACGAGCCGTTTTGAGATCAAATCAGAGGTCACAAATAATAAAATTTATAGAGAATTTAATGTCTCATATAAAAAATTTTTAGGAGATATGGGTAAAGAAAAACAAACATTATTTAAAGAAAAAATTGAAAATTTATTTCAAAAAACAAAAATATTTTTTAAAAAAAATGGTCTTTTGCTCAATTGGGAAGAATTTGAAAAATTAGATCAAGATCAAAAAATTAATACTTTAGCGATGATAGCCCCTATATCTAATGAAGAAAAACAAACAATACTGGAGTCTGCACATATCGATACCAAAACGAAAGTTTTGTCAGAAATAATTGAATTTTATTTACACGAAAAATCTACAAACAGTTTCACTTTACAATGATTAGAGAGAGATACCTCTATCTGCCACAGATTGGCTTACCTTTTTAATAATATCAAAATTACTGATGTTATTAAGTATTCCTTTTTTTAAAACAGAAAAATATTTATTATTTTTGAAGAAAAGATTAGTGAAATTTATTCCAACTCCAAACAAGGTATTTTCTGGCTTTCTAGTGTTGTAAAAATCTTTAAGTAAATCACTATCTTTAATCAGCATACCAAGTCTTAATTTTTTGAATATTAGTTGATTCAATTTTTTTATATCTCTTAATACTAGATTAAAGCCTTGGCCGGCCAGCGGATGTACTGTATGTAGACCATCTCCAAGAATGAGAATATTTTTTTTATAGTACTTTGTTTTCAAATTCAAATTAATTGGAAATGATTGAATGTTTACTATTTTTTCAATATTCTTTTTATTTAGTAGCTCTCTCAGTTTTGCAGTTAGAATATTTTTTAGATTTTTTTTATGAGCTTCAAAATAATTACTGCTAATACTCCATACAGAAGAGAAAGTATTTCTTTTAAATGGGAGAACGGCAAGTGGGCCTTCCTTTAAAAAAAATTGACTTGCATTTTCAATTTTAGCATTGTGTTTAATAATTGCAGTTATAGCTATTTCTTTGTAGTTTTTTTTGATGGTACGGCCTCCCTCTATTTTAGAATAAAATTTTGACTGTCCACCAATACTTAAAATAATTAAATCATAAAATTTTTTTTTGTTATCATACATCACAAAACCACCATTACTATTAACATCTTTAATATTTTTTTTAATTAAATTAATATTTTTTTTTTGTGAAATAGCTCTGTCTAATTTATTTTTTAAATCTTTATTTTGGAAAATGTACATAAAACTTTTATTTTTTTCATCAAAGTTCATAAAGTTTATAATTTTTTTATTATCTTCAAAAAAAAGTTTTATTTTTTTACAAGACCAAAAAAACTTGTCTTTATTTAAATTTAAATTACTTTTAATATATTGAAAATTACTTTCGGAGATAGCTGTCGTTCTATTGTCTAAATTTTTACTTTTTTTTTGGCTACTTGAATACAAATCTATACTGACATTCTGTTTACTCAAAGTAACTGCAGTCATTAATCCAGCTAAGCCGTCACCTATAATACAAATTTTTTGTACGTTCATATTTAAAAATTTTTATCAATTTAATAAAAATGATACAAAGTAACCTAAATGATTCGTTAAATGAATAATGATTTATCAAAATTTTACTAATTTTTTAAAGCACAGAACCATTGAATTAATAGGGCTTAGTCTTGTTATTGCTGCTCTTTTGTTACTGGCATCTTTTTCTTCGTACTCGCCGAGCGATCCTACTCTTGTTTATGGCGTAAGCACTAACAATATAAATAACTTACTAGGTTTGTATGGTGGAATAGTTGCAGACTTTTTACTTCAAAGTTTTGGCCTAACTTCATTCTTAATTTTAATAACTATAATATCTTGGGGTCTAAGTTTAATAATTAAAAAAAAATTACAAAAATTGAAATATAAAATTTTTTATTTATTTCTATATGTTATATTTAGCTGCCTCTTTATCTATTCAACTTATAATAATTCATTTTGGCTGATTGATAATGGTAATGCAGGATTTGTAGGACAAATCATATCTAGCAAAGTCTTAATTGCTTTACCCTTGCTTAATCATGACTATATTGTTTTTGGTTTTTTGGTTTTAGCTATCATTTTCTTTATTCTCGCTTCAGCAGTTAGTTTCAAATATTTTATACAAAAATTTAAATTTATTTTTTCTTTTTTTGTAACAAAAAATAAGACAAATGATAATTTAGAAATAAATAATGACCAATTTAATACTTTAGTTTCGAAAGATACTACGATGGAAAAACCTCAACAAAGTTTTTCTTTTGCCAAACTACCTGATGCTAAACCACAAACATTTAAAAATGACAATTTTATACTACCTTCTTTAGATTTATTAGAAAAGAACCCCTCAAAAATAAGTTTATTAGATCTTTCTAAAAATAGACCAGATAGCTCTTTTATAGAAAAAATATTATTGGATTTTGGAATTGATGGCAAAATAAAAAAAATAAATAATGGGCCTGTTGTTAGTTTGTATGAATTTGAACCTGCACCTGGAGTTAAAGTCTCCAAAATTATTAACTTATCAGATGACCTTGCTCGTAATACCAGTTCTACATCTGCGCGTGTCTCAACTATACCAGGAAAAAATACAGTCGGTATTGAAATTCCAAATGAATCTCGAGAGAGCGTTTATTTAAAAGAAATAGTTGATAATGAAAAATTTCAAAATAAGAATATCAAATTACCTATTGCAATTGGAAAAAGTATATCGGGTCAACCTATCGTTGGTGATTTAACAGCTATGCCTCATCTCTTAATTGCGGGCACAACTGGATCTGGAAAATCAGTTTGCATAAATACAATTATTGTATCGCTTCTTTACAGATTGAGTCCTAATCTTTGCAAATTTATTTTAATCGACCCAAAAATGTTAGAACTTTCTGCCTACGAAGGTATTCCTCATTTGTTAAGCCCGGTTATTACTGACTCTAAAAAGGCTGCTTCCGCATTAGGTTGGACGGTTAGGGAAATGAATAGTCGTTATAAACTGATGAGTAAAGAGGGTGTAAGAAATATTGACGGATACAATTCAAGACATACACTGAAAATGCCTTACATCGTTGTTGTTGTTGATGAAATGTCAGATTTAATGCTAGTAGCAGGTAAAGATATTGAAAACTATATTCAAAAACTTTCACAAATGGCAAGAGCCGCTGGTATTCATATTATTATGGCAACCCAAAGACCAAGCGTAGATGTAATTACAGGGACTATTAAAGCAAACTTCCCAACAAGGATATCATTTAGAGTAAGTTCAAAAATAGATAGTAGAACAATCTTGGGGGAACAAGGTGCAGAACAACTTTTAGGTAATGGAGATATGTTGTTTATGTCTTCAGCTGATAAAATAGTTAGAATTCATGGTCCATACGTTTCTGAAAAAGAAATAGAAAAAATTACAAATATATTAAGAGCTCAAGGGAAACCTGATTATATTGCTGAAATAACAGTTGACGAAAAAAATGATAATTCAGATTACCTTTCGAATAATGATACTGATGAACTCTATAATCAAGCTTTAGATATTATAAGGACTGAAGGAAAAGCCTCAACAAGTTTTTTGCAAAGGAAATTACAAATTGGATATAATAGAGCTGCAAGGATTATTGATATGATGGAAGAAAAAAGCATTGTTAGTAAGGCTAACCATGTTGGCAAGAGAGAGGTTTTATAAATATTGTTTATAAAAAAAATTTTATTTTTTTTAATTGTTTTTAATTGTTTCTTAAATTCACATGCAGATGAAAAACAATTAATTATAAATCGATTGTTGGAAATTAATAATTTTACTTTTAATTTCAAACAGGTGGCTCAGGGGAAAACAGAAGTAGGAAATTGCTTTTTTGTTTTTGATAATAAACTTAAATGTATCTATTTTAATGAGAAACAAAAAGAGATTATAATTAATAATAAGACATTAGTTGTTATACAAAAAAAATTTAATAAAACTTATTTTTATCCTATTTCAAAGTCTCCATTTATGCAGATTTTAAATAAAACCAGTTTGATTAATTTAGTCAAAGGGGCAAATTTAGAGCTTAAGGATAATATTAATATATTTTTCTTAGACAAAAATAAAAAACAAACTGTAATCCTTTTTGATAAAGAAAACTACAACTTAATAGGTTGGGAAATAGAAGATGAATTGCAAAATAAAATTTATTTTTCTTTGAAGATCCAGAATATAAACGCAGAAATTGACAATAATATTTTTAAAATTCCATCTTTCAATTAATTAAAAATTGATATCAATCGTTTCTTCTTTAAATATCTTAAAACCTTTTGATAAATAATTGTTCAAAGCATGCTTGTGATCTAAACTACAAGTATGAACTTTTATTTTTTCTACATTTTTATTAAAAGCCATGTAAATTATATACTCTAAGAGAAAAGATCCAAATTTTTTTCCCTGAAATTTTTTTAAAACCCCCATTTGTATCAATTCAATTTCGTTCTTATCCACATGGAACTCTTGTTCATAAAAACCAATTAATTCGCCGTCATGCTTCATAATTCCCGTTTCCAGATTCTTATTATTAAGATATTTTTGCCATTCCTTATCAGACCATAAAAGTCTATCACGCCAAAAATGGTCCTTTCCAACTTGCCTGTAGAAAAATTTATTAATATCAATATCTTTTTTCTTTTCTAAATAGACTTGAGTTTTTGAAGGAACAACTGGAACTTGATTAGTCTCCTGTTTTTTTTTTATTTCTAAAAAAAATCTATTTACCTTTGTCATCTTAAATTATGAAACTATTTTTCCAACTTCTTCACCACCAAAAATATGGTAATGTAAATGAGGGACTTCTTGTCCACCATTCTTGCCAATATTACTAAGTACTCTATACCCAGCTTCTTGATTTGAAATTTTTAATACTTTGACAATATGGGTAATTGATTTATTAAATTCTATAATTTCTTTTTCTGAAGCTCTATTGTGAAAATCATCCAAATCAATGTATTCACCTTTAGGTATTACAAGTACGTGCATTTTTTTTTGAGGATTAACGTCATGAAAAGAAAGCACATAATCATTTTCATAAACTTTTTTACAAGGAATTTCACCTCTTAGAATTTTAGCAAAAGTATTATTTTTGTTATAATTCATTATTTTCTACTTTTTTTTTCCTCGAGACCTGATTGATTTTTCCTTTTTTCTAATTCTTTAATAACATCAGTAAATTTAATGCCCCTTGACTCAAGTGTAACCAAAAAATGATAAATAACATCTGCGGACTCATGTATAATATTTTTATTGTTTTTGATCGATTCTGAAAATTCTTCAGCTTCATCTTTAAATTTTGACAAACATTCTTCAAATCCTTTTGATAATAAAAATGATGTATAGGATTTTTTTACATCATCGTTTTTACGTGCTTCAATAATTTTTGCAAGTTCTAGTAAAAAATTACTCATTAGCTAATTCTAACTTGAACACCTTTAGATGCCAAATATTCTTTTGCCTGTTGGATAGTAAATTCACCATAATGAAATATAGATGCTGCTAACACTGCACTAGCACCCCCAATTTTTATTCCTTCAAATAAATGTTCTAACGTTCCTACGCCCCCAGAGGCTATTACTGGTACTCGGACGCTACTAGTAACTATTTTTAGTAAGTCTAAATCATAACCTGTTTTTGTTCCGTCTTTATCCATTGATGTCAAAAGTATTTCACCCGCACCATTAAAAACACATTGTTTAGTAAATTCTAAACCGTCAATACCTGTTTTTTTACGACCGCCGTGTGTAAATACTTCCCATTTACCATTTGAAATTTTTTTCACATCTACCGCTGCAACTATACATTGACTACCAAACTTTTGTGAAGCTTGTTTGATAAATAGTGGATCTTTGACTGCTGCCGTGTTAATTGAAACTTTATCAGCACCAGCGATTAATAGTTTTCTTATATCTTCAATAGTTCTAATTCCTCCTCCAACAGTTAAAGGCACAAAACATCTATCTGCAGTTTTCTTTACTGTTTCTATTATTATATTTCTTTCTTCATGTGTTGCCGTTATATCTAAAAAACAAATTTCATCAGCACCGCTTTTGTCATAAAAAGCTGCTTGATTGACTGGATCTCCAGCATCTTTGAGTTCTAAAAAATTTGTTCCTTTTACTACCCTTCCATTTTTTACATCTAAACAGGGAATTATTCTATTTTTAAGCATCTATTCTAGCTCCTTTAATTCCTTTAAATTTATTTTTTTTTCATAAATTGCTTTACCAACAATAATCCCCTCAATATTTTTTTCTTTGTAATTTATAATATTTTTAACATCTTCTATTGATGATACTCCACCAGAAATGATAAGTGGTATCGTTATTTTTTTAGCAATTGATAAACTTTCTTGAATGTTCGCTCCCAAGTTTGTTCCATCTTTATTAATATCTGTGTAAATTAATCGGCTGACACCGTAATCTTCAATCGTTTTTATGAATTCTAAAGCGTCTGTGTTTGTTTGATCTTTCCATCCAGACAAAGCTATTTTTTTATTTCTTACATCTATTGCAAGGGCAATATTTTTTGGAAATTGTCTACAAGCATTTTTTAAAAATAATTTATCTTTAATTCCAGCTGTTCCAAGAATAACTTTTTCAACACCAATATCTATTAATTGCTTAATACTTTCTAAATTTCGAATTCCTCCACCTACTTGTAGGTTAACTCCGCGTTTTAAGCTGATTTTTTTAATTATCTTTAAATTCACAAGTTTACCAGATAGTGCTCCGTCTAAATCGACAATATGAATATTTTTAAATCCGTGTTTTAAAAAATCTTGAATTTGTTCAATTGGATCTTCATTGTAAATTTTGAGTTTATCAAAATCACCCCTAGTAAGCCTAACGCATTTTCCATCTTTAATGTCTATTGCTGGAAATATTTTCATTTTATATTTTTAAAAAGTTGCCTAAAATTTTTAATCCATTATCTTGACTTTTCTCTGGATGAAACTGGGTTCCAAAAATATTGTCTTTTTCTACTGCTGCTACAATTTTTTTATTATAGGTGGTATAGGCTTGTATAACGTTTTCTTCTTTTGGTTCAAATTCATAACTATGTATAAAATACATGTGTTCTAAATCCTTGATACCACTAAAGTATTTATTTTTACCTAGAACCTTAATTTCATTCCACCCCATGTGTGGTAATTTAAAGTTACTATCTTCTATATTTATCTTTTTAACATTACCTTTAATCCAATTTAATCCATTTGTTTTTTCTACTTCCAAGCCATACGTTGCAAATAACTGCATCCCAACACAGATACCAAATATTGGTTTTTTTTCTTCCAAAACATAATTATTTAATTCCTCCACCAAACCTGTAATTTTTAAAAGTCCTTCTTTACAATCTTTAAATGAGCCCTGACCTGGCAATATCACTTTGTCTGATTTTTTTATTAAGTTTGGATCAGAGCTTATTTGTACACTATATTTTAAATTATTATCTGTATTTGCTTGCTCTAATGCTTTTGCTACTGACCTTAAGTTGCCAGAACCATAATCAACTACGGTTACAAACATTAGTTTTATAGTTTGCCTTTTGTTGAAGGAATAAAGGATTTAATTCTTTTATCAATTTCAAAAGCATCCTTCAATGATCTAGCTAAGCCTTTAAAACAAGACTCAATTTTGTGATGGCTATTTTCACCATATACGTTCTCTATGTGTAGGGTTATACCAGCTGATTGTGAAAAAGCCTGAAACCATTCCTTAAATAGTTCTGTGTCCATTTCTCCTAATTTTTCAACTTTTAAATCAACTTTCCAAATTAGATAAGGTCTATTGGATACATCTATTGCAACTCGTGTAAGAGTTTCGTCCATTGGAATTAATGCATGAGCATATCTTTTTATTCCCTTACGATTACCGGCTGCTTTATTGATGGCTTCGCCAATAGCAATCCCAGTATCCTCAGTTGTATGGTGTAGGTCAATATGAGTATCTCCTTTAGCTTTCACTGTGATGTCCATTAAAGAATGCTTAGAAAGCTGTTCGAGCATATGATCCAGGAAGCCTATGCCTGTTTCAATTTTATATTTTCCTTTACCGTCAATATTCACCTCAACAGCAATACTTGTTTCTTTGGTCTTTCTGGAAATTTTTGCTTTTCTACTCATAAATAAAAGAGATTTTATTCAATTATATATAGAGAAATTTTCTTTTTATCAATAAATCCAAGATGTCTATTGAACAAATAAAATTAGTTGCCACATACAAGTAGTATGAATACTACTGAAAAATGGCACGGAACTACTATAGTTCTATTAAGAAAGAATAACGAGACTGTAGTCGCTGGAGATGGTCAGGTTAGTCTTGGTAATACTGTATTAAAAAGCAATGCTAAAAAAGTTAGAAAAATTGATAAGCGGGGAGTTATAGCCGGGTTTGCTGGGTCTACTTCTGATGCATTAACCTTATTTGAAAGATTAGAAGCTAAACTTGAAAAACATGCTGGCAATCTTCCAAGAGCAGCCGTAGAACTTGCCAAAGATTGGAGAACAGATAAATATCTACGAAGACTCGAGGCCTTGATGGCAGTTGCTGACAAAGAAAATAGTTTTATTATTTCTGGAACAGGTGATGTGTTGGAACCAGAGGACAATATTATTGCAATAGGCTCCGGTGGCAACTATGCTTTAGCTGCGGCTAAAGTCTTAATTAAAAATGATCTTTCGGCAGAACAAGTTGCTCGACAAGCTATAAAAATAGCTTCAGAAATTTGTGTTTTTACAAATAATAATATTACAATAGAAAAGGTTTAAGTATGGGTGAGACAACTAAAGTAACGAATCTCAATTTAATTAAAGATATTAAAAAAAAAGAAAATTCTATGGTGAGTGCATTATCACCACGGGAAATTGTTTCTGAGCTTGACAGATATGTTATTGGTCAAAAAAATGCAAAAAAAGCAGTAGCAATTGCTCTACGTAATAGATGGAGAAGACAAGCCCTTGAAGACCAGATGCGTGAAGAAGTTTTACCAAAAAATATTTTAATGATTGGCCCAACAGGGGTTGGCAAAACAGAAATTTCAAGAAGATTGTCAAAGTTAGCTGGAGCACCTTTCATTAAAGTTGAAGCAACAAGGTTTACTGAGGTTGGTTATGTTGGAAGAGATGTAGAGCAAATTATTAGAGACCTGATTGAAATAGCTATAGCCTTGGAAAAAGAAAAAAAAAGAAAAGAAGTTTACGTTAAAGCTCAATTACTGGCTGAAGAAAAAGTTTTAGATGCCCTTGTAGGAAACAAAGCAAGCATTGCTACTAAAGAAAGTTTTAGAAAAAGACTTAGAGGCGGAGATTTAGATAACAATGAAATAGAGATAGAGGTAAACGAAAATCCATCTAATATGCATGGTTTTGAAATACCAGGGATGTCCGGTGCCAATATTGGAATGATTAATGTGTCGGAAATGCTTGGAAAATCAATGGGGCAAAAAGCAAAAAAAAAGAAAATGAACGTAAAAGAATCTCACAATATCTTAATAGCACAAGAGTCAGATAAATTAATTGAGCAAGATAAGATTATAAGTGAAGCAAAAAAAACAACTGAGGACAACGGTATTGTCTTTTTAGATGAAATTGATAAAATATCAGCTCGCGGAGATCGTACGGGTGGTGATGTATCCAGAGAAGGTGTCCAGAGAGATCTGTTGCCTTTAATTGAAGGTACTACTGTCAACACGAAACATGGGCCTATTAAAACTGACCATATTCTGTTCATTGCGTCAGGGGCTTTTCAACTTGCAAAGCCGTCAGACTTATTGCCAGAGCTACAAGGACGTTTACCCATAAGAGTAGAATTAAATGCTTTAACAGAAGAGGACTATAAAAGAATTTTAAAAGAACCAGATAATAGCTTGATCAAACAGTATGTTGCTTTGCTAAAAACAGAAAAAGTAGAATTAGAATTTACAGAAGACGGCATCGATTTACTAGCAAAAATGTCCGCAGAAATTAATGCATCGGTTGAAAATATTGGGGCAAGACGATTACAAACGTTATTAGAAAAAGTTCTGGAAGATATTAGCTTTACAGCTTCGGACAGGGCAGGCGAAAAAGTTACAATCGACAAGAAATATATTGAAAAAAATCTTGGTGATTTAACAAAAGATATGGACCTCAGTAAGTTTATTCTATAATTTTTTTAATTTAATAATAATAGCACCTTCTCCTCCATCATTAATTTTCGCTGTTTCAATGCTAATTATTTTATCTGATAAATCCTTTTGCGTTTTAATATACTCTGGCACAGCAAACTTTAATTTGCTTAGCTCTTTAGACACATATGTATTTTGATCAGTATTTGAATGAAGACCTTTACCGGTAATTAATAGAATTTCTCTGAAATTATTTTCATGACAATGAACTACCAGATCTCTAACTTTTTGATTTGCTTCATGTAAAGTAAAACCATGTAAATCAAAACGATATTTCTCAGTTTTTTTGTAAAGTTTTTTATTGTCTAGTTCTTTATCGTAGAGATCTTTTGGGTTTTTAACATATTCTTCCCACAGTTTTCTTTCTGTTTCTGAAGTGTCTTCTTTTTTCTTCACTTACTAATAATTTCAGCAAGGAACCAGTTTGGGTTTTTACTTGAAATATTTTTTGAAAATTTCCAGTAATCAGTAACTGTTTTAATTTTATCAGGATCACCTTCTATAATAGCTTCATCTTTATCTTTCTTAACTGATATGATTTCACAAACTATCTTCACTGTGGAAAAAAGTTCATCTTTTATTCTTTCAAATTTTTCAACCTTAGATTCTTTAAAACCAATAAAAGTAAGTTCTGATCTTATTTTTTCTTTGTTTCTGTGGTCTATTGCTTGCTCAAAATTACTAAAAATATTTTTTGTTAGAAGTTGTTTAAGTTTTTCTTTTTCACCCTTAGCAAAGGAAATTAAAATATTTTCATAAGCAATTTCAGCCCCTTTTAAAAATTGTTTTTTCTCACTATCTTCTAGGCTGTCTTTTATAATAGATTTATCTTTTGTTTCAGGCTTAAATTGACTGTAGTTTTTTTCATCAAAAGCGCTTGCATTTTTGCCTTCATGGCCTGATTTTTTACCCAAAATATTTCTTAAGCGTAAAATAATAAACCCAGCAATCATTGCTAGTAAAATTATGTCTATAAATCCAAAATTGTTACTCATTATTTGATAAATATACATTAATAATATAATTTTGTAAGAACCAAATGAACTCACTTTTATTGCTAATTATTGGCCTGCCTATTTTAGAAATTGCAGTAATGATTAAGATCGGGCAACAAATCGGAACATTCAATACAATTTTAATAATCTTTTTTACAGCAATTGTGGGAATTTATTATGCGAAAATAGAAGGGTTGAACACGATTAAATCTGGCATGGTTAACTTGTATAAAAATAAAATTCCTCTCTATGAAATATTATCTGGAGCATCAATCGCTATGGCTGCTATTTTACTTATTTTGCCAGGATTTATTTCTGATACGATTGGCTTCTTGTTTCTTGTCCCTTTTACAAGAAAAATAATGATTAATTCATGGCTTAAAAATAAATATAAACATAAAAATAATCCCCACCATGAAGAGCATGTTATAGACGCTGAAATAATTGATGAAAAAAAAAAAAAA
>Ga0209383_1000006_pt1 | contig 188607 bp, 198 predicted proteins | sample CoawatmetaG02DNA_FD_187510 | JGI IMG/M metagenome (GOLD analysis project Ga0209383, IMG submission 187510) | Marine microbial communities from the West Antarctic Peninsula - Coastal water metaG029-DNA (SPAdes) (version 2) | ecosystem: Environmental > Aquatic > Marine > Coastal ...
CCGACAATAGGTGTTACAGCTAAAAAAATTAAACTAGAATTATCAATAATCTCTTGATTGTTTTTTGCAATCTTTACAGTTTTAAACTTCTTACTCAGTTTATTTGCTGTAGATTTATTTCTTGGTGAAATGTATATTTTTGAAATCTTTAATTTTGATTTAAAGATGCCGTAAATAATAGATGATGTAATTTTTCCCGTACCAATAAATCCGATTTTCATATGATGAAGAGAATAACGAAGCTTTTTTATTTAATAAAGAAAATTAATTAAGAAAAAAGGTTCCTCGAATTCTTAGCAATTCCCTGTTGAGACCAGTGTTCTCTTTAAAGGCTTTTCTACCATGTAGCCAAAAATAATTATTAGATAAAATAGTAGATCCAACAGATAATGGAAACACCACTTTATTTTTACTCTCTTCCAGGCAATCAGATAGTTTTTGTAAAAACAAACCTTGCTTCATATTTTTAGGTTCTGGAAATTGATCAATATAAGAGATAACAGGTTTGTCATTTTCATCTTTAGTAAATACCGGGTGCTCAACTTTATAATCTATATTTTTACTTTTGGGAGATCCCCAAGCAAAATCCTCTTGTCCAGTAGGATCCTTGCTCATTTCTTCCAAATGTTCCCAATCATCTAAATGCAAAATAACACTTTCACCATCAGATACATTCTGTTCTTCCAACTTAGTCATAATGAGCCAATCTGTTTTCTCATTTACATATGTTCCATCTGTATGAAGGTCTAAATTTGTGTAAGCTTTTCTAAGATATGAGTCGCTACTATCCTCGTGCTTAACAGTAAATCTTGCGTAATACTTACCAGACATAGAATCAAAATTAGGATTACCTATTAAGTAAGTAAGCCCAGTTGAGAGTTTAACTAAAAAGTCTTTATCAAATTTCTTATTATTAATTTCAGGCTCGACTATAACCGTACCTGTCTCTCTATCATTTAATATCTTAACTAAAGACTCGCCTAGTTTTCCTTCAAAAACCTCATCTACACTTTTAGCTAAGCTAAATCTTGAGAAAGGTTTGTATTCTAGTGAAAGTGTTGTGTGTTTTTTAAATGGGAAAATTAATCTATCTAAATCTGACTCTTCAAATTTAATTACACGAACCCTTTTTGATTTTTGATGATTTTCAATTTTAAAACTCATAAGGCTTTATGATTGGCCGGCAATCCATAAAAGTATAAAGATTACAAATATTGGCTCCATAATTAATCTTATCATAATATGTTTTTAAACTGAATATAAAAACTTAGAAATATAGCTGAAAAAATTATAGAAAGAAATTAGCTGTAAATTAATTAATCTAGAGTAATTGTAATACTTGGTTCAGCTGCATACATAACAGCATTTGTACAAGTGCTTGAAGCTGCTCCAACTGCATTACTTACACCAAAAGCAATCGTAACGTTTGGTATTTGTCCAGCCTTTAAAGTTGCTGGTTTTGATAATACTTGTCTAAATTGAAAATGTGTATCGTTATTGTCAATATTTTCATCTGCTGTAACACTTGCGCCCAATGCGTCATCAGCGCCATTAATATGGTCACCTAAAGCTGAAGATACAGGAACATATAAAGTAGTTGAGGCAGCTCCCACATTCTTGGCTTGACCAACTGCACTAGCACTAACTGATCCTGCGTTGTTTGACTTAGTCACGCAAGTTCCATCACCACCTGTAATAGTCATTGCTCTAGACATTGTAATCTGCATGTAAGTAAACGTAGTACCAAGCGTAGCCGTATTTAAATTTCCGTAAGAAGCTGCAGCAACTCCGGCATCTACAGCTGCAATATCTACTGCTCCTGAGTCGGTAGATGGACTTATTGTTACTGGGTTCAAACAATTGTCTGTTGCGCTACCTGTCTCACAAAGCTCTAACTTTGTCATTGTAACTTTATACTCAGTCGCTGCACCTGTACCTGCATTTACTTTTGGTAAAAATAATAAGCTTAAAAATAGAATTTTATAAAATAATTTCATATTATTTACTTGTGACTATCACGCTCCCTTGTATTTCAACTGCTAAATTATTGTTTCTTCTTACTTTTTCTTTCAAAGAATTTTTCATATTTTTTTTAACGAAAGCCTCTTGAGCAACAGCTCCATCTAGTAAAGTTTTTTTATTATTTCTTGGTGGATATACAAATGTCACTCTGTAATTCCACTCGTCATCAGCGCCATTAACACTTGAAACATCTTTTTCAACATCAAACTGTAAAGATGGATTTAACAACATCTCTAAAGAATAAATATTACCTTTCATATCTTGTGCAGCTATTTCATTTTCAAATCTATAACCCTGAAAATTAAATGTTGTCCAAGGCATATATGGAAGCTGAGAGCTAATATTATATTCTTGACCACTTAAAACCTGTTCTTTAGTTCCAGAAACTACTTTCATATTTGTAGCTTTTTGATAAAGATTATAATTAAAATCTAACATTGCGGCTTTTGCTTCAAAACCTAACCCTACTCTTTTATGTGCTTCTTCTAAATCTTGATCATAAAAAGTATTAGCACCAAACATCATAGACTGGTCTGAATTTAAAAATCTGTAACCTAAACCTAAATTTCCAATAATTCTTTTGTCAGAATTTATTTCTTGTGTGTGTAAACTAAATTGAGTAAATAAATTTGAATTATCGCTTGGTAAAATATCTCTTACTCCAAGTATCTTAAATTCATAATTGCCGTTACCTGCGTTGTCATCTCTCAATCTGACATCAACTTCTGTCAAACCCTCACCTGGTATTAGACCTGATACAAATTTCGTAGTTTTTTTTGAAATATCGTTAAGGCTTTTGCCAACAGCTTGATTTCTCCAGTCAGCATAAAGTGAAGTGGTAAAGATACTAAATATAATTATATAAATTATTTTCATTGAATTTATTATGCTGAAATAACTACCGTATGATTGAATTTTCGTCAAATAATTAATTAGTCATTTGTAAATATATGTGTGACAAAAAAGTCAGTAGAATAAAAGATAATATCGTTGGAAGGACTAGATTCTTCTTACTGTATATAAAAACAGCAATACAAGCTGCGATTACAATAAGCCTTATTAAAAGTGTCGATTCTAATAAAGCTCCTGCTGGAAAAATAATCATTCTAGAAATCAAAGCTGCCAAAATAGAATAAGCAACATAATTAAACCAAGAGAATATCTTCGATTTAATACTTAAACGTTCAGAAGTTAAAACACCTAATACTCTAGAAATATAAGTTGCTACTGAAGTTATAATAATAATTAAGACAATACTGCTAGATGTCATTATTTTTTCCCTTCATTAAAAATGCTGCAGTCCCGCCGATGAAACCAGCAATTAAAATAGACCATTCAGGAATAGATAAATAAAATAATGGTCCTAAAATAATTCCAATAATAATAGCAATTGTTGTTTTAATATTTTTCATAGCTCCTATCATCATGCAAAGAAAGTAAACAGGATTAACAATAGCTAAAGCGACCATCATATTGTTATTTAGATAATCAGAAATTAAATATCCAAACAGTGTAGATAAAACTGCTGAAGATAATGTGCCACTACCAATCCCAATCCAATAATCTAAACGATGTTTCTTGTCTATTTTTTTATAACCATCTTTCATAATCAACCAAGATGAGACTGCAAGAAAATGACAGGACAAATAATACTTCCAACGTGGTTGGGATTTATGTTGAAGCGCTGGCATTAACGCAACTGTCATTGGATAAAATCTAAAATTAACTAACCAAACAGAAATAAAAATATTAATCAAAGACGCACCGAGTAAATAAGACTCGGTCATAACTAATTGACCTGGTAAAGCATAAGTGAATAAACTAGAAGCTACGGATTGTTCAAGACTAAAGCCAGCCTGTTTAAAGATTGCACCTAGGGCAATGAAACTTGCAGCTAAAGCTAATGCAGGACTACGTATACCGATTAAAGATTTTAGTCCTTGTAAATAGGATTTGGTGTGGATCATTAACCGCCGAGGAACAAGCGACCAACATCATCATTTTTTAAAAGGTCATCACCTCTTCCTGCTATTGCCGTTTGACCAGAGACCAAAACATAACCTATGTCAGCAAACTCTAAACCTTTTTTAGCATTTTGTTCTACAAGTATGATGGTCTTTTTTTCATTTTTTTGTAGATCTCCTAAAATTTCAAAAACCATATCAATGTACCTTGGTTCCAAACCAATGGATGGTTCATCAACCAGAAGTACGGATGGTTTCATTACTAAAGCCCTAGAAATCTCAAGCAATCTTCTTTCACCGCCTGATAAAACTTTTGCTGGTTGGTTTCTTCTTTTATTTAATCTTTCATATTTTTGTAAAACTCTTTCAGCTTCTTCATGAGCTTCATTAGTGTTTTCTTTAGTGTAACCACCCATTAGTAAATTTTCTTCAACTGTCATGTCAGGGAAAACTGAGTTGTCTTGAAGAATGTATGCAATCCCACAAGATTTTAATTTTTCAGCAGGTGTAAGGTGTGTAATATCTTTGCCATCAATCTCAATTTGACCTGAGAAGATATTTGTAAATCCATAAATTGAGTGAAGAATAGTAGATTTACCAGCTCCATTAGGTCCAATTAAACATAAAGATTGAGCTTTACTAACGAACAAATCAAAATCATGGAGTATTTCCATTTTTCCATATCCAGCAGACATTTTTTTAATTGTTACGTGGTTTTCTTTTGGAGATAGTTTTTTTAACTCTTCTGGACCTGGCGCTTTACCTAAAACTTCATATTGATTTGCCATTATTCTGCTCCTAGATAAGCATCAATAACTCGCTTATCATTTTTGATTTCATTTGGTTTGCCGTTAGCTAACATTTTTCCATGCGCTAAACAGAATATATTTTGAGCTAAACTCATGATCACTTTCATATTGTGCTCTATAACTAATAAAGTAATTCCGTACTCTTTATTTACTTTAATTAATCTATCTATAATCCCATTAATCAATGTTGGATTAATTCCAGCTGTAGGCTCATCTAGTAAAAGCATTTTAGGTTCGTTCATTAAAGCCATGGCTAATTCTAATAATTTTTGTTGGCCAAAAGATAGATCACCTGCTCTCAATTTTCTTTTTTGATGAAGTCCAACAAATTTAAGTAGGTTTTCTGCTTTGTCTGTTAGTTCTGATGGAATTTTTTGAAACACTGAAAACAAACCATCGTTTGTGGGTTTGTTGCTTATGAGCATATTTTGAATACAGTTAAGCTTTGTGTAGATTCTAGTTTGTTGAAACGTTCTAAGTAATCCAAGTTTAGCAACCACAGGAATGGGTAATTCTGAAACTTCCGCACCATCAAATTTTATTGATCCTTGATCGATTGGATATGTACCGACAATAGAATTAAATAAAGTAGTTTTACCAGAACCGTTAGGACCAATTAAACCAACAATAGACCCCTGTTCAACTGACATAGAAATATTTACATTAGCTTTAACACCGCCAAAAGATTTACTTACATTGTTAATTTCTAAAATTGCCATTATTTTAATTCCACCTGTGCTTTTCTATCTGCTTCATCAATAACTTCTCCAAATCTTTCAGGATATTTTTCTCTTAACCAACCCATTAATCCCTCTGGGAAATAAACAACGATAACAACAATTAAAACGCCAAGAGCTACATACTGCCAACCTAAAAAATAAGTCCAAAAACCTTCTTTAAATAAATGAAAAATTACAGCACCAATAAGAGGTCCCCATAAAGTTCCTTTACCACCAAGGATTGCCATTAAAACCATGAACACTCCAAACGTTGGGCCAGCAAAAGCAATTTCTGTTGGTTCAATGTATCCATTAATGTGTCCCATTATTCCTCCAGCAAGACCAACAAAAAAAGCTGAAACCATCCAGCCAATTATTTTATATCTCATTGTATTAATTCCCATCGACTCAGCTTTGTCTTCATTGTCTCGTATTGCGTTAAGCACTAGACCAAATCGTGTTGAGTAAGCCCATCTTAAAACTGCAAATGTAATTACTGCTAATCCAAAACTTAAATAATAAAAGAATTCTGACGAAAGTTCATTACTACCAAAATTTTTTGGCCAAACAGGAACTGTCATTCCTTGTCCTGCTCCAATAATCTCTATACCACCGGCAATTTCTCCAGCTGCAATTCCTAAAGCAAGTGTGCAAATTGCAAAATAATGTCCTCTTAACCCTAAAATCCCATATCCAATTATACCTGCAATTAAAGTTGGAATTATAGCTGCCATTACTAAACCAACAGCAAGTCCTTGAAAGAACTGAGGAGTTGTGTGAACAAAAGTTTTCTCACCTCCTGCATCAGTCCATTCTCCTAGGTCAAAAAACATTCCTATTTGGACACTTGAGCAAATGTACATTCCAATACCAAAAAATAAGATATTACCAAAAGTGTTGTAGCCCATTTGACCACCTTGAACGTCCCAAGTCATGGCTAATACAATTAATATATACAGAAATGATAGTTGAAGTTTATACGCTGGAAATATGAAAGCTCCAGCTAAACCAAATATTATTAAACCTGCATATAATAAAGTGTTTTTATTCATTGTTATAATAAATTTTCCTTAAAGAAGTTCATGAACTGAGGCATATATTCGTCTATATGTTTACCGCCTATCGTAACACCTCTTTCAATACATTTTTCTTTTTTAAAAATTGTAAACATTTTTTTGAATGTTTTCACAGGTTCGTCTTCTGATGCTTTCCTGGCAGCTTCCATAGATGGAAAAACTTTATATTTATTTAAAACAAGATCAATCATTGGACCTACGACAAAACCTTTATTATCAACAAATATTTCTGGACACTTATTCAAGTTCTGTGCTTTAACTTTTTTTGGTTTAAAACCAGCGTGCCAATCATGATACCACCCCTCTTTAATATCAATTTTTATTTGTCCTGGTTTTGCTTTAATTCTTTTTACATGTTTTTCACAATCTTTTGCTAGGGTGTAATTGTCTAATTCACCGTGGACATAAAGTAATTTTGTATTAGATGTTAACTCTGGTTCTAAAAATAAACCTGCCAACCTACATTCAGCTGCCTCACCAAGAATTGCATCAAAACCTTTTGTTCCTTCAACAAAATTTGATGTGAATTTAACCTCTCCTAAATAAAGAGAGTTCGTTCCACCTCTTGAGTGTCCATTAGTTCCAAATTTACCATTTGATCTTGGGTGAGATTTCAATAATTCTAAAGCCATCATGGCATCAATTGCGCCACTTATAGCTGGTACTCTAGATTGGTCTCTGTATGTTTCTCTTGCTCCTCGTTGGCAAAAATTATCTACAAACATTACACCAATTCCTGCATCTAAAAGATTTCTATAAGCATGGTAATTAAAGTCGTTCCAGACATACATTACTGGTCCGCCACTACTATGAGTAATAATTACAATTGGAACCTTGCCAGTTCCTTCAGGTAAAGTAAGTAAGCCTGTTATTTCTATTGGATTTTTTTTATAACTTCCACTCATTACATTTTGTACATCAAAGGCTGTATATGAATTAAATTTAATTATTTCACCTTTGTTTTTTTTATAAAGTCTATGTTTTGAAATATAATTTAATACTGATCTTTTTTTTGTACAATTTTGCTTATAATCAAAGTCAGGAGTTACACCCTTAGTAGAATGTGCACTTACATTTGTAGTAAATATAATTGTTATTAGTATTAATATTATTTTTTTCATTTTATTTCCTATTGTTTATTTTTTATTTCAAATATTCTCTTTTTCTTGCAAGTTTAAATCTTCTCCATACTAAAATTATAACTAGTAGTGAAAAAACTGCTGCTATTCTAAATTCTGTTCCTAATAAATAATCAGACCATTCTTCAAATACTCCTAGACCCATGCCTGATACTGCTACAGCTGGTAAATTTCCTAAGCCAGCAATAATTACAATCATGAATGATCTAATTGTGTAAGGTAATCCGGTATACGGGTGAAGAGTGAAGGTCATTGCAACACATGCTCCTGCTATTCCGCAAAGCGCTGCGTTAATTCCAAATGTTGCTGCGTAAACTTTTTCTGTATCTACTCCTAAAATTTTAGCTGCTCTAGCGTTCTGTGCTGTTGCTCTAATAGCACGACCAAGCTTTGATCTTTTCATGTATGCCACGAGTATAATTGCAGAAATAATACAAACTGATGCTGAAAATAATTTTGACATAGGTAAAACGACGGAATTATCAAACATCATTAATGTACCAAAACCAGAGTCTGCAACAACTACGTCCGCACCGAAAGCAAAGTTCATTAATTGTTGCGCTAAAATACTAATTCCAAATGTAGCAAGAATTGAAATGAACAAATCTCTATCAACTACTTTATTAATTACTAATTTATAGATACCTACTCCTACAAAAAACATGATGATGGGTGAAAGCAATACTCCAAAAGCTGGATGAATGCCTGCAACATAGAGAAAGTAAGCAATATATCCTCCCATGATAACAAGTTCACCTTGTGCGATGTTAATGATATTCATCACACCCCACTGAAGAGCCATGCCATAAGCAACAAGTGCAAATATAATTCCAATTACTAATCCGTCCATTGTTGCTTGGACCATTAACATTGGTGCTTGAAAAATTAGAAAATCCATAAATTGAATCTAACTTAAAAAAAAAGCCCCCTAATTACTAGGGGGCTTTTTAAATTAGTTGTTATTATCTTTTAGACCAAGATGGTGTTGGGTGTACTAACTTAGCAGAAGCCCATTTTGTTGGAGCAACTACTTTGTTTTCACACTTAGAACCGTCTGCATTACAGATAACTTGGAACAATACCATTGGCTTAGAAACGTTCTGTCCACCTTTAGCAAATTTTATGTTTCCATAAAATGTTTGCATATCAGTTTTAGCTAAAGCATTTCTAACTTTTTTAGTATTGAAATCATTCGCTCTTTCAAATGCATCTTTGAAAACTAATAAAGCTGCTGATGATTCCGCTGCCTGGTATGGTGGTGCGTAGCCAAAAGCTTTTTTAAAGTCAGCGTCATAAGTCATACCATCTTTGAAGAAAGCATCTGTGTAAGACAACGTTTTATGCCACTGAGAAGCACAAAGTGCGTATTCAGCTTTTTTACCATGTTGCTTACTTAGTTTAGCAGCATCACAGTGTGTCATAGCTAACATAGGAACATCAACTTTCATTTCAGCAATTTGTTTAACTGCTGTTAAAGCACCTTTAGTGTGACCAGATACTACTAGTACATCAGGTTTTACTGCTTTAACTTTAGCTAAAGTTGCTGCCATGTCGTTAAGTTCTTTTGGCAACTTGTCATCAATAATGATTTTTGATTTAGTTCTTTTTGCAGCATCTAAAATGCCTAATCTCACGTCTTGAGAAAATGCATCTTGTTCAAATGCCATAGCAATTTTAACTGGCTTTCCACCATTTTTTTCAACGGCTAAATCAACAGCTACATCTAAATATAAGTTTGCTGGTGCAAGCACTGCAAATAAATATTTGTATCCTTTAGTGAATAATGATCTCGACGCACCATTAGCTTCTACCATAGGTATTTTATATTTTTCAGTAACAGGTGCCATAGCTTTAGTCAGACCTGAACTGTATGGTCCTAACATGTATTGAACACCGTCTTGTTTGATTAATCTCTCAGCTAACTGAGCAGCTCTTCCGGAGTTTGACTCATCGTCATAATAGATGATTTTAAACTTATAGTTTTTTCCTTTAACTTTTACTCCACCCATGCTGTTAATTCTCTCAACTGCTAGATTGTAGCCGTTTTGAGTGTGAACACCATTTGAAGAATATTTACCAGTTAAAGATACTGCAGCACCTAAAACAATTGTATCTCCTTCAACTTTTGCAAAAGAACTTGAAGTGTTTACTACTGTTAAAATTAATGCTGATAGAAATGAAATAAATATTTTTTTAAAATTATTCATACTTTTTTCTCCCTGTTTAATTAATTAATTAAAGTTAATTTAACTATGAAATTTACAAGATAGCAATAGCGCTCGATTACTCAATAGCTTTGATTAAATGCAATAAACAAAGCTATAAAAATTAAAACACACGCAGAAATTGTATTAAGAAGTTTTGGTTTATTTTTTAAATAATTTGATATTTTTTCTGCAGCCAAGCCGTAAACCATCAAAGTAGAAAAATCTAAAATTACATATGTTGTCATTAAAATTAAAAACTGAATGTAGTAGTTCCCATTAAAATCAATAAAAGAAATAAAAATAGTAGTAAAGAATACAATTGCTTTAGGGCTTAATCCTGCAACTAAAAAACCATCCTTATAAAATGATAACTTTGATTTTATAAAAGTAGTTTTAGACTCAATGCTTTTTATCTTAGCTGTGTAAGTGTCATAAGCTAAATAAATAATATAAAATATACCAGCCCACTTAAGAAAATTAAGCGCTCCAGGATTGTCTTTTAGGAATGTACCTACAAAGAAAACTGCCAAAATACCTTGACAAATATTAGCTGAAATATCTCCTAAAGCCGTCCAAACTGAATTTTTTAGTCCATAATTGATGGTATGAGAAACAATAACTACCCTGGGTGGCCCTGGCGTTATAAACAAAAAAAGAATAATTTGTAAAAATATTAGAAAATCTACAGGAAACATTTATAAATTATATATTTTTATATGAAGAAAAAAAGTCTATTTCCACAAACAAAAGTTAAGAATCCTGAGCCTAGTATTAAAGATGATAATTGGGTTATTTGGGCTGCTTGGGCTGATCGAATTACATTTGAAGAAATAAAAGAAAAAACAGGAAAAACAGAATCAGATGTAATTAAGATTATGAGAAAAAGCTTAAAAGCTACATCGTTTAGACTTTGGCGAAAAAGAGCTCATAAGGTAAGCATAAAACACCGAAAAAAATTTATACTAGAGAGAAAAAAAATAAAGCAAAAAATTAATTTAAGTGATATTAATTAATTGTGAAAAAAGTAATAATATATTCTGGAGAAACTTGCCCGCATTGTTCGGCAGCAAAAGCTTTGTTGAAGAGTAAAAATGCTGAATATGAAGAAATTGATATATGGAAAGATCCAGCAAAAGCAAAAGAGATGTTACAAAAAACTAATGGTGCAAGAACTATTCCTCAAATCTTTATAGGCGATCATCACGTTGGTGGTAACGATCAACTACAAGAAGCCAACCGAAATGGTGAATTAGACAAACTTTTAGCCTAACCAAACGAAGTTAAAAACGGGAAAGTTGTTAAGATATAATAACTGATAACTTGAATTTGATTAGTAGTAATTAAAAAACCAGTTATTAAAAGTATAACGCCACCAGTTTTTGTAATTCTTCCATAATATTTTCCAAATCCTTTTTTTGAACTTAGAAACACTGTCATATAATATCCTGATAAAACAAATGGAATAGCTAAACCTAAAGAGTACATTGAAAGTAAGATAACGCCATTTACAACTGTAGCTTCCGTTGCTGATAAAGCAAGAATTGAACCCAGAACCGGACCAATACAAGGTGTCCAACCAAAAGCAAAAGCAGCACCTATTAAAAAAGGAAAAAAGTAACTATCTTTATAAGATCCTGTTTCAAATCTCTTGTCCTGATTTAAAAAATTAAAATTAATAATACCTAAGAGGTTTAAAGAAAAAAGAATAATGATTAAACCTGCAACAATTCTTAATTCCTCTCCAAAAAAAATCAACACGTTGCCGATGAAAGAAGCGGCTATACCTAGAGATATAAAAACCACAGAAAACCCAAGAGAAAAAACAATTGTTTTAAGCAAAACAACTCTTCTACTTTTTTGAATTTCATCTAATTTTTTTCCAGTAATGTATGAAATATACCCAGGTATAATAGGCAAAACACATGGGGATAAAAAGCTTATTAAGCCAGCTCCTATAGCAATGAATGATTTTATTATCATAATTTAAAATGTTAACGTAGTTCTATCACATGATTATTAAATATCTTAGCTTTGTTATAGGTTTAATGTGGTCTTACTCTTTAATCAGAACACACTCTATATTTAACAAAAAATCTGCTCTTATATTCAAACTTTTAATTTCTAAAGTATCTTGGTTAACGTTTATTGCCGGTTGTTATTTTGGTTATAAAAACTTTTCTATTAAAGCTACGTTAATAGGAATTGCTATTGCTGTTATCTTAGTTCAATTAAGCTTTCACTTTTTTGGAGCTTATCTAAGAACTAAATTAGGTGAAGAAAACCTAAATAGAGTTAAAACTTTCTTTGAGTATGCTTTGATTGGTCTTATTGTTTATTACGTCTTTAATTGGTTTAAATAACTACAATAGCATTAATAATAAATTACAAAATTCGATTAAAAATATGAAAAAACTTTTAGTAAAAATAGTTCTGAGTTTATTGTTAAGTATAAATGCTTATGCTGAAAATTTAAAATTTACGAAAATAATTGATTTAGATAAGCCTTGGGGGTCTTCATTTATTAGTGATAGTGAGATGATTGTTACAGAAAAAAGTGGAAAAATAAAAATTATTAATATTAAAAATGGGAATGTTACTAAAGTTCAACATAACTTAAATTTTTTAGAAACTGGTCAAGGTGGATTATTAGATATTGTTTATAAAGATAATTATCTTTGGATTTCTTACGCTGAAAATAGAGGAAATTCACAGACAAGCACGTCAATTGCTAGAGGTAAGTTTAATAAAGAAAAAATAGATTTTAAAAATATATTTCAGGCAAATCCTCCAATAGACTCTGGTTATCATTTTGGTTCAAGGCTTGCTATAAAAGATAATTATATATTCGCTTCCGTAGGTGAAAGAGGTCAAGGTATGATCGCACAAGATCCCACCCAACACCCAGGAAGTATTATAAGGGTGCACTTAGACGGAAGCATTCCAAAAGATAATCCAAAATTAGAAGGGGAAAAAAATTGGTTGCCAGAAATTTATCAAATAGGTGTTCGTAATCCACAAGGATTAACGCTTTCTGATTATGATAAAAAAATTTATTTAAGCAACCATGGGGCTAAAGGTGGCGACTGGTTTGGAGAAGCTAAAAAAGGTGAAAACTATGGTTGGAAAATATTAGGATGGGGTGGAAAAAATTATACAGGGACTTCTATTGGTCCTAAATGGAAACCGGGTTTTACTAAAGCTATTCAATACTGGGTTCCTTCTATAGCGACTAGCGCTATTACTATCTATAAGGGTGAAGAATTTAAAGAATGGAATGGTCATGCATTGATTACTTCTTTGAAAGATCAGTCTTTAAGAAAACTCATTTTCAATGATTTGTCTAACGTGAAAGAAGAAATTATCTTTAAAAATAAAATTGGCAGAATAAGAGATATTCAAGTTCATCCTGCAACTGGAAAAATATATTTTTTAAGCCAGGACTCGCTTTGGTTAATGAAAAAAAACTAACTATTAAATAAAATTTAGGTTAATTGTCTTTAATTGAAAGCATACTTTTATTTAGATTTAAATATAAAGTTTTTAAATTAAAAAAATCTAATAAAGTATGGGTTAAATTTTCATGCGTAATTTTACTTTTGATTTGCCTTGAAGTTGGGTAGCTTTTGCTTATTTTTTTTCTTTTTTCTTTTAAATTATCAGAAGACCATAATAAGGTTGGGATATGTATTTGTTCTTTGGGTGCAATGCGCATCGGTAAACCGTGTAAATAGATCCCTTTTTCTCCTAGGGACTCACCATGATCTGAAGCATAAATTAAGAAGCTCTGTGACTCGGTTTCTTTTTTTAGAATATCTATCGCACTAGAAATTATATAATCGGTATAAAGAATGGTGTTATCAAAAGTATTGTTTAGTTCTTCAACATTACATCCTTGTGGTTCGTTAGATTTACAAGTGGGAATAAACTTTTCAAAATCTTTAGTGTAACGGTTATAGTAGGCCGGGCCATGGCTACCCATAGTGTGCAATACAATAAGTAGTTTTTTTTCTTTATTTTCAGCCAAAACCTTTTTTAGCCCTTCGAGTATGACTGCATCGTGAACACCATAACCAACGTAATGCTCGGATCCTTTTTGAACATAGTCAATAGTTTTAATTCTATCACATACGTGTTTACAGCTCGAATTATTTTCAAGCCAAATAACTTCAGTGCCTGAACTTTTAATAAGATCTAATGCATTTGCTTCATACTCAGCTTCATATCTATTATATTTTTCGTATTCGCGTAGCGAAAACATACAAGGCACAGCAACAACTGTTGTTGTTCCACATGCATAAGCTTCGTTAAAGTTAATAATATTCTGCTTTTCCAACAAAGGGTTAGTTTGTTTCTTGTAGCCATTTAATGAAAATCGATCCGCACGTGCAGTTTCACCTACTATAATCACACCTATCATTTTATCTTTAGGAAATAATTGTACAGCTTTTGATTTTAATTCTAAGAACGTTCTATTGGCATCACGTATTTCATCATAATAATCTTTAATGTTAGATAAAAAATAATGAGGTATAATTCGTTCTTTTATTTGTTTGCTGCCACGCGCTATAAAAGAGATATTTTTATAATTAGCATAAATTAAGCCTAAAGTAATTAAAAATAAAAGAATTGTAGACATTAACCGAATAGTTATTTCTTTTTTAAAATTTGGATATTCAATTTTAGTAAAAAATAAAAGAAGTGAAGGTACAAATCCTAAGAAAAATAGATAAATAAAATATCTGAAGGTTAATAAATCATTTATTTCACCCCAATTTCTTTCATTTAGAGAGTCAATTGTACTTTGAATAATGGACTCATCGATTATGATTCCTAGGACTGTTAGAAAATAATAATTAACAGCACTGATGAAAAATAAAATTATAATAACAGGCTTTAGTAGGTATCTTTGACCTAGTAAAAAAAAAGTAGAGGAAATAGTAGTAAAAATTAAAAAATATCCAGTAATAAAAAAATACACTTCATTAAATGAATCCGCATACTTGAGACCTTGTTTGGTTCCAAAAAAATCAAGAAGGTGAAAATTAAAAATTAATGTAATAAATAATGAATAAATTATTATTACTTTAAAATAGTTTATTTTCATTGATAGTAGATTTTTTTATAATTTTTTAACTTTCTTACAGTAAAAATATAATTTAAGGAACCATTAAATTTATAAATTGAGAGGTTTGTTTAATTTCCACTTTTTCTACTGGATCTAACAACTCTCCATCAATTTGGATTACAAGACTTGAGTTTAATCTATTAATTTTTATATTTGTAGCTTGAGTTGTTGTAATACTTTTAGCTCTACTAAGATCTCCACAAAAAATAATTAAGAATAAGTAATATAGAATATTTATTCTTGTTAAATCTTCAAAAATATAAGTAACCAAACCTTTTTGATAAATATCAGTAATTTTTGTAATTTTATGTGGACCAGCATAATATTTTGAATTCATAGAGAGTATCCAGTCTGCTATTATTCTTTTTCCATCAACTAAAACTTCCATTTTTTCATTGTTTAAAAATAAAAAATGTTGAAAACCTTTTAATGCAAATATAATTTTACCCAGGTATTTTTTTATCCCTGTGTCAATTGAAGCAACAATTTTTCCATCAAATCCAATGCCAGCCATTAAGAAAAAAAATTGCTCATTAATTTTAGGCAGGTTAATTTTTTTGGTATTTCCTGCAATTAAAACTTTTGCAATAAAATCGGCATTTTTTTTTATTTTAGTTTCAATTTGTAAAATATTTGCCGTGCCAGCTGGAATATAACCAATTTTTTTATCTTCTAGAGATGGGTATTTAAGTATTTGGTTAATTCCAAAACAAACTGAGCCATCTCCTCCTGTTAAAACTAATCGATCAAAATTCTTCACCGATAAATCTTTAAAAATTTCTTTAGCAGCTTCTTTGGAGATTGTTTTAAATAATTCTATATCATGATCTACTTTTAATAAATCAATCACTTTATTTATGAGTTTAAGCTTTCTACCTCCAGAGGCATTAGCATTTAAAATTATACAAAATTTTAGTCTTTTTTCCATTTTAAGAATTATCTAACATAGAAATGATTATAATTAATATAATGAAAGAAACATGTAAATGTTTACAAATTTTATTTTTTTAATGATGTTTGATTAAGTACAAAAATTCCTGAAATAGTAATTACCAAAGCACCTACAAGAGTGAAAAGGTCAGGAATATCATCATAAAATATATATCCTAAAATTATTGCCCAAAAAATTAATGTGTAGTGAAATGGCTGAACAATACTTGCACGGGCTTTGCTTAGAGCTATTATTTGAAGATATATTCCTAATGAAAAAAATACACCAATAGCTAAAAAAAGAATATACGAAGATAATTCAATTGGTTTCCAAAAACTCGATGCCAAAAAAGACATAATAATAATGCCAACAACTGACGTATAAAATAAAGATACCTCTGTTGGGTCATACTCGGAGACTTTTTTAGTAATAATTTGATAAAGGCCCAGTGCGAAAGCAGCAACAAGAGGTAATAATGCTTTTGGATCAAAGATTGACGAAGTTGGTCTTAATATAATTAGAACACCAATAAAACCAATAAAAATAGCTACCCATGTTTTGGTTGATACTCTTTCTTTTAGAATTAACGCTGATAAAGCCACTACTATTACGGGAGCCAGTGAACCTACACTATGAGCATCTGCTAATGATAAATATTTAAAAGATAATACAAAAAAACCAGATTCTAAAACTGATAATACACTTCTAAAAATCTGCATTTTAACATTTTTAGATTTATAAAAATTAATATTTTTTTTTCTTCTAGACTCAATTAAACTTAAAAATAATACAAAAAAATATTTGATTAATAATAACTGAAAAACAGAATAATATATTACTAAAGTTTTTTGAGTAGCGTCTAGTAAAGAGAAAGAAAAATAAGCAGAAATAGCAAACAGAATTCCTATAGTTTCTTTAGATTTGAATACCACCATTCTTTAACAATTTTTTTGATTTTTAATCGGTTCCAATAGTGTTTATCACATTTAAATTTTTATTCGCTATAACAATTTCACCTGAACCTGGCACAGCATCTGTTATGGCTGTAATAATACTATAATGAGTAATTAAAATTAAATTTTTGCCCTTACCATCCCAATTTTTTAAATATTTTTTTATCTCTTTTATCTGTCTTATTTCATTTTTAATGTAGGGATTAGAAAAAGTAGAATTTAAAGCAGAAAATTCTTTAAATGTTCCAAAAGCGTGAAAAGCTGTATCTTTACACCTGCACCATTCACTTGATAAAACAATATCTATGGGTATTTTGTTGTCTCTAAATATTTTTCCTATTTTTTTCGATTGATTAATACCAATATCATTAAGATTTCTTTGTGTATTACAGTCATTAATTTTAAATCCAGCAGGATCACCTCCTCCTGGGGCTAGTGCATGACGAATTAAGATTACTTTATTGCCTTTTTTAGCTTCATCCCAAATAGTTTCTGACAAAAGATTTGTTGAAAGATTTAATAAAATAAAAAAGAAGAAACAAAAAGATCTAAAAATATACGTTCCTTTGTCATAATTTTTCATCACTTTTTTTTAAATATTAAACATGTTCCGTTATTGCAGTATCTTTTACCGGTTGGTTTAGGACCGTCTTCAAATATATGACCATGATGACCACCACATTTTTTACAATGGTATTCTGTTCTTGGATAACCCATGTGCATGTCAGTTTTAATTTCAAAGACACCAGGTAAAGCATCATAAAATGATGGCCAACCAGATCCACTTTCATATTTAGTTTTAGATTCAAAAAGTTTTGTTCCACATCCTACGCAGTGAAATATACCTTCTCTTTTTTCGTTATTAAGAGGACTTGAACCAGGAGATTCTGTTCCTTCTTGTCTTAGAATATAATTTTGTTCAGGGGTTAACTTAGAATCCCAATCTTTACTGCTCATCTTTTACTTTTTGATCAACTCCATATGGTCTGAATTTTCCTTTATTTCCTACTCTGATTGCTTTTGCAGGAACTCCGACCATTGTTGTGTTTTCTGCAACATCATTAACGACAACTGCGTTAGCTGCTATTCTTGCACAGTTACCTACAAACACTGGTCCAATTATTTGAGCACCTGATCCAATAACTACATCATTCCCAATTGTAGGATGTCTTTTTTCATTTCTCTGTAATTCAGTATCTATACTCGGAGATATTCCACCGAGTGTTACCGCATGATAAATAGTAACGTTGTCTCCAATTTCTGAAGTTTCACCAATTACTACACCCATGCCATGATCTATAAATAAATTTTTTCCTATTTTTGCACCAGGATGTATTTCAATACCCGTAAAAAATCTTGAGGTTTGAGAGATAATACGAGCAAGTAAATCGAATCCTGCTTTATAGAAGAAATTTGAAATATGGTGAAAAAATACTGCTTTGATCCCAGGATACGTCAAAATTAAGCTAATAGTTGATTTTGCTGCTGGATCTCTTGATTTTATTGAATTTAAGTAATCAATCATATGTATATGTATATAATGACTACTTGATAAATTAAAAGATCTCTTTATAAAAACATCATATTATGAGCAATCCATTCCACTTAGCTATCCCTGCAGGTGATTTAAGTATCGCAACTAAGTTTTATGAAAATATACTTGGCTGTACACTTGGCAATAGAGAAGAAGGCAAATGGGTAGATGTTGATTTTTGGGGTAATGAGTTAACGCTTCACAAAACTCAAACAAAACTTCCAAGAGAAAGGCATGACGTTGATATGGGTTCAGTTGCTATACCTCACTTTGGAGTGCATTTAGAAAAAGAAATATTTGAAAAAATTAAAGAAAGTTTAAAAACAAACAACATTAAATATTTAGATGAGCCTTACACAAGGTTTAAAGGTCAAAAAGAAGAGCAACAAACATTTTTCATCGAAGATCCGCATGGAAATATTCTAGAATTAAAAACTTTAACTAAATAAATTAAGTTTTTACTTATAAATTTAAGCAATATGAAAGCTCATATAATACACGAAAATGATGAGTGGACCTTACCTCTTAAAACTGAGCTAAAAAATTTAGGTGTAGAGTTTGAGGATTGGCATGTAGAAAAAGCCAATATTGATCTAGGAAAAAATCCACCAGAAGGAATTTTTTATAACAGAATGAGTGCAAGTTCTCATGTGAGAGGACATCGTTATGCACCTGAATTTACAGCAACTATTCTAAATTGGCTAAAAAATCACAAAAAAAGAATAATTAACAACGGAAATGCTTTGGCTCTAGAGGTCAGTAAATCACTTCAGTATCTACGTTTAAATGAAACTGGAATTAAAACACCAAAATCTATTTATTGTAATAATAAAGACCAGATAATTAAAGCTGCCAATCATTTCTCAAAGCCATTTATCACAAAACACAATAGAGCTGGAAGAGGCCTCGGGGTTAAGTTGTTCAAAAATAAAGATGAATTAAAAACTTATGTAAATGGCTCAAACTTTGAAGATTCAATAGACGGAATAACAATACTACAAGATTATATAGAAGCAGATCCTAAGGTTATTCATCGAGTAGAGTTCATAAATTCTAAATTTTTTTATACAGTACAAGTCGATGCATCAGAATCTTTTGAATTATGTCCTGCAGATGCTTGTAATGTTGAAGAACAGTTTTGCCCAACAAACCCTGATGGAAATAAATTTATGATTATTAAAGATTATGAAAATCCAGAACTAGCTAATTATGTGAATTTCTTGAAGCAAAATGAGATAGAAATTGCAGGTATAGAATATATGACTGATACTCAAGGTGTTCATTACACTTACGACGTGAATACTAATACAAATTACAACTCTGTTGCTGAAAAGAAGGCAGGAGTATTTGGTATGAAACAAATAGCTCTGTTCTTAAAAGATGAATTGCAAAAAATTAATAAATAGATCCAGTATAATTTCCAGCAAGATTGTAGTTGACAGGTCAAAGATTATTTTGCTATAAATACCTCAGCGCTGATTTAAAACAAATTGCGGAGCGCTTTATAAATCCTGCTAAAGCGATCATTCTACATGACCACCGCTTTAGTCGGTGGTTTTTTTTTGAAAATTTCAATTAGAAACCGGGTATTTGAACCATATTGTACACCTGGCATTTTGCCGAAGTACTAAAAAGGAGAAGATGAAATCAAATGTTTCCCTCAAAAGATTTCATCTCTCCGGTTAAAAAGGAGAAAGAATGAGTAATATTTTATTAGATACGTTAAACAGACAGCCTTTGATTTGTGCAGAAGGTTTCTTATTTGAAATGGAAAGAAGAGGTTATTTAACCTCCGGTGAATTTGTTCCAGAAGTAGCACTTGAGCATCCTGAAGTTTTAGAAGGTCTACATAAAGAATTTCAACACGCAGGTTCTAATATAGTTGAAGCTTTTACTTACAATGCTCATAGAGAAAAACTTCGAGTAATTGATAAAGAACATTTACTTGAACCATTAAATCGAGCAGCCTTAAAAATTGCGAGAAAAGTAGCTGATAACGCACCTAAGGGTACAGGTATAAACTTAATGGCGGGAAATATTTCTAATAGTAATATCTGGGAACAGGATAATAAAAAAATTCAAAGTGAAGTAAGAAGTATGTTTGCTGAAATGATAAAATGGGCAACAGAAGAAAATGCTGACTTTATAATTGGTGAAACTTTTTATTATGCTGAGGAAGCTTTTGTAGCTCTTGAAGAAATTAAAAAATCAGGTCTACCATCGGTAATTACTATCTCACCAATGGGTGAAAATAAAATGAAAGATGGTTATACAGTACTTGAAACTTGTAAAAAACTTGAAGAGCAAGGAGCCGATGTTGTTGGTTTAAATTGTTTTAGAGGTCCAGCTACAATGCTTCCTTACATTAAAGAAATAAGAAAAGAATTAAAATGTCATATCGCTGCTTTACCGGTTCCTTACAGAACAACAGCAGAAAATCCAACATTTTTTAATCTTCCAGATAATAATGGATGTAGTTGCCCTTCTCCTCACGGCAGAACTTTCCCAACTGCCTTAGATCCGTTGCTTTGCAATAGATATGAGATTGGTAATTTCGCAAAAGAGGTATTTGACCTAGGTGTTAAATATATCGGTGTTTGTTGTGGAGCCAGTCCAATGCATATACGTGAAGTTGCAGAGGCGATTGGTTTAAAAGTTCCAGCAAGCAGATTTAGGGAAAATATGAGCAAACATTTCATGTACGGTTCAGATAAAAAAATACCGACGCACATGAAAGAATACGGAAACATAGCGTAAGGAGGCTATAATAATATGAAAAAAAAAACAGTAAGAGAAACAACGAGAGAAACAACAAGGAGAAAAAGATAATGGCCGATTATAAACATCCAGAGACTATTGCTTTACATGGAGGAACATACAGAAGTGATCCTGCAACAACAGCAGTAGCAGTACCTATTTATCAAACAACTTCATACCAATTTAAAGATGCAAAAACTGCTGCAAATTTATTTGGTTTAAAAGAGTTTGGTAATATTTACACAAGAATAATGAATCCAACATGTAACGTACTTGAGGAAAGAGTGGCTGCACTTGAAGGTGGTGTTGCAGCATGTGCAGTTGGTTCAGGTCAAGCGGCAACTGCGATGTGTATACAAAACTTAGCACAAGCAGGAGATAATATAGTTGCTTCAACTGATCTATACGGTGGAACAGTAAACTTATTTAAAAATACTTTAAGACAACAAGGTATTGAAGTTAGATTTGCTGATCCAGCTGATCCAGAAAACTTTGAAAAACTAACTGATGAAAAAACACGAGCCTATTATGGAGAGACATTACCAAATCCATACTTACGTGTTTTTCCAATTAAAGAAGTTTCAGATATTGGTAGAAAGCATGGAATTCCATTGATAATGGATAACACTGCAGCACCAGTAATTTGTAAACCTTTAGCTCATGGAGCTGCAATAGTATTGCACTCATTGACTAAGTTTATTGGTGGTCATGGTACTTCGATTGGTGGAATAGTTGTTGATGGTGGAAATTTTGATTGGATTAAGGATCGAAAAAGACAGCCATTATTAAACGAACCAGATCAAAGTTATGGTGGAGCAATTTGGACTGATGCAGTTCCTGTTTTAACGGGAGCTAATATTCCATTCATAATAAGATTTAGAGTAGTTTTGCTTAGAGATACAGGCGCACCACTAGCTCCGTTCAACGCTTGGCAAATCATACAAGGTTTGGAAACTGTTGGTCTAAGAATGAAACAACACTGTGCTAATGCAGAAAAAGTTGTAACATTTTTGGAGACACAGAAAAAAGTTAAGAATGTTATATATCCTACAAATCATCAAGGTGAGATTAAAGATAGAGCAAAAAAATACTTGCATGGTGGTAACGGGGCATTAGTTGGAGCAGATTTAGGAACTGCAGAAGCGGGAGCTAAGTTTATTGACAATCTAAAAATGCTTTATCATGTTGCAAATATTGGTGATGCAAGAAGTTTAGCTATTCACCCGGCTACTACAACTCATAGTCAGTTAAATGAGAAAGAGTTATTAGCTGCAGGTGTAACGCCTGGTTACGTAAGGCTTTCTATTGGTATCGAACACTCTGATGATATCATTGCAGACATTAAGCAAGCTTTAGCTGCTTAACAATTTGATTTATAGCCCTATTAAATTATAATGGGGCTATAAAATGATCAAACAAATTAATTCTTCAGAAATAAAAAAATTCCTATCTGAAAATAAAAATGTCGAACTATTAGACGTAAGGACTCAAGATGAATGGGATAATGTAGGAAAACCTGATGGTGAAAAAATTGGTTTAAAAACTCATTTTATAACTATCGTTAGGTCCGCTGAACCAATTGATAATAAAGATTTTATTGATGAGGTAAAAAAAATTATTGACACCAAAAAACAATTATTAGTTATGTGTAAAGCTGGCGGTAGGTCTATGATGGCTTCACAACTACTTTCTCAAGAGAAAATAAATTGTATAAATATTAGTGACGGATTCGAGGGAAATGGTGAAAATCCAGGTTGGAAAAATGAAGGCTTACCTTCAAAATAATTATTTACTTAAATCCTTAGTTTTAGAACGCTTGTTAATCGAAACTCTCAAGTGAGATATATGTCTTTTATTCATGGCAGTTTCTAAAAGAATAGATTCAACTGATTTTAATTGAGGCCCATCCTTTATTTTAACTTGCATAATTGATTTAGTTTTTTTCACTTGTGTCTCTTTTTTCGATACAACTTGTGGGAAAGAATTTTTTCCTACTTTAGTTTTTTCTTCTAACTTAGGTTTTAATGGTCTTGAAATATCTGCAATTTTTGCACTTGTTTTTTTTTTCGCAGAAGAAATATTTTTTTTTAGGATAAAGCAAGCTTCTGAATCTGTTTCTTTAATAAAAGATATGCAACGGCTTTTTTTCTTATTAGGATTTTTTTCAGCCGCATATGCTAGGGCATGTTCCATTGAACCTTTTCCAGTTTTTTTCTTAACTCCATAGTCTATAACTGAGGTAATTGATGATTGAACTACGTTTCCTCCGCCGGCTATTGATGAGGCGGGACCTAGCAAGGCTAGCGTTTCAGCACAACCTGTTAAAAAAAATAAACCTATTAGTAAGCTTGTTACTCTTTTCATAATTACAGAATTTGTTTTACTTTCAGTAAAAACAAATAACTCCCTAAATACTTATATCAAAAAAAATCATTAAAACCATCGCTTATGAGATCATTCTGAGTGGTTTACCAACTATGCAAGATTCAAGATTTTCTATCATTTGACTGTAAAATATTGCGTAGTTCTCCACAGTTACGTATCCAAGATGCGGTAGTAGTAATGCATTAGGCAAAAATCTCAACTTATGATCTTGTGCTAGTGGTTCTTTGTCATAAACATCTAAACCAGCTCCAGCAATTATTTCATCTTCTAGAGCCTTAACGAGATCTGACTCATTAATAATAGGCCCTCTAGAAGTATTAATAATGAAAGCACTTTTCTTCATAAGTTTGAGTTCTTTTTTTGTAATTAAATCTCTATATCTGTCTCCTAAAACAACATGAATTGAAATAATATCTGAGTTGGTGAGAAGATCTTCTTTTGACATGGGTAAAACATCTATTTTATTGGCATGCGTTAAGTCTAAATTTTCACTCCAGGCTGAAACTTGCATTCCAAACGCTTGTCCAATTTTAGCCATTTGAGTTCCAATTTTTCCAAGGCCAATTAAGCCTAAGGTTTTTCCTTTAAGCTCTAGACCAATACTTGTTTGCCAATAACCTTGAAACATATTGTCAACTTCTTGCTTGAGGTTTCGAGCTAATCCTAAAATTAAAGTCCATGCTAACTCTGCTGTTGGATTAGGGTTAATTTCAGTTCCACAAACAAAAATATTTCTAGCTTTTGTAGCCTCTAAATCAATGGCATTATTTCTCATGCCACTAGTCATCAGATATTTAAGATTGGGTAAATTTTCTAGAAGAGACTTTGTAATAGGTGTCCTCTCTCGCATAATTAAAAGTGCATCAAATTCCTGAAGTGCTACTCCTGCTTCTGTTTCGTTTATAAAAGGTTCGTTAAAAACTTTAAAATCATATTTACTTTTATATTCATCTATTTCAATAATATTCTCAAAAGCATTTTGATAGTCGTCTAGTACTGCAACTTTAATCATTGTTTCTTTCGGTTTGATAAATAAATACCTAATACAATAAATCCAGCTCCAATGAAATGGTACATTTGAAATTTTTCTTTAAGTAAAACTATTGCTAAAATTACACCAAATACTGGCATAAGGTGCAAAAAAATACTAGCTCTATTGGGACCAATGAGTCCTATTGCTTTGTTCCAACAATAATAAGCACCTATAGATGCAAAGAGTGTAACAAAAGATAAAATTAAAAAAAAAGCTTTATTAAATTTAATTTCTTTACCATACATCTGCTCTCCAATGAATTGGGGTATTAAAAATATTATCCCTATTGAGGCTAAAATTTCAACTAGAGCTAAAGTTGAAAATGGTAAATTGTTTTTTTTTAATAGACTGGAATATAAAGCCCAACAAAAGACAGCGAGGAGCATCCATCCATTCCCTTTATTAAAGTTTAAGTTTAAAATTTTACTTAAATCTGCATTTGAAAAAATAATCAAGACACCGATAAATGAAATTATTAGCCCCATAAGTTGATAAAAATTAAATTTTTCTACACCTAACATTGAGGACAGAAAAAGTACAAAAACAGGTATTATTGAAATCATTAGTACTGTGTCTATTGCTTGAGTATAATTTAAAGCTAAATAAACCAATGAATTAAAAGCACTGATGCTAGTAATAGCTAAGATTGTTAAATAAATAATATTTTTTTTTATCAGTTTAATATTTGAAAATATTTCCTTATATGTAAATGGAAATAGTATTATCCAAACTAGAGTCCATCTTAAAAAGTTTAAAGAAAGGGGTGGTACTTCAAATAGATAAGCAAACTTTCCTATTATAAAATTAACCGACCAAATAAGTGTCGTACAAACTAGCAATATATAAGCTAAATATTTTTTTGGAAAGGGTGTTCTACAAACTGATAATATGTGAGTTAAATATTTGTTTAACAAAATTTTTTCTAATTAAATCTTGAAGAACTGTAGGGTGCTAAATCTAAATTTGTATTTTCTTCCGCAACGATTCCAGATACAACTTTGCCAGTAATTGCACCAAGCGTCCAGCCTAAATGATGGTGTCCAAAAGCATATACAATATTTTTATTTTTTTGTGATGGCCCGATAACAGGTAAAAAATCAGGTAATGTTGGTCTAAATCCCAACCACTCATCCTCATGTTTGTCTAATTCAGGTAGCAATTCTTTTGCGCAACGAATAATGTAATCAATTCTCTTTTTTGAAGGTGGATTATCTAGTCCACCTAGCTCGACTGTTCCAACAGCCCGCATACCTTGGTTCATTGGTGTTAGTCCGAACCCTCTGTCTAAATTAATCACAGCTCTTGACAAAAGATGGTCCATGCCTTTGAAATGCACATGATATCCTCTTTCTGTATCTAGAGGTATATTCTCACCTAATTGATCTGTTAATTTTTTTGAGAACGCTCCACATGCAATAACTGATTTTTCAAAAATATATTCTTTTGAATCAGTATTAATTAAAGTTTCTTCTGAACTTATTTGTTTAACCTGTTTAACATTTTCTTTAATAAATTTTCCACCATTTTCGATATATAAATCAAATAGTTTTTTAGAAATTTGATAAGGGTCTCTTGCATGCCAGGCATAGTCAAATAAAACGCCACTATCAAATATGGGCTGTAGATTTGGTTCTAAATCTGAGATCTCTGCCTTTGAAACTGGAGTTTGTTTAACTCCGAGATCAGCTCTAACTTTCATTTCTAATTTTCTGCTTTTTAAATTTTCATCAGTCCATCCGTAGAGAATACCTTTTCTTTCAACAAGACCTGTGGTGTCTATTTCTTTAAAAAGCTCATCGTAAGCATTTAAAGATAAATCTAAAATTTGATGCATATACTTAGCCGTATGAAGCATAGATTTTGTATTACAGTTTCTAACAAAATTAAAAAACCATGGAAGCATTTTTGGAACATAATTCCATTTTAAAGCCAGTGGCCCATAAGAACTGAATAGCATCTTAGGAATATTAACTAAAATGTCAGGTCTATTAAATTGTAATACTGCGTATGGAGAAAAGTGACCAGCGTTACCGTATGATGCCATTCTAGCTGGATCTTGTTTGTCAAAAATTGTAACAGGGATATTCTTTTTTAATAATTGCAATCCAATACAAATTCCTTGAATTCCAGCTCCTACAATACCAGCAGATTTACAAATATATTTACTCATATAAGTTTGTACTCTAAATTAAATTAAAATTGTAGTGTGATACTTTGTGCAAGGAAAGCTTGCAATTAGGGTGATTAGTCTTTTTTAAGGAAAGTTTTTCTAACTTCTTTTGTTGTGTTCATAAAGTTTGACACTTTGTTCTCAATTTTAGCTAGAGGAACTTTTTTAACGTTTCCATCTAATCTAGCTCCATCTTCAACAACTAAGGATTCGGTAAATTCAAGATCACCTTTAACCTCACCGGTTGCACCAACTGTTATTTTTTTTGCTGTAACTTTTCCATCAACAAATCCTAAAACATCAACTCGCTCGGCGTTGATTTCTCCAATTACAGAACCTTTTTCTTTAATGATAAGAACTTTGACATTAACTGGACCTTTTATAGATCCTCCAAGTTCAACTTCTCCTGCTGAATTAACAAGACCCTCAATAGTGAAATCAGCACCAATACTAGATTTCTCTACAACTAAACTTACTAATTTTTCTTTATTTTCTCCAAACATAATATTTATTTCTCTTAATTAAACCACTAAATTGGTTGCTGAACAAGTAAAATATTTATTTTAAATTTCTTCTCGTATATTAGGTTTTTTAACCTACGGCTGAATTCTTATAGACATTACAAGACATAACTATTCCAAGACCAAGCATAATAGCTAACATTGATGATCCGCCATAAGACAAGATGGGCAATGGGGCACCTACGATAGGAAGGAGTCCTAAAACCATTGACATATTGACTGCTACATAAATAAAAAATGCATTCGCAAAACCGTAGCAATATAACTTTCCAAAAATACTCCTTGTTTCATTTCCAATTTTAATAATTCTATAGGTGATCAAAAAATATAAAAAAATCATTAATACCGAGCCTATAAAACCAAACTCTTCAGAAAATAGAGTAAAAATAAAGTCTGTATGCTTTTCTGGTAAAAAATTTAAATATGCCTGAGATCCATTCAGAAAACCTTTTCCAAATAAACCTCCTGATCCTATTGCAATTTTAGATTGGATAATTTGATAGCCTGCACCAAGTGGGTCTGAATCTGGATCTAGAAAAGTTAAAATTCTACTTTTTTGATAAGGTTTTAAAAAAGAAATAGCAATGGGGGCAAAGACTATTGCCGCAAAACTAAGGTATGCAAATATTTTCCATCGAACACCGGCGAGCCAGGTAACAACTACTCCACTTAGAAGAATTAAGATTGCGGTTCCAAGATCAGGTTGTGAAAGAACTAAAATAAATGGAGCCAATATAGCAATAATGGGATAAAGTAAAAATCTCACTTTGTTTACATCGCCCTCTGAAATTTTATGATAGTAGTTTGAAAGAAATAAAATAACTCCAATCTTCATTAACTCTGATGGTTGAAGATTAATTATGTAAAGATTTACCCATCTACGTGATCCTTGAGATTGAATGCCATAAAATTTAACAAATAAAAGTAAGAATACTAAAATAAGAAAGATAAAAAAACTAGTACTGTGCCAAAAATTAATAGGTGTAAAAGCAACACCTAAAAATAATATAAAAAAAATACCAAATCTTAGAGCATGACTTTTAGAATAATAATCAAAACTTCCTCCGCTTGATGAATATTGTGCAAAGATACTAATGACTCCTAGTAATAAAATAGAAAACAATAATATTAAGTCTAAATTAAAAAATTTCTCTTTCAGAGAGAAAGTCCTAATAAACGTAGTATTATGTCGACTATACATTTTCTTTTAATCCATTTGAATGACGAGACCTTTTCTCATGTTTTTCTAAAACTTTCTTAATAATTTTTTTTGCTAAAGGTGCTGCTGCGCTACTTCCAGATCCTCCATGTTCTACTAAAACGCTAATAGCATACTTGGGATCGCTAACTGGAGCGAAAGCAACAAACCATGCATGATCTCTTTCTAAGTATGTAATATTTTCCTGTTTGACCTCGGCTTCTCTTTGCTCTGGAGTAAATCTTTTTATTTGAGATGAACCAGTTTTACCTGCAAACATAAATTCTTTTTTCTTATGCCTAGAACGATAAGACGTGCCACCAACTTCATTTGTTGCAGCAAACATAGCATCTTTTACAAGATTTATATTCTCTTGATTTCTAAATAATGGTTGCAGGCCAAAATTAAATATTTGATCATCTGCGGACATTACGTTACCCGGTGTAGAGTTTTTGTGGTTTAGAAATTTTTGTAAATTACTAAACTTGTCATTCTTATTTATTAAAATTCTTGGCTGAATTTTAAAGCCACCGTTAGCTATTTGAGCAGTCATTAAACTTAGTTGTAAAGGAGTGGTTAAAAAATAACCTTGACCAATACCTGAGTGCAGTGTTTCTCCAATGTACCAATTCTTTCCTAATTCTTTTATCTTCCATTTGGTGTTAGGAACAACTCCTTTTTTTTCCTCACTGTAATTCTGTAAAACTTTTTTTCCCAATCCAAATTTTTCGGCTGTAGCTGCTAATCTGTCTATCCCTAATCTTCTTGAAACTTCATAAAAATAAACATCACATGATTTTTTTAAAGCAGTACGCATACCTACAATACCGTGCCCTTTTTTTTTCCAACAGTGAAATCTTTCTCCATGCAGGTCAATATAGCCCTCACATTTCACGGTAAGTTTTGAGCTGACGATATCATTTTCTAAAGCACTTAAAGCTGTCAAAATTTTAATAGTTGAACCTGGGGGGTAAAGGCCCGATATAGCTTTATTTATCAAAGGTTTATCTCTGTCGCTCAGTAAATCATTCCATTCTTTTCTTTCAATGCCGTGAATAAATGAATTAGGGTTAAAAGATGGAGAAGAAACCATGCTAATGATATCGCCATTATAAATATCCATTACACATGCGGCTCCACTAACATTTTCCAATAATTTTGATGCAAAGACCTGAACATCATCATCGAGAGTTGTTCTAAAAGTTTTGCCTTGTAGCCCATTGTCAATTGATACTTGTTTAATTTTTTTACCGTATGCGTTTACTTCGTATCTCAGGAAACCAGGTGAACCTAACATCTCTTCATCTAGCGTGGATTCTAATCCAGTTTTTCCAACAGAAATACCAGGAATATCTAAATTTTTTAAATATTTCTTGTTTCTAATATCTCTTGGGCTAATTTCAGAAACATAACCAATAGCATGTGCAGATGCATTATTATTATAAACTCTAGCAACAGAAACTACAGGCTGAGCACCTTCTAGTTCGTGCAAAAAGAGATTTAGTTTCGAAAATTGTGACCATGTTAAATTATCAGAAATTATAGTTGTCTCCCATTTTTTTTGTTTTTTAATTCTTTTTTGGATAGAAGCTATCTTTCTATCGGAAATATTAATTAAACTTTTTAATCTAACTAAAAGTTTTTTAATATTTGGTGTATTTTCAGGAGTAATATGCAGCTGATATATTCTCGTGTTTGATGCAATTTCTTTGTCAAAATAGTCTTTAATTACTCCTCTGGGCGGTGCAAATTTGGTTTCTCTAAATCTATTTTTATCAGCAAGTGATCTATATTTTTTTGCTTCATTAATTTGTAGAGAGGCTAGTCTTCCAAAAATTCCAATTAGAACCACTGCTTTTATCGAGTTTAGCAAAAACATTCTTCGGCTAATAGTTTTAGTTTTACTTGCAATATTTGAAGAATTAAAACTAAGCATTAGTCTTTAAAAATTAATTTTTGATATTGACTAAAAATATAATAAAAGATTGGAAAAAATAAAAAAGTAAAAAAAGTATTTTGTAACAATTCTATATAATAAAATTTCACGTTAGAGAAATTATTAATAATTATTAAATATACAAAATTAGAAAAAAATAGTGCTGGAATAAAGGTAAACCATTCAGCTGTCATCGCAGGTCGGAGAGTTACATTTCTTATATAAGTAGTAAAAAATGATAGTGTTAAATAACTAAGGGAAGTTGAGCCAAGTGGCGTTCCTAAGACTGTATCATTTATAATGCCTGCTAAAAATATATTTCCAAATCCTAATTCCTCAGGAAATTTTAAAATATAAAAATAAATAAGTATCATTTGAAAGTTAAAAGAAAAAAAATTTATTTTTCCAACTTCTGCTAACTGAAAATGGTAAAATGAAAAAAAATATAAAAATATTATTGGTAGGGATCTGAATATTTTTTCTTTAATTATATTTAAAAATCTCATTTTAGTTTACTATTTAATTTGTCCATTAGTTACATTAACGATTAAAGCTTGACCTGGGTCACCTAAGAGTTTTACTAAAATTTTATTTTTTTTATTTAAATAAGTTTTTGCCACTGGAATTCCAGCTTTAAGAAAGCCATCTTTACCTGAGGTAAAAATAATTTGGTCTGATTTCATTTCATAGTTTTCTGGTAAATAATTTAAATAAAGTTTTTTTTTATTACCTGTTCCTTCTAAGATGGCATGAACATTTGTCTTTTCAATTATGACAGGAATTTTACTGTTCAAATCTGTTAATAAAAGAACCCTAGAAGATAGATAGTTTGTTTCGATTACAGACCCCAATAAGTATTCTTTATTGAATACAGTCATACCCTTTTCTACCTTATCTCTTGTTCCTTTGTTTATTAATATAGATTTTAAGAATGGGCTTCTTTGGTCAAGCATAACTTTTGCAAAGATAGAAAAATTTTGCTCAAAATTGTTTACTTCGGATAAATCTAAAGTTTTTTTTAAAATTTGGTTCTCTGATAAAAGAAAAGTATTGTTAAATTTTTGTTTTTTTAAATATTCAATTTCTTTTTTTAAAAATTTATTTTCCTTTGTTACATTGTAATGTTGAGAAGTTTTTTTAAATATAAATTTTCTAAATACCTCTGGTTGTGAACTAACAACAGATACACGATAAACAAAATCATTAAGCACTCCTCGTACACCATTCATGAAAGGGAATGAAAATTTATCTAGGGTAATAATTGAAAGAGAGAGTAAAATTAAAAAAAATAGGGAAAATTTTTGTTTTGCACCTTTTTTTAAAAGTGCATAACGTATAGCTATTATAAAGTCATCTCGGTAATCAGCCATTCCAAATTATATTATATAATTAATACTCGGAGAGCATTGTTGAAAATAATTCTTCATTTTCTAAAGCCTTGCCAGTTCCCATGGCAACACATTCTAGTGGATTGTCAGCAATTGTAACCGGCAAACCTGTGTCTTTAGAAATCAATTTATCAATATTTTTCAGTAAAGCTCCTCCACCTGTAAGTACTAAGCCCATGTCAACTAAATCAGCAGATAGTTCTGGGGGGGTACTTTCTAAAGCTTCTTTAATGGCAGACAACATTTGATTTAAGATTGGCATTAACGCTTCGCATGCATCTTCTTCGGTAAGTGAAATTTCTTTCGGTGTTCCTGTTCTTATATCTCTTCCTTTCATTAAAAAAATATTATTTGAAGTAGGTATAGCAGTTCCAATTTCTTTTTTAATTTTTTCAGCAGTTGACTCACCTATTAATAAATTAAATTTTTTTCTCATATAGTTGATGATAGCCGCGTCCATAGCATCTCCAGCAATACGTAAAGATTTAGAAAAAACTACTCCACCTAAAGACATAACAGCTATCTCTGTTGTACCTCCACCTATGTCTACAATCATAGAACCAGTCGCTTCCGAAATAGGTAATCCAGCTCCAATAGCTGCTGCGATCGGTTCTTCAATTAATTGAACTCTTCTAGCTCCTGCTGCTAAAGCAGAGTCTTGAATAGCTTTTCTCTCAACAGGTGTGGAACCTGTAGGTACGCAAATTAAAATTCTAGGATTAGCAAATGTATTTTTAATGTGAACTTTTTTAATAAAATGTTTAATCATTTCTTCAGTGACAATGAAATCAGCTATTACTCCATCTCTTAATGGTCTGATAGCTTGTATGTTGCCAGGCGTTCTCCCTAACATTGTTTTTGCTTCATCGCCTACTGCAAGTACTGTTCTTTTTCCCATTTCATTTACGATAGCTACTACGGAGGGTTCGTTTAGTACCACACCTTTGTCTTTTAATACCACAAGTGTGTTGGCTGTTCCTAAATCTATAGCCATGTCTTGTGACCAAAGAGCTTTAATATTTTTCCATTTCCACATTTTTACTTCTTCTTTCTATGCTAGAGCGCTAAGATTTTCGTCTGGTGCGCTTCGTTTACGTTTAATTATTAGTTTGTTTAATGCGTTTAAGTAAGCTTCTGCTGAGGCTACTAAAGTATCAGTATTAGCAGCTTGACCTACAGTTGTTTTACCGTTTTCTTCAATTCTTACGCTTACAGTTGCTTGTGCATCTGTTCCTTCAGTAACTGCATGAACTTGATATAATTGTAAATTAACTTCGTGTTTATATAGTTTTTTAATACATTTAAATATTGCATCAACTGGTCCATCACCGATTTCACTGGCTGTTTTGATTTCTCCCATAACTTCAAGGGTCATTTCTGCTTTTTGAGGCTCACCTGTGCCAGCAACTACTTTCAAAGATTTTAATTTTATAACATTCTCTTCTCTAATTAAACTATCATCTACTAGTGCAGCGATATCTTCATCATAGATATGTTTTTTTTTATCAGCTAAAACTTTAAATTTTCCAAATGCTAATTGAATAACATCGTCAGTTACACCAGTATAACCTAAGTCACTTAACTTATCTTTAAAAGCATGACGTCCAGAATGTTTACCCATAACTAAAGAAGTTTTTTTAACGCCAACACTTTCAGGTGTCATGATTTCATAAGTTTTACTATTCTTAAGCATTCCATCTTGGTGAATACCTGACTCATGTGCAAAAGCATTTTTCCCAACAATTGCTTTATTAAACTGAACAGGAAACCCAGTTGCGTTCGATACGACTTTTGATGCTTTGCTTATTAATTTTGTATTAATCCCTGTTGAAAATGGCATTAAATCATTTCTTGTTTTCATGGCCATGACTATTTCTTCAAGAGCAGCATTTCCAGCGCGCTCACCAATTCCGTTAATTGTACATTCGACTTGCCTCGCTCCAGCCATTACTCCAGCTAAAGAGTTCGCAACTGCTAAACCAAGATCGTTGTGACAGTGAGTGGAAAGAATAGCTTTGTCGATATTTGGAACTTTGTTTAATAAAGTTTCTATGATTGATTTAAACTCTGAAGGAACTGAATAGCCGACTGTATCTGGAATATTTATAGTTGTTGCTCCTGACTTAATAGCAAGCTCAACTGATCTACACATATAGTCTATGTCTGTTCTTGTTCCGTCTTCGCAAGACCACTCGACGTCATCGGTAAATTTTTTGGCGTAAGTAACGCTTTCTTTAATAGCTTCCAAAACTTCTTCAGGTGATTTATTTAATTTGTGCTTCATGTGAAGCGGGCTTGTGGAGATAAAAGTATGTATTCTAAATCTTTTTGCGTGCCCTAAAGAATCTTTACAGGCATCGATATCTTTTTTAGTTGCTCGAGCTAACCCGCATGGTACTGATTTTTTTAATATTTTACTAATCTCTGTTACTGCTTCAAAATCTCCAGGAGATGCAATAGGAAAGCCGGCTTCGATAACGTCAACTCCTAATTCATCAAACACACGAGAGATTTGAATTTTCTCTTCTAAGCTCATTGATGCGCCTGGTGATTGTTCGCCATCTCGCATTGTGGTATCGAAAATGATAATTCTGTTTTTGTCGCTCATAATAATTTTTTGAGATCAAAATTATTAGATTTCTATAAAATTTGATCTTCAATATAATACAATCAAAAAGGGAGTTTGCAAATATTTTTTACTTCTTTAGGTCTAAAATGGTTTCTAGTTCTTTGATTGATCAACTAATTTGTTTTTTCCAATCCAAGGCATCATATCTCTGAGTTTTTTACCAACTTCTTCGATTGGATGCTTAGCTAAATCAGCTCTCATTTTAAGAAAGTTTTTTTGACCACCTTTACATTCTTCCATCCAATCTTTTGTGAATTTACCAGATTGAATATCTTTTAAGATTTCTTTCATTTTTTCTTTAGACTTACTGTCTACTACTTTTTTACCTGAAACATATTCTCCGTATTCAGCTGTGTTAGAAATAGAATAATTCATGTTTGCTATTCCGCCTTCATAAATTAAATCAACAATCAATTTTACTTCATGTAAAACTTCAAAGTATGCCATTTCAGGAGGGTAGCCAGCTTCTGTTAAAGTTTCAAAACCATTTTTAATAAGTTCTACAAGACCACCGCATAAAACGGCTTGTTCTCCGAATAGATCTGTTTCACATTCATCTTTAAAATTAGTTTCGATTATTCCAGATTTGCCGCCACCGATACAAGCAGCGTATGACATCGCGAGATCTCTTGCTTTGCCAGTGCTATCTTTATGTACAGCCATCAAACAAGGGACGCCCCCACCTTTTTGATATTCACTTCTAACTAAATGACCAGGTCCCTTAGGTGCAACCATAAATACATCTAAATCTGTTCTTGACTCAATAAGTTTGTAGTGAATATTTAATCCATGAGCGAAAGCTAAACTTGTTCCTTTTCTCATTCTTTGCTCAACATGATTTTTGTAAATTTGAGCTTGTAATTCATCGGGCGTTAAAATCATAACTACATCAGCCCAAGCTGCTGCATCAGAAAGAGACATAACTTTTAAACCCTGACTTTCCGCTTTTTTTATACTTGCAGAACCTTCTCTAAGAGCAACGACGACTTCTTTTACTCCGCTATCTTTTAAGTTTAATGCATGTGCGTGTCCTTGGCTTCCGTAACCAAAAATAGCAACTTTTTTTTCTTTTATTAAGTTAACATCTGTGTCTTTTTCATAATACATTTTCATATTTTTTCTCCTAATTTTATTTTAAAATTTCTGCTCCTCTTGTCATTGCTACTGCTCCGGTTCTTGAAACACTAACTAACCCTAAAGACTTTAGGTCTTTAGTAAGTTGATCAATTTCTCTTCTTAAAGCAGTTACCTGAATAACAAAAGACTTTTTTGTTTTATCTAGAATAACTGAATTATATTTTTTACAAGCTTTTTTAACTTTTTCTTGGTTTTTTGGCGAGGAAACAATTTTAAAAAGAGCAAGTTCTCTAAATAGTATGTTTGGATCACTTCTATTAAAGTCAGCTACTTGATGAACACAAAGAAGTTTTCTTAATTGTAATTTTATCTGCTCTATAACTTCAGGAGTTCCAATTGAAACAATGGTAATTCTAGATAAATGTTTTAACTTATCAACTTCTGCTACTGCTAAAGAATCAATGTTGTAACCTCTTCCAGAAAATAATCCGACTACACGTGCTAGAACTCCGGCTTCATTATCAACCCAAACAACGATAATATGATGGTCTAACTTACCAAGTTTTGTTGGTTCGCTGTAGGCTGATTTTGATTTTGCCATTAAACTAAGGTCTTTCCTTCCTCTGATATTTTTTTATTTTCATCTTCAGGTCCTAAAATCATTTGATTGTGAGCTTTACCTGAAGGTATCATTGGATAGCAGTTCTCTGTTTTATCAACCAAACAATCAAAAATAACAGGTCTATCAATGCTAATCATTTCATTAATTTTTTCGTCCAATTCACTTGGTTTGGAAGCTCTTATACCAACACAACCATATGCTTCTGCTAATTTCACGAAATCAGGTAATGCTGCAGAATAACTCTCTGAATAGTTTTTTTCATGCAATAGTTCTTGCCATTGTCTAACCATTCCCATGTATTGATTATTTAATATAAAAATTTTAATAGGCAGTTTATATTGAACTGCAGTAGATATCTCCTGCATCGTCATCAACACTGAAGCTTCACCTGCTATATCAACTACTAATTTTCCAGGGTTGGCTATTTGAACTCCAATAGCCGCAGGCAAACCAAAACCCATAGTTCCTAATCCACCTGAAGTCATCCATCTATTGGGTTTGTTAAATTTATAATACTGCGCAGCCCACATCTGATGTTGGCCTACTTCTGTTGTGATAAATGTATCTTGATTTTTTGTAAGTTCATAAAGCCTTTCAACAGCATGCTGGGGTTTAATAATAGTGTCACTAGCTCTATAATTTAAAGATTTCTTTTCTCTCCATTTATTAATTTGCTTCCACCACTTTGCAATATTTTCTTTATTGACGTCTATAAAGTTTTTATTTTTTTCTTTAAATCTTTTAATTAAAGCTGAAAGAAAAATATCAACATCGCTAACTAAAGCTAAATCTACTTTTACAATCTTACCTATAGAAGAAGGATCGATATCTATATGAACTTTTTTAGACTTTGGAGAAAACTCATCAATTTTTCCTGTAATCCTGTCATCAAACCTTGCGCCAATATTTATCATTAAATCGCAATCATGCATTGCGTTATTGGCTTCGTAAGTTCCGTGCATTCCTAACATTCCTAAAAATTGATGATCATCGCCTGGATATGCTCCTAGACCTTGAAGTGTTGACGTGATTGGAAATCCAGTTATAGATACAAGTTCTCTTAATAACTCACTAGCGTTTGGGCCAGAATTAATTACACCGCCACCTGTGTAGAAAATAGGTTTAGATGATTTTTTCATCATTGCTATAAGTTGATCTAATTCTTTTTCAGAAACTTTTTTCTTTGCTGACTTGCTTGAATTTTTTGCAATTTTTTTTTTGGTAAAACTATATGTTCCTTTTTTAAACTGAATATCTTTAGGAATATCTACTAATACTGGGCCAGGTCTTCCGGACGTGGCCACTTCGAAAGCAGTGTGTAAAACTTTTGCTAAATCATTTACATCTTTTACTAGCCAATTATATTTTGTGCATGGCCTTGTAATTCCTGTAGTGTCACATTCTTGAAAAGCATCTGTACCAATTAAGTGTGTTGGCACCTGTCCGCTTATGCAAACTAGTGGAATAGAATCCATATAAGCATCTGCTAATGCTGTTACTACATTAGTTGCTCCGGGCCCTGAAGTAACTAATACAACGCCTGGTTTACCTGATGATCTAGCATAGCCTTCGGCAGCATGGCCCGCACCTTGTTCGTGTCTAGCTAAAATATGTTTGATAGTTTTGTGATTTTTTAATTCATCATAAATAGGAAGCACAGCACCTCCGGGATATCCAAAAATGTGATCGACATTTTGGTCCTCAAGTGCTTTAAAAACTATTGCTGCTCCTGATAATAATTTTGGCATTGGGCTAATCTATCGGAGAAATTTCTGTGGTCAAGTTTTAGCTTATAACTTTTAAAATTTTTTTAGAAAGAGAGCTAAAACTGTTTGAATAATGCCTGTCCCAATCTGACATGTGTCCACGTGCCCATGTAACTTGTCTTTTTGCGTATTGTCTTGTTTTTATATTAATGAGCTCTTTAGCCTGCGATATGTTTGAAATACCAGATAAATGATCTTTGATTTCTTTAACTCCAATTATTTTATGAGCTGATAAAGAGGGTTTAATATTTAGCTTTAAAAAACTTTTTACTTCTTTGATACAATTATTTTTAAACATCTGTTCAGCACGACTCGATATCTTCTTTAGTAGTGTTTCTCTAGGAATATCAATAAATATTTTAAATATTTGAAATTTTTTAAACTCTGACTTCGTTAATTTATTCCATTCGAAAATTGATTTTTTAGTAAATTTTTTAACTTCATATGCTCTGATAGATCTTTGTGTATCAAGTGGCTCAATTTTATTTTTTACAAAGGGATCTAGATCTAAAAGCTTTTCGTAAAATTTTCTTTGACCTATTTTTTTTTGTAAATCTCTAATTTTATCTCTTTTTTCAGAATCAATATTTGGAATTTTACTCATGCCTTTAATGATAGCCTCAAAATACAATCCAGTACCACCGACAAGAATAGGAATTTTTTTATTTTTTAAACATTTGTTGATTTGTTTTTTAACTAATTCTAACCAAGCACCAGTTGAAAAATGTTCTTTTACAGATTGAAAACCATAAAGACGGTGTTTAGTTTTTTTTAAATCTATTGTTGATGGCCTTGAAGTTAAAATAGAGAACTCTTTATAAACCTGCATACTATCCGCATTGATAATTTCACCTTTAATTTTTTTAGCAATTTCGATAGCTATTTTTGATTTTCCAGAGGCGGTAGGACCAGCAATAAGGATAATCTTCTTAGACAAACTTAGTTGGTTTTAACACCAAGATATCGTCTACGGTTATTATTGTTTATTATTGTAAGTAGTAATGTTTGTTCACCTTTTTTGTAAATACTTTCAATCAACTGATTTAATTTTTTAGAATTTAAAACTTTATTTTTTTGTACTTCAATAATTATATCTCCTTCTCTCAACAATCCTGCTACTACACTTTTGTTTGAGATGCTTGTTATAACAACACCTTTAATATTTTTTCCTAATTTTCTATCCTGAATATCTTTTGCGGTAGTGTTTCTTACTGTTATTTTTAAAGTTTCTATTTCAGTGTCTTTTTCTTTAATTTCCTTTTTAGTTTTTTTACTTTCCGCTTTAAAATCATCAGAAGATTCCAGCCTACCTAGAGTGAGTTTTTTAGTAATTAGTTTTTTATTTCTCCATATCTCTAATTCTACTGATTTGCCAACTTCTGTGTTAGAAACTAGTTTAGGTAAAGCTCTCATCGTATCTATTTTCTTACCGTCAAATTTTAAAATGATATCTCCTGCTTTAAGTCCAGCTTTCTCAGCAGGGCTACCTTCTCCTACGCTTGCGACTAGTGCGCCTTCTGTGCCTTTTAATTTTTCAACATCAGCTATTTCTTTTGTAACTTGTTGTATTCTAACACCTAACCAACCTCTTTTTGTTTCGCCATATTTAACTAACTGATTAATAACATTTGACGCAGCATTTGAAGGAATTGCAAAACCAATACCTATTGATCCTGATTGACCAGGTGCAATGATTGCTGTGTTTATTCCAACAACATCTCCATCTAAATTAAATAAAGGTCCACCTGAATTACCCTGGTTTATAGAAGCATCTGTTTGAATAAAATCATCATAGCGGGTTAAATTAATATCTCTATTCCTGGCTGAAATAATTCCAGACGTAACAGTTCCTCCAAGACCAAATGGATTTCCAATGGCAACAACCCAATCTCCCACTCGTGCTTTATCTGAATTTCCAAACTTAACGGGTATAAATTTTTCTTTTGCCTCAATCTTCAAAACTGCAAGATCGGAATAAGGATCTGCTCCTAAAACTTTTGCTTTGTATTCTTTCTTTCCTACTTTAACAATAATATCTTCTGCGTTATTAATAACGTGATTGTTTGTGATAACGGTTCCATTTTTATTAATAATAAAACCTGAGCCTAGAGAAGAAGCTTTTCTTTCAGTTGGTTGATTAAAATCTTTAAACATTTCTTCGAAAGGTGAGCCTGGAGGAAATTGAAAAGGTAGAGGGTTAGAATTTGTTTTAATAGTTTGTGTTGTCGAGATATTCACAACTGATGGCATTAATCTTTCAGCAAGATCAGCAAAAGAATCTGGAATCGGTTTAGCATTTAAAAAATTAAAAAAAAAGAGGTTAAAAAAAAGAATTAATAATATTTTTCTGAAAAATTGCATTTATTTTTTTATATACCAAACTATTAAAAAACCTAATATTAAAAAAAAAACTCCTGCACTTCTTAGTTTAGTTTCAGGAATTTTTTCTATCAACTTAAGCATATTTTTTATTCTTGTTGGAAAAATGGCAAAAAATAATCCTTCTATAAAAAGAAGTAATCCTAAAGCCGAGATTAAATCTTTCATCGAGATAGGTTAGGGCTTTTTAGTTATTCCTGCTTTACCAAAAAATTTGAAAAAATCACTATCAGGTGAAAGAATTAAAGAGGTATCTCCACCAATTAAAGCGGTTTCATAGGCTTGCATTGCTCTATAAAAACCAAAAAACTCAGGGTCTTTACCGTAGGCGTCAGCAAAGATTTTATTTCTCTGACCGTCACCTTCTCCTTTAAAAATTTGTGATTGTTTGTTTGCGTTAGCTAAAAGTACAGTAACATCTTTATCTGCTGTTGATGTTATTTTAGCAGCTATTTCTGCTCCTTCGGCTCTAAATTCTTTTGCTTCTCTTTGTCTTTCAGTCTGCATTCTTTTGTAGATAGCTTCACTGTTTGCTTGTGGTAAATCTGCTCTTTTAATTCTAACATCTACGATTTTAATTCCAAAACTTTTAGCTTCCTCGTTCACATCGTTTTGAATAATCGCCATTTGCTTGGCTCTTTCTTTTGAAAGTAGCGTAGATAATTCTTGTGTACCTAAAACACCCCTAATTCTTGAGTTTATAATTGTTGATAATCTTGATCTAGCAACTCTCTCATTGCCAACTGAAATATAAAATTTTAAAGGATCTACAATTTGAAATCTTGCAAAAGCATCGACTATTAATCTTTTTTGATCTGCAGCAATAACTTCCTCTGGTGCGTTGTCTAAATTTAGAATTCTTTTATCTATGAAAACAACATTTTGAATAAATGGTAGTTTAAACTTTAAGCCAGCTTCAGTAATAATCTTTTTTGGATTACCAAATTGTAAAACAATAGCTTGATTAATTTCTTTAACAACAAAAGCTGATTGAAACATAATAATAGCAATTAAAACAACTGCGGGTATCAAGAATTTAGGAAGTTTCATTAATTAGTGCTCCCTTTCTTTTTCAGCTCTGGTAGTGCCAGATAAGGAACTACACCTTGGCCAGAATTTTTATCAATAATAACTTTTTCAATATCTGCTAATACTTTTTCCATTGTTTCAAAGTACATTCGTTCTTGTGTTACTTTTTTTGCATTTTTATACTCATTATAAATCGCTAAAAATCTGCTAGCATCACCTTCAGCCGCTGCAACAACTTGTTTTTTATATGCGTCAGCTTCTTGTAAAATTTTTTCAGCTTCACCCCTTGCTCTTGGAATTACGTCATTAGCATAAGCTTCCGCCTCATTTTTAGATCTTTCTCTGTCTGCCCTAGCGGCTTGTACATCTCTAAAGGAGTCAATTACTTGATTAGGCGGATCTGCTTTTTGAGTCTGTACTTGTGAAATCTGAATCCCTGATCCGTACTCATCTAAAATACTTTGAGTAATTTCCTGCACATCTGTTTCAATTTGTAATCTTCCTTCAGTTAAAATTGACTGAATCTCGCTTCTTGCAATAACTTCTCTCATCGCAGTTTCAGATGCGGCTTTGACGGTTTCTACTGGACTCTGAATATTAAATAAAAATTTTTCTGCGTCTTTAATTAACCAAAAAACAGAATAGTTAATGTCTACAATATTTTCATCTCCTGTTAACATTAAACTTTCTTCAGGAACATTGCCTACGCCGGAAACTCTTCCGTTATCACTAGCTGGTCTAAAGCCAATATCAATTCTATTAACTTTTGTAACTTTAGGAGTTAATGCTCTCTCGATTGGTAATGGTAAGTGGTAGTTTAAGCCTGGTTGAGTTGTTTTTATAAATTTACCGAACCTTAAAACAACTCCTTGTTCATCGGGAAGAACTCTATAAAGACCGCTTGCCAACCAAAGAAAAACTAAAATAATTAAACCTAGAAAAATAGGTTTGCTTCCGCCAGATTTTCCGCCTGGGAAAAACTGATTAATTTTTTTTTGGATATTAGCTATAATTTCATCAAGACTTGGTGGTTGGTTTGCATTTCCCGATCCATTTCCTGAAGGACTAGATCCCCATGGCGATTGATTGCTAAAAATTTTATCTTTGAAACTCATGACACTTTATATAGTTACTTTCAGTGGAAAAACAAGTTAACTTAATGTCTTATTATGACAGATACAAACGAAAAAATGACTAGTGCGACAAAACAAAAAGGTGAACCAAAGAAATTTATAAGAACTCCTATTAAAGGTACGAAGTACACGATTATGGTTTCAAGCGCTAAAGGGGGTGTTGGAAAATCTACCTTCGCAGTAAACTTAGCTTTTGCTCTTAAAAATTTAGGAAAAAAAGTTGGGATACTTGACGCTGATATTTTCGGACCATCTTTACCAAAATTAATTGGTAAAAATTTAAAACCTGAGACAGAAAATGGCAAAGCTATAGTCCCTGTGGATAGTAACGGCATACAATGTATGTCGATGGGATTTTTAGTCGGGGAAACAACGCCAATGATTTGGAGAGGACCTATGGTGATAAGTGCAATTAAAACTTTAACAGAAAAAGTATTGTGGAAAGACCTTGATTATATAATTGTTGATATGCCTCCAGGAACAGGAGATACACAACTTACATTTGCTCAAGATATAATGGTAGATGGTGCAATCATTGTCTCAACTCCACAAGATATGGCATTATTAGATGTTAAACGGGGAATTCAAATGTTTGATAAAACAAAAATTAATATAATTGGACTGGTAGACAATATGAGTTTTTTTAAAGGTGATGATGGAAAAGAATATAAAATTTTTGGTGAAGGTGGAGTTGAAAAAACTGCTAAAGAATTTAGTAAAGAATTTTTAGGAAAGATTCCGCTTCATCAAGACTTAAGAATAGCTTCTGATAAAGGTAAACCTTTGACTTATTCGTCACCGAAGCATGAAGTGTCTTTATTATTTAAAGTTATAGCTGAGAAAGTATCTAAAAAATTTATATAGTTTTTTGTATCTCTAAAACTTCCATTAATTCATTCCATTCTCTTTTACCAAGACCAGAGTCTTCATACTTAACTTCTTTACCATTTAACATGGATTTAATTATTTTTAATCCTTTTCCAGAGATATGTGCTGCACCAACTCTATAATCTAAAAAGGCAGAGTGCGTAATAGGTACCCATTTTTTTACTGTCTCCAACATAGTTTCGGCGTAAACTCTAATTTCATATTGTGCGTGACTGTCTGCTCTTAAAAATAAAAAGTTTAATAAATTTAATAAATCAGTCTTCCAGTACCACTGCGTGTAAGAATTCAAAGTTAAATTCATTCTTGCAAGTTCTCTGGCTAGTCCAGATTTTTTTTCATCTATAACGGACCCATCAAATCTTTCGTTAAGCATTTTTTCATAATTACCGTAAGTTTGAGTTGCATCGTCTTTTAAAATTTTAAGAACCTCATCTGCTTGATCACCAGTAATTAAATCTCCTCTTCCTTGTCTATTAATTGTGGACTGGGCCGATAGTTGTTCTTTATTTGGAATGTAAAATTCTTTATCTAAGATTGAGTATCTTGCTGAATACTCATTAACATTTGCAGTTCTGTGTCTAATCCACTGTCTTGCTATAAAAATTGGAAGCTTAACATGATATTTTATTTCACACATCTCGAATGGAGTCGAATGCCAATGTCTCATTAAATATTTAATTAAACCTTCGTCTGTTGAAACTTTTTTTGTACCTTTTCCGTAAGATACTCTAGCTGACTGAACAATTGAGCTATCGTCTCCCATATAATCGACTACACGAACAAATCCGTGATCTAGTACAGGAATAGCATCATAAAGAATTTTTTCTAACTCAGGAGAAGTTACTCTTTTAGTGGTGTTTGTTTGAGATTGTTGTTCAGCGATTTCTTGTTTTTGCTCTGTTGTTAGTTTCATAATGAATTTATTTATTGAATCTTTTGCGACAAGTTTTATATTAATAATGTTGGTTTTCCAACTATGACGATAAACGAATTTCGTAATAACCATCACGGACGTGGGGGCAGTACCCACCACCTCCACCATTTACAACTTATGGGGGTGAATTAGGATCGACGGGTGTCTAAAGGTTATTTTTTCGTTCGAGATAGTTCCGACGTAACGGGCTAATTTTAAATGCTAACGAAAGTTACGCACTTGCTGCATAATTAACTTTTAGTTAATTGTAATAGCACGGCTTGGGGCACCGGGTAACAGAACGCCCCTTCTTACTTTTTTAACAGCTCATCTTTCATGTTTAGTTTAAGCTTTTTTAATGTTCTTAAATTGTACCAACTTTTTTGTCCTCTTTTTAAGTTTCTTTCTGTTTCTGCAACAGTTACTTTTTTTTTAAGATCTTTATGTTTTTCTTTTATTTTCATTTATTTATTCCTTTCTTTTGTATCTGCCAAATGTCTCACAAAAACTGAAATTAATTAATAAGAATTAGAACTGTAAACTTTGTATGTATAATGTGTAGGTAAGTAATCTAACACACCTAGTAATAGAAAACCTTTTTGGAAATTAGTAGATTTTTATTCGATTAAAGATTTTTATTGATTTATAAAATCTCTTAATTGTTGATTTTCATCTCTATATTGTTCAATAATATGGTTCACTACATCTCCAATAGAAACAATACCCAATAGTTTTTTTTCTTCTATTATAGGTATATGTCTAATTTTGTGACTAGAAATTATTTCCATAAGTTCTGTTACAGAATTAGTTAAGTTACAAGATACTATATTTTTAGTCATTATTTTTTCAACCAATAAGTCATTTTTAAATTCACTTTTATAGATATATCGAGCAAGATCTCGCTCAGAAACAATTCCAATTACAGTTTTGTCTTTTTCATTTAGTACTGGCATAGCACCAATATTATGTTTTTGAAATTTTTCACTTGCTGTCTTTAAAGTATCTTTTTCAGTTAGTATAAAACATTGTCTCTTAGAAAGTTTTGTAACTAATTTTCCGGCCATTTTTATATTCTAAGCTTCTTTTGTTTTCTTAAAGACCCTAGCACAAAATCAGTTCACACACAGTTCACAATTTCCTTTAAACTTCTGTGTTTTGCAAAAGTAAAGTTGTTGCTATATAAGGATTCTAGTAGCTAGGTTCAGGGCACCGGGTAACAAAACGCCCCTTACAACTCTCCTACTTCTCTTTATTAATGTTTCTGATTAGCTTTTAAATTAAACTTTAGCACACTAAAAATGATTAATAATTATTCAAATAATTTGTTTGTAGTTTTAACAGTGTTTGCAGTGAACTTTCTGTATCGCTTATATTTCTAAAAACTCTATATTCTTGGACACCGTAACAGAATGCCCCTGTGACAATCATTAATTTATTTTATCTTATTAAAATGTTAATTTGTAGTTTGAAAGAGAGGAAAATTATGAAAAACATTTTAATTTTATTAACATTAGTTCTTTTTACTAGTTCAGCATACGCTGGATCATGTCCAATGATTGCTAAAAACTTGGACAGTAAAATTGAAGAAGCTCAAAAAATGCGTACTGCAGGTATGAAGGCCCACGATGCCGGAGACCACGCAAAGTCTGAAGAATTATTAAACAAGGCTATGGAGCTTTTTAAAAGTTAATAAATAATATTATAGGGGTGCCTGGTAACAGAACACCCCTATTACACTTTCCTTCTTTGCTAAAATGATAATGATTCTGTATAATAATTATTATGTCGGGATACTTAGCTTATTCAATTTATTCATATTTTGCTTCTGTAATTAGCTGGAGAATTGAAAAATTATATAAAAATCAAAATGAAGATAAGCAAGCAAAGATATGGTTTATCCTGAAAAACATTTTTAGAGTAACGGGAACAGCACTTTTAGTTGCTCATTTATTAACATAAATAAACAATGTTCATTTAACTAAATGAAAAATATTTTAATAACCCCGTGTAAAAATAATGTTGGAGCATATATTAAAAATATTGATCTTAAGAAATTAGATAAAGATCAAATATCTGTAATCAAAGATACCTTAAATAATTTTGGAGTAATTTTTATTAAAAAACAAAACTTAAACTCTTTGTCGTATCAAAATTTTGCTAAATTAATTGGAAAGTTGGTTGTCTATCCAAGACTGAAGGGATTAGAAAATTTTCCACATATTAATGTAATTGAAAGAAAACCGGATGATAAAAACTTAACTTTTGGTTCTAACTGGCTGCATCAGGATACAAGCTATCTTGGAGATGACCGACCTAGGTACACTATGCTTATGGGTATAGATATTCCAAAGGGTCAAGGAAATACAGTTTTTTCATCTGGCTTTAATGCTTATGAAAAATTACCAAATGAAATTAAAGATAAAATTAAAAATGCTACAGGGATTTTCTCTTCGTCAGGTCCAATTTCAGTAACAAGAATTGAAAGAGAAAGAGAAATGGGTATTAATTCATCTAAAAATTTAGAGGCCGAACATTCTATTGTAAAAAAAGTGAATGAGAAAAAAACCTTATATGTCTCACCGGGTCATTTGATTAAAATTAATAATGTTAATGAAACAGAGAGTGACTATTTAAAAAATTTTCTGGTTGACCATGTAAACAAAGAAGAGTTTCTCTTTTCTTACGAATGGTCGAAGGGGGATGTTTGCCTCTGGGATAATATTAGTGTTTTACATAAAGCTAGTGAAATAAAAAATTGTAAAAGAATAATGCATAGAATTACTATGAAGTAGTAAGATCCAAGATACCAGATAAAAAAATGTTCCTTGAAATTTATAAAAATAAATATAAGAATTAATTTTTATGAAAAGCTTTTTTTCAATTGTATTTTTATTTTTAATCTGTGTTTCATGTGCAAGCCCAACCGTAGTAAATGTTATAGGTCCAAATGACAGTTCTCTAGGTTGTAAAGAATTAAGTTTAGAAATTGCTAAAGCCAATCAATACGCTGATGACGCGCAAGATGCTAAGAGAATGAAAAAACCTCATAATATAGGTGCCATGTTATTATTTCTTCCAGCAATGGGGGTAACAATGAAAAACGTTGATGATGCAGCGAAGGCTGCGAGTGAAAGAGCGTTACATTTAAATAAACTAAAAGAAAAAAAGAATTGTTAAGTCGATAACACTAAACAGAAGAGCGCTCCTATAATGTAAAATATGTTTTATTGTACGATTTATTGTATTATTTCATAATCATAATTGAAAAATTACGAATTAAGCAAATAATGAAAATTAGAAAAGTTAAAAAAAACGACTACTTAAAAATTAAATTTCTTTTTAAAAAAAATAACCTTAAATTTTATTCATTAAATACTTGGTATAATTTATGGGTAAGTTTAAAATTAAGTAAAGATAAAAAAAACTCTTTAGGCTGGGTAATAGAATATAAAAAAAATATAATAGGTCATTTAGGAAATTTTATTAGCTACTATAATTTCAAGAAAAATAAAATAAAATGTTCAGTGCTAAATGGTTGGGTTGTAGATAAAAAATATAGACATACATCTCTTGCTTTAATAAAAAAATATTTTGATCAAAAAAACTGTGATTTTTTTTATGGAACTACTTTTAACAAAGACACGGCTACCATAGTAAAAAAATTTAGTGCAAAACCAATACCAGTCAATAATTTTACAAAATCATACTATATCATAACTGATTCAAAAAAAGTTTTATATTTTTTTTTTCGTAAAAATTTTTTTTTAAAAAAGTTAATAGTTAATTTAATAAATTTTTTTATAAACTTATTTTTATTTTATAAAATTAATTATTGGAAAAAAGAAATAGTAAAAAATAAAGTTGTTTTACTAAAAGAGCTTAAACCAGACTTAAATAGATTTCTGAAAAAATATTCAGAAAAAAATAAAAAGTTAACACTAGACACAAGTACTTTTTTATTTCAATCAACACTTAAAAATTTAATCGCAAGAAATAAAATTTGGTTTTTTGTAATATATGAAAAAAATAAAATTGTTGGATGTTCAACTTGTCTGATTTATAAAAATAAAGGTATAAGAGCATCTTTACTGCTTAACTTAGTTGCAGAGAACAAAGCATCCTATCGGTCACTTATTAAAGAAAACTTAATAGAAGCTGAGAAAAGTGGCTGTATGTATTTAAACTTTAAAAATTTTTCTCAAGAAAAAATAAGAATAGTAGAAAACTTTAAACCATTTATAAAAAATTTGCCTAATAATAACTTTTACTATAAATCAAATAATATAACTTTAAAAAAATTATTAAAAAAACATAGTTCATGGAATCCCTCTAACTTCGATGGAGATATTATTTTTAATTATTAACTTATGACTGCAAAAAAAATTATTGAAGTATCAATAAAAAACTTTAATAAAAATAATAAAAGAAAAGATCACTTGGTTTATGCTGATAACCTGCAGATACTTGGGCCAAAAAGTAAAATGGATTCTTTAAAGGTTGTAAATTTTTTTATAGAAGTTGAAAACCACATAAAAAAAAAAATCAAAAAAGATCTTAATCTCCTTGATGATAGTTTTTTTGAAAAAAGTTATAAATTCAAATATGAAGTGAAAGACCTAGAAAAAGACCTAAATCAAAAATTAAAATTAAAAATAAAATTAAAGTGAAAATTTTAAAAAAATATAAAAATTTTTATAAGATAGTTTCAGATGTCGGTCATAAAAATAACCAACAACAACAAAAGTTAGATAAATTTTTAAAAAGATCTAATTTAATTTATTTTCAAAGAGCAGAACAATTCTCTTTAAAATTTATAAAATACTTAAAGATTGAGAAAATCTCTTTTAGATACGCTGTAGATTGCTATTTAAAAATGTGTTTTGACATGATGGAAAGTCAAAAATTTTTTTTAAAATATAAAAAATATCCTATTAAGCAGGCAAAGACTGCTTATAAAAAAGTTTATAATAATATTAAAGAAATGAAGAGTTATGTTTTTGGCATTGCTCTATCTCAATTTTTATGGCCAACGCACTATGCCATGTATTCTTTTTTTATAAAGAATATTCAATTTCAAAAAAAAAAATCCATTAATTATCTTGAGATAGGACCTGGTCATGGACTTTTTTTATTGAATGCTTTGGAAAATTTAGGGGAAAAAAGTCGATTTGATATCGTAGATATAAGTAAAACTTCAATTAAAATCACAAAATCGATAATTAAAGTATTTTTTAAAGAAAAAACTAAAATTAGTTATTTTAAGAAAGATATTTTCAAGTATGCTTCTAAAAAAGTTTATGATTTTATAACTTTGGGTGAAGTTATAGAGCACGTCAATAAACCAAACTCTCTTTTAAAAAAGATTAGATCTTTACTGCATAAAGATGGAAGAGTTTTCATCTCTACATGCGTAGACTGCCCAAGTATTGATCACGTTTACCATTTTAAGTCTATAGGCCAGGTAGAACAAATGATTAAAAAAAATGGCTTTAAAATTATGAGCAGAAATATTCTACCAGTTGAAGAGAAATCCATGAAATATATAGTCGCAAATAAAATTACTATAAATTATTGTGCACTTATTAAAAAAATTTAAAGTGAAAAAAAAAAAAATAGAACTATTATCTAATTTTAATATAACTAATTTATATGAATTTTTAGACCAAGACTTAAATCAAAAAAATTATTATTTAAAAAAACCATCATACGGACAGTTTTTTCAAGAAATTTTAAAATTAATTAAATCTAAAACTCAAAATGACATATCTATAGTTTGGACGCAAGCTGAACAAACTTTTGAATGTTTTAAAAAAATTTTAAATTACGAAATAGTGAGTCAAAGGGTCCTGAAAAAACAAGCTGATCAATATGTTAGTTTTTTAAAAAATTTATCCAATAAAACAAGACATTTGATAATTTTTTCCTGGACTCTTCCGAGATATGAAAGAGGGAGATTTTTAAATGATTTTACTAACAAAATGGGTCTTACGCATAAAATAAATTTTTTAAATAACTACGTTTCCAATTCTCTAAGAAAAAACAAAAATATTTATTTTATTAATTCAGATCTTATTATTAAAGAAAATATTCATGATTATAATCCAAAACTTTGGTACGCGGCTAAAATTCCCTTTACTCAAAATACTTTTCAAATTGCTTCGAAAGAAATACAAAATATAATAAATTTTATAGAAGGCAAAAGTATCAAATTAATTATATTAGATTTGGATAATACTTTGTGGGGAGGAATACTTGGGGATATAGGTTGGCAAAAACTAAAAATTGGTGGTCATAGTATAACAGGAGAGTCTTTTGAAAATTTTCAAAATAAACTTAAAGCTTTAAATAATTTAGGTGTTCAATTGGCAATATGTAGCAAAAATGATGAGCGTACTGCTTTAGAGGCTATAGAAAAAAATCCGAATATGATTCTTAAAAAGAAAAACTTTTCGTCTTGGCAGATCAACTGGAACGATAAAGCCAAAAATATTAGAAAAATTATTACTGAATTAAACCTTTCGGCTGAAAATGTTTTGTTTATTGATGACAGTGTAACTGAAAGAGATAGAGTAAAAAAAAGTATCAAGGAAATAAAGGTGCCTGCATGGCCTAGTGACCCATCTCAGTATGTTAAAAAACTTTTTGAATTAGGTTGTTTTAACTATAGTTCAATTTCTACCACTGAAGATCTAAACAGAACAAAATATTATAAGGACAATTTTAAAAGAAATAAAAGTAAAGAGCTTTTATCAGAAGAAAATTGGCTAAAAAGTTTAAAAACACATATTTTTTTTAAAAAAATAAACGAAACAAATAAAGATAGAATTCATCAATTACTACAGAGAACAAATCAAATGAATTTAAGTACAAGTAGACTTACTATTAAAGATTTAGATAAACTTCAAAAAAATAAAAATAATTATTTATATTGTTGCAGTGTGAAAGATAAATTTGGTGATATGGGTATAATTGGTTTTTTTTACTTAAAAATTGAAAAAGAAAAAGGCTACGTCAAAGATTTTGTTCTAAGCTGTAGAGCGTTTGGAAGGGAAATAGAAAATTCAATGATTTATAGAATTATTCAAATACTTAAAACAAAAAATATAAAATATTTAGAACTAAACTATAAAAAAACACAAAAAAATAAGCCATGTTTATCTTTTTTGAATAATAACTTTAAAAGAAAAAAAAATATATTCTTTTTACATGGCTTTAAAGATCAGCTTATGCCAAAAACTTTAAAAATAGATTAAAGGTATAAAAAATAATTTCTGATCTAGTTAGACTTATAATCTAAAATTTTAGAAATTTATTTAAATCTGGTTTAAAATATTTAGGACCTTTCATAACTTTTCCACTTTCATTGTAAATAGGTTTTCCTTCAGGTCCTAACTTGCTCATGTTCGATTGTTGCACTTCAGTAAAGCATTTGTCTAGATCAATACCAAAAGCATGTCCAGCTCCATAAGTAACATATAAAATATCTGTGAGTGCATCTGCTACTTCCTTTATATCTCTATCCTTAATTGCTTGGTTTAATTCCTCAAGTTCCTCTTTGATAAGTTCGTATCTTAATTGAACTATTTTTTCGTTAGGAAACTCAGCTTTACTTTTTATTTCCTGACCAAAAGTTTGCATAAACTTTTTAACATTTTGAAAATTGCTCATATTTACTTCACATCTAGTTTGATTTGTTTTGATTGAACATATATTATAACTTCATATTATTCATGAAATATAGAACAGAATTTGACAGTATAGGAAAGATTAAAGTAGATGGTGATAAGTATTGGGGAGCATCTACAGAAAGATCTAAAAAATATTTTAATATTGGAGACTTTTTAGTCAGACCAATAGTTATTCATTCAATCGCTATTATTAAAAAGGCAGCTGCAGTAATCAATTCAAAAAATAAAGATTTGGACCCGAAAATTAGCAAATATATTGTTAAAGCTTCTGAGGAAGTAATTAGGGGAAAACTTGATAAACACTTTCCGTTAAAAGTTTGGCAAACAGGATCTGGCACACAAACAAATATGAACGTTAATGAAGTGATAGCTAATAGAGCAATTCAAATGATGGGTGGCCAGTTAGGCTCTAAAAAACCAGTTCACCCAAATGATCATGTAAATAAATCTCAATCAACGAATGATGTTTTTCCATCAGCAATGCATATAGCTGTAGCTATCAAAACTAGGGATAAATTATTGCCTTCTCTCAAATTACTAGAAAAAGAATTAGGAAAAAAAGTAAAAGAATTTAATAAAATAGTAAAATTAGGTAGAACTCATTTGCAGGACGCTACACCTTTAACGTTAGGACAAGAATTTTCAGGTTATCAATTCCAATTAAAAGAATCTATTAAAAGAATTGAAATAGCATTAAAGGAAATTTATTATCTAGCTCAAGGTGGTACAGCTGTTGGTACTGGTCTTAATACAAGAAAAAATTTTGATAAAAAAATTGTTCGAGAAATTAGCAAAATTACAAAATTACCTTTCAAAGTTTCGCCGAATAAATTTGCTGCGTTAGCTGCTCATGATTCTATAGTTAATTTTTCAGGAGCAATGAATACAGCGGCTGTTTGTTTAATGAAAATAGCTAACGATATTAGATTTCTAGGATCAGGGCCAAGAGCAGGTTATGGAGAATTAATACTACCGTCTAATGAACCTGGCTCTTCAATAATGCCTGGGAAAATAAACCCAACTCAATCAGAAGCAGTTACTATGGTTTGTGTAAAAGTAATTGGAAATCATAACGGTATTACTATGGCGGGATCACACGGACACTTTGAACTAAATGTTTTCAAGCCGTTGATTATACATAATATTTTACAATCAATTGAAATAATGGCGGACTCAGCAAAAACTTTTGCACTTTATTGTATTAAAGGAATAAAAGCTGATGAAAAAAGAATTAAATATTTATTAGACAACTCATTAATGCTTGTAACTGCTCTTGCCCCAAAAATTGGATACGACAAGGCTGCAAAAATTGCTAAAGAAGCACATAAAAAAAACACAACATTAAAAGAGGAAGTAATTAGATCAGGCATTCTTGAAGAAAAAGAATACGACAAAATAATGAATCCAATATTAATGACCAAACCAAGATAGTTTAAAATAAATTTTTTAAAAATTTTTCTATTTTATTTTCATTAAAAATATTACTTATAGAATCTTGTATAAGATCATCTTTAAGTCTTATCTCGTATTCTTTGGTTTTTTTGGCAGTTAGTTTATTTTCATCTACTGAAAAACGTTCAAAAATCACTCTTGAACTTGATGGAATTAAGATACCCGTTATTTCAATTTTTTTTGATAAATTTTTTTTGTGTTGAATTAACTTAGTCAGATTAAATTGAATTTTACCTTTTTTTCCAAACTCGGTAATCACTGCATTTATGTAGAAATCTTTATTTTTGCCTACTTTAAAATTTTCAAATAAAATTTCTCCATTGGTATTCCTTATTCTACCTTGAAACTTAGATTTGAAATTAAGAGTACTATTAATTTTTTTAATTAAATGTAAATTTTTAAAATCTCCTGAAAAATAATTCTTCTTTATTATCAGAAAAAACTTCTTTATATCGAGATTAGAGACACTTAAATCAAGTTTTAAAAAAAAATTTGGCTTAATTTTTACCTCTCCTTCAACACTTGAATCAAGTAATTTACTTCTAATAAAACCATCACTTAATTTTATACTGTCAGATTTTGTAAAATTAAATTTTAATAAATTATTGAATACCTCTAAATTAAAAAATCCATTTATTTCATTAGGATTATTTTTATTAAAAAAAATTCTAGTTGCTATATCAAGCTTTGGTATTTTAAAAATTAAATTATTGTTATTTTCTTTTGTATTTTCTAGTTTTACATAAATTTTATTATTTAAAAAATTTCCATTAATTACTAATTCTTTTTTTTTTTTAATTTGATTAATTTTTATTGTTGAGTCATTAATTTCTAAAATAGCATTATTTTTTTGATAAAAAATAATTTTATTTTTTTGGAAAAGTAAATTTTTTTTAATTCCATTAACACTTGTTAATAATTGATTGATATTATTTAAATTTATCTTTGAGGTTCCTTTGCTTATGAGTATTTTTTTGTAATTAATTTCTTTGAAGCTAAAAATCTTACGTACATTCAAAATAATTTCAAGTTCTCCATCTATAACTTCGATACTTTCATCTCCTATTATAAATTTGTTGCTTAATATTTTTAATCTTGGAGTGGGAAAAATTTTATAATCTACTTCTAAAATTTCACTAATAATTATATTACTGTTAGTTTTTAAGCTTGTTTTAATTGATTGTAACGAAAAATTAAATAATTTTGGTACACTAAAATAGGCGATAGTAAGAAGAATAAAAAAATAAAATAAAAATAAAATAAACTTAAATTTTTTATATTTTAAAAAAAGATTCATTTTTGACAGGTTTAGCATAATTAAGATTTAAATTTACAATTTGTTATTAAGATTATTAACCATTTATAATGTCAAAATATGTAGTATATAGTCTCTTTATCTAGATATGGATTCTATAAATAAATTATTAGAAAAATTAAACAAGGAACAAAAAGAAGCTGTGTTGAGCACGGAAGGTCCTAACTTAATTGTGGCAGGCGCTGGTTCAGGAAAAACTAGAGTCTTAACAACAAGACTTGCACACATAATTAATACTAAAAAGGCTTGGGCCAATCAAATACTTTGTGTCACTTTTACCAATAAAGCTGCGAAAGAAATGCAAAGTAGAGTCATGACGTATTTAAGTGAAAAATCTACAGCAGTTCCTTGGCTTGGTACTTTCCACTCTATTAGTGTTAAATTTTTAAGAAGACATGCAGAGGCAATTGGACTTAAAGGAAATTTTACTATTATAGACACGGACGACCAAAAAAAAATAGTTAGAAATATTTGCAAAGCTGAGAGTATTGATGCTAAAAAAATAACACCACAATTTATACTTTCTTTTATTGATAAATGGAAAAACAAGGGACTATTACCTGAAGATTTAAAAGAGGAAAAATTTACAGGTTTAGAAAAATCAATTTTTAAAGTGTATAAAATTTATCAATCTAAAATTAGAGATTTAAATGCTTGTGATTTTGGAGACCTTATTTTGTATTGTGTAAAATTATTTGAAAATAATTCTGATATTAGGCAAATTTATAAAAATAACTTTAAGTATATTTTAGTAGATGAATTTCAAGATACTAATTTTATACAAAATAAGTGGTTAAATTTACTGGTTAATGAGAATCAAAATATTTGCTGTGTTGGAGATGATGACCAATCAATTTATAGCTGGCGTGGCGCAGAAATAAAAAACTTTTTAACTTTTGACACTATCTACAAAAACTGTAAAATTTTTAAATTAGAACAGAATTACAGGTCTACTAAAAATATATTAGAAACAGCTTCAACTTTAATTTCTCATAATAATGGTAGGGTCGAAAAAAAACTTTGGTCATCAGCCCAACAGGGTGAAAAAGTTAGGTTAAACTGCTATCAAACAGGTAGAGAAGAAGCTGAAGCTATAAGTGATATAGCTGAAAAAAATTTAAAAAATAAATATTCTTTAAATGATGTGGCTATCCTTGTTAGGGCAATATATCAAACACGGGAATTTGAGGAGAGATTTCTTAAAGTAGGTTTGGGCTATAGAGTTCTAGGTGGAACAAAATTTTATGAGAGGGCAGAGGTTAGGGATGCTGTTGCATATTTAAGAATAATAAATCAGAAATATGATGATCTAGCCTTAGAGAGAGTAATTGGAAGTCCACGTCGAGGTATAGGAGAGAGTACACTTAATCAACTACATAATTTTGGTAGCCAAAATAAATTATGTCTTGAAGATTCTATTAAAAAAAATTTAGAGACTAATAGTTTAAAACCTAAAATGAAAACTAGTTTAACTCAATTAACTAAAATGATTGATAAATGGAGGCAAGATTCTAATAAGAATAAACACTATGATCTTTTAAAAATTGTACTAGACGAGTCCGGTTACAGTGAAATGCTTAAAAATAAAAAAGATATAGAAAATGAAAATAAACTTGAGAATATAAAAGAATTACTTCGAGCTATGCACGACTATGACAATTTACAGTCATTTTTAGAACATGTGGCACTTGCAACCGCGATAGATAAAGAGTGGGAGGGAGAAAAAATCAATTTAATGACCATGCATGCTGCAAAAGGTTTGGAATTTGATGTAGTTTTTTTGCCGGGCTGGGAAGAAGGATTGTTTCCACACCAAAAATCTTTAGAAGAAAAAGGTGATTTAGGTTTAGAGGAGGAAAGAAGACTGGCATATGTAGGGATAACTAGAGCTAAAAAAGAAGCATATTTATCTTTTGCACTGAAAAGGTCTTATCATGGTGAGTGGATGGATACCTTGCCCTCAAGATTTGTGAACGAGATGCCTGATGCAAATATTGAAAAAAATGAGATAAGTAATAACAGAGAACTAGAAGAAGATTTTGAGTTTAATCAAGATATAGGTATTGATTATGATAGTCAGTATAAAAGTCCAGGCTGGGAAAGGTATAAGAAAAATAAAATGTTAAAATGGAAAAAATAATTAAATTAAGACAACTTTTTAAACAATTTAATCTTGATGGCTACATTGTGCCAAAAAATAATAATTTTTTTGGTGAATACGTTTCTGAGTCAGAAGATAATTTAAAATATATTTCAAACTTTACTGGTTCAGCTGGTTTTGCAGTTATTCTCAAAAATAAAAATTTTATGTTTGTTGATGGAAGATATACCACTCAAGCTACTATTCAATGTGGAAAGAATTATAAAATTCTTACAATACCTAAAAAATATCCGTTCAAAGTTTTTGATAATAAATATTTAAACTTAGGTTTTGATCCAAGATTGCATACTGAAAGTTCGCTAAATAGACTTTTTAAAAATTCTTTTATTAAGTTAACACCAATTAATAAAAATTTAATAGATTTACTGTGGAAGCGAAAAAAATATTTAGATATAAAACCTTTTTATTTAATCAAAGATTTAGATGCAGGTGCAAAAATAAAGAATAAGATATCTAAACTTAGCAAAAAAATTGAATTACATAAAGTTGAATATCTTTTTACCACAGCTTCTGAAAATATAGCTTGGTTGTTAAATATAAGAGGACAGGATACTGATTATTCACCACTACCTAATTCACATGCTTTTATTGGTAGAAATAAGAAGGTTTTTCTTTTTTGTGATTTGAAAAAAATAAACAAAACTTTACAATTAAAATTAAATAAAAAAATTAAAATTTTTAATTTTGATCAACTTCCGGCTTTTATTTCAAAATTGTCAAATAAAAAAATATTAATTGATATATTAACTTGTTCTATTTTTTTTAAAACACTTATTAGTAAAAATAATTTAGTAATAGCAAAACAAGACCCGATTTACTTTTTAAAATCTTTGAAAAATAAAACTGAAATTAAAAATTCAATAAAGTCACATATATATGATGGGGCAGCATTAACTAAGTTTATATTCTGGTTGAAAGATGGATTTAAAAAAAAAAAAATTACTGAGATTTCAGCGCAAGAAAAATTACTAAAATTTAGAAAAAAAAATAAATCATTTTACTCTCTAAGTTTTCCAACTATTTCTGGAACTGGCTCAAATGGAGCAATCATCCACTACAAAGCAGACAAAAAAAGTAATCGTTTACTTAAAAAAGGAGATGTTTACTTGGTGGATTCTGGGGGTCAATATTTGTATGGCACTACAGATGTGACACGAACTCTTTCACTTGACGTTAAAAGTTCTAAAATTAAAGAAATTTTTACGAGAGTTCTCAAGGGCCATATCGCGGTTGCATCATATGAACTTAATCAACACTCAAATGGTGATAAAATAGATTATGTCGCTAGAAAACCTCTTAGAGAGATAAACTTAGATTATCCTCATGGAACAGGACATGGGGTAGGTTCTTTTTTAAATGTACACGAAGGTCCGCAAGGAATTTCAAAAGGTAATAAAGTTAGATTTAGGGAGGGGATGATAACCTCAAACGAACCTGGTTTTTATAAAAAAAATCATTTTGGTATCAGAATAGAAAATTTAATTTATGTTAAAAAAATAAAAAAAAAATTAAAATTTGTTGATTTGACCTTAGCACCCATCGATAAATCGCTTGTTGAAATAAAACTCTTAACTTCTTCTGAAAAAAATTGGCTTAACACTTACCATAATAGGGTATTTAAAAATTTAAAACAATTTATGAATAAATTTGAATTAACTAAACTTAAACAAGCTTGTTCAAATATTTAAAAATTTATACCAGTCATTTTCAAAAATAACATCTACACCTAATTCTTTAGCTTTTTCTATTTTTGATTTTGTTGGTTTACTATTTCCAATAACGAGATTGTTTAATTTTTTTGATATAGAGCCAAGTACTTTACCACCATTTTCCTCAACTAAAGATTTTGCTTCAGATCTACTAATTTTCTCAAATCCACCTGTAAACATTATTGTTTTACCACTCAACTTACCATTTTTGTTAAAAATTTTAGAATTTTTTATTTTTAAGTTTTTAATCAGAGATAATATAAACTCACTGTTTGATTTATTAGAAAAGTACTCTTCTAAAGATTTTAATTGTGCTGATCCTATTCCGTCTAGCTCATCAATACTTTTGAATAAATTTTTTCTTTTTGAGGCATTGAGGAGCTCAGTAAATTTGTTAATAGAAATAAAAAAATTTCCAAGAAGTTTTGCGTTTTCTTCTCCTATGTGTCTTATGCCAAGAGAATAAATAAATTTATCTAGTAATATATTTGAAGAATTGTTTATTGCTTTCTTTAAATTTTCTGATGATAATTTTCCCCAACCATCCAGATTTGAAATTTTTTCGTAGTCTAGATTAAAAATATCAGAAGGAGTTTTGATTAATTTTAATTGCCAAAATTGATCTATAACTTTTTTTCCTAATCCTTCTATATTAAACGCATCTTTTGAAACAAAATGCTTTAATTTTTCCTTTGCAATATGTTGGCACTTGTATTCTATGTCTAGACACCTTCTTACAGCATCAACTTTTTTAGTATTGCTATTTATTTCTTTTATTGTTTGAGATCCACAAGAAGGACATTTAGTAGGGAAAATATATTTTTCTAAGTTCTTTTTTCTTTTATTTAAATCTACAGAAACTATTTGTGGTATTACATCTCCTGCTCTTTGTATGCTTACAAAATCACCAATTCTAATATCTTTTCTAGCTATCTCCTCTTCGTTATGAAGTGTTGCATTTGAAACAACTACACCACCGACTGTTACTGGCTCAACTTTAGCAACAGGTGTTAATGCTCCTGTTCTTCCTACTTGAATAATTATATCTTTTACTCTTGTTGTAGCTTTAACGGATGAAAATTTATAAGCTATTGCCCATCTTGGAGAGTTAGATGTGTTTCCTAGCCTGGTTTGAAGATGAAGATCATTAATTTTGACAACTAATCCATCTATATCATAATCTAAACTGGATCTTATCTTTTCTATTTTACTGTGTTGACCTTCAATTTCAATAATGTTTTTTGCCAAATAATTGTAAGGATTTATTTTAAAACCCCATTCGCTAATTTTTTTTAGAAAATCTGTCTGATTTTTAAAAGTTAATGGCTCAATCTTCCCAAAAGCATATGCGAAAAATTGTAAGGGAATTTTTGCTGTTTCAGTTGAATTTTTTTGTCTTAACGAACCTCCGGCCGCATTTCTAGGATTTGCAAATTTTTCTTTAATTTCTTCAAAATCTTTTTTTCCAATATAAACTTCCCCTCTAATTTCAAGAGTTTTTGGTATATCTTTTGCTGAAATTCTATGCGGAATCTGTTTTATTGTTTTAAGGTTTTTAAGAATATCCTCACCTGTTGTTCCATCTCCTCTTGACACACCTCTCACTAGCACTCCATTACTGTAAGTTAAAGACGCAGAAATTCCATCTATTTTTGGCTCTAAAGAAAAAGATAATTTCAAATTTTTATTATTTAAATAATTATTAATTTTTTTTATAAAATCATTTACGTCATTAACATTAAATGCATTTGCTAACGACAACATTGGTTTAGCGTGATTAATTTTAGCAAATTTTGCTGAGGGCTTAAAACCTATTTTTTTATTAATTGAGTTATATTTTTTTAAAAAAGAATTATTTTGTTCTAGTTTGATAATTTTTTTTTTTAATATATCATACAGATCATCTGAAATAAGTGGAGAATCCTTGTCGTAATAGAACTTATTGTGCTGTACTATAAGTTTTTTTTTCTCAAGATAATCTTTAATTATATCATCTTCTTTTTTGGACATTATTTTTAATTGAGTATTTTCTTAATAGTTTTTTTTATTAACCCATCATTTTTTTTTTGTTCTAGCTTTTTTGGTTTTATATAATCTTTATTTAATACTTTGTAAGATTTTGCATACCATTCACTAGAATTATAATTGTAACCTAATATTGATGCTGCCGCATTAGCCTCTTCTATTAAGCCAAGCCTATAATAAACTTCTACTAGTCTATGTAATGCTTCTTCAATAAAGACGGTTTCAGAATAGTTCTCAACAATACCTTTTAATCTATTTATTGCAGGTATCCATTTTTTATTTTTTATATAATATTTTATAATGTACATCTCTTTTGCGGCAAGCTGGTTATTTACTAAGTCTAATTTAAATTTTAAATCTAAAGCATATTCGGTATCTGGGTAATTTTTTAAAAAAAATTCTATTTTTTCTTTTGATTTTAAGAGTGGATTAATGTCTTTTTTTTCATCTAAAATTTGCTCATATATAGTAACAGCATACAGATAGTGAGCATATGCTATATTTTTATCTGCTGGGTATTGGTTAATAAATCTCTCCAAGTTAGCAGTTGCCTCAGGATAAAAATTTATTAAATATAAACAATAGCTAGACATTAACGATGCTTTTGCTGAATATTCAATTTTTGGTAAAATTGCTTCTGCTTCAACAAATTTTTTAGATGCAAAAAAAAACTGCCCATTGTTCATTGCTTCTAGAGCTTCTTTATAAATTTCAAAAGATCTTTCTTTTTCTGCGGGAATATTTAGCTCTACTACTTTCTTGGAACAAGATGTTATTAAAAAAATTATTAAAAAAGTATAGATTAATTTTTGATACATTTAATTACTCATATCAAAATAAATTAATTAGGTATATTTTTAAAGTGCCTAAGCGTTAACTGCTAGCTTATTTGTTGGTGTTTTAAAATATTTTTGCTTAGAATTATAATCTTCTTGTTCGATTATAACAAAGTTTGACCTGTCTTCAAAAATAGATCTAAGAAATGAATTACTCAAACTATGTCCACCTTGCTCACATTTTACACTACCAAGAATTCTATATCCTGATAGTAGGAAATCACCGGCTAGATCTAAAATTTTATGATTAACAAATTCTTTATCATTTCGAAGTCCTTCAGAGTTTAAAATTTTGTTATCTTTAACTACTATTGCGTTATCCAGAGACCCGCCTTTAGCTAAACCGATTTTTTTTATTTTCTCTATGTCTTCAAATAAACAAAAGGTTCGTGAAGTGTATACATTTGTTAAATCATTATCTTCAAAATTAACTTTGTTGCTTTGTTTTCCTATTATTTCATTTGAATATACTAGTTGAAAATCTACTTTTAAACCATGTGCGTTAGGTTCTATTGAAATAGTTTTTTCTTCTTCTTTTAATTTAAAATTTTTAGTAATTTTTAAATATTTTCTTTTAGCTTTTAATTTCCTAACACCTACTCTAGTTATAGTTTCAACAAATTCTTTAGAAGATCCATCCATTATGGGCACTTCAAGATTGCTGGTTTCGATTAAAGCATTATCTATTCCAGTAATGTAAAGTGCAGCTAACAAGTGTTCTACTGTTGACACAGTAGTATTAAATTCATTTTTAAGTGTCGTACAAAGTTTAGCAGAGCACACATTCGCAAAATTAGCCTTTATTATATTATTTTTATCAAGATCTGTTCTTTTAAAAACTATCCCATGGTTCTCACTTGCGGGAAGTATTTTAACTACTGTATTTAAACCACTGTGTAATCCAATGCCATTAAATGAAACTTCTTTCTGGATAGTTTTTTGGTAAGGACTTAACATCAGCTACTTATACAAAAGAAAGTAATTTCTATTAAGACAACTAATGTTTCAAAAGAATACAATTCTCTTTAACTAAATATCTTTGAAAAAAAAGATGAAATTAATGTTTTTTTTGACTGAATAACAGGTATTGCTTCTTTTTCCCAACCTTTACCAATTAATTCAGCAGCACCATTAAGTACAACTAGGGAGTTGTCTTCGATATTTTTGCTAAATATCAATTCTAGATTTTTTAACTTGTTTTTTTGTAAGGCGAACTGAATGTTCTTAAAGTATTCAAACTTTTCAATAATTATATAAATTACATTATTATGTTTTTTGAAAAAAATTAAATTTGAATTTTTTTCATAACATATTTCAATTAATTCATCTAAACGTGAGGCAATTATATCTAAAATTAATTGGTGTTTTATTTTTCTAAAGGGGGAATAAGAAAAAAAAGTTTTATCTAAACATGACTCATTATCATTTTCCAAAAGAGATTTTAAATCTATTTCTTTTAAAAAAGTTTCAACTTCATGAGTTTTTAATGAACAAAGCTTGGAGATATCTTGGATGACATAATCTATTCCAAAGTCAAAGTCTTGAGTCAGAACGTAAGATTTGTTCTTAAACAAAGAAATATTTATTCTTTTTTCTCCCAAGGTAATAGATGTAAAATTTTCATTATTCTTATTTTTTAATAGAAAATTAATTCCTTCTGCAAAAGGTTTTAAGATTATGCGGTCCATATTTATTCCACAATTATTAAAAACCAACTTTAAATTCTTTAGAATATTATTATTCACTAAAAAGAAAGTCATATTTTGATTATAAAACTCTCCAAACAAACCTATTGGTAAGTTTTCTAGATTATCACTGTCTAGAGAGAAACTAGAGTTGAAAAGGTGAACTAAAGAATGATCACTTTCATTTATTGAAATTATTTTTTTTATATCGTTTAGAATATACGTTATATGTTCTTTAGAAACTTGGGATCCATTTAATTTTTTATAACCACTTATATTTATACAATTAACATTATTGGGATTAATAATTACCGACGCTTGAGAAACAAAAAAATCAAGTTCATCTTCAATAGAATTTACTATTTTTTTTATAGATTGTGCAACAATCTTAATATCAACTATTTTTCCGTTTTTAATTCCCTCGGAAACAGTAAAAATATTTTTAATTAATTTAAAATTTTTTTTTTCATTAAATGATACTATAAAAAAAATAATATTATTATCGTCAAGACTGATAATTAGATAAGGTTTATTTAATTTCATATTATTGTAAAATTAATTGATTATTAATTCTATAGTCAAATATTTTGAATTTAGAAAAATTAGGATCATCTAACATTAAACTTATTTCAATTAGTGTTCTTTTATAATTTACTTCTGGTAATTTAATAACTCTTTCGTCATTAAGTAAAACATCCCACCTTCCTATATCAAAATAATAAAATGCTTTTATTGTATTAATCTTAAAGTTGCTTTTTTTTAGCTCATAGAACAATGAGCTAAAATTTTTATGGCTACCAAAAATTACCGGCAAATTTTTATAAGCATTTAATTCAATATAATCAATTTTCTTGCCTTCTTTTGTTAAGTAATTTTTATTTTTTCCTATGACCTCAATAGCTACGGGCACTTTTTCAAATACTAAAATTTTTAAAGTGTTAGGGTATTTTTTCTTTATTTGTGTATTCGATATAAAATCATGTTTATCTAAAATTTTAGTAATTTTTTTTTTTTGTAAATAAAATAAGCTTGAATTTCTTAAAAATTCTAATTCAGCTTTTAACTTATTTAAATCAACTGCTAATGTATTCTCTATAATAATTTTTTTGATTGGAAAAAAAATACTAGGATTTTCTCTCTGCTCATCTAAATTATAAGTGGTTAAAGTAATAAAAAAAAATATTAGAAGGAAAAATTTATTTTTTTTAATCATCTGTTAATACTTGCATCGTCAATAATTTTTTTAACAAGTTTTTTAAAAGAGATATTAACGTATTTAGCTATTTCAGGGACTAATGATAGATCTGTCATGCCTGGTTGTGTATTAATCTCTAGTAAATAAAATTTATTATTCTGAAATTTAAAATCAGATCTAGTTACACCTCGACATTTTAATGCATTATGAGCTTTTTTTGCTAATTCTAAAACTTCCTTATATTTTCTAGTTTTTAATTTTGCTGGCATGAAATGTTGTGTTTGGGCAGACTTAGAATATTTGGCTTCGTAATCATAAAATTTTCTTTTTGGTTTTAGCTCTATTGCACCCAAAGGTCTTCCGTTAATCACAGCAACTTGAATTTCTTGACCACCTACAAAATTTTCAATCAATAACGTTTTATATTTTTTCATCAATTCATTTGCATTTTTTTTTAATATTGCAAAATTTTTACATATTTTTACGCCTATACTTGATCCTTCATTGGTGGGCTTTAAGACTAATGGATAGGTAAGATGTGACTTTGAGATATATGTTTTTTTTAAAATATTACGATAATTAATTAGATTTAGTTCAATATACCCTGGTGTTTTAATTTTTTCTTTTTCGAAAGCTTTCTTAGAAATTATTTTATCCATAGAATTCATTGAAGATAATATACCAGAGTGTGTATATGGAATTTTATTGTACTCAAAATAACTTTGAGCTATCCCGTCCTCACCGTCTCTCCCGTGTAAAGCATTAAAAATTAAGTCTACTTTATAATTTTTAATTTTTTTAAAATCCTCATTTGCTGGGTCAAAATTTAAAACTTTATATTTCAAGCTTTTCATAGCACGGATACATGCTTTGCCTGATTTTAAACTAACTTCTCTTTCGCTAGATGTTCCTCCACACACTACTAAAATTATTTTTTTTTTCATTTTATCTTTGTTTACTGTGGCCAATTATTTTTATTTCTAGCTCTAGGCTAATTTTAGTTTTTTTATATACAGTTTCTTTTACTTTATTTATTAAATTTTCTAATTCCTTAGACGTTGCATTTCCATTGTTAACAAAAAAATTACAATGTTTTTCTGATATTTTTGCGTTACCTACTGTAAAGTTTTCACAATTTGACTCTTTAATTAGTTCCCAGGCCTTTCTATTTTTTGGGTTCTTAAAAGTGCTTCCACATGTTTTAATTTGACTTGGTTGAGAATTTTTTTTTTTTTCCACCATTAATTTTTGTTTTTTTTCAATCTTTTGTTTTAAGCACTCTTTTCCTTTTAATTTGACACTTGTAATTAAAAAATTTTCATCAAGATTAGTAGATCGGTAAGAAAATTTAATATCTTTAACTGAAATTTCTTTTAAGTTACCCTGCATATCAATTACTTTAACAGAATGAAGTATTTGTGAAATATCACAGCCATAACAACCAGTATTCATTCTTACTGCACCACCTATTGAACCTGGTATACATGCTAAAAATTCAAGTCCAGTTAATGAATTTTCTTTTGCAAAATTAGCTGCTCTTTTATCTAATGTAGCTGCCCCGACTTCTATCACACATTTTGAATCTAGCCTGGCATAAGAAAAAGTTGAACTCAGTTTAATGGTAATTCCTTTAATTCCTCCGTCTCGGATTAATATATTTGAACCAGCTCCTATAACTGTAAATTTTTGTGGTGTAGCTTTCTTTATAAAAAACAAAATATCTTCTATAGTATTGGGCTTAAAAAATATATCAGCAGGTCCGCCTAGATTAAACCAACTATAGTTAGATAGTTTTTCATTTATTAAAATTTGTTTACCAAATTTCTTTTTTAATTCTTCTGTTATTACTTTCATAAATTATTTTTAAGATTATACATCCACTTAGAGATAGTACCAGCTCCCATACCTATGACTATTTCATCGTTTTTTAAATTTTTTTTTAAATATTTTCTTATATCTAATTCATCTTTTATAATGATAACTTGAGCTTTGGAAGATTTTGAGATTAATTTAGCAAATTTAAATTGATCATATTTTTTATCTGTGGCTTCTCCAGCTGAATAAACTGGACATAATATTATTTGATCCGTATGCTTAAAACACGATGCAAATTCTGACTTTAAAGTTTTGACTCTTGAATATCTATGAGGTTGAAATATTGTAATAATTTTTCTCTTTGGTGCCACTTTTCTAATTGCTTCTAGTACAGATTTAATTTCTGTTGGATGATGTGCGTAATCATCATAAAATTCTATTTTATTCTTTTTGAATATTTTTGTTAATCTTCTTTGTACGCCCGAAAAATTCTTTAATGCTTTTTTTATAATATTAATCTTTAAACCAAGGCTTAAACACAAAGCTATTGATGCCGTAGCATTAAGGACGTTATATTTACCAATTAGTTTTAAATTAATATCTTTTAAATATAAAAAATTTTGGCCAATATTTTTAATTTTTAAATCAAATTTTGTATAATCAATTGCATATCTGGCATTACAAATTTGATAATTAGCATTTTTATTGAAACCATATGTAAAATAATTTTTCGTTTTTAATTTTTTTAATATTTTTTTTATATGAAGATCATCTACACAAAGAAAAGCTTTGCCGATAGGGGGTGTTTTTTCAACAAATCTTATAAATGCTTCTATTAGGTTATTAATATTTTTATAAAAGTCCAAATGTTCTTTGTCTATATTAGTTACAATAGAATAATTAATTGGTACTTTTAAAAAGCTACCATCAGATTCGTCTGCTTCTACAACAGCCCATTCACCTTTACCTAATTTCGCATTATTTTTTAATGAATTAATAACTCCTCCATTAATTATTGTAGGATCCAATCCTGCAGTTGAAATAATTTTAGCAACCAAAGAAGTAGTGGTTGTTTTGCCGTGGGATCCGGTAATAATAATATTTTTTTTTAAATCAATTATATTAGCCAACATTTCTATACGGTCATAAGTAGGTATTCTTTTTTTTTTAGCATATGATAATTCAATATTATTTTTTTTTATTGCTGAGGACTTAACTATTATTGTAGCGTTTAAAATATTTTTTTTAGAATGTCCTTTTAAAATTTTAACACCTAATTTTTTACAATTATCTGTATTTATGTTTTCATTCATGTCACTTCCTTGAACGTTAAATCCCATAGTTTTCATAATTTGTGCTAGCCCACTCATTCCTATTCCGCCAATACCTATAAAGTGGATGATTTCCTGTTTTCCTATTTGAATTTTACTCATTTTTTTAGGTTTTCAATTTCTTTATTAATTTTAAAATAAACTTCTTTGTCAGAGTGTTTTTTTTGTTTTTCAATCATTTTACTTAATAATTTTTTATCTTTATAAAAAGATTTTAATAAAGGAAACAGTTTTTCGTTCACTTCTGATTCTTTAACTGAAACGCTGTATCCTTTTTCCTCAAAATAAGCTGCATTTTTATCCTGGTGCGAATCAGCAGAATATGGGTACGGAATAGAAATGAAAGGTATTTTACAGTTCAATAATTCAGCTGTCACAGATGAACCTGATCTTGTAATAACTAATTCACTTTTTGAAAAATATTTTGAAATATTATTAGTAAAATTAAATAATTCGAATTCAAAATTTAAATTTCTATATATTTTACCAATTTCTTCTGTTTGCGATGCAATACATTGTTGTAATATTTTTAGATTAATATTTTCTTTTTTACACTGTTCAAATACTTTTGGTAGCAACTCTCCAAATGATTTTGCAGCCTGACTACCGCCTAAAACTAAAATATTTAGAGTCCTTGGTGCAAATTGATTATTTTTTTTTAAGTTTAAAATTTCTTCCCTAATTATATTTCCAGTAACAATCACTTTATAATCATATTTATTTTTAATGCCAATAACACCTTGATAAGAAACAAAGATTTTAAAAGCTAGTGGAAGTAAATACTTATTAGTTCTACCTATTTGAATATTATTTTCGTAAATAATAAATGGTATGTTCAATGTTTTGGCTGCTATACAAACTGGAAAAGATGCGTGACCACCCATACCAAATACTACCATAGGCTTTCCTTTGTATAAAATTACTAAAGATTTAATATAAGAAAAAAAAATTACAAATATTGAAAAAAGCATATTTATTATATTTTTTTTATATATAGTTGCAGAATTATTTAAAATTAATTTTATATTTTTATGCCTATCTAAATATTTTAACCCTCTTTTGTCAGTTATAATATCAACCAAATAATCACTCTTGATGAAATTTTTTGCCAAACTGTATGCGGGAAAAATGTGACCACCCGTTCCCCCCGTGGCAATCATAATTTTTTTTTTTTTAGTAGCTGTCATTTAACAACCTCCTTCTTGTAAAATTTAATATAATTCCTGCAAGTATTGAACTCCCAATCATTGAAGAGCCTCCATAACTGATAAATGGTAGTGTCATGCCTGTTGTTGGTAGTAAACTAGTGTTTACACCAATATGAATAAATGTTTGAAATATTAAAAGAGTAGCAAGCCCTGCAAGTGAAATTTTAATAAATTTTTCATTTTCTGATAGTGCAAACTTTATAACTCTAAATGAAATATATAAAAATATACAGATTAAAAGAATTGAAATAATTGATCCAAATTCTTCAGCAATAACAGAAATAATATAATCAGTATGTGCCTCTGGTACACGATTTTTTAACGTGCCTTCTCCCATTCCTTGACCTGTTAGTCCACCTTCTCTAATAGCATCTAGTGCGTTACTAGATTGAAAACGATCACCTTTTGTTGGGTCAAAAAAAATTTCAATACGTTTAAAAATATATGAAAACTTTTCTGGAAAAGTGAGAAGCAATCCTGTTATGGAAGCGACAGTTATACCAAAAAGACCAAAAATATAGATTAATTTTATTCCTGAAATAAAAATAACAGCTGACCAAGATAAAACTAATAATATAGTTTGGCCAACATCTGGTTGGTTAAGTAAAATTATGCACGGCACTACTAACACTAGAAAACTAAAAAAATAAGAAGCATTAGAGCTACTCGGACTATCCTTAGATAAAACCTTAGCTATGACAACAACAAAAAATGGTTTTACTAATTCTATAGGTTGGAATCGAAAAAAAAATAAATTTAACCAACGCTTTGAGCCTTTCACCTCTACACCAAAAAATAAGACTAAAGCTAAAAATATTAATGCTGTAATAAAAATAGGTATTATAATTTTTTTAAAAAAATTCAACTGAATTGAGGAAATTAAAATCATTAACAAAATTGCGGATATTGCAAAAATAAGATGTTTTGAAAAAAAAAAATAATAATCTTTATTTAGTCTTTCCCCCGCTAGTGTTGATGTAGATGCAAATGAAAAAAAAATACCTAATACAAAAAGTAATATAAAGCTTATAAATATAGTTTTGTCTATATTTCTCCAATAATTTTTAGCATTTTCTTTAAAGAAATTTTTTAGCATAATCTTTAGTTATTTTTTTAAATAGATCTCCTCTATCGGCGAAATTATTAAATTGATCATATGAAGCGCTCGCCGGGCTAAACAAAACAGTGGCATTACTATTTCTTATAAGTAATTCTTTAAATACATCCTTAATCGCTTTTTTTAAATTATGGGAAATTTTATATTTAATTTTTTTTTGTATTTGTTTTTTAAAATATGTTGTTTTTTTTCCAATGATAAAAGACTTAATTATATTTGAACTTATTCCCTTAAGATTAAAATTATCTCTTATTTTAGGAAGACCTCCAAAAATCCAAAAAATATTTTTATTATTTTTTAAAGCATATTTAGTTGAATCAAAACTTGTTGCTTTAGAATCGTTAATAAAAGTTATTTTATTTTTTTTTAAAAATATTTCATGTCTATGTGGTAATCCTTTAAAATTATTTATTGCCTTAAGAAAAATTTTTTCTTTAATCTTAAATAGTTTAGATATATGATACGCAAATATTAAATTCTCTAAGTTGGGTTCAGAAATTAAATAACCATTAGTGATTTTTGCTTTAATGTTGCTGTTAATAGAATTACTTTTTATAATTTTTAATTTACTTAGGTACTTTTTTTTCTTAAATAGCTTAATAAGTTTTGTGTTATTCAGTAAGGCAATATTACTAGAATCTTGTTTAGAAAATATCTTAAATTTAGAATTTTTATAATTTGCTACTGTATTATGCCAGTCTAAATGATCGTTGCTAATATTCAAAATAGCTGCAAAAGTTGGTTTGATAAATTTAGTATAAGATAGTTGAAAAGATGATGCCTCTATAATCACTGTAGATTTTCTTTTGATTTTTAAATCTAGTACTGGCTTGCCAATATTGCCACCAAGTTGTACGTCTAGTTTACTTGTTTTAAATATATGTTGAATTAATTTACATGTTGTAGATTTTCCATTAGTTCCAGTTATTACTACAGATTTAATAGGAATTTTTTGAATATAAAATAAATCTAAATCTGTAATTAATTTTTTTTTGTTTCTAGATAATATTGACTTAAATTTTGTTTTTTTAACATTAATTCCAGGACTAATTACAATATAATCAACTTCATCTAATTTTTTTTTAAATGTATTAATTTTTTTAAGATCATTTTTATTTTTTTTATCATCCCACGTGTAAATTTTTTTAATATTTTTTTTTTTTAAAAATTTCAACACAGAATTACCTGATAAACCTAGTCCATATACAGCGTATGAACTTTCTTTTATTGATTTTGATATTTTCATCAATTATCGCAACTTTAATGTAGCCAGTCCAATTAATGCTAAAATAATTGCTATAATCCAAAATCTTATTACTATGGTCGATTCTGGCCAACCTTTTTTTTCAAAATGATGATGAATTGGAGCCATCATAAAAACTCTTTTGCCGGTCAGTTTGAAGGATAAAACTTGTATAATAACTGAGACTGTTTCAAGAACAAAGAGCCCCCCAATTATGGCTAGTACTATTTCATGTTTAACGATAATAGCTACAGCGGCTAATGAACCACCTAAAGAAAGTGAACCAGTATCTCCCATAAATATTTTAGCTGGTGGTGCGTTATACCAAAGAAATCCTAAGCATGAGCCAAAGATAGCTCCACAAAATACACTTAATTCTCCAGCACTTTCGACATAGGGAATTTTTAAATATTCTGCAAAAATTATATTCCCAACTACATAACTTATAAGAGTATAAGACAAAGCAACTAACATTACAGGTACAGTTGCAAGTCCATCTAAGCCATCTGTTAAATTTACCGCGTTAGACGCACCAACAATAACAAAAAGTGCAAATGGTATAAAAAAAATACCCATTGGAAAAATGATATTTTTAAAAAAAGGAAAGTATAAGTTATTTAAAGACTCATGTTCGGAATATTCATACAAAATGTAAACTGCTATTAAGCTAATTATAATTTGACCTAAAAGTTTTAACTTTGAATTTAAGCCTCTTGAATTTTTTTGCTTTATCTTCAATAGATCATCGATAAAACCAAGAAGCCCTAAACTAATAGAAACAAAAATTACTGTTAAAATATATACATTGCTTAAATCTCCCCATAAAATTGTTCCTAAAAAAATTCCAAATATAATAATTAGCCCTCCCATTGTTGGAGTGCCAGTTTTTTTTATGATATGATCGATAGGTCCATCTTGTCTTATAGGTCCCGATATTTGATTTTTTTGAAATATTTTTATTAAAGGTTCACCTATTATAAAAACAATTATGAATGATGTAACTACGGAAAGACCTGTTCTAAATGTTATGTATTTAAACACATTGAGAAAAGAATAATTATCCGTTAGAGAAGATAAAAAACTATAAAGCATACTTGTATCCTGAAATAATTATTTTTGATAACTTATTTAAACCAGTAGCGTTTGAGCCTTTTATCATTAGGTAATCACCTTTATTTATAATATCTGAAAAAATTTCATCGAAATCATTTAAGTTTTGTAAAATATTTCCTTGTTTAGTTTTATAAGTTTTCTGGTAGGTTTTGAAAGCATTTTCCCCATACACAAACAGCTTATCGATATCACTGTGATTAATAAAATAGGCTAAATTTTTGTGGTATTTATCAGACTTTTTGCCTAGTTCGAGCATGTCGCCAAGAAGTAAAAATTTTTTTTCATAATTTCTTTTGATTTTTGAAAAATTACTAATAGCATTTTTGACAGAGGAAGGATTGGCGTTATAACTTTCGTCTATGAGTTGGAATTTTTTTTTATATCTTGAGACAAGATGTAATTTTCCTCTTCCTTCTACTAGCTGAAAATAGTTTGAGAAATTTTTTATTTTTGTTAAGTCTAAATTTAGAATGTAAAGAGTTAGTAGTGTAGATAATATATTAGAAATAATTAATGAATTAGGATTTTTAATTTTTAAATATATATTTTTATTCATCACTTTAAAGTGAAGATTATTATAACCTCTATATAATTTATTTTTTACTAAGCTGGCATTAGATTTGTTTAATGTACCAAAAGATAAAATATTAATTTTTTTTTTTCTTGCTAGGTTTGAAAGGTAGTTAAAATACTTGTCATCACTATTCAAAATTAAACATCCTCCTGTATTTATATTCTCAATAATTTCAGATTTAGCTTTGGCGATGCCATTCACATTTTCAAAATTTTCAACATGAGCCTCACCTATATTTGTAATTATTGCAATATCTGGTTTGACTAAATTCGAAAGCTTTCGTATCTCACCTGCACTACTCATGCCAATTTCAAAAATACCATATTTATGGTCATTTTCTAAATTACACAAACTAAGAGGTACTCCAATGTGATTGTTGTATGATTTTTGTGAAAAATAAGTTTTACCATATTTACTTAAAGTTTTACCGAGTAATGTTTTGAGCGTAGTTTTTCCTGAGCTGCCGGTTACAGCAATAACTTTTAAATTTGTACTGCTTCTTTTTAAGATGGCTAGTTTATTTAAAAAACTAATTGTACTTGGGTATTTAATTAATTTCTTTTTATTTAATTTATTAATATTTTTTTCCACAATACAGAAATTAGCTTTATTTTTTAATGCTTCTTTTACAAAAATATGTCCATCATAGTTTTTACCTTTTATTGCTATGAATAGATTGTTTTTTTTAATTTCTTTGGAGTTAATTGAGACTCCCTGAAATGTTAGATTATTTTTTTTAACTATTTTTTTTATGATTTTAGCATTATAATTTTTTTTATCAAATTTAAGTTTTTTTTCATTAATATTTTTTACTATCTCCCGGTCTGAAATATTAATAATTTTTTTTTGATATATTTGGAGGGTCTCATGCCCTTTACCAGCAATAAGTATAATGCTGTTAGGTTTTGATTTTATAACAGCTGTTTCAATAGCTCTAGCTCTTGATGATATTTCGATAAAAGATAATTTTTTACTAAATCCAGATATGATCATTTTTCTAATTAGTTTAGGATTTTCATTTCTTGGGTTGTCATCTGTTACGTATATTTTTTCCGCATTTTTTTCACAAATATTTGCCATTTTAGGTCTTTTTCTCTTGTCTCTTTCGCCGCCGCAACCGAAAACTACGTCAGGTTTAATTTTATAGTGTTCTTTGAGTGTTTTTAGTGTTGTTTCAAGTGCATCTGGTGTGTGAGCGTAATCAATAAATATTTTTGTTTTATTCGGTGTCGTTTTTACTAATTGTAGTCGACCATTCACTTCTTTTATATTTTTAACAATATTTAAAATTTTTTTAATCCCTACACCAGATAGTTCAGCTGCAATAATTGACATAAATAAATTTTTAATCTGAAATAGACCAATCAAAGGAATTTGAACGGTATAATTTTTTTTTTTATATTTGAAAATAATACTCTGAAAATTACCATTTGGCTGAACATCTTCAAATTGAATTGTAGAATTTTTTTTACCAATAGAACGTATATATAAATTTTTTTTTTTTGAAATTTTTTTTAGTTCTGAAATTTCTGGAATTTCTCTATCAGTAATAATATAATTTTTTTTTTTTAATAATTTAGAAAATAAAATTAGTTTAGCATTTAGATATGCTTTCATATTTTTATGATAATCCAGATGGTCTTGTGAAAAGTTTGTAAAAATTGCTGTTTTAAAATTTAATCCATCTAATCTTCCTTGCTCCAAACCATGACTAGAGGCCTCTAATATGACGTTATCAATACCTAATTTTTTAATTTTTGCTAGCTCTCTGTGTAGAGAAATAATATCAAGAGTTGTAAGATTAGTTTTTACTACCTTATTTTTTATTTTAAGCCCTAAAGTTCCTATAGATGCAACAGGAATTTTTTGGCCTGAAAGAATTTGATGGTAAAATTCAGCTACTGAACTTTTTCCATTTGTTCCAGTAACAGCAATAATATTTTTTGGTTTCAAATAGTAGAATATCTTACATGCTTCTATTATGATTTTTTTAATATTTCTTACTTTTATGATTGGTACTTTTGTATTTTTAATTTTACAATTTACGTCACATACTACTGCTCCAGCCCCTTTTTTAATTGCACTAAAAATATAATCTTTACCATTATATTTTTTACCTTTAGTAGCAAAAAATAAATAATTTTTTTTGATCTGTCTGCTATCTAAAGACAGTCCTTCAATATTAATTTCTTGAGTATTGACTGATAGATTTTTAATTATTTTTTTTAACAACATGAGTATTGTGAACCTCGTTGTTGTTTATGGCTAAAATAGGTCCAATCTTTTCTATTATTTTGCCTGAAACATAAACAGAATTCCAACCTGCTTCGGTTCTAGAAATGTTAGTAACAGGCCTGCCCCTGTAGTTATAAACGAGATGTGGTGCTCCCTTTGGATCATCTAGAATAACAAGTAAAATGTATTTTGGTTCATTTGATGGAAATATAGAAATAAATGTATTGATATTTTTCTTGTCATTTTTATAGTTTTTTGCCGTACCGGTCTTGCCGCCAACTTCATATCCAAAAATATTAGCATTGCTAGCAGTACCTTTTGTTTCAACCACTACTTTTCGTAGCATTTTATTTACCTGATCACTGGTTTTGTTAGAAATAATAGAATCTCTACTCTCAAAATTAGATTTTTTCCCTAGTTGTAGTGTTGGCTTGATTATGTATCCACCATTTGTCATTGAAGCGTAAGCTGCTGCAGCCTGTAAGGGAGTGGTAGTAATACCGTGTCCAAAAGACACTGTTTCTAATTTACATTTTTCCCACTTAAAATTATGAGGTTGACCTATTTCTTCCAACTCAAAATCTATAACTTTTAAAAGTCCAAGTTTTTCTATAAAGTTTTTGAATTTAGTTTCACCAATTTGTCTGGCAATCATTAAAGAACCTATATTTGAAGATCTAATTAAAATGTTTTCAACAGATAAACTTTCAGGAAAGTCATGTATATCTCCAATATTATGAATGGAACATTTAATATTATCAGGTATATTGTTAATGACAGTTTCAGGTGATAAAATGTTTTCTTCAAGCGCAAGAGCAACAGTAAAGGTCTTGAACACTGATCCAAGTTCAAAAACACCTTTTGTAATTTGATTCATATATTTAATATCTGAAATATTTTCTCTAATATTCACATTATAATCTGGTAAAGAAATTAATGACAAAACCTCACCAGTATTTGCGTCCATTAATAATCCACCCGCTGAATTTGTTTGAAAATCTTCCATTGCCTTTTTTAATTGTGTTTTAATTAAAAACTGAATATTTGAGTCTAATGTCAAGACGAGAGGTTCTTTTATTTTTTGACTATCTCTTAGTTCTCTATCAAAATAATTTTCTATACCAGAGATGCCATAATTGTCATCATCAATTTGACCTAAAACGTGACTATATAATTTACCATGCGGATATACCCTTCTTTGAAACAATTCAGTAATTATTCCTTTTTCACCTAAAGACCATAGTCTAATTCTTTCATCTTCTGTTAACCTTCTCTTTAAATAAAATCTTTTTTTTCGTTCTAGTTTCTTTTTCAATTCAATTGTAGAAATTTCAGGAAAATTTAATTTAATCTTTAAAATAAAATTTTCTTTGTTTCTGATAAGACTCGGCTTTACTGCTGCATGATAAGAATTTATATTTCGAGCCATTAACTCTCCATTTCTGTCTAAAATATCTCTTCTCAAGAGCTGAGAATGGTAATTTACTTTCTTGTATCCTTGAAAACTGGATTCTTGAATGGAAATAGAAAAGATAGAAATTGAAAAAATAAGTATTAATGAAAAGAAAGAAGTAAATAGAACATAAAGTCGATCTTCATGTATTTTAGATTTGTTGGATTTTTTATTTTTATGAGCTGTTTCAAGAAAATCATCAAAAAAAAATGATTTTTGATTTTGAAGATTGAAGTTTTTATTATTTTTTTTATTTTTCATTAGTTAAATTTTTAGTTATCTTTTTTTGCTCAGATATAAAATCTTCCATATTTAAATAAATTTGTGATAGATCTAAATTGCTATATTTTGGATCTAAATATTTTTCTATTTTGCTTGATAAAACAGCAGGTGAAGTCAAGTATTGAAACTCTAGGCTAGCTTCTAAAAGATCTTTTTCTAAAGAAAAAATTTGACTTTCATGGTTTTGAATTTTTTTCTCTATTAATCTGCTTTCGTTTTTAATTATAGGAATGGCAATAAAAAAGGAAATATAGAATAAAATAATTATTAATTTTTTTTTATTATATGAGAACATTTTCAATATCTGTGTAATTTTTAAATTTTTCTTTAAATTCTTTCGGGTAAATAAATTCTTGTTCGGTTCGTATTGCTTTTCTTAATTTTGCAGATCTTGAAGCTGGATTTTTAACTAATTCTTCCGTGCTTGGTGATAAAAAATTATTTTTATATTTCTCAAAAAAAGAATTTTTTTGATTATTTTCTGTGGGCATGTATCTGGATGGGTTAGATTTATTAGATGAGTAATTAGTGAAATAATATTTAATAATTTTATCTTCTATTGAGTGAAAACTTATGACAATTATTTTTCCACCAAACTTAATAAGTTGACTTGCTTTGATCAATCCCTCGATTAATTCTGTAGTTTCTTTGTTTACAAAAATTCTTAAAGCTTGAAATGTTTTTGTGCATACATTTATTTTTTTATTATAATTTTTTTTTTTACTTGTTTCTATTATTCGTACCAATTCTGTAACAGTATTAATTTTTTTTAATGTTCTTGCTTTAATTATATTTTTTGCGATTCTACCTGCTTCTTGTTCCTCTCCTAAAATTTTTATTATTAGTTTGAGATTTTTTTCATCTAATGTGTTAATTACATCTTCAGCGGAGGTTTTAGAAAGGCCCATTTGCATATCTATTCTTTCATTCGATTTAAAAGAAAATCCCCTGCTATAATCTTGAAGCTGAAAAGTTGATAAACCTAAATCAAAAATAATTATGTCAGGCTTGCTTTCTTTTTTTACTACTTTATCTAAATTGCTAAATTTTTCGTTATAAAAAGTAAATTTATTTGGAAAATCTTTCTCTAAAAATTTTGCTCTACTAATTGCAGATTTATCCCTATCTATAGCTATAACTTTAGTATTAGGAAGATTCAACAATGCTTTAGAATAACCTCCGCCTCCAAATGTGCAATCTATAATTAGTTGTTTTTTTTTAATGGGCAAACATGTTTGAATAATTTCATCTAGCATCACTGGAAAATGTTTTTTTTCCAATGATGCGATAGAATTTTTCATTCAATTTCATTTTTACAATTAAAACTTCTGTCTTCTTAAGAACGCAGGTATTTCGAAGTCTTCTTCCTGGTTATTTTCTTGAGCAAAAAGTTTTTGATCCACATCTGGAGAAGTAGAATCATTTTCATTTGTATAGACCTCATCTGAGAAAAGTTTTGGCGTGTATTCTTCTTCTGATGACAAAATGGGATCTACATTTGATGGTACCTGTTCAATGGAATCTAGTTCAAACGAAGATTCATTAGGTACTGATTCTGTGTTAGTTTCATTCTCAAAAGAGTTAATTGTAGATGGGTTCAAAAAATTTTCTTCATTGGTATTTTGAACTATTGGTTCTTCTTTAACACTTATGTTTTCTTCCTCAGTATTTAAAGAAGATTGTTGTGCTTCATCTACTTCAAATTGTTCATCTAGCTTTAAAGCTGTTGCACCACTTATTGAATTATTAAGAGTATTATTTGATGCCATAGCTCCCTTTGAAAATAATGCTGCATCTGAGTAGCCACTGTTTCTGTTTTGAATACGATTGACCATATTAACAACTCCGGTTGTGTTAGCTATTTGACCATCTAAAGCTGTTGCAACTATTGAAACTCTCATTTTTCCATTAAGAGACTCATCTTTAATAGCTCCAAAAATTAACTCTGCTTCTGGATCTACTTCTGCTCTTATTTTGTTTACAGCTTGATCTACTTCAAAAAGTGTTATGTCTTTTCCACCAGTTATATTAACCAATAGACCTCTTGCTCCTTTAAGAGAGTAATCATCTATTAGTGGATTATTTAAAGCCATATCAGTTGCGGTTAAAGCTCTGTTTTCACCTTCAGCTTCACCAGTGCCCATCATAGCTTTTCCCATTGAACTCATAACAGTTTCAACGTCTGCAAAATCTAAATTTATTATTCCTGGTTTAACCATAAGGTCAGTAATACTTTGAACTCCATGGTTTAAAACATCATTTGATAAATGAAATGAATCTTCAAAAGTTGTAGTTTCGCTAGCAACCTTAAAAAGATTTTGATTTGGAACAACTATAGAAGTGTCTAGATGTTTTTTTAGTGCGTTCATTCCTTCAATTGCTCTTCGCATTCTTTTAGGTCCCTCATAGGAAAAAGGAAGAGTGATAACGCCAACGGTAAGAATATTAAGTTCCCTAGCCGCTCTAGCTATTACGCTCGATGCGCCTGTTCCAGTTCCACCACCCATACCAGCAGTAATAAAAACCATGTTAGCGCCTTGTAAAAAATTTATTATTTCATTTAAAGATTCATCTGCTGCAGCTTGCCCGATATCATGTTTTGCTCCTGCTCCTAATCCTTGAGTCAAACTTGTACCAATCTGAATTCTTGCATCAGCTTTACTTAATTTTAAATCTTGAGCGTCAGTATTAACTGCAGCAAATTCTACACCTTGCATGCCTGCTTCGATCATAGCATTTATTGCATTTCCACCAGCTCCTCCAACACCTAAAACTAAAATTCTTGGTTTTAATTCCTTAAGTTCTCCGCTACCTAGTCTTATAGTCATGTTTTCTCCCCTGTTTGATTGTTATCCCATTTTAAGTTAGATCTATTTTGATACGCTTTTTTCCTTGCAACTATTTTAAATTTTTCAAAAGATTTAGGTTCCCATATTTGAAAAGTTTTACCTAAACCAACAAATAAGATGCTGTTTTTAATTTTTGCATGATCTAATAGTTTATCCGTAATTAAAACTCTTCCTTCGCCATCAAATTGCAAGCTTACACTTTCAGATAAAATCGAAGTTGCAAAATAATCTCTTTTTTCCTCAAAAGGATTTAGTGAGTCTATTGTGTTTGAAAGTTTTTCTATTCTATCCTCAGGACAAGCTTCAAGCGCCTCATGATTAAAAGAAGGATAAGCAACAAATCCGTTATAGCCTAGAGAGCTTAGATGAGACCTAAAACTAGCTGGCACTGAAACTCTCCTTTTTTTGTCTAATTTGTTCTCGTAACTTGATAAAAACATAATTTTTTAGTCCCCACACAAAAAGAAAAGCTGAAAAAAACGAATTTGCTAAAACAGTCTTCTCTTTAAAATATCTCAATAAAACTCCTATTTGGGTTTTTATGGGATATTATGGGTTTTATTAAATCTAGTCAATACAATAGTTATTAGATAAAAGGTGAAAAAATGCCTTTTTTTTTGATTTTTTAAATAGATTTTTTAATTAGCTAGATAGTCTGTAAGCCGGGTTCTGTCATTAAAGCAGTCATTTCTCTAGGTCTAAACTCACGCTTAGACTCAAGCAGCTAACCCAGACAACGAACTAAAGACGGTTTTTAGCACTGATAAATCAATGCAATGTCATCTCTATTTAGCCTTGCTCCCAGTGGGGTTTACCATGCGTTCTTTGTTACCAAAAAACCGGTGTGCTCTTACCACACCTTTTCACCCTTGCCTTGATAAGGCGGTTTATTTTCTGTGGCACTGTCCCTAAGGTCACCCTCGCCAGCCGTTAACTGGCACTGTGTCTTTATGGAGCCCGGACTTTCCTCTGTTAGCAAAAACTAACAGCGACAAGCCAACTATCTAGCATTGACGTCTTATTATACTTGAGTGGCAAAAATCAAGTTAATATTTCAAAGAACTTGCTAAATTATAGCTAATTTGCAGACATTTTTGATCAATTATACCATCAATTTTGTTTTGCCTAAACCTTCTCTGAAATGCTTTTACTACTTTTGAGTCGTATTTAGATGATTTTTCTTTATCAAAATACCGATAACCAATCTTATGCAAATTTTTAAAAAAAAGTTTACGTAGATCACTCTTTTTTAAATTCTGATTTTTAATCTTTTTTTCACTCATACCGTACCAATACCCAATTTTTTTTTTTGACAAAGAATGCCAAGGAAATTTTTCTCCTGGATCTTTTTTTCTCAAAGGTGCAATATCTGAATGACCAAGAATATTTGTTTTTTTAATTTTATATTTTTTTATTAAAGACCTGCAGAGTAAAATTAATTGAGAAATTTGCTTTTTAGAAAAAAATTCATATCCAAATTGATGTCCTTTATTTACGAGCTCTATACCTATCGAATGATCGTTAAGATCGGTAAAATTTTTCCATTTTGATTTTCCTGCATGCCAAGCAGAATTTTTTTCATCTACCATTTTTATTGTTTTTCCTTCTCTGCTAATTAAATAATGAGCGCTTACTTTGCTCTTACTGTTTGTTAATCTTTTAATACATGCTCGTTCTGATTGCATTCCTGTGTAATGTATTACTATAAACTTAATATTTTTTTTTGTTCTAGCTTTAGCAGAGTGATTTGGGGAGTTAAAAACCTGAATCTTCATATTAATACATTTTCATATTAACATAAAAACTCTTGGTAATAGTGGCTTTTTTGCACTAGTAAAATAAAAAAAATTATATATATAGAGATCATTATGGGTTTTAAAAAAATTATTATTTTATTTACAGCAATTTCAATGCTTCATTTTACAAGTTTGAGAGCAGAAACAGAGAAAGATTGTTTTGAAAAAGTAAGTAGAAGTATTTTTAAATTTAACCAAGGCTTCGATAGAGCTGTTTTAAGGCCAATTGCTGCTGGTTATAACAAACTGCCAGAACCAATTAGGAAAGGAACAGGAAATTTTACTTCAAACATCGCTACATTGCTGACTGTTCCAAATCATCTTCTACAAGGTAACTGGAGACTAGCAGGTGAATCTGGTGCGAGTTTTTTGGTCAACTCAACCATCGGTATTCTTGGTTTTTCAAACCCAGCGGCTAAAATGGGATTGAAAAATCAACAAGAAGATGTTGGTCAAACCTTGGGTGCATATGGATTTAGTGGAGGATGTTATTTTGTACTGCCGATATTAGGTCCGACGACAGTTAGGGATTCATTTGGTTTAGTTGCGGATTCTTTTATTGATCCTTTTGCCCACGTAACAATAAGAGAGAATGAATTGTTAAATGTTTCAGGAAGCAATATAGATTATTTTTCAGTTAAAGGCGCAACTGCTGTAGATTTTAGAGCTGACAATATGACAAATTTAGATAGTTTAGAAAAAAATTCTTTAGATATGTATGCTGCACTAAAAAGCTTATATCTACAAAATAGATCAAAAAAAATTAAAAACACCTTTTCATCAGATGACGATGATGGTTGGGCTGATTTTAATAAATAAATCTTAAAAAATGAGAAAATTAATTAATTCATTGCTATTCATAGCTTTAACATTTGTTAGCACTAACAGCTTTTCATATAGTTCAGATCCTAAAATTTTTATTACCGAACTTGTGGGTGATGCGATCAAAACGTTGAGTGATAAAAATATCTCAAAAGTTGATAAAAGTAAAAAAATTGAAACTATTGCTCTTGAGAATTTAGATATCGATGCACTTAGTATGTATACCCTGGGAAGTGCCAGAAAAACGTTAGATGAAGAAACACTTAAAAAATACAAAAGCTTATTTGAAAAATATATTCTAAAAAGTTTAACTTCTAGATTAACGGATTATTCACAACAAAAATTTGAGGTTATAAGTGCTGATCAAAAAAGTGAGACATATACTATAGTAAGTTCAAGAATAATAGAGAGCTCATCTCAACCTGAAATTAAAATAGATTGGAGAGTTTATACAAAAGATATTGCCAAACCCTTAATCAGAGATTTAATTGTTGAAGGATTAAGTTTAGCTAAAACCCAAAAAGAAGAATTTTCTTCGATTTTAAGTTCAAATAATAACGATATAAATATTTTATTTTCAAAATTAGAAGAATTTATTAATAATTAATTGGTGGGCCCGGTAGGACTCGAACCTACGACCAATACATTATGAGTGTACTGCTCTAACCAACTGAGCTACAGGCCCTTTAAATAAGACTAGGTTTTACAAAGAATCTAGACTGAATTCAACAAGGTAATTTTAGCTACAGTTTATAAAATGAGTATTGACGAGTGTCCATGATGTATTTTGTTGGTAAATAGATGTAACATTGGGTTTCAATATGAAAGCTTTGAAAGTAAATAAAAAAACAACCCTAGTTTTAATAATATTTTCAGTTTTTATTTCACTTATAATTGTTGAGGTATTATTACAATTAATTGGTTTTAAGCCCTGGAAATATGAAAAATCTGAAAGCGGTAATCAGGAAATTTTTAAAAAAGATAATGAACTGGGTTGGATTGCAAAAAAAGGAATATATGAATTAAACATAAATAGTAATGTAAAATCGAAAATAAAATTTACAATTGAAAATAGTGGAAATAGACAAACAAGTATCGATAATTTAAAAAAAAAAAATATCTTTTTTATTGGAGGATCTTTTACCCAAGGTTGGGGTGTCAATGACGATAATACCTTTGCATATTTAATTCAAAATAAATTTAATAATTATAAAGTTTATAACTTTGCTCAATCTGGATATGGTGGGGTTCAATCATTGCTACTTTTAAAGAGAAAACTAAAAAACTACAAGTCAACAAAACTTATAGTGTATGGTTTTATAGAACATCACGAGCAGAGAAATGTTGCTAGGAAAAATTGGCTAGAAACTTTACTTAGGTATTCAAAAAGAGGTTATGATCAAATTCCTAAAGTTCCTTATGCCTCTATAAATAAAAAAGGAAAATTAATTTATCACAAACCTGTTAGTTATATTATGTTGCCTTTAAGAGAAAAATTTGCCTCTGTTGTGCTTATAGAAAAATTTTATATGAAACAAACAACAAAACATAGAAAAAAAAATCAAAAGACGATAACTAAAAAAATTTTTATTGAATTAAATAATGTCGCAAAAAAAAATAATACCAATTTTTTGATAGTTAATTTAAGTTCATCAAATGAAAATGAGTACAAAAACTTTCTAAGTGAAAATAAAATAGATTATGTTAATTGTAATTTTTTTTTAAGCAAAGATTTGTTGGTCAAAAATGACTTCCATCCAAATGAAAAAGCTCATTCATTATATAGCAAGTGTATTTCTAGTTATATCTCAAAAAACAATCTACTTTTCTAAAAAACTTTTTAATTGTTTTGATCTGCTAGGGTGTTTAAGTTTTCTCAAGGCTTTAGCTTCTATCTGTCTTATTCTTTCTCTTGTTACAGAAAACTGTAGGCCAACTTCCTCTAAAGTGTGATCGGTATTCATGCCTATACCAAATCTCATTCTTAAAACCCTTTCTTCTCTAGGTGTTAAAGAGGCTAATATTTTAGTAGTAGACTCGCTTAAATTAGATTGAATGGCTGTATCTAAAGGTTGAAGAGCATTTTTGTCTTCAATGAAGTCACCAAGACTACTGTCTTCCTCATCTCCTACCGGTGTTTCAAGAGAAACTGGTTCTTTAGCAATTTTTAAAACTTTCCTGACTTTTTCTAAAGGCATTGCAAGTTTTTTTGCTAACTCCTCTGGAGTAGGCTCTCTACCAAACTCACTCATTATCTGCCTTTGTGTTCTTACAATCTTATTTATTGTTTCAATCATATGGACAGGTATTCTGATAGTTCTTGCTTGGTCAGCAATAGATCTTGTGATTGCCTGTCTAATCCACCATGTAGCATATGTAGAAAATTTATAGCCTCTTCTATATTCAAATTTATCTACAGCTTTCATAAGGCCAATATTACCTTCTTGGATCAAATCTAAAAATTGCAGTCCTCTATTAGTGTATTTTTTAGCTATAGAAATTACCAATCTTAAGTTAGCCTCAACCATTTCTTTCTTGGCAATTCGAGACTCTCTTTCTCCTTTTTGAATTCTACTAACTAATTTTTTAAAATCCCCAACTGACAAACTTATCTTTTCACTGAACTCAACTAGTCTTTCTCGAATTTCACTAAAATCATTTTTAAATTTTTTAAAAAAAGCTCTCCATGTTGGGTTTTCCGTTAAAAAAGATTCAAATTTTGGATTTATTTCGTTACCAATATAATATTTTAAAAACTCTTCACGCGTAATTTTATTGTCTATAGCTAGTCTTAGAAGGACACCTTCCAAGGAAACAATTTTCTTGTTTTCTTTATAGTGTGCTTGAACCAAGGTCTCAACCACATGCTGTGCAAGCTGTAACATTTTAAAATTATCAACTAAAGTAGATTGAATTTTTTTAAAATTCTTATTTTTAGAAACTGAAAGTTCTTTTGAGTTTAAAATACAATCTAGTTTCTCTCTTTGATATTTTTGTAGCTTAGTATAGTCTTTTGTTAAATTATCTATAATTTTTATAATCTTAGGCTTTATCTCTTCTTCCATTTTTGCAAGAGAAACATTAAACTCATCTTCTTCCTCAGCCGGAGATGGTTTTTCATTTTTTATATTTTCTTCTTTGTTTTTTTGTATTTTAGCTTCTGCTTTTATTTTTTTACTTTCTTGCGCATCTGCTTCAAAATCTTCATAGGTTGAGTCTATATCTATGATATCTCTAACTAAAAGTTCTCCACTTTCTATTTTTTCTTTCCATTCATATATTTTTTTTGCAATTAAAGGGCTTTGAGTTAAGGCGTTAATCATGACATCTTTTCCTGCCTCAATTCTTTTTGCTATCGCGATTTCTCCTTCTCTTGAAAGAAGCTCGACACCACCCATTTCTCTAAGATACATTCTGATTGGATCGTCACTTTTATCAGTTTGCTTTTCTGCGCTGCTGGCAGGCGAATCTTTCTTTTTATTTGATTGGTACTGAGATTTTTTTTCGACAAGAGTAACACTCTGATCAAGAATGATCATAAATGCTTTTTCAACATTTTCTATAGAGCTTCCTCTTTTTCCCAGAGATTTGCCTAGTTCTTCATAGGTTATAAACCCACGAACTTTTCCTTTATCAAGAAGTCTTTCAAATGATTTTGTAATTAATTTTTCTACCATTTAGGCTAAATATTTATTTAAAACGAGGTTATGTATAGTATGTATTTCTCCAAAATCTATCTTTTTTTATTCCCTATTTAGCTGACTTTTAAGCTTAATAAGTTCAGAATAGGAACCTTCGTCTAGATTTTTTGCTACCTTATTCTCTAAAAATTCAATTTGTTTTAAGTGATTCATTTCTTTTAATTCTTCTATTAAATCGTTAAGTATTTCTTCACGCTCATTGTCCTCTTTTTTAAGAAGTATATTCTTTAGATTGGTGTTATTTTCAATTTTATTAACTAATTCATTATATTTTGTGTCAATTTTTGGTTTATTATTTCCCATAGTGTTATTCAGACCTGGCTGACTAATCAGCTCTTTTTTTAATTCTTCATTTTGTTCGTTTGAGAAATTAATCTTTAAAAGATCGTCTATTTTATTTTGAGCAACATCTAAATAATTTAAAAGTATATACAAAATTGATCGTTCTTTAATTTCTGATTTTGAAAAGTTGCTTTGTTCTTTGTATAATTGTTTAGTTTCGTTTAGAACATTAAAATTTCTTTTTGTATATGGAGTAAAAACTTTTTTAAAATTTTGAATAGGAGTTAAGCTTTTTAATTTATTTAGGAAGTTCTCTAAGATATACTTTTTTAATGTCTCATCTTTAATAGCATAACATAAGTTTTTAATCTTCTTTTCAAATTTTGATATATCAAAAGGATTATTTATATTTACCTCTGACAAATACATGTCCCATATATAAGATTGTATTATTTTTTTTGATTTAAGAAACTCATTAAATTTTTCTTTTCCATTTTTTTTAATAAAATCATCAGGATCTTCTCCTTTAGGCATTATGGAAAAGTAAATTTTATTGTTCTCATTAATTAGTGGTAATAGTTTTTCCGCAATACGTAGGGCTGCACTTTGTCCACTTTGATCTCCATCTAAGCAAATTATAGGGTTAGAAAAAAATTTCCAAATTAATTCTATCTGTGTATCTGTTAGTGCCGTGCCTGAATTAGAAATTATATTTTTCACACCAGCTGAATATAAACTTACTACATCCATATATCCCTCAACAATAATAACTTCACTTGTCTCTGACCTTAGAGCTTTAGCTTTGTCTAAATTAAAAACTGTTCTACCTTTTTTATAAAATTCTGTTTCTGGAGAGTTTATATACTTTGCTAGCTGACTATCTCTGATAATTCTTCCACCAAACGCGATGGTTTCATTTGTTAAATTATTAATTGGAAAAATAATTCTAGAATTGAAACGATCAATAAATTTATTTGTTTTTTCATTTTTGTAATAAAGACCAGTTAGAATAATTTCTGCTTCACTAAATTTGCTTGAAAGTTTTTCATAAAAATTATTTTGCCAAGGGACATAGCCTAAATTAAATTCTTTAATTATATTTTGATTTAAGCCTCTTTTTTCTAGATATGACAAAGCTTGATTATTTTCAGTTTTAAAAAGTTGCTGATTAAAAAAGTCTGAATATTCCCTGAAAATACTTTTATATACATTAAATCTTTTTTCTTTTTCTGTATCCATTGTAGAAAACTTATATTGTGGCATGCCTGCCTCTACTGCTAATTCTTTGACTGCCTCACCGAAACCTAAAGATTTTGTCTTCATTAAGAAATCAAAAATATTTCCATGCTCCCCCGTACTAAAACAATGATAAAATTCTTTTTCATCACTCACTGTAAATGACGGACTTTTTTCATTCTTAAATGGAGAAAGACCCACAAATTCTTTTCCTCTTTTCTTAAGCTGAACAGCCTTACCAACAACTTGTGATACTTTTAACCTCAACTTAATTTCGTCGAGATATTCTTTAGGATATTTCATTGTAATTATTTTAAAACTGTTTTTATTATTGATCCTACTTTAGAAAAATCTAAAACATCACTGTGAGTTTTTTTTAAATCACCCATGACTTTTCCCATATCTTTTATGGAACTAGCTCCTACTTTTTTGATTACTTCTTCGCATAACTTTTTTGTATCTTCTTCGCTTAATTGTTTTGGAAGAAAAGAACTTATTATTTCTATCTCTTTCGTCTCTATTTCTAAAAGTTCTGTACGGCCTGCTTTTTTGTAAACTTCACACGATTCGTTTCTTTGTTTGACCATTTTTTTTAAAATACTCATGATATCTTGATCTGATACCTCTTTGACTTCCTTGGTCCTATTAGCAATTAAAGCATCTTTTATTCCAGAAACAATCAACCTTAAGGTCGGATAAAGACTTTTATCTTTATTCTTAAGAGATTGGTTTAATTTTTCTTCTATTTTGGTTTGTAGAGACATATTTATTATTTATTTTTACTTTAATCACAATTTTTCTTGAAAAGAAAAACATCTTTCTTGACGGTTATATTTCTATTTCATATCTTCCACAAAATCATGTTTATAAGTATTTACTTTAACTCATGAGTTGTATTTGAAACAGACAAGACAAATAAAAAACTCAAATAAAAATCCTAAACAGATCAGTTCTACCGCTATTTTAATTTTAGAAAATGGAACCTTTTTTAAAGGTTTCGGTTTAGGCTACGAAGGAACAGCCACTGGAGAAGTTTGTTTTAATACTTCAATCACTGGTTATCAGGAAATTATCTCAGACCCATCTTACGCTGACCAAATAATAAACTTTACTTTTCCTCACATCGGAAATGTTGGAACTAACCAAGAAGACCAGGAATCTGATAAAATCTGGACAAGAGGTGTAATTCTAAATTCTGAAATAACAGACCCATCTAATTACCGTTCTTTAAAAAATTTTGATCAGTGGTTGAAAAAAAATAAAATAGTTGGAATTACAGGGCTTGATACTAGAAGCCTGACTAATTTTATAAGGGACAAGGGCGCTCCAAAAGGGACGATAGTTTTTAATAGAAAGAATAAATTTAATATTAAGCAATTAATTAATTCTACTATTAAGTGGAGTGGTTTAAAAAACTTAGATTTGGCAAAAAAAGTTTCTACCAAAAAAAATTATGTGTGGCTGGGATTTAAGACTTGGAAAAACAATAGTGGCTATCTAAGAAATAAAAAAAATTTGTTACATGTTGTTGCAATTGATTATGGTATTAAAAAAAATATTTTAAGATATTTTTCTGATTTTAATTGTAAGGTCACTGTAGTTTCATGCGAAACAAGTGCTCTGGAAATATTAAAATTAAAGCCGAATGGTATTTTCTTATCTAATGGTCCCGGTGATCCTGCTGCAACAGGAAAATACGCAATTAAAATTATTAAAGAATTAATAAAAAATAGTATGCCTATTTTTGGAATTTGCCTGGGACATCAAATATTAGCTTTAGCACTAGGCGCTAAAACTAAAAAAATGAAATTAGGTCACAGAGGAGCTAATCATCCTGTTAAAAACTTGATTAAAGACAATGTTGAAATTACAAGTCAAAATCATGGCTTTGAAATAATTAAAAAAAGTTTACCGAATAATATTGTGATTACTCATAAATCTTTATTTGATAATTGTATTGAAGGAATAAGACTAAAAAATAAACCAATTTTTTCTGTGCAGTATCATCCTGAGTCTAATCCTGGACCACAGGACAGTATTTACTTATTTCAAGAATTTATCAACGACATGAAAAATAATGCCAAAAAGAAAAGATCTTAAAACTATACTAATAGTTGGTGCGGGACCTATAATAATTGGTCAAGCGTGTGAATTTGATTATTCAGGAACACAAGCCTGTAAAGCATTAAAAGATGAGGGATATAAAGTTGTTCTAATTAACTCCAATCCTGCAACTATTATGACTGATCCCGGAGTTGCTGATAAAACTTACATTGAGCCGATAACTTTGAAAGTTTTAGAAAAAATTATTCAAAAAGAAAAACCAGATGCAATTCTGCCAACGATGGGCGGTCAAACAGCTTTAAATTTAGCAATGGAGGCAGAAAAAAAAGGAATCTTAAGGAAATACAAAATTGAACTAATTGGTGCAAATTCTAAAGCAATCTCTAATGCAGAAGATAGAAAAAAATTTAGAAAAAACATGATTGATATTGGTTTAGATCTACCAAAATCAAAGGTCGTAAACCATATTAAAGATGCTACTAAAGCTCTTAAACAAATTGGTTTACCTGCAATAATTAGACCAGCATTTACCTTGGGAGGGTTAGGTGGTGGTATTGCTAAAAACAAAAAAGAATATCTTAGAATAGTTAAAGATGGGCTGCACGAATCTCCAGTAAGTCAAATATTAATTGAAGAATGTCTTGAGGGTTGGAAAGAATTTGAAATGGAAGTAGTTAGAGATAGAAAAGACAATTGTATTATTGTTTGTTCCATTGAAAATATTGACCCAATGGGAATTCATACAGGTGACTCTATTACTGTGGCCCCCGCTTTAACGCTGACAGATAAAGAATATCAAGTAATGAGAAATGCTTCGATTGCTTGCCTTAGAAAAATTGGAGTAGAGACGGGTGGATCAAATGTTCAGTTTGCGATTAATCCAAAGAATGGAAGAATGGTTATTATCGAGATGAACCCAAGAGTTTCTAGATCGTCAGCTCTTGCGTCTAAAGCAACTGGTTTTCCAATTGCAAAAGTAGCTGCAAAACTCGCTGTTGGTTATACGCTGGATGAACTTAAGAATGAAATTACAAAAATAACTCCAGCTTCCTTTGAGCCAAGTATAGATTACGTAGTTACAAAAATTCCAAGATTTACATTTGAGAAGTTTTCGACATCTGATGCAATCTTAGGTACTTCGATGAAATCTGTTGGCGAAGCCATGGCAATTGGAAGAAACTTTAAAGAGTCTCTTCAAAAGGCTCTTGTATCACTTGAGATTGGTTTTTCAGGGTTAGATAGAATTTTTACATTAAACAAAAAAAATATAAAAAAAGAATTAAAGAAAAATATACCTAATAAAATTTTATTAGTTGCTGAAGCTTTTAGAAAAAAAATTGATATTAAGAAAATACAAAATTTATCTAAAATAGATAACTGGTTCTTGGAGCAAATAAAAGAGATTGTAGAAATTGAAAATAAAATTCAAAAAAAAGGCCTCCCTAAAGATTATAATGAATTTAATAGAATAAAATCGATAGGTTTTTCAGATAAAAAATTAGCTGAAATTACAAATACTTCAGAAGAGGTTATTAGAAAGAAAAGAACTGCTTTAAAGGTACTGCCCGTTTATAAAAAAGTAGATACTTGTGCCGCAGAATTTAATTCTTTTACACCTTATATGTACTCTACCTACCAAAGAAATTATTCGATTAAATCTGAGTGTGAAGCCAATCCTTCATCAAAGAAAAAAATTATAATTTTAGGTGGTGGCCCTAATCGAATAGGTCAAGGAATTGAATTTGACTATTGTTGTTGTCAGGCTAGCTACGCTCTTAAAGAATCAGGTTTCGAAACTATAATGATTAATTGTAATCCAGAAACTGTTTCAACTGACTACGATACAAGTGATAGATTATACTTTGAGCCACTGAAGGAAGAATACGTCTACAACATTATCAAAAAAGAAAAGCAAAAAGGAAAACTTGTAGGAATTATTGCTCAATTTGGAGGACAAACTCCTATTAGACTTGCTAAATTTTTGTACGATAACAAACTTCCAATTTTAGGAACACAGTACACCTCTATCGATTTAGCTGAGGATAGAGATAGATTTAGAAAATTGCTTGATAGATTAAAATTAAAACAAGCCAAAAGTGGTATAGCAAAAACGTTTAAACAAGCTATTCAAATTGCAGGAAAAATAGGTCTACCTTTAATGGTTAGACCTTCTTATGTTTTAGGTGGAAGAGCTATGGAAATAGTCTACGAGAAAAGTCAGTTAAAAAAATTTGTTGAAGAAGCATTTAAAGCAGCTGAAAAAAACCCAATACTAATTGATAAGTTTATTGATAATGCCATGGAAATTGATGTGGATGCCATATCTGACGGGAAACAAGTTTTTGTTGCAGGTATAATGCAACATATTGAAGAAGCAGGTATTCATTCAGGTGACTCTGCTTGTTGTCTGCCTCCAATATCAATAAAGAAAAGTTTAATAACTGAGATAGAAATCCAAACAAAAAAATTGGCCCTAGCTTTAAAGGTTAAAGGTTTTATGAATATTCAGTTTGCAATTAAAAATGATGAAATTTTTGTAATCGAAGTAAATCCTAGAGCAAGTAGAACTGTTCCTTTTGTTTCGAAAGCTAAAGGACTTCCGCTTGCTAAAATTGCATCAAGAATAATGGCTGGGGAAAAATTATCTAAATTTAATTTAAGAAGTAAGACTAAAAATATGTTTGCAGTTAAAGAGGCTGTTTTTCCTTTTAATAAATTCCCAAAAAGTGATGTATTACTAGGACCAGAGATGAAGTCAACTGGTGAAGTAATGGGTTTTGATAAGGATTTTGGAATGGCATTTGCCAAAAGTCAAATTGGTGCTTCTAATTCTTTACCAACGAAAGGCCTAGCATTTATATCTCTAAAAAATAGTCATAAAGAAGAAGGTGTGGATTTAGCCAGACAATTATTAAAATTGAATTTTACCCTATGTGGTACAGGGGGAACAGCGGACTATATTATCAAACATGGAATGAAGTGTAAAAAAATAAATAAAGTTAGTGGTGGCTCGCCTCATATTGTTGATGTTTTAAACTCTAAGAAAATTGCTTTGGTAATTAATACTGGTGGAGGAAATAGTGAACAAAAACTTAATGATGCAATTGCTCTTAGAAGAGCAACTCTAGTTAATAAAGTTCCTTACTGTACCAACATGTCTACTGCCTATGTATGTTTAGAGGGTATAAAATCTTTAAAAACAAAAAAAATTACTGTAACTTCACTTCAGGATATTTAAATTAATAAAATTAAAAAATTGCAAGAATCAGTTTTAATTTTTGATTATTGTGAAGACAGCCCAGTATTTGCAATACTATAAATCATATCCTCATAACTCATACCTAGATTTAGCACGCATGATCTATAAAAATAGCCTTTTCGAAGACCTGGCATAAGATTGGCTTCAATGAAATGTGGAACACCAAGTTCATTCATTTTAACATCTATTCTTCCTAAAGATTTTCCACCTAAAGCTTTAAAAGATTCTTTTGCTAGTTTTGAAAGCTTATTAAAAATCTTAATATCTGTAACAGGAATTACTTTTTCCTCATCATTTTTTTTTACATCAAAATCAAGAATACAATTACCATCTACATTTTTTTTAACTATAATCTCTATAGGCATAGCTCTTAGGCTTCCATCAATACTGTCTTCAAAAATACCGACGCTGTATTCTTTTCCTGATAGATATGTTTCTACTAATGAGGGAGAATCCTGTTCAACTTTAATTTCTAGCACTTTTGCTGTAAAACTCTCAAAATTGAGTACAATTGAATTTTTGTCAATACCCCTGCTATCTCCACCAGTTACTGGCTTTATAAAAAGAGGAAATTTTATAGGGATTAAAGCTTCATCTAAATATTCTCCAGGGTTAGTTATAAAGAAATCTGCTGTTTTGATTTTAGCTTTTTGCATAAGTTTTTTAGCTTTATTTTTATTACTTTCATTGTCCAGTGCCACTTTACTTGATGCGATGTATGGAATTTCAAACAATTCTAAATAGTCATTAAGCCATATTTTTCTATTATTAAAAAAGAAATATTTAACTCCAGAGAATACCAGGTCAGGTTTTCTTGCTACTAGCTTTTCTAAATCTTTTTCACAATTAATTTCAGTGATTACGACATTCTTGTAACGTTTAGATAAAATCTTTAAAATTTTTTTTTCCTCTAAAATTATTCCGACGTTTTCTTGATGAGAATTTACTTCGCCAAAATTTGGAACAATAACTATTTCGATTGTTTTAGAAATCTTAATTGGAAGAATATTGTTTTTTCTTAATGGTAAAATCTTACTTATTACTGAAATTTCTTCTTTTGTTATGTTTTTTATAATCATGGACATATTGATTCATTGTTCACACATAAGTGCGTAAATGATGATTTCTCTCTAAAGTTGTTTTCTAAAAAATTATTGCCTAATTAATGATGTGAAAATATTTGGCAATATCTAAAAAATACATGCTATCACCTATGTCTGGCAATAGATATAAATCTCTTTAAAATTAAAGCTACTTTTGTGAATTAATTACTTTTTTATGTCGTTTAACCAACGGAACATGTCATGTCCTGCCCACAGCATAGTGGAGATTTTATTTTTCCATGTTTATTTGGGCACTCAGATATTTGAACAGAACTTCCGTCTTCTAATTTTAGATTACCATTTACTAACGGTGAATTACATTTTCCGCAAGTCGCGTTAACTGACATTCCACATTTACTACATTCATAAGTCGGCATATTATTCCTTTATTATGTTTAACTATATCAGTTTTTAACTTGCCAGTCAGTCTCAAAGGAAACATAATTTACTTGTAAACAACGTCTTTCTTTAACTATTTCTTTCTTTTCCATACCGTGCCAAGTATTTGGGCCACTAGAAAAAAAATATCCATAGTTGTTCTTATAAGGAACTGTCTTAACTTTTTCCAATTTTTCATTGTAAAAATCAGTGCCTAAACTTTCAGACTCGTTAAACTCATTAATAAATAAAAGGCAAGATACTAGCTTTTCTTTAATATCACAGTGTGGTTTGAGCCAAAATCCTTTTCGGTCACAAATTACTTCTACTCTCACGTAGGAATTAGAAAGATCTTTATTAATAAGTTTAGATATATTTGAGTGTATTTCTTTAGATTGTAATTCGTTTATGAATTTAGTTAAAGCCGGAAATTTTTGAGCATTTTCTTTTGTTATAAAGCATCTAAATTTTATAGCTTTGCCACCATCTACAATACCTTCTCTAAATTCGGGAGTGCCTCCATCAATTGCTCTTGTTCCATCATACTCTAATTTGAGTTCATTTTGATCTGGTATATCGGCTTTTATGATTTCATTAATTGCATCTTTTGATAATGGTTCATTTAACTCCCAGTGTTTGAATGGGTCACTGTGTTCTTTAGAATTATTTAAAATTGAATTAAGAAAAGTCATGTAGTTTAATTTTTTCTCTTATTTGATCTGCTATTTTATTAGTTTCATTTAATTTATTATAATTCCAATTTTCGACTGAATTTCCTAGTTCTTTTATTATATTTAGCGAAACAAATAAATTAAAAAAATTTTTAAACCTTTCATTTCTTTTAGTCGCGGGCATTTGAGCTACATAAATAGGTTTTCCTGTAATTGCTGCCTCAGAAATCATTGATGTAGAATCACATGTAACAATAATATGATCTGCATTCTTTAATGAGCAAAGATAAGCTTTTTTGTCAACATTAGGTATTATAATTTGATCATCATTAAAATATTTTTTAGCTTTGTCAATTATATTTTGTGGAGTCCTCATTGAGGGTACAGCAATTAGTTGGTAATTATTATCTAAAAAGTTTTGCTTAATTTTTAAAAAGATACTGTCTATAACTTTTTCATTATAGTCATAGTGTTTGGTTGGTCCACCTATAATTAAAGTTACTATTTTCTTTTGACTATTTATTCTAGATTTTAAATAACTCTCATGGCTGTCTAGCTCATTATTTGTTAAATAGTGAATTGCGCCTTTACTGGTTAAAACATTTTCTCCTTTTAAACCATCATGTTCTGGTGCAACAATAAAATCAAAATTACTCAGTTTTACTTTGGGATCTTGTATGTGAATATTCAAGATATCTTTCCCAAATTTTTTTTTGAGAACAACTGACGGTATAACACTTTTTCTTCCACAAGAGATGATTACATTAGCATCGCAAATAAATTGCTCACTTAATATATTTTTAGAAATTGGAGTAAATTTTGGTGGCACGTAGTTCCAAAATTTTTTTAATTTTATGGTTTGGTGTCTATAATCTAAGTTAAGAGCTTTAGCTAAACCTTCGACCTGACTTATCATACCGTGCATACCCTGCGTTAAAAGGAGTGCTTTTAATTTTGACATAAGTTACTATATCTTTATTAGAATGAATAATAAATTACCTAAACACACAAAAGTGTTAATTCTTGGATCTGGCCCCGCGGGCTATACTGCTGCGATTTATGCTGCCAGAGCTATGCTAAAACCCATCTTAGTTTACGGTTCTCAACCAGGTGGTCAACTATCGACGACAACTGAAGTTGAAAACTATCCAGGTTATTCAAAAGTTATTCAAGGTCCTTGGTTGATGGATGAAATGAAGGGTCAAGCAGAGGCAGTTGGGACTGAAATGATACAAGATCATATTAGTAAAGTAGATTTATCTAAAAAACCTTTTACAGCTACAGGTGATAGCGGTCAAATTTATACAGCTGATAGTTTTATAATTTCAACAGGTGCTCAAGCTAGATGGTTAAATTTAAAAAGCGAACAAGAATTTAAAGGTTTTGGTGTTTCTTCCTGCGCTACTTGTGATGGTTTCTTTTTTAAGGAACAGGTTGTTGCAGTGGTCGGTGGAGGTAATGCTGCTGTCGAAGAAGCTATATTTTTAACTAAATTTGCATCAAAAGTTAAACTCATTCATAGAAGAGATGAATTAAGAGCTGAGAAACTACTTCAAGAGAAGCTTAAAGCAAATAAAAAAATAGAAATTATTTGGGATAGTGCAGTTGAAGAGGTTTTAGGAACTTCTGAACCAAAAAGTGTTAATGCAATTAAAATAAAAAATTTAAAAACTAATGATATTACTGAACTAAAAGTAGATGGTTTGTTTGTGGCAATTGGACATGACCCAGCTACAGCTTTATTCAGGGATCAACTAAACACCGATAAAGAGGGGTATTTAATTACAAAACCAGACTCTACGAAAACAAATATACCAGGTGTATTTGCAGCTGGTGATGTTAAAGATAAAATATTTAGACAAGCTGTGACTGCTGCAGGGATGGGCTGTATGGCTGCTTTAGAAGCGGAAAAGTTTTTATCCCACTAGTTTAAATAATTTATTTTAAACTTTTACAGAAAGTAGATATTTTTTCTAAGGCCTTCTTAAGATTTTTCATAGAAGTTGCGTAAGATATTCTGAAGAAACCCTCTAAACCAAATGCCGAACCTTGTACAACTGCTACGCCGTTGTTCTCTAGTAGAGATTGAACAAAATCAGTATCAGTTTTTAATTCATTGCCATTAAAATCTTTTTTTCCAATTAAATTTTTACAGCTTGGAAAAACATAAAATGCACCTTCTGGGTTTAAACATTCAATTCCATCTATGTCATTTAATGCTTTAACAACAAAGTCTCTTCGTTCTTGAAAAGAAGTTGCTCTCTCTTTAATAAAATCTTGAATTCCATTTAACGCCTCAACAGCTGCTGCTTGACTAATAGAGGATGGATTAGTTGTCGATTGCGATTGTATTTTAGCTATTGCTTTTATAATTTCTTTGGGGCCAGCGGCATAGCCTATTCTCCAGCCTGTCATCGAGTAGGCTTTACTCACACCATTCATTGTAAAAACTCTTTCTTTTAATTCAGCGACCTGAGCAATAGTAAAAAACTTAAAACCTTCATAAGCTATATGTTCATAGATATCATCGCTTAAAATGTAAACGTGTGGATATTTAATTAGTACTTTAGCAATTTCTCGAATATCATCTTCTGAATAACATGCTCCTGTAGGGTTAGATGGTGAGTTTAGTATTATCCATTTTGTTTTTTTAGTTATAATTTTTTCTAGTTCTAGAGGGTTAATTTTGAATCCTTGTTTTTCATTACATTCTAAAATTATTGGAGTGCCTCCAGCCAACAAAACTATATCAGGATAAGAAACCCAATATGGGGCTGGGATAACAACTTCATCTCCTTCATTTAAAGTGGCCACCATAGCATTATAAATTACGTGCTTTCCACCAGCACCAACTGTTATTTGATCTGGTTGATAGTCTAGATTGTTCTCTCTTTTAAATTTTTTTACAATTGCTTCTTTTAAAGCAGGTGTTCCGTCTACCGCTGTATACTTGGTGTCTCCGTCATTTATGGCCTTTATTGCTGCTTGTTTGATGTTGTCAGGAGTATCAAAATCAGGTTCACCTGCCCCAAGGCTAATTACGTCTTTACCAGCTGCCTTTAGTTCTCTCGCTTTCTGGTTAACTGCTAACGTGGGCGACGGTTTTATACGTTTTAAATTGTTGGAAACTATGCTCATTGAATTCTATAATGTTTTTTATAAATTATTATTAACACAAAATGCAAAATACTTATCAAGAAAAAATAGGCGATTTAGAAATTGCTAACAGTCAAGTTTCAAAAAAACTTGAGGGTGGAATCAAATTTAAGATTAAAAGCAATTTTCAACCCGATGGCGACCAACCTCAAGCTATAAAAAAACTACTTGAAAACTTAAAGAAAGAGAAACGTGAACAAGTACTTTTAGGTGTTACAGGTTCAGGTAAAACTTTTACAATGGCAAAGATTATAGAGGCAACAAATAGGCCTGCTTTAATACTTGCTCCCAATAAAACTTTAGCAGCTCAGCTCTATGGTGAATTTAAAAACTTTTTTCCTGAAAATGCTGTAGAGTATTTTGTTTCTTACTATGATTACTATACTCCTGAAGCATACGTTCCGAGATCCGATACTTACATTGAAAAAGAAGCGTCAATAAATGAGCAAATAGATAGAATGCGTCACTCGGCGACTAGATCTTTGTTAGAAAGAGATGATGTGATCATCGTGGCTAGTGTCTCTTGTATTTATGGGTTAGGATCTCCAGAAGCATATAGCAAGATGACGCTTACTCTTAAAAAAAATAATGATTACAATCGAGAAGACTTAATTAGAATGTTTGTCACTCTACAGTACAAAAGAAATGATCAGAATTTTGTTAGAGGAACTTTTAGAGTAAGAGGTGAAAATTTAGAAATATTTCCTTCTCATTTAGAGGATAGAGCTTGGAGATTAAGTTTTGATTTAAACAAGTTAAATAAGATTGAGGAGTTTGATCCCTTAACTGGTGATACGTTTAATAATTTTGAATTAATTAAACTTTATGCAAATAGTCACTATATCACTCCAAAACCTACTATGGATCAAGCAATTAAAGAAATTAAAATAGAACTTAAAAAAACTTTAGAAGTACATGAAAAAAATAATAAATTACTTGAAGCACAAAGATTACGAGAAAGAACTAAATTTGATTTAGAAATGATTGAAGCGACTGGTACTTGTAATGGAATTGAAAATTATTCTAGATATTTATCTGGTAGAAAACCTGGAGAACCGCCTCCTACGCTATTTGAATATTTTCCAGATAATGCAATATTATTTGTTGATGAAAGTCATGTTACTGTTCCTCAATTAAACGGCATGTACAAAGGTGATCGTACAAGAAAAAGCACTTTATCTGAGTATGGATTTAGATTGCCATCTTGTATGGATAATAGACCGTTAAAGTTTGATGAATGGGATGCGATGAGAACACAGACTGTGTTTGTTTCAGCAACGCCTGGTCCGTGGGAATTAAAACAAACTAATAATGAATCTATTAGTCAGATTATTAGACCTACAGGCTTAATTGATCCTCCTGTTGAAATTAAACCAGCTAAAACACAAGTAGATGATTTAATGCATGAAGCTGCAAAAGTCATAAGTAATGGATTTAGAGTGTTAGCAACAACTCTAACAAAAAAAATGGCAGAAGATCTAACAGAATACCTTCATGAGAATGGTCTGAAAGTTAGATATATGCACTCTGATATCGATACTCTTGAAAGGATAGAAATCATAAGAGATTTACGTTTGGGAGTATTTGATATTTTAGTTGGGATTAATTTACTTAGAGAGGGACTTGATATTCCTGAGTGCGCGTTAGTTGCAATCTTAGATGCAGATAAAGAGGGATTTTTAAGATCAGAAACATCTTTAGTGCAAACAATTGGAAGAGCAGCAAGAAATATTGACGGAAGAGTTATTTTATATGCTGATAAAAAAACTAAAAGTATTGAAAAGGCAATTAGTGAAACTGATAGAAGGAGAGCAATACAGGTAGCTTACAATAAAAAAAATAATATTACAGCAACATCAATTAGAAAAGATATTGGAGATATTCTATCTTCTATTTATGAAAAAGATCATCTACAATTAAGTGGGGGATCAAATATTGGTGGAAATTTAAAAAAACACTTAAAATCTCTTAACAAACAAATGAAAGAAGCTGCGGCTAACTTAGATTTTGAGGAAGCTGCTCGAATGAGGGACGAAATAAGAAAACTAGAAGCTAGTGAGTTGGAAATTAATTTGAATCCTAAAATTAGTCAATATAACTTAAAAAATAAAATACACCCTAAGGGTAGATCTACAATGGGTATGCCGGGGGTAAAAGTAAATAAAGCAGCAAAAAAATGGAAGCCAAAAAAATAATCATAACCGGTGCAGCTACCAGAATTGGTGCATCTATAGCAAAGTCTCTAGCTAATTTTGATGTGAAAATTTTATTGCACTATAACAAATCTTCATTGGAAGTTAAAAAACTAAAAATAGATTTAGAAAATCTTGGTTCAGAAATATTCTTAATAAAAGCAGATCTCAATAAAAGTACAGAGGTAAAAAAAATTATCCCTTACGCATATAAGGCTATGAAAGGAATAGACTGTTTAATAAACAACGCATCTCTCTTTGAGAACGACAATATAGAAAAATTTAATGAGAATGAATTTGATAAACATATAAATATTAATCTAAAATCACCCTCTGTTCTTTCTAGAGATTTTTTTAGATATATTAAAAACAGTAGAGGTAATATCATAAATATTATTGATCAAAGAATATTTAAACTTACTCCTCATTTTTTTTCCTATACATTAAGTAAAACTGGGCTTGGAACTTTGACGAAGGTAAGTGCTATGAAATTTGCACCAAATGTTAGGGTAAATGGAATAGCTCCTGGACCTACACTTAAAAACAAAAGACAATCAGAAAAACATTTTAAAAAACAGTGGCAAGCTACTTTGTTAAAAAAGAAAGTTAAAACTGAAAATATTTCTAAAACTGTAAAGTTTTTGATAAGTAATGACAATATTACAGGTCAAATTATACCTGTGGATAGCGGTCAAAGTATTGCTTGGCTAACTCCTGATATAATAAATGTAAAAGAATGAAAAAAAAAAATATAAAAATTATAAATTTTCAAAAAAAAGAAGAGTATTCATATAAAAGAAAAGTAATAATTACAGATCTTGTTTTTGATACTTCAATTGGAATTCATGATTTTGAAAAAAAAAAGGAGCAACAAATTAAATTTAATATTGAAATAGATATTAATCCTTTGTTAAAAGCAGCTGAAAATGATTTGGAAAGTATTGTTAATTACGAAAATATTATTAGTAAAATAAAATCAATAACTCATAAGAGACATTATAACTTGCTAGAAACCTTAGCTGAAGATATTTTTGATAACTTATTTCTAGCTAAAGATATAATAAAGATCAAATTGAGAATTGAAAAGCCAGAAATTATTAAAAATACCTCTTCTGTAGGTATTGAAATTACTAAAAAAAAAAATGATTAATAACCTCGAGACTGGAAAAGATATTATTAAAGAAAAAGTTAAATTAATTCCTAACAACCCAGGTGTTTATAGAATGCTTGGGGCTAAAAAAGAAATACTTTATATAGGTAAAGCTAAAAATATTCCTAACAGACTTAAGAGTTATACATCTGATAAAAATTTACCGATTAGAACTGAAAGGATGCTTTCTCTAACAAAATATTTAGAAATAACAACAACAACAAACGAGAGTGAAGCTTTGCTTCTTGAAGCAAACTTAATCAAAAAACATAAACCACGTTTTAATATTCTACTTAGAGACGATAAGTCGTTCCCGTACATTTTTATAAATCACAAAGACAAATGGCCACAAATTACAAAACTAAGAGGAAAGAAATCTAAAGAGGGTCACTATTTTGGACCCTTTGCGTCTGCTGGTTCAGCTAACTGGACTATAAAAATTTTACAAAAAGTTTTTATGCTTAGAGTCTGTGATGATAGTGTTTTTAAAAATAGAGAAAGGCCATGCATTCTTTATCAGATAAAAAGATGTTCAGCACCTTGCGTTGGTCACATAAATGAAAAAGATTACAAAAAAAGTGTGGAAAACTCGATTGATTTCATATCCGGAAAATCAAGAAAAATTCAAGAAACATTTTCTAAAGAAATGGAAGAAGCTAGTAAGGAACTTGATTATGAAAAAGCTGCAACTGCACGAGATAAAATTAAAGCTCTTTCTCAGATTCAATCATCTCAAAAAATTAATCAAACAAATTTAAATGAAGCCGATGTAGTAAGTATCTTTAAAGACTCAGGGAAAACCTGTGTCCAAGTTTTTTTTTTTAGATCCAAACAAAATTGGGGTAATCAAGCTTTTTTTCCTAAACATGATCCTGACGAAAAGTTAGAAAATATTTTATCTTCTTTTTTATCTCAATTTTATGAAAATAAATCTATTCCATCTTTAATAATTACTAATAGTAGTATCTCTGAAAACAATCTTTTAGAAAAAGCATTTCAAAAAAAAGAAGGAAAAGAAGTAATTTTACGAGAAGCAAAATCTAAAGAGGAAAAAAGCTTATCTGCACTGGCTGAAAAAAATGCTAAACTAGCTTTAACACAAAAAATTTATGAAACTCAGAGTAATGATAGTTTGATCGAAGATCTAATTAAAAAATTTTCTCTTAATACCAATATTAGTCTTTTAGAGGTTTATGATAATAGTCATATTCAAGGAACAGATTGTGTTGGAGCTTTAATATGCTTTGGTAATGAAGGTTTTGTAAAAAAACGATATCGAAAATTCAATATAAAAAATGATTCTGTAAAAGGTGATGACTATGGCATGTTAAAAGAAGTTTTGTTTAGAAGATTTTCTAAGGTTGTGAAGGAAAAATCTGGTTCTCTGTCTTTACCAGATTTAATAATGGTCGATGGCGGAAAAGGCCAGTACTCAGTTAGTAGAGAGGTATTAAATGAATTGGGACTTCATGATTTACCAATAATAGCTATTGCCAAAGGTAAAAATAGAAATGCAGGAGAAGAAAAAATGTATTATCAAGGTAAAGAGTTTGAGTTAGCAAAAAACGACCCTTTATTATTTTTTATTCAAAGATTAAGAGATGAGGCTCACAGATTTGCCATTAGTTCACATAGAGCCAAACGAAAAAATAACTTCAGTAAATCTCTTTTAGATCAAATTAATGGTATTGGTAAACAAAGAAAAAGATCTTTATTAAATCATTTTGGATCAGCAAGATCAGTGGAATCTGCTAGTCTTGATGACCTAAAGTCTGTTGAGGGCATAGAAGACAATATTGCAAAAAAAATATATAATTATTTTCATGAATAAAATTATATGAATTTAAAAATACCCAATCTTTTAACTATAGGAAGAATTATTGTTGTTCCTATATTTGTAATTACTTTTTTTTTACCCGGAATGTATGGTGATTTAATTCCTTTTTTCTTGTTTGTAGGTGCAAGTTTTACGGACTTTTTAGATGGATTACTTGCTAGAATTTTAAAAGCAGAATCAAAACTTGGAGAGCTATTAGACCCTATAGCAGATAAAATACTAGTTTGTTCAGCTTTAGTTTTGCTTGTTATGAATGAAACTATTAAAAATTATGAAGTAATAGCAGCAATTATAATTTTAACTCGTGAAATACTTATTTCCAGCTTAAGAGAATTTTTGGCAAAAATTAAAGTGTCTATGCCTGTGACTAATCTAGCTAAATTTAAAACATTTTTACAAATGTTTTCAATATCACTTTTATTGACAGGAGAGGTTGGGAATAAGTTAATTAATTTTGAAGATTATAACGCTCAAACTATAGGGCTTATACTTCTGTGGGTTTCTGCTTTTTTAACACTATATACTGGGTATGGTTATTTAGCAAAAGGCATTGATCATGCTATCAATGAAGACAATAAAAATTAAGCTGCATTCTTTTTATTTCTAACTAAACCTTGGTAGCTTTTAGAAAGATCTACAATTAAATCGCATACTTTAAAGTTGTACTTATTTATGCTTGCGACAGGTGTGACTTCAGCTGCAGAACCAGTCAGAAAACATCCAACAAAATTAGATATTTCCTCTGGTTTAATTTTTCTCTCTATAACTTTAATATCTTTTGATTTTGCAATATCTATTACACATCTCCTTGTTATCCCATCCAAAAAGGAATCTGGTATTGGAGTGTGTAATTCACCAGCAGCATTTTTAAAAAATATATTTGCACCTGTTGCTTCAGCTACGTTTCCTTGATGATCTAACATCAGAGAATCTACGTATCCTTTAGCCTCAGCTTCATGCTTTGAAAGTGTATTAATCATATATAGACCTGATGCTTTTGTGTCCCAAGGAATGGAATCTGGAGATGGTTTTCTCCAAGAAGAAATATTTAATTTTATTCCCTCAATTTTAAGCTTAGGGTCAAAATAAGAGCCCCACTCCCAAGTAGCTATGGCAACATTGATTTTATTTTTTTGCGCTGAAATTGCCATCATTTCACTTCCGCGCCAGATTATTGGTCTTACGTAGCCATTACTAGTCTTTTGAATATTTACTATTCCGCTTGTTGCTGTGTTAATTTCGTCTACTGTGTATGGGACATGCATACCCATTCTCTTTGCGGAATAAAACAATCTGTCAGTATGTTCTTTTAGCTTAAAAATTTCTCCATCATAAACTCTTACGCCCTCAAAAACGCAACTAGCATAATGAAGGCCATGACTCAAAAGATGCACCTGAGCTTCTGACCAGTCAATATTTTGACCGTTAAACCATATTTTTCCTGACCTTTTGTCGTAAGGGATAGTTTCCATAATATAAGAATATATCGAACTTTTTTATTTCAAAAAAGTATATTTCTTACTACAATAAGTCAATATAACTTACCGATTATGAAAGAGCTACTTTACTTAAAAGACGAACAAATTAAAGATTTCATTCAATTGCTTTTTTACGCTTATAGAGAAACGTTCTCAGATCCTAAGGAAATACTTGAAAAAAATTCATTTGGGCAAGCGCACTTAAGGGCTTTGAACCTTATAGAGAGAAATCCTGGCACTTGTTTAGGAGAGCTAATGTACCAACTTAAAATAACTAAGCAAAGTTTAAATAGAGTTTTAAGAGACTTACTAAAATCAAAAATGATCAAACAAGTTAAAAATGAAGAAGATACAAGAAGAAAAAATCTTTTTTTAGATAAAGAGGGAAAAGTTTTTTTTGATAGAATTTATGATAAACAAAAAAAAAGAATTATTAATGCTTTGAGGAACTCTGAACCAGAGTCAGTAATAAAATTTAAAGAAGTGTTAAATAAGATTGTAAATGGGAAAAATTAAATATCACATATTAGTAGTTGATGATGACGATAGGATCAGGGAACTGGTTAAAGAATACCTTAATGAAAATGGATTTATGGTTTCAACTGGAAATAGCTCTGAGGAAGCTAAAATACGATTAGAATATTTTAAATTTGACTTAATAGTTTTAGATGTAATGATGCCTGGACAGAATGGATTTGAGCTCACTAAAGAAATAAAAAAAAATTCTAGCGTTCCTATTATACTTTTGACAGCTAAAGGTGAAGTTGAAAATAGGATAGAAGGACTTGAACTAGGAGCTGATGATTATCTGGGTAAGCCATTTGAGCCTAAGGAACTTTTGTTAAGAATAAATAATATTATCAAGAAGAATAATAAAACTGATCTTAGTAAAATTAATAAAATTGGTGCTGCTAGAGTTGATTTAAACAAAATGTCTATTCTGTTAAAAAATAAAACTAATAAAATAAATAATGCAGAAAAAAAAATTCTACTTGAAATGTTAACCAACCCAGGAAAAACTTATTCTAGATCACAAATTAGAGAAATATCAAATATTAAACAAGAAAGATCGATAGATGTGATGATTACAAGACTGAGACAAAAGATAGAAATTAATCCTAAGAGTCCAAAATATCTACAAACAATAAGAGGTTCAGGTTATGTTCTTTGGACTGAATAAACTTTTTAAAAAAATTTTACCTACAGGACTTTTTTATAGGTCGTTAATAATTGTAGCAGCTCCTACTATTATAATGCAAATTATAATAACGGTAGTTTTTTTTGATAGTATCTGGATTAAAGCAAATAAAGGTTTGACGAGGTCTCTTGTAGGTGAATTAAAAACTTTATCAGATGTTTATACAGGTAAAGATCAATCTCAAATAGATTATCTGACAGAACAATTTAAATATAATTTTGATTTTATTATTAATATAAAAGATGAAAAATTACCTGCCGTAAGCGGAGAGAGAAAATATAGTCCAATGGACAGATCTTTAAGACGTGAATTAAAACGTGTTTTCGGCACCTCAAATTTTTGGTTTAATACTGTTGGATATGAAGATGTTATTGAAATTAAAGTAAATTCAAACGATAAAATTATTCAAATTTTATTCCCTAAAGAAAAAATAGCTCCCTCGTCAGTAAGATTGTTTATTTTATGGATTACACTTCCGTCATTTTTATTAATTTCCATCGCAATAGTTTTTTTAAAGAATCAAACAAGACCAATAGTTAATTTGTCTAAAGCTGCTGAAAGATTCGGTAAAGGAGATTTTATTAGCGGTATTAGGCCATCGGGCGCCTCTGAAATTAGAAAAGCCGCTTATGAGTTTGACCGTATGGCAAAAAGAATTGATAGACACTTAAAACAAAGAGCTGAAATGCTTTCAGGGATTAGTCACGATCTTAGAACACCATTAACAAGATTAAAACTACAGCTTGCTATGTTGGACCAAAAAAATATTTCTATAAAAATGTCAAAAGATATTGACGAAATGGAAAATATGCTTAATTCATATCTACAATTTGCTAAATCACAAGTGCAAGAAGAAAGTGTTGCAACTAATATTAATAAAATTTTTAAAGAAATTATAAATGAGAGAAATAATAAAAATTTACATTTTTATTTTTTAAAGGAAATAACTTTAGTGGCAAGAAAAAATGCTTTGAAGCGTTGCTTTGATAATATTATTGGAAATGGTTTAAATTATGCAAAAAATGTTCACGTTACTATGGACAAAACAACTAATAAGGTAAATATTTTAATTGAAGACGATGGTCCTGGGATTCCTATAAATCAATACAAAAACGTGTTTAAGCCGTTTTATCGACTTGATAAAAGCAGGAATCTTAATCACTCAGGCGTGGGGCTTGGCCTGTCGATCGCAGAAGATATTGTAAGATCACACGGTGGAAATATCGAATTAAATGAAAGTAAGTACAAAGGATTGCAAGTTAGGATTTCTTTACCTTTGTAAGTTTTTTTTTTAACAAATTTATTTGTTTTTGTTGTTTCTCAATTATTTTTTTTAAAATATTGAATTCTTCTCTTGAAACAAGCTGAAGTTTATCAATTAAATTATCTCGTTTGAATTTCAAATTATTAATTAATTCATTTTTGGCATCTTGAGATGATAAAATTCCTGTTTCTATGAAATTAGACAGAAGTTTTAAAACTTTTTCAGAATTTTTCATAATTGATCTTAATTGATAAGAAAAAAAAAATCAATTATGATATAATTTTTCTTATGTATATTCATGATTTAAATCCTATTTTAATTAATTTTGGTTTTTTTGAAATCCGGTGGTACTCACTTGCTTATATTTTAGGAATTTTAATTGGATGGTGGTTTGCAAAAAAAATAATCTTATTTAAAATTAAAAATAATATTATATTTTTTGATATTAAACTTTTTGATGATTTAATAAGTTATATAATAGTTTCAATAATATTGGGGGGACGAATTGGATATGTAATTTTTTATAATTTTTCCTATTATTTTAATAACCCTATTGATTTTTTTAAAATCTGGGAGGGAGGTATGTCTTTTCATGGAGCTTTAATAGGAGTAATAATGGGAACATATATTTTTTCAAAAAAAATAAAAGTTAATACACTCTTTTTTCTAGATGTCATAGCCACGGTGGCTCCTGTGGGTATATTTTTTGGAAGAGTAGCTAATTTCATCAATGGTGAGCTTTATGGAAAGCCAAGTAGCTTTTTCTGGTCGGTAATATTTCCAAAGATAGATATGCTACCGAGGCACCCATCTCAACTTTATGAAGCTCTACTAGAAGGTGTTGTTCTTTTTTCAGTTTTAATAACTATAATTTTTAAAAAAACAAATAGAATTGGTATGTGCTCAAGTTTTTTTATGATTTTGTATGGGTTTTTTAGAATCATAGCTGAGCAGTTTAGGGAGCCTGATGTGCAAATTGGTTATTTGTTTAATTTATTTAGTATGGGTTCTGTTCTAAGCTTTTTTATGATTTTATCAGGACTATTTATTTTTGTAAGGATTAGAAGTGATGAAATATATAAATAAGTATTTTCCCACATCAAAAATTATTCCAATGGATAAATTTATTGAAAATGCCCTGTATGATAAAAATTACGGTTATTATTCTAAAAAAATTACTTTTGGAAAAAATGGAGATTTTGTTACAGCACCAGAAATCTCATTTTTGTTCAGTGAAATGCTTGCTTTATGGGTTGTCTCTTTTTGGGAACATTTAAACAAACCAAAGACATTTAATATTATTGAACTTGGGCCAGGTAGCGGGCAGATGAATCTAACATTGATTAAGGTTTTTAAAAAATTTCCTAAATTTTTTAAATCAATTAATATTTTTTTATATGAAAAAAGTGAGCGATTGAAAAAATTACAAAAAAAAACCCTTTTTGGTGAAAAAATAAAGTGGATTAAAAATTTTAATACTATTAAGTCTGGTCCTGTTATATTTTTAGGAAATGAATTTTTTGATGCTATTCCTATAAAGCAATATAAAAAAGTTAATAATATTTTATATGAAAAATACGTAAAATTAGAAAATAACTTAAAAATTAAAACTTTTTTAAAAAAAACTAATTTAAAAACTATAAAAGAATTAAAAAAATTTAATCTTCATCAAAATCAATCATTTATTGAGTTTCCAAAACAAGGGTTTAAAGAACTAAATTTAATTACGAATACCATTAAAAAATTAAGTGGAGGATTACTGCTGGTAGATTATGGTTTTTTAAAACAAGAAAATAATGACACTTTACAGTCTATAAAAAATCATAAGAAAAATATGTTATTTAAAAACATTGGCGAAGCAGACATAACTTCTTTGGTAAACTTTAACTTGCTAAAAACTTATTTTAAAAAAAAAAATCTTAAGACAAATAATATAGTGACCCAAGCATACTTTTTAAAAAAGATGGGAATTATTAATAGAGCTGAAATATTAAGTAAAAAGATGAACTTTCAACAAAAATCCGAGATTTATTACAGACTTAAAAGACTTCTAAGTTCAAAGCAAATGGGAGAATTGTTTAAAGTAATTTTTGCCTTTAAATTAAAAAATAAATTTTCTGTAGGATTTATTTGATGTTTTTTTCTAAAAAATTCAAGAAATTTAATAATATCAATCATTGTTTTTTTTCAAAAAAAGGAGGTGTTTCTCAAGGCATTTATAATAGTTTGAACTGTGGGTTAGGCTCAAATGATAAAAAAGAAAATGTCTTAAAAAATTTAGATATAGTCTCTAAAAAAATAGGCATTCAATCTGAAGATTTATTTACGATGAATCAAACTCATAGTAGTAATGTGGTTGTAATAAATGACTCTAATAAACATATTAAAAAAGTTAACACAGACGCTTTGGTGACAAATCAAAAAAATATTGCAATTTCAGTTCTTACAGCTGATTGCGTTCCTATATTAATTTATGATGAAGTTAATCAAATCATTGGCTCTATACATGCGGGCTGGAGGGGGGCAATTAATGGAATTATAGAAAATACACTTAATGAAATTTTTAAAATAGGTAAAAATGGTAAAATTAATATAGCGATTGGACCCTGTATAGGTATGAATAATTATGAAGTTGGTAAAGAGTTTTATACTGAGTTTATTCAAGAATCAAAAAATAATGATAAGTTTTTTTTAACCACTAAAAAAAATAAGGTTTTATTTAATTTAAGAAAATATGTAAATTCAAAATTTGAAAAACTTGAGCTAAACTGTATTGAAAACATTGATTTTGATACTTTTTCAGAAAATGAAAATTTTTTTAGCTTTCGAAGATCGAAAAAAATAGGTGAAAAAGACTACGGTAGATGTATTTCTGTAATAAGCTTAATTAATGATTAATTTGTTTGAAAACTTAAATATTTAACTGTATAAATACCACATCTTCATGAAAATATTATCTGGAACTAGTAATCCTAGATTGTGTAAACAAATTTCCAAACAGCTTAAGCTGAAACTAATTAATACCAATATTAAAAGATTTGCTGATGGAGAAATCTACATAGAAATAAATGAGAATATAAGAGGAAATAGTGTTTTTGTAATACAATCGACGTCTACTCCGGCAAACGATAATATTATGGAATTACTTTTATGTATCGATGCCTTGAGAAGATCTTCTGCAAAAAATATTACTGCGGTAATTCCTTACTTTGGTTATGCTAGACAGGATAGAAAAGTTGCGCCAAGAACTTCTATATCGGCTAAAGTTGTTTCAAATTTAATTACGAATGCTGGTGCAAATAGAATAGTCACAGTTGATTTACATGCTGGACAAATACAAGGTTTCTTTGATATCCCGGTAGATAACTTATTTACAACACCTTTATTCGCAAGATACATTAAAAAAAAATTTAAATCAAAAAAGCTTATCTGTGTATCACCAGATATTGGTGGCGTTCAAAGAACTAGAGGTTTGGCGACGAAGATAAAAGCTGATCTAGCAATTATAGACAAAAGAAGACCTGAACCAGGAAAATCAGAAGTTATGAACATTATTGGAGATGTTAAAGGAAAGAACTGTATTATAGTTGATGATATTATTGATAGCGGCGGAACAATTGTTAATGCTGTAGAAGCTCTTAAAAAAGCAGGTGCACTTGATGTTTATGTTTTTATTACCCACGCTGTGTTGAGTGGTGATGCTGCTGAAAAAATAAAAAAATCAAAAATAAAAAAATTAATTATTACAGATTCAATAGATAATTCTTTAAAAATAAAAAATAATAGTAAAATTGAGGTGATTTCTATAGCGCCTCTTATGGCTGAAGCAATAAATAGAATATCAAACTCAACTTCTGTGTCTGATTTGTTTAATTAATACTTGTTTTATTGACTAACTTGAGTTAAATAGCACATCCAATTAATAACATGAATAATTTAAAAGCAACTAAGAGAGAAACTATTACATCTGGTCAGTTAAACAAACTGAGAAATAGCGGATTCATACCTGGTATATTATATGGAGGCAAAAATCCTAACGCCAAAATTTCAGTCGATAAAAAACTCATTAAAAATATTTTAAATTCAGAATCTTTTTTATCTTCGGTTCTTAATCTTGAGTTAGATGGAGACAAACTAAAAGTAATTCCAAGAGATGTTGCTTATAATGTAATCACTGATGAACCTGTTCATATTGATTTTATGAGAGTTGTTCCGGGCACCAAAATAGTCCTTGAAATTCCAGTAAAATTTATTAATAATGATGACTGTCCAGGACTAAAAGTCGGTGGAGTTTTAAACATAGTAAGAAGAAAAGTTGAACTTAAATGTCCTGCAGAGAATGTTCCTGAAGAAATTATTGTAGATTTAATGGGTCTGGAAATTGGAACTAGTATAAAAATATCTTCTATTAAACTTCCTGAAAAAGTAACACCTACGATTATAGGAAGAGATTTTGTTATTGCTACAGTAGCTGCACCTACAATTATGAAAGAACCAGAAAAACCTGCTGAAGATGCTGTGGCAGAGGGAGCAGAAGCGACTGCTGAAGGAGCAGAAGGAGCTAAACCTGCTGATGGTAAAGAAGGTGATGCAGCTAAAAAAGATGATAAAGCTCAAGTTACAGAAAAAAAACAGCCTGAAAAGAAATAAATAAATATGTTACTACTCGTTGGTTTAGGGAATCCAGGACCTAAAGATATTAATAATCGCCACAATATAGGTTTTAGAATTATTGATGCAATAAATTCACATTTTAAACTGTCAAAACAAAAACCAAAGTTTAAAGGATTACTTACCACTGGAATTATTAGTGAACATAAAGTGTATGCGATAAAACCCCTGACATTCATGAATAACTCAGGAACAGCAATTAAAGAATTAATAGATTATTTTAAAATTGACACGAAAAATGTAACTGTTTTTCATGATGACTTAGATATAGATTTTGGAAAAATAAAAGCAAAATTTGCTGGAAGTAGCGCAGGTCATCACGGAATTGAATCAATTGATAAATTTATTGGTAAAGATTATTCTCGTGTAAGAATTGGTATAGGACACCCTAAAAATAAAAAAAAAGTAAACAACCATGTTCTTGAAGATTTTAAAGAAGACGAAGAAGATCAAATCAAAGAGATAGCTGATAACATTGTTGAACTACTTCCAACTTTATTAGAAAAAAAAATTGATCTATTCTCAAGCAAAGTTAATTCTAGTCTTTTGACCTTAATCTAAATGGGATTTAAGTGTGGAATCGTAGGCTTACCTAATGTGGGTAAATCTACTTTGTTTAACGCTTTAACAGCCTCTAAAAATGCAGAAGCTGGCAATTTTCCTTTTTGTACAATAGATCCTAATATTGGTATAGTTGATGTTCCTGATGAAAGACTTGACCATTTAGCCAAACTTTCAGATTCAAAAAAAAAAATTTTTACAAATATAACATTTGTTGATATCGCCGGTTTAGTCAAAGGTGCTTCTAAAGGTGAAGGTTTAGGTAATAAATTTCTCTCTCATATTCGAGAAGTGGATGCAATTATTCATCTGGTTAGGTGTTTTGACTCTGCGGAAATTACTCATGTTAATTCTAAAATTAACCCTTTAGATGATTTAGAGACTATAAAAACAGAAATTCTTTTATCAGATATTGATATAATTCAAAAAAAATTAGAAAAAGCAAAAAAAAAATTATTGAGTCCTAAAGAAATACAGGTTTTAGAGAGAAAGCTAGAGTTATTAGATAGAGGAAAAGACAGTCAGAGTTCATTTGATGAAGTAGAATTAAAAATTTTAAACCAATTAGGGTTACTTAGTCTTAAACCTAAAATTATAGTTTGCAATGTAGACGAAGAGAGCCTTGCAGATGGCAACAAATATACTGAGGTTGTTAAAAATAAATTTCTAAATGAAAAAGTAGTGATAATTTGTGCTGATATAGAAGATCAAATTATGGGTTTAGATAACGAGGAAAGAGAAACTTTTATGAAAGAAATTGGTTTAGGAAAAACTGGCTTGATTAAATTAATTAAAGAAGGTTATGATTTATTAAATTTAGACACTTATTTTACATCAGGACCTGAGGAAAGCAGAGCTTGGACAGTAAAAAAAAATACTTTAGCTCCTCAAGCTGCAGCTGTGATACATACTGATTTTGAAAAAAATTTTATTAGGGCTGAAGCTGTTTCTTGTGATGATTTTATTAAATACGGTAGCTCTGAAAAATGTAAAGAAAATGGTAAGTTAAGAATTGAAGGAAAAGATTATATTGTTAAAGATGGAGATGTTTTATTTTTCCGCGTCAACCCTTGACCATATTTTTTTCATACTAAAATAAACAAGAGTCGCTAATAGAATTAAGTATATAATAACTTTAGTTCCTGTTCTGTGTCTCGCCTCTAAATGCGGTTCAGCGGCCCAGGTAAGAAATGTCGTAACATCTTTTGCCATTTGAGCCTGCGTAGCTTTAGTTCCGTCCGTGTATTCTATTAAGTCGTCTGATAACGGACTCATCATTTTTATTTTATTTCCATCCATGTATTTGTTGTAATAGACACCCTCGTCTAAAACAAAACCATCTGGTTTTTCTTCATAGCCCATTAATATTGAATAAATATAGTTTGCGCCCCCTGGCCTAGCTTTCACTAAAACTGACATGTCAGGTGGATAAGCTCCGCCATTAGCTGCAATGGCAGCGTTATCATTTGGATAGGGGTTTACAAAATGATCGGAAGGTCTTCCTAGTCTTTCATACATTTCACCTTCACTATTTGGGCCATCTTCAACATCATAACTAGCTGCTATGGCTTTAACTTCTTCTAAAGTAAATTCAGGCCCACCCTTTTGACCTAGGTTTCTGTAACTTAAATATTTCATTGAGTGGCATGAGGAACATACTTCTTTGTAGACTTGATAACCTCTTTGAAGAGAGTCTCTTTCAAATTTTCCTGTGAGACCGGCAAAACTCCAATCAATTTTTAGTAAATCTTTACTTCCAGAATATGCTTTTCCACAAAATAAGGTTGTTATCAGAATAGTTGCTAATATTCCTATAAAGCTATTTTTTTTCATTTATTATTTTGTCTGACCTAGTTGGCACGGCACTAAAACCACCGGTTAGAACAGGCTCTGAGATGCTTGCTGGTAAAGGATCTGTTTTTTCAAAAAAACCTAAAGCTGGTAGAACAACAATAAAGTGGAGAAAATAATATGTAGTCGCTATTCTTGCTAAAAATAAATAAATACCTTCTGCTGGCATTGCTCCTAGATAGCCAAGGGCAAGTACATCAACTACAAATATCCAAAAAAACTGCCTGTACATAGGTCTAAATGTTGCTGATCTAACTTTGCTGGTGTCCAGCCAAGGTAAAATTACTAAAACCAATAAGGCTCCAAACATTAATATGACACCACCTAATTTATCTGGAACAGATCTTAAAATCGCATAGAACGGTAGTAAGTACCATTCGGGAACGATGTGAGCTGGTGTAACAAGTGGATTAGCTGGAATATAATTATCCGCATGTCCTAAAACATTTGGTGAGAAAAATACGAAGCCAGCAAAAATAATCATGAACATCAACAAAGCAAAGATATCTTTTATTGTAATATAAGGATGAAAAGGTACTGTATCCTTTGAAGGTTTTTTAATGTCTATCCCAATAGGATTATTGTTTCCAGGTATATGTAAAGCCCATATATGCAAAACTACTAGGCCTAATATTAAAAATGGAATTAAGTAATGAAGGCTAAAAAAACGAGTAAGAGTTGGATTGTCAACAGAGTAACCTCCCCACAACCATGTAACTACACTTTCTCCAACTAGGGGAATAGCACTAAATAAATTAGTAATAACTGTTGCACCCCAGAAACTCATCTGCCCCCACGGTAAGACATAACCCATAAAAGCTGCAGCCATCATTAAAATATAAATTAACATTCCAATTATCCAAATTAATTCTCTTGGAGATTTGAATGAGCCAAAAAATAAAGATCTAAAAATATGTATATATACAGCAAGAAAAAACATTGACGCACCGTTGCTATGAATGTACCTAATAAGCCAACCATAGTTCACGTCTCTCATTATTTTTTCAACACTTTCAAATGCAAGGTCTGCATGAGCAACATAATGCATAGCTAAAACTATACCTGTAACTATTTGTGTTATTAAACAAAAAGTTAATATGCCACCAAATGTCCACCAATAGTTTAAATTTTTAGGTGTCGGATAATCAGATAGATGTGCACCTAGAGATAGAAGTGGCAATCTATCATTAAACCACTTTCCAGCTTTAGACTTAGGTATATATTCGTGATCACTCATTTTTGTTATCCAATCTTAATTGTGTTGTTGTCTAAAAATTCATACTTTGGTATTTCCATATTTTTTGGTGCAGGTCCTTTTCTAACTCTTCCTGAAACATCGTAGTGAGAACCGTGACAAGGACAAAACCAACCATTAAATTCTCCTTTGTCTTTTAAAGGTACGCATCCTAAATGTGTACAAACTCCCACCATAACTAACCATTCATTCTTTCCATTCTTTACTCTATCTTTATCATTTTGAGGATCTGGTAAATCTTTTAAATCTACTGATTGTGCTTCCTGAATTTCTTCAGAAGTTCTTCTTTTAACAAAAATTGGCTTTCCTCTCCATAAAACTGTAATTGATTTTCCTGGTTCCACTTGGCTTATATCAACTTCCGTTGTAGCCAGTGCTTTAACTGATTCATCTGGATTCATTTGATGAATAAAGGGCCATATAGTAGCGCCTATACCCACAGCACCAACAGTATAACTGGCAGTAAATAGGAAATCTCTTCTATCTTTTTTATCTTCTTGTTTGCTCATAATTAAATATTTATTATTAAAGAATGCTTAATTAAAACTAATTCTGTCGCTTTTCTAGGGTCAGAATGACACATAAATTAACTAATAATGATAAATATAGTACTTTATAAACCAGATATACCTCAAAATACAGCTGCTATTGTTAGATTGTCAGTTTGTTTAAACTTAAAGATTCACATTATTGAACCATGTGGATTTAATTTAGACGACTCGAGGTTTAAAAGAGTGGTCATGGACTACATAAAACACAGCAGGATAATTAGGTACACGGATTTTAAAAGCTTTCAAGAAAAAAATTTGAAATCTAGAGTAGTTTTAATAACAACAAAGTCTAAAAAATTTTACCATAAATTTAAGTTTAAAAAGAACGACTTTCTTCTTTTTGGTAGAGAAAGTGCTGGGGTGCCAGATGAAATACATAAAGTAATTAAAGATAAGTTAAAAGTACCCTTGAGTGGAGAAGCAAGATCGCTTAATGTAGCAATGACTGTTGCAATAGTTGCTTCTGAAGCACTTAAACAAAATAATTTTTTTATATGAAAAACTTAGTAAAAATAAAAAAAAAAATTGCTAGTGATTGGTTTAAAACCTTACAAAATAAAATTATTAATCAATTTCAATTATTTGAAGATGAAGCTAGTAAAGAAAATAAAGTAAAAACAAAAAAATTTATAAAGAGGAACTGGGAAAAAAAAAATAAAAATGAAGGTGGTGGAACTTCTTTCCTCTTAAGTGGCGGTGAGGTATTTGATAAAGTTGGAGTAAATCAATCAACTGTAGCTGGTCAATTTAAAAAAAATTTTAGATCTAAAATTTTAGGAGCAGAAAGTAATGGAAAATACTGGGCTTCAGGAGTTTCTATTGTTGCTCATATGAAAAATCCTAAAATACCAGCTTTTCACTTTAATACTAGATTTATTGTAACTTCACAAGAATGGTTTGGGGGAGGTATGGATGTGACACCAAGTTTTAAAGATACAAAAGAAAAATTAATTATTCATCAAAAACTTAAAAAAATATGTTTATTAAATCATAAAGATTATAGTAAATATAAAAAATGGTGTGACAATTATTTTTATTTGCCACATAGAAAAGAATCAAGAGGAATAGGTGGAATATTTTTTGATTATGAAAAAAAAAATTGGGAAAAAAATTTTAAATTCGTACAAGAACTTGGTGTTGGTTTCATGGATATTACAAAAAAAATAATCATGAATAAAAAAAAATTAAAATGGAATAAAAAAAATAAAGAGCAACAACTGTTGAAAAGAGGAAGATATGTTGAATTTAATCTTTTGTATGATAGAGGTACGAAGTTTGGATTAAATACAGGTGGTGATACAGAATCAATTTTAATGTCATTACCACCGCAAGCTAAGTGGAAATAAAATGAACAAAGAACCAGTAACAGTTGAGGGTTTGGAAAAACTTAAATTAGAACTCAGTCAACTTAAAAATGTTAATAGACCCCTAATTGTAGCTGCAATAGCAGAAGCAAGATCTCATGGAGATTTAAAAGAAAATGCAGAATACCATGCAGCAAAAGAGCAACAGGCACATATGGAAAGTCGAGTTATTGAAATAAACGATATTATTGCTAGAGCAAATGTCATTGATATAAAAAAGATTGAAAATAATGGCAACATAATTTTTGGCTCAACAGTTACTGTCGAAGATTTAGAGTTTGGCAAAAAGAAGACGTACAAGATTGTGGGTAAAGATGAGGCAGATATCTCTAAAAATTTAATTTATTATAAATCACCTATTGGTAAAGCGCTTATAGGAAAAAGCCTTGAAGATATGGTAGTTGTTGAAACACCTTCAGGGGATAAAAATTTTGAAGTTTTAAATATTCAATATATTTAACTTTTTTACTTTTTCGACTATAGGAATAGCTTCTTCAGGCTTTAGTTTAAAATTATTTTTAATCCACTCTTTTTCTAATTCTTTAAGCACAAAACCAATTTTTTTTCCGTCTACTACACCTTGGGCTAACACATATTTACCGTCATATGGGAAGCTTGGAATTTCTATTTTATCTACATCACTAATTATTTTATTTAGTATTTTTATTGAAAAAAAATTTTCCGCACAATATATGAAGGCTATTAAATTTTTGATATTAGTTTTTCCAAGCTTGTAAATATTTTTTTTAAGATCTTTTTTTAGGTAATTTTTTTCTGTTTTAAATTTAACATAATTGTTTGCTATAAAAGTTAAATCTCTTTTTAATCTATTAGAAACTTTATACTTATGACAGAAATATTCAAAATTATCTTCTTTATCTACTAGTAATATAGAAAAAATTATTTCTGCTGATTGTTTTAATATTTTTTTTTGTAGCAAATAATATAACTTCTCTATTCTATTTATGTGTTTAAACTCAGGAAAAGCAATAATAAAAATATTTTTTATATTTTCATTTTCTAAAATATTATTAAAATTTTTTAATTTGAATATTTTATAAAGCTCACTTAAAATTCTTTCTTTGGAAATATTTTTTATACCATTGAGATTTAGCTTAATAGCTTCTATTGTCTGAGGATCTGATTTTTTATTATTATAATGAATCGAAAATCTAATAAATCTAATTATTCTTAAATAGTCTTCCTCTATTCTTAGTAAAGGAGCACCAATAAATTTTACCTCTTTTTTTTTTAAATCATTTCTACCATTTTGAGGGTCATATATTTTTCCTTTTCTATTCATGTAGATTGCATTAAAAGTAAAATCTCTTCGTTCTGAGTCGCGACTCCAATCATCTGTAAATAAAACTTTAGCATGTCTGCCGTCAGTGGTTATATCTTGCCTTAATGTTGTAATCTCAAATTTATTTGAATTTATAACAACTGTTATTGTGCCATGCTCAATTCCAGTATCTATGACATTAAACTCTGAATTTTCAAATTTTTTTTTTATTTCCTCCGGGGAAAAAATAGTAGCAATATCAATGTCATCGATAGCTTCATTGGTTAGGAACTTTCTCACACAGCCACCCACGAACATAGCAACTTCACTATCTTTCTTCTTATCTTTCTCGAGAATATAAAATAATTTTTTTATATTTGTTGATTTATAAAAAGGAAAAAACATTTTTTTAATTTTGTAAAAAAAGTTTTTATTTTTTAATAAATTTTCCATTTTTTGGCTGGGGCACTAGGATTCGAACCTAGGATGGCGGTATCAAAAACCGCTGCCTTACCGCTTGGCTATGCCCCAATATTATCGACTTGATATACCATAAATAGAAACAATTAAATAGATTTTGTGGACACGCACCAGTAATTTGGGAATTTCTTCTTTAAAACCTTAACAGCCAAACTGACTGACTTTCTGTTCGGAAATGTTCCAAAACACACAGAGCCAGAACCTGTCATTCTTGAAAATAAACAATTTTTTTGTAATTTAATTACATCCAAAATTTTTTTAATTTTTTGATGTTTTTTTTCTAAAATTTCTTGCAAATCATTGGCTTCATTTTTTAAAAATTTACTATACTTTTTTTTAGTTGGTATTTTTGATGGGTCTATTTTTAATGGTGAATTAAATTTCGTCACTCGCGCGTAAGCTTCTTTTGTGGAACTTTTAATATTTGGATAGATTAATAAAAAATAAAATTTATATTTTTTTTTAAATGTTTTAATTTTTTTTAAATTTTCTTGAAAAGAATGATTGAAGAGAAATAATCTAAAATCAGAACCAATTTTTTTTTCAAATATTTCTAACAACTTTGGACTTATTTTTTTCTTAAAAAACTTGATTATAGTCACGGCATTTCCTGTTCCTCCACCAAGACCAGCAAATATTGGAATATTTTTATTCACAATAATTCTGTATCTCTCGCTATAACTTAAAAGATTTTGACTCCGCAGTACTGCTAATGTGCTAATTATTGTGTTTGAATTTCTGTTGATGTTCCTTTTAAAAGGTCCTGTAAATATTACTTGATCTTTATTTTTATCTATTTTCTTTATGCTTATATCATCGTACAGATCAATAAGCATTGTGGTTGACTGTATATTGTGAAGTCCTTCACTATTCTTTTTAAGAACCTTTAAAAATAAATTAATTTTAGAGTAAGACTTAAGCATTTTCTATCATTTAGCTCTAGAGGCCAAATAATAATTTTTTCTCAATTTTTTTTTTTAATTCTTCTTCTGTTTTTTCTAATTTTAAAACATATTTCCAATAGTATCTCGCTTGTATTGTTTTGTTTGTCATCCACAGTGAATCTGCGTAATGATCGTTAACTACTGGATCTGAAGCCATATATCCAATTGCTACTTCTAAAAATTGTTTTGCTTCTTTATAGTTTTTTAATTTAAATAAAGCCCATCCCAAAGAATCAATAATAAATCCATCATTTGGTTTAAGTCTATTTGCCTTCCTTAACATTTTTAAAGACTTCTGAATGTTAATTCCTTTTTCGATCCAAGAATAAGCTAAATAATTAATTACATAGGCATCTTCAGGTGCTGCATTTAATGATTTGAGCAAATCGGTTTCAGCTTTTTTCCATTGACCAGTTCTTTCATAGGCTGTCCCTCTGCCGTCTACAGCTTTTGGGTAAAGAGTATTTTTTGTGTCAATTAAACTTAATATTTTTGAATAATATTTAATTGATTCTTCGTATTTCTTACTATTTTTTAAAAATTCTGCGTAATCAAATATCTCGTAAATTGTTGGGTTGTCTATTTTTTGAAATGATTTTTTTAAATAATCTATGGCTTCTTTTTTTTTATTTTGTTCGCCAATTATTGATGCAATTTGTTTTGACGCATGCCAATTATAAATTGATCCCTTCTTTTTTATTTTACTGTAAATTTTTTTAGATTTTTCATAATCTTGAATAATATAAAAATTTCTTGCATAAAAGTTATCAAATGAAACAAAGTTTGGATTTAAATATTTTGCTAAACTTAAATAAAAATTAGATGTTGCATAATTATTTTGTGCACTTAACCCGCTTGAAACTATATAAAATATTTCAGCAATTACATCCACTGGGTTATTGCAGTCAAATTTATTTTTAAATAAATTTTTTTTTTTAAGGTCTAGTTTTAGTTGACCAAGCAATAAATTTTTGGGGTATTTGTCAAGTGATGATTTAATTACCTCTTTTGCTTTTTCTTTTTTATTTTTTGAAATTAAATAATTTGAGTAAAAAAAATTATATCTAGAATAATTAATATCAAGGTTGGAGGTTAATTGTTTAAACATTTCTTCTGTTTTTGATGAATCAAAATAACAGTATGCGAAAGTTTTTTGAATATTTTTTACATTCTTAAATCTTTCTGGAACTTCGTTTAAGAGCCTAAGTCCTATATCAAGATCTGATGTGTTTCTGAAATTAATCCAGACATTTAAAGATGTTGCTAGCAAGTTTTGAATTGAGCCAGGTCCATTGTTTCCTTTTATTCTCTTCAGATAAAATGCAGCATTTTTAAAGTCTTCATCTTTAAGGTAATAGACTACACTTATTAAATTGCTTTCAAAATTATCTAGTTTTTTGGTTTTTAATTTTTTAGAATAATTGGCAGCATCTTTAAACTTGCCAAGCGATACTAGGGTATACTGGTAGTACTGAGAGTAGTTATGGTGACTATCCTCGAGGTTATTTAGTGATTTAAAATAAGAATAAGATTTTTCATATTGATTATCATTAATGGACAAAATGCCTGAAAAGTAGTCAGAGATATCACCTGCATTAGAAAATTTATCTAAATTTTTAGCTAAAACAACGTTAGATACGTTTAATAATAATAAAAGATAAATTATTAACTTGAATTGAGCTTTTATGTTTTTCATAATTATTTAAATGATAAAAAAAATTAACACTAAGTTAACAAAGTTAATTAAATATTATAGTTTAATTAATCACAATCTAATATATGAAAATGAGCCTATAAATCGATATAAAATTAATAATAATTTAGCCATTAAAGGCCATAAGGGTAAAAAACTTCAAGAACTTAGAGATTTAATAGGTAGAATCAAAAACTGTGAGTTAAAAAATAACTCAACTAATATTGTTTTTTCCGATGGTAATCCAGATGCAAAAATTATGATTATTGGAGAAGGTCCAGGAGCAAACGAAGATTTAGAAAGTGTACCGTTTATTGGTAGGACCGGAGAGTTGTTAGATAAAATGTTGTTATCAATTAATCTAAATAGAGATAATGTTTATATTACCAACGTAGTTAATTATAGACCTCCCGAGAATCGAAATCCAACTGAGGAGGAAATTTCTCGTTACCTCCCCTACCTTATCAAACATATAGAAATTATAAATCCTCAAATTATAATTCTTTTTGGAAGTACTGCTTTGAATGCTGTCATAGGTGCTAATAAAGTTATATCTAATATTAGAGGTAAATGGATTGAAAAGAAAATAGGTACTTGTAGTGCTGAAATTATTGTATCATTTCACCCTGCTTATTTAATGAGACAGCCTGAACAAAAGAAAATATCGTGGATGGATCTTAAGATGGTTAGAAAAAAAATTTTGGATCTTAAAATTAAAATTGAAAGATAATTTAATAGCTGGTGTGGATGAAGTGGGTAGAGGTTGCCTAGCGGGACCTGTTGTTTCGGCTGCGGTAATACTTAATGACAAAATAGATTTAAAATTAATTAATGACTCAAAAAAAATTAATTTTAAAAATAGATTAAGAATAGCAGAAGTTATTAAACAAAATTCTTATTATGCAATTGGAATAGCTTCCGTTGATGAAATATTTAAAATCAATATTTTACAAGCTGCATTACTTTCAATGAAAAGAGCTATTGATAAACTTCAAAAAAAACCTGTACAAATTCTAATCGATGGTCCCTTTGCGCCAAAAGGACTTAAAAACTACAAAACAATTATTAAAGGAGATGAAAAGATTAAGTGTATTGGTGCTGCTTCTATTATTGCAAAAACATATAGAGACTCACTTATGATTAAACTTTCAGAAAAATTTAGTCATTATGCCTGGGAAAGAAATTTTGGCTACGGAACTAAAGCTCACATGGAAGGGTTAAAAAAATTTGGTATTACTTCTCATCATAGAAAAGGATTTAAGCCAATACACAACATGTTGTTAAGGTGAGAATCTAAAACACAAGAGATACATCATTTTTTAGAAAACTGTTTGACCTAAGATTCAATTTAGAGTTGAATTAAAATGTGCCAACATTTTCTAATAAAATTGTAAACGGAGATAGTCTTCAGGAATTAAAAAAGATTCCTGACAAAACTTTTGATTTAGTTTTTGCTGACCCTCCTTACAATATGCAAATTGGTGAAACTTTAAGAAGACCGGATGCTAGTAAAGTAAAAGGTGTTGACGACAAGTGGGATCAATTTAAAAGCTTCAAACACTATGATGACTTCTGTAAAGCCTGGCTAATTGAATGTAAAAGAATTTTAAAAGACAATGGTAGTATTTGGGTTATTGGCTCTTACCACAATATTTTTCGTCTAGGCTATCACTTACAAAACTTAGATTATTGGCTGTTAAACGATGTTATTTGGAGAAAAAATAACCCTATGCCCAACTTCAGAGGAACAAGATTTACCAACGCACATGAAACTTTAATATGGGCTTCTAAAGGTAAAAAATCAAAATACACTTTTAACTACCAATCTTTAAAATGCTTAAACGATGACTTGCAAATGCGTTCTGACTGGATGCTTCCAATCTGTAGCGGTAAAGAAAGACTAAAAAAAAATAACGGGAAAAAAATACATTCTACCCAAAAACCCGAGTCTCTTCTGCATAGAATTATATTAGCAACAACTAATAAAGGTGATGCAATATTTGATCCTTTTTTAGGAACAGGCACTACTGCAGTGGTAGCTAAAAAATTAGGCAGAAAATATTATGGCATAGAAAAAGATAAAAAATACTTTAAAGCTGCTTACGATAGAATTAGTAAAACAAAAATTATCGAAGAAGATTATTTAGATACAATTGAAAACAATAGATCAAAACCAAGAATACCTTTTGGCTCATTAGTTGAACTGGGAATTCTTAAGGCTGGAACTGTTTTATCTGATCCTAAAAATAAATTTAATGCAAAAATAATGGTTGATGGAAGCATTAAACATAAGGAATCTGAAGGCTCTATACACAAAGTTGCAGCTAAAATAATGGGAACAGAGAGCTTTAATGGATGGACTTTCTGGCACTGCAAAGTTGATGGATCAATGGTTCTGATTGATAGTTTAAGACAAAGATTTTTTTCAAAAAGTATTTAAATAAGTTTTAACTAATTATAAATTTTACCTAGATATCTGTTAATAAAACTATCTCTTTTTATTAAGTTTTTCAAAACTTGATTCCTTAATGTTTTTAAAACAGGGTTTGAAAAATGAAATACAAAATAATTAAGCCTCGACCTATTATTAATCATCATTGTTTTCTTTAGTCTTCTTTCAAAGTAAATATTTTCAATATTTTTTTTGTCTCCAACTAAGAGATCGTATAATTCTTTGGCAGACTCTATAGATTGTGAAGCTCCTTGTGCAAAAGTTGGTGGATAGGTATAAAAAGCATCTCCGATATAAAAGACTTTTTTAAAGACAGGCTTGATAGGTTTTGATGAGGTATAAATAGGCCATGATTGTATATCACCGTTAAAAAGTTTTGATAGATGTCGATTTTTAATAAATAAATTTTTACTAAGTAATTGTTCAATTGATTTCTTCTCGTTAAGGTTTTTTCTTAAAATACAAACTAAATTAATATCTCCGTTTTCGTTAATAGGGTATGATACTAGATGAACTTTAGACCCCATAAAGATTGAAATATTTTCATTTTTAAATTTAGATACATCTTTAGCTTTAATTTGAGTCCTGACAGCTACAGCGCCATAATAATTAGATTTAAAGCTTTTTTTTTCAATAATAGACTTAGTTTGTGAAAACACGCCGTCAGAAACTACAAGATAGTCAACTTCTTCGCTAGTTCCATCTTTAAATTTTATCTTTAGAATATCTTGTTTTCTTTCTACGGCTTCGATTGTTTTATTAAACCTTATCATATTTGAAAACAGTTTATCTTTGAAAAATTTAATTAAAGAAGACCTTTTAAGTGTTGTATATTTCTCTATTCCATTGTTGAATTGTGTTAGATCTAAATCACATAATTTATCTTCATTAGAATAAAAATCTAGCTTGGTTGGATTATAAATTTCAGATTTATTTAAATCATTAAAACCTATTTTATTTAAAATAGAAACACTATTTACTGCAAGTTGAATTCCAAATCCCTCATCTAAATTTAAAGTTTCTCTTTTTTCATAAATAATAAATTCAAATTCTGAATTTTTTTGTAATAAGTTTGCTAAAGTGAGACCTCCAATTCCAGCACCAATAATTGCAATTTTTTTTTTCATTAGTCTATTTTTGAAATTTTTTTCAAAATTTTTTTTGTGAACGACGGAATAAATTCATTATTTTTTTTCAATGAAAACCACTGATATTGCGAAGGTATTCTTAGTGAAAATTTATAATATAAATTAATATTTAATTTTTTATTCGATATAGATTTTTTAAAATTTGAGTGAAATTTCCAATTTTTTATTTTTTTATTTTTACATGTTTCTTTGATTGGTGGTAAATAAAATTTATCTAAAAATCCTAAATTATGATTTTTTGTTAAAGCAATTTTATTTTTCATTTTATCTATGTAGCAAAATATATCGTAATTTTTTACTTTTGTTTTTAATATCTTTGATTGTTTAAATTTTCTACTGGTCTGAAAATATTTACACATATTTTTAATTCCACAATTGTAGCATTTTGGTTCCTTTGGTTTGCAAATCAATGCTCCAAATTCCATTAAAGCCTCAACAAAATCTGAATTTCTTTTATTTTTAAATAAATTTTTTTTATTAACCTCTATTAGTTTGTTAAAATCTATTTTATTTTCATTTTTATTAAGGATTCTTGAGAATATTCTTTTAACATTTCCATCTATAGCTATTGTTGGGTAGTCATGAATAAAAGCGAGTAAAGCATTTGCCGTGTAATCACCTATCCCGGGTAATTTTTTTATATCAATTAAATTTTTTGGTAATTTAGCACTATGCTCTTTAATTATCATTTTTGAAGTAGCTAAAAGATTTCTTGCTCTTCTGTAATACCCTAGACCTTCCCAGAGCTTCAGGACCTTAGTTTCATTTGATAATGATAAAGACTTTAAGCTAGGGAAATTACGCAAAAAAACGTAAAAATAAGGTACAACTGTTTTGACTTGGGTTTGTTGCAGCATAAATTCACTTAAAAGTCTGTAATAAAGCTTTTTTGGTGATTTTTTACTAACACGCCATGGCAGTCTTCTTTGGTTATTATCATACCAAGCTAGAATTTTTTTTGATAAATTACTGTTCAGATGCATAACAAAAAAGATAACAATAAAAGCAATACTTTCATACAGGGTTTAAGACCTTTTTCTAGATCTATTCCTCAGGGTTTAAAAAAACTATTAAAGAAGGGTAGTTATAACTTTTCTAATATAATTGACAACTGGAGTAAAATGGTTGGTAAGGATATTTCTAAGTCATGTTATCCAAGCACAATAAAGATGAACAAAGAAATGAATAACGGGACTTTAGTGCTAAATGTTATTCATGGCAATGAATTAACTGTAGAATATGGCAAGCAAGAAATTATAGATAAAATTAATAGTTTTTTTGGCTTCAAATGTATTAAAGAAGTCAAACTCAAAGTTGTCCAAGAAAGAGAGAAAATTAAAAAGAAACTACCTATGAGCGAAACAAAAAAAAATTATAATAATAAGCTAAACAATTTCAACGATAAAGGACTTAAAATTTCACTAAACAAACTTATTGAAGCCTATAATGATAAAAATAATTAAAAATATTTTTTTAATATCCCTATTTTTTATTTACGTAAATTGCGATCAGGCAACTCAAAGTAAAAATGACTCTAATAGTATTTTAGTTGTTAAAGTCTTTTCTTCTTTAACTTGCCCACACTGTGCAGATTTTCATGGAGCAATTTATCAAAAATTAAAAAATGAATACATAGACATTGGTAGAGTTAAATTTGAACATCATGCTTTTCCTCTTGATTTGGCAGCTTTGAATGCAGAAAAAATATTGCAGTGTACAACTAACTCTAAAACAAATATGAATTTTTTAACAGAGATTTATAAAAAACAAAATAAATGGACTGCGGGCTCTGACATAAAGGTTATTAATGAATCTATTAAAAATATAGGCAAAAAATTTAATTTAACAGAAGATCAAATGAATAAATGTCTAACAAATAAAGATCTAGAGGAAAAAATTCTTAACGAAAGGATTAAAGCTCAAAAAAATTATAAAGTTAAATCAACACCTACGATCTATTTAAATAAAAAAAAATATGAAGGAAAAAGAGATTACAAATCTTTTAAAAAAGTAATTGACAACCTTTTGTAATGAAATTTAAAAAACTAGAAATATCGGGTTTTAAGTCTTTCTTTGATAAAACTAATTTCTATATAGAAAATGGTCTAACGGGAATAGTTGGTCCCAATGGATGTGGAAAATCTAACATTGTAGAAGCTTTAAGGTGGTGTATGGGAGAAACATCTGCAAAAAGTATGAGAGGTTCAGGTATGGAAGATGTAATTTTTTCTGGAACCTCAAACAGACCTTCAAAAAATATCTCTGAAGTTTCAATCCAAATTGAAAATCCAGATAAGGATGCTCCGATGCAATATAATGAATTGGATGAGATTACGGTAACTAGAAAAATTGAAAGAGACAAAGGGTCAAAATATTTCATTAACCAAAAAGAAGTACGTGCAAGAGATGCTCAAACTTTTTTTGCAGATCTGTCTACAGGTGCACATTCACCTTCTATGATCAGTCAGGGAAGAATAGGAGCCCTAGTCACTTCCAAGCCTGCGGAACGAAGACTAATATTAGAAGAAGCTGCGGGTATCTCAGGAATTCATGCAAGAAGGGAAGAGGCAGAATCTAGATTAGGCGCAGCAGAAAACAACCTGAAACGTGCAGACGAACTAAAAAAACAACAAGAAAAGCAATTAGATAATCTTAAAAAGCAAGCAGAGGAAGCAACAAGATATAAAGAAATTTCAAGAGAGATTAAAAGCGTGGAAGCTGGTCTGTACTATCTCAAACTAAATGCTATAGAAAAAGATAAATCAACAATTACAGAAAAATTAAGCGAACAAGATGATGAGCTAAGCGCTGTTAAAATAGATTTGAGCCACAACAATCAATTACTTGAAGAAGAAAATAAAAGATTAGCTCCATTAAGGGATCGAAAAATGGAGAACTTGGCTAAATTACAGAAGCTTAATTTAGAGCTGTCAAATTTAGACGAAGAAGAGTCTAGAATTAAAAACTTACAAATAAAACTGCAGAATTCATTAGATACTCAGGACTCTGACTTAGAAAGAGAGAAGAGCATATCTTTAGATGCTTCTTTAAATGAAAAAAGAATACTTGAAGAAAAAAATGAATTACTAAAAACTGAAAAAGAAATTTCAGAAACTGAATTAAAATCAGAACAAGATCTTGATCACTCAAAAGCAAGCTTAGAAAGTCTTCAAGCTCAATTGAACGTAATAATAGATGAAATTGAGTCCTACATTGACTCAGATAGAAAGTTAACGAGAAATATTTTTGAAAAATTAAAAAAAATAGTTATTCAAATAACTTCTTCTCAAGAAAAATACGCTTCAATTTATGGGAAAAATGAGTCAATTAAGAGTGACTCGATAAAGAGAAGGGAAAGAATTAAAAATATAGATGTTGAATTAGAAAATTGGAAAAGCTTAAAAAGTAATTCTGACACAATGATAAACGAGCTTAATAAAAGAAAAAGCAAAATTAAAACTGAAATAAATGAAAATCAAAAAAATCCTGAAAAAATTGCGATTACTAAAGGACAAAATATACAGAATGTAGAAAATACCGAAAAGAGAAGTGAGGAACTTGATGAAGAACTAGCTAAAGCAGAAATAAAATATAATTCTATAAATCAAAACTTAAAAGAAATTCAAGAAAAATTTAGTACCGCACGTGAAAATAAAGCAAGAAGTGAAGCTACTATTGAGGGTATTGATAAAAGAAAAAAAGATCTAGTTTACGCTATTAAAAATGATCTAAAATTAGATAATGAAAATAATCTACTGTCGATTTCTAATTTAAATACTTTAACACCAGAAAAGTATCCTAGCTTAGAAAAACAAGAGTCGATTCTAGAAAAAATTAAAAAACAAAGAGAGGTTTTAGGTTCTGTCAATCTAAGAGCTGATGAAGAGACAAAAAAATATCAAGATGATATCAAGAAAATGGAAGACGATAGAGCTGATCTTTATTCAGCTATAGTAAAGCTTAAGACATCGATTGATGAACTTAATCAAAAAGGCAGGGAGAAACTTCTTGACGCCTACACAAAAGTGAATAGAAAGTTTAACGAAGTCTACACAAAACTGTTTAATGGTGGGAGTGCTAAGTTAGAATTAGTTGATTCTGATGATCCCTTAGAAGCTGGTTTAGAAATGCTTGTTTCACCTCCAGGCAAAAGACTTCAATCAATTACTCTTTTATCAGGTGGTGAGCAGGCACTTACAGCTTTATCTTTGATTTTTGCAGTGTTCCTAGTAAATCCTTCTCCTATATGTGTGTTAGATGAAGTAGACGCCCCATTAGATGATGCTAATGTTACTAGATTTTGTGCTTTATTAGATGAGCTAGTAAAAACGACTCAAACCAAATTCATTATTATTTCCCACCATGCTTTAACTATGTCTAGGATGCACAGACTGTATGGTGTTACTATGCCAGAAAAAGGTATTAGCCAACTTGTTGCTGTAGATTTAGAAAAAGCTGAAGAATTAGTGGCCTAATTTTAAAAATGGCAAATTTTAATGATTTTAAAACTCGCCTAAAAATTGCAAAAGAAAAACTAAAAAGTAGCTCTAACAATACTAATAATAGTGGAAATAGCTCGTCTATGGGGAGCGCATTCAAGTTAAGCACAGACCTTGTTGCACATGTCGCGGTTGGGACAATAATTGGGTTTATTTTAGATAGTTGGTTTGATACTAAACCTTGGTTAATAATTATATTCTTTTTTTTGGGCTCTATAGCTGGAATTTTAAATGTGATTAAAACTGCAAAACAAATGCAAGAAAAAGAATAATTTTTAGGAAATTTTTTATGGCTACAAACCCAATGCATCAATTTCAAGTTTATAAACTTGGTCCTGAGATCAAAATTGCAGGTATTGACCTGTCTTTTACTAACGCAAGTTTGTTTATGTTGCTTAGTGCTGCTACAATTTGTGGCTTGCTTTTTCTAGGTACTAAAGAAAAAAAGATTATTCCTGGTAAATTTCAATTAATTTCAGAAATATTTTATAATTTTATAGCTAAAATGATAAGTGATACCGCTGGATCTAAGGCAAAACCTTACTTTCCGTTTATTTTTAGTTTATTTATGTTTGTTTTGTTTTGTAATATGCTCGGAATGTTGCCCTACTCCTTTACTGTAACGAGTCATATTATTGTTACTTTATTGATGGCTATTTTTATTTTTGTTGCTGTTACTGTTATCGGTTTTTTAAAACATGGTTTCGGATATTTGAAACTTTTTGTACCTAGTGGCGTTCCAGCTGTTCTATTGCCCCTCATTACTGTAATAGAAATAATTTCCTACTTAAGTAGGCCAGTGAGTCTGTCCGTTCGTTTATTTGCGAATATGATGGCTGGACATACTATGTTAAAAGTTTTTGGAGGATTTGTTATAAGTCTAGGAGTGTTAGGAGGTTGGTTACCGCTTAGCTTTTCAGTAGCATTAACTGGTTTGGAGATATTGGTTGCGTTCTTACAAGCTTATGTTTTTGCAATTTTAACCTGCATCTATTTAAATGATGCATTGAATTTACACCATTAACAAAAAAAAGGAGGAACAATGGAGTTAGAAGCAGCAAAAATGATTGGAGCGGGTCTCGCGGCAATCGCATTAGCAGGAGCAGGTATTGGTATTGGAATAATCTTTGGTAACTATTTATCGGGAGCAATGAGAAATCCATCTGCAGCCCAAAAACAATTTCCTAATTTACTTTTAGGATTTGCATTAGCTGAAGCAACCGGTCTATTTGGATTAGTGGTAGCTTTAATTATACTATTTGCATTTTAAGTAATAATCTAAATTTATAATGAGATTATTTCTTTCAATAATTGGATTTTTAATAACAGGTCAAATTAACTTGTTTGCAGCTGAGGCTGGTATGCCTCAGCTAGATCCTACCTATTGGGCGTCACAAGCTTTTTGGTTAATTCTAATATTTAGCTTACTGTACTTAACACTTTCAAAAATGTTTATTCCAAAAATTAAAGAGAGTATCGACAATAGAGAGAATAAAATCAAAGATGATCTGGATGAGGCCCAGAAATTAAAAACTATAGCAGAACAGAAACTTAAGGAATACGAAGCAACTATAGAAGAGGCTAAAAAAGAAGTTCAAAAGATAATATTTGAAAGCAAAAATAAATTAATCTCTGAAATTCAAAATAAAAAAAAGGAGATTGAAAAGGAAATAGATTTAGAATTAAAAAATTTAGATCAGGAAATAGTGAATTTGCAAAAAGATTCTGTGACAAGCATCTCGGCTATAGCGGAAGAAATGACATCAAAAGTTATTGAGATGGTGTCGGGTGAACCACTGAACCAAAGCAGTATTAAAGCAGCAGTATTAGAGTCAACTAAAAAAAATCTAGGTAAATATTTATGATTATAGATGCTACGTTTTGGGTTGCAGTTTCTTTCTTTATTTTTATAGGTGTCCTAGTTTATTTTAAAATTCCTCAAAAGGTAAGAGATATTTTAAATGAAAATATAAAGGTGATTCAAGGTGAGGTCGATGATGCTGAAAAACTTAAAGATGAATCAAAAAATATTTTAAGTGAATATGAAAAAAAAATTGCTAACGCAAAAGCAGAGGTTAAAACTATGCTGGATGAAGCAACCGACGAAGCTGAGAAGCATATTTTGAAAACTAATGAGGAATTTTTCAACCAAATGGAAAACCGTAAGAAGAATACTGAAGACAGAATTAAACAAATAAAAAATCAAGCGTTAAAAGATATTAAAAATGCTTCAGTTAAAATTGCTATTAATTCTGTGGAGTCTTTATTGAAGAACTCTTTAGATAAAAATAAATTAAACAAGATATTTACAGCAAGTATAGAAGAGACCAAGTCAGCTTTAAAAAAAGATCTTCTTAAAGCTTAAAAGTTATAATTTAGCTACTTTTATAAAATAATTTAAGGCTCGCAAAAAAAAAGGGCGAGTTATTAAACTCGCCCTAATCTTAAAAGTGTAAAACTACTATCTAATAGATTTTGAACTAGTATTTTGCATTGCAACAGCCCAAATAATAAGACCAAAAGCGATCTTATTTAAAAAGTCTGCGGCATTGTAAAGAATGTTAAGTGAGTCAACATTTACTCCACCAGAAGTTAAATAACCAAACATATAACCTAGTGGGTAAACAGCCCAACCAACAGTAACAATTATTCTCATAGCACTGAAAGCAGTGATTAAAGATTTATTGCCACTCTTAGCAGCTATTGTGCCAGCTTCACCTGAGAATATTTCATAAAGAATGTATATCCAACCTGCCATTCCTACTATGAAACCAACCATTGCTGATACATAGCCAGCTTCTCCGGCGTAACCACCAATTAACATTACTAAAGAACCTAATAAAAGTTTCCAGAATACTGCTGTTGGTACTTTTTTAACAGCAGCTAATACAAAATAGAACTCAAGCATTAGTAAAGGCACTGTAATTAACCAATCAATATATCTGTATACTGTTGGTGACTCACCAGTTCCGATCCATATATCTCTCATGTACAAATAATGTATGAATGCGATACCAGTTACTATTCCCGCAACGGTTATTGAAACTCTCCACTGGGGTGCAACAGATCCTCTTTCTAAAAAGAAGAATGCTGTAGCAGCTAAACAACCCATTGAAACTAACCAAAATGATATTCCTACGAAATCATTGGTAGCTAAAATAGCTGTCTCTGCATTAGCTGAGCTAGTAATACCAATAAAGGTTACTGCCGCTAGTGCGATTTTAATTAATTTACTCATAAAAACTCCCTCGTTGTTAGTTTTTTACTTAGTTTAATATTAAACTCGTTTAAGATAAATTTCTTAAACAGGTTGAATGGAACCTACAAAAAAAATTGGTAAATTAGAAGCATATTCTACTGTGAATAAGCTACATTTTACAAGCTTTTATGACTTTCCTTAGGATAATTATTCAAAAAAACAAATAAATACCACAAAAATGGAATCAGTTTATTTTAAAAATAAAAAAACAAAAGATACTTGTTTAGAGAAAAAATTTATAAAATAACTGAGCTTTGGTTTTTTTGTCATACTTAATTAAACTTTATATGTATTAGCATAGCTTGAAATGAATAAAGATAAAAAAATTATTGTAATAGGTTCTGGGTTTGGGGGAATAGCTGCTGCATTACGTATGCGTGCAAAAGGTTACAAAGTCACGCTACTAGAAAAACATCCTGATTTAGGTGGTCGTGCTCGAGTTTTTAAAAAAGATGGTTTTATATACGATGGAGGGCCTACAGTTATAACTGCACCTTACCTTTTTGAAGAATTATTTTCTTTATTTAATAAAAAAATTTCAGACTACGTAAAAATTGTTCCCTTAAAACTTTGGTATAGATTTGTTTTTGAAGACAAAACTTCCTTTGATTATTCGGGAAATGAAATGAGCATGGAAAAAGAAATACACAAATTTTCAAAGACCGACATATCAGGATATAAAAAGTTAGTCAATTTTACTCAAAAAATTTTTGATAAAGGTTTTACAGAGCTCTCTACAAAACCTTTTAACAATATTAATTTTATGCTTAAGCAAATTCCTGCACTGTTAAAGCTAAAAAGTTATCAATCTGTCTATAAACTTGTTTCAAGTTATATTTCTAACGAAAAATTAAGAAGAGTTTTTAGTATGCATCCTCTCTTAGTCGGGGGAAATCCATTTACTACAACTTCCATCTATACACTTATTTTATATTTAGAAAAAAAATGGGGTATTCATTACTCTATCGGTGGCACTGGTAGCGTAGTCAATGCTTTAGAAAAATTAATGAAAGAAGAAGGTATTGAAATTATTAAGAACGCAGAAGTAACAGAAATGTTAAGTTCTGATAACAAAATTGAAGGAGTACAAATTAATAATAAGAACAATCTGTATGGAAATTATGTAATTTGTAATTCAGATCCTCCTAATGTTTATAAAAATTTAATTAAATCAAAAAAGAAATATGGATTTTTATTTAATCAAAAAGTTAAAAGAATGAATTATTCTATGGGTCTTTTTGTTTATTATTTTGGATCAAAAAAAAAATTTGAAAAAGTTGCTCACCATACAATTTACTTTGGAAAATCTTATGAGAAACATTTAAGTAAAATTTTTGATCAAAAAATATTATCTGACGATATAAGTTATTACCTACATAGGCCTTCCGCTACTGACCCTAGTATGGCTCCTAAGGATCAAGATGCTTTTTATGTCTTAGTACCTGTGCCCAATAATTTATCTGGTATTAACTGGTCAAAAGAAGGAGAGAGATTCAAAGAATTAGTACTTACTAAAATGGACCAAACAGTGTTACCTGGAATTAAAGAGAATGTTGTTAGTGACTTTTATTTGACTCCTGATTATTTTGAAAATGAATTATCTACGCTTCATGGTTCTGGTTTTTCTATTCAGCCAAAGTTTACTCAATCGGCTTATTTTAGATTTCACAATAAGTCAGAAATCTTTGATAATCTTTACTTTGTTGGTGCTGGGACGCACCCTGGTGCTGGTATGCCTGGAGTATTATCTTCTGCTAAAGTATTAGATGAATTATTATAATGGTTAATAATCAAAGCTTAATATCTAAACACGCAAAATCATTTAATTGGGCTGGTTTTTTTTTATCTAAAGAAACTTTTAGTAAATGTTCTGTTTTATATGACTTTTGCAGATCTATTGACGACATAGTAGATGGAGATGAAACACTAAGTATTAGGCAAAAAAAGTTTGTAGAATTTAAATCTAATTTTATAAATAAAAATTCCTCAAATAGTATAATCAAAAATATTCATTTGCTTTTAGAAAGTGAAAATATATCAAAAAAAATAGTTGAAGATCTATTTGATGGAATTGAGTCAGATCTTAAACCAACGGTAGTTATCAGTAATACAAAAGACTTACTTATTTATTCTTACAGGGTTGCGGGTACTGTAGGGCTCATGATGGCTAAAATACTTAAAGTTAAAGATGTATATGCACTTAAAGGAGCAATAGATTTAGGCATAGCAATGCAACTAACTAACATAGCAAGAGATGTTATCGAAGATAAAAAAAAAAATCGCTTTTATATAAAACATGATCTTAATTCTATTAAAGAAGTAATTAAAATAGCAGATACTTTTTATAAAAGTTCATTTGTAGCAATAAAGTATATTCCAATAGTTTCAAGATTTGCAATTATTGTTGCTAGAAGAGTGTATAAAAAGATTGGAGATAATGTTTTAAAAATAGAAAATATAGAAAAATATAATAGTGCAGGAAAAACCTACGTCTCAAATGTCGGCAAAGTTTTTGAAACCTTCTTGTCTTTTTATGATTTTATAAAACTATTTTTTATTAGCTCAAGAATACATTTAAAAGAAAATGAACATTCAATTATTAGTAAAGAAATAAATCTTAATGAAAGAATTTGATTATATCATCATTGGTGGAGGCTGTTCTGGCTTATCTCTAGCTTACGAACTTGAAATAAGTAGTAAACTAAAAAATAAATCATTAGCAATTATTGAACCGAGGAGTGAGTACAAGAGAGATAAAACATGGTCTTTTTGGAAAACAATTAATCATAATTTTGAAGACTGTGTCATAAAAAGCTGGAATAATTTTTCTATAAATACTCCTTCTAAATCGGTTGAGCTTAAAAATAAACAATTTCCCTATCAAACTATTAATAGTGAGCTTTTTTACAAAAAAATTAACAAAGTATTGTCTAGAAATAAAAATATTCACTTTTTTAATAATATAAATGAAATCAATACTGACAACTCGTTTATATTTAACAGCGTACCAGTATCCGTTAATGATAAGTCAAAGCTTTGGCAGCATTTTCAAGGGGTTGAGATAGAAACTGAAAAAGATATTTTTGATACTGAAATAATTAATTTAATGGACTTTAATTGTGAACAAAGAGGTTGTGTACATTTTTTTTACACACTACCTTTTGCTAAAAATAAAGCACTTATTGAAACTACATGGATTTCTAAGTTAGTCGATAATTCTTTAAGGGATTATAATTCCCAGATAGAAAAATATATAAAACATAATCTAGGAATTAAGAATTATAAGATTACTTACAAAGAAGAAGGAGCTATTCCTCTTTTTTATCCAGTCGACATCAGTAAAAACAAAAAAATTAATATTGGATCCGCTGGAGGTATGACGCGGCTAAGCACTGGATACACTTTTCTAAATATTCAAGAACATAGTAAATATATAAGAGAAAATATTGATAAAATTGAAAGTGTTAAGATTTTTAATATTGGAAGAAAATATAAATTTCTAGATAATATTTTTTTAAAAGTTTTAGAAAAGTACCCTGAAAAAATGCCTGATATATTTCTTAAAGTTTATATAGGTTCAGCAGATACTGTTATAAAATTTTTATCTAATAAAAGTAATATATTTGAAGATTTATTAATAATATTAAAAATGCCTAAATGGGTATTTATCAAATCACTATTCAGGTAAAGTTAAATTGTTTCAATATGTATAAAAAATTTAACAACGCTCGAACAGTACTTGCTTATGGAGCGTGTTTTTTTTTCCTTTTTTGCTTTTCGCTTTCTTGGTACTCGGAAAGTATGAATTTATTTTTTTCTATACCTGTATGTTTTTTCTTAATCCTTACCATGGGAATATCTCACGGATCACTAGATCATATTAAAGGTAGAAAAGTTTTGGATTTTTATCAAATAAATAATATATTTTTTTTTTATATTACCTATATAATTATTTCAGTTATTGTTTTAATACTCTGGTTTCTTTTACCTACTATAACTTTAACTATATTTCTTTTAATAGCATCTTATCACTTTGGAAAAGAAGATAGCGAAATAATGACGCTACATGAATCATTTTTATTGAAATTTATTTATTTTGTAAAAGGGTCTTTAATTATATCAGCACCTTTTTTTTTTCAATATAATGAAACGATATCTATATTTGAGTTGTTAAGTTTTAATATTAATTTTCTCTCTTTCTTAAACAAAGGAGACATCATTGGAATTTTTTTCTACTCTAGTCTTTTGTCTAATATATATTTTCTAATTGGGAAAGAGAGTATCCGTAATAACAGCGGATTTATTTTTTTTGATATATTTTCAATATGCTTATTGTATTATCTTCTTTCACCTTTAGTCGCTTTTACTTTATATTTTTGTTTCATACATTCTTTTAGACATTCTGTGTCTTTAATTAATCAGTTAGACAAAAATAATTTTAAAAAAGGATTTAAAAAATTTATAAAAAAAACTCTTCCATTAACTATAATTACAGCTATTTTATTCATAGCTGCTGTCTACTTTCTTAAAAATTATGATGTCCTAGATGCAGCAATTTCAAAAGTTATATTTATTGGTTTGGCGTCACTGACTTTTCCACATATATTGCTTGAATATTTATTATCTAAAAAATGAAAAATGAACTTAAAATTTTTTTAGCCTCACCTAGGGGATTTTGTGCGGGTGTTGAAAGAGCTATAGAAATTGTAAATAAGACTCTTCTCAAATATGGGAAGCCTGTTTATGTGAGACATGAAATAGTTCACAACAAACAGGTTGTTGAAGATTTAAAAACAAGAGGAGCAATTTTTGTTGAGGAGATATCTGAAATTAAAGATTTAACCAGACCTGTAATATTTTCTGCACATGGTGTGCCAAAAACAGTTCCTGAAGAAGCAAAATTAAAAAATCTATCTTATATCGATGCTACCTGTCCTTTGGTTTCAAAGGTACATAGAGAATCTGAACAACTCTTTAAAAATGGTTTTGATATTATTTTAATTGGGCACAAAGGTCATCCGGAAGTAATAGGAACAATGGGTCAGCTGCCAGAAGGGAGTGTCAGACTTATAGAGACTAACGAAAATGTTGAATCGTTAAGAACTGAAGATTTTACTAAGCCTCTGGCTTATATTACTCAAACTACTTTATCTGTTGATGACACATCAGAAATAATTAAACTTTTAAAAAATAAATTTCCAGAAATTAAAGGTCCGTTAAAAGAGGACATATGTTACGCGACAACAAATAGACAAAATGCTGTAAAACAAATAGCACCAAATTGTGATATGTTTTTTGTTATTGGTAGTAGAAATTCATCAAATTCAGTAAGATTAGTTGAAGTTGCCAAAAAAGCTGGGTGTATAAATTCAGAATTGATACATTTTGGCAAAGAGCTGCCAATGGATCAAATAAAAAAAAGTAAAATAATTGGTATTTCTTCTGGAGCTTCTGCACCCGAACAATTAGTTCAAATATTAATTAATGAAATTAAAAAAAATCGTGAAGTGTCTATAGAAGAAATTACTATTGCTGAGGAAACAGTAATTTTTAAATTACCTAAAGAATTAAATTAAGATGGCTGTATATACAAAACTTAATAAAGAAAATATTGAAAAGATACTTTCTAATTATTCCATTGGCAAGCTTAAGGAATTTGAGGGTATTAAAGATGGTATAGAAAATACAAACTATTTTTTACTTGTAGATAAAAAAAAATATATACTTACGATTTATGAAAAAAGAGTAAAAGAAAAAGACTTGCCTTTTTTTTCCGACTTAATGACTGGCTTAAATAAAGCTGGATTTAAGTGTCCCGTCCCCATTAAAAATAAAAACAACGAAACTATTTCTGGTTATAAAAATAAAAGTTTAATGATAGTTAGCTTCCTTGATGGTAAAGCTAAAAATATTTTAAGCCCTGATAACTGTAAGTCTTTAGGTCAAGAAGTTGCACGTATGCATCAAATAACCAAAGATTTCAAAATTCAAAGACAGAATGATCTATCGATAAAATCATGGAGAAAAATATTTGAACAAGTAAAAGATAAATGTATCGATATACATAAAGATTTACCAAAGTTGATTGAATCTAATTTATCTGATGTAGAAAAAAATTGGCCTGAAAATTTACCTAGAGGAATTATACATGCTGATTTATTTAGTGATAATATTTTCTTTAAAGATAATAAGTTTAATGGTGTTATTGATTTTTATTTTTCTTGCAATGATTTTTATGCTTTAGAGATAGCAATTTGTTTTAATGCTTTGTGTTTTGATGGGTCTAAAGATAATTTAAGTTTTAATGTCACAAAAGCAAAAAATTTTATGAATGGGTATGGCCAATTAAGAGATTTAAGTGATGGTGAAAAAGAAAATATAAAAGTCTTATCTCAAGGATCTGCTTTAAGATTTCTATTGACGAGAGTTTTCGACACAATAAATACTGTTGAGGGAGCTATTGTAAAAGTTAAAGATCCTATGGAATACTTAGTGAGACTAGAATTTCATAAAAACTCAAAAAATTTTGAAGATTATTTCTTTTAATGAAATATGTAATTTATACAGACGGAGCATGCTCAGGCAACCCTGGTCCTGGTGGATGGGGTGCTGTAATCTTAGATGAAGAAAATAATGAAGTTAAAATATCTGGTAAAGAAAAATCTACTACTAATAATCGGATGGAACTAATGGCTCCAATTATGGCACTTAGGAAAATTAAAAAGAATTCAGAAATAATTATTTATACAGATTCAACTTACCTTAAAAATGGTATTACAACTTGGATTAAAAATTGGGAAAAAAATGGTTGGAAAAGTGTAAATAAAAAATCAGTTAAAAATAAAGATCTATGGGTAAAGTTAAATAAATTATCTAAAGAACAAATTATTGATTGGAAATGGGTCAAAGCTCATGCTGGTAACAAATATAATGAAATAGCTGATGGCCTTGCCACAAAAGCAATAGGAAATTAAATCTCTTTTAAAAAATTTTCAGCAGCAGAGATTTCGCATACAGCAGTGTCGGACTCTTCTTTTATTTTGCTTACAATACCTTCTTCTACTAACATGGTGTATCTTGAAGATCTCATTCCTAAGCCTTTTTCATTTCTGTTAATTTCGGCTCCTATAGATTTAGTAAATTTGCAATATGGATCGGATAACATAAGAATTTTATCCTTGGCATTATGTATATCTCCCCAGGCTTTCATTACATTCGGATCATTGACGGAAAGACAAATAATTTGTGTAATACCTTTCTTTTTTGCATCTTCAAAATTTTTTACATACCCAGGCAAATGTCTCACTGAACATACTTTGGTAAAAGCTCCTGGAACTCCAAACATAATGGTTTTTTGACCATTGAATAGTTTGTTAGTATCAGTTTTTTGTACAGTGTCATTTTCATCTAAATAAAAAAAATCTGCTGTTGGTAGCTTTTCACCTTCTTTAATTTTCATATTGTTTCTCTAAAATATACTTTTTTATCATATTAGTGTTATTATCTAATATATCATACCTTTGTTTTCCAGACATCAACTTAGTTATTTGGGTGGGTTTATTTATTTTTTTTCCTGTAATTGATTTCATAGTTTCTAAAAATTTATATGGATGTGCAGTGCCTAATACAACACATGGATAGTTATTTTTTATCTTCTTGGCGGCATAAAAACCTGTAGCTGTATGAGGGTCTATAAAGAAGTTATGCTCTAAATATATTTTTTTTATAATTTTTTTTGTCTCTTTGTTAGTGACCTTGAATGCAGAAAAGTCTTTTTGAATTATTTTTTTTTGTTTCGGTGTCAATTTAAAAGAACCTTTAGTTTCTAAGTTGTTCATTAATTTTTTAACTTCTAGATCTTTGGAGTTAAGCACATAAAACAAAAGTCTTTCAAAATTACTAGAGACCTGTATGTCCATACTTGGTGATATAGAAGCTTTAACTTTTTTAGGTTTGTAAATACCTGTGTTGATAACTCTTTGTAAAATATCATTTTCATTTGTCGCAACGATTAGTCTTTCTATTGGCAATCCCATTTTTTTTGCCATGTATCCAGCATAAATATCACCAAAATTTCCTGTTGGAACTGCGTAATTAATTTTTTTACTGCTCAGATTTAGAAACGAGTAAAAATAGTAAACTATTTGAAAAATTATTCTTGCCCAGTTAATTGAGTTTACTCCTGACATATTAACAGTTTGTCTAAAAATATTATCCGCAAACATTTGTTTTACTATTTTCTGGCAATCATCAAACGAACCTTTAATAGCAATGTTGTAAATATTACTTCCACCTATAGTTGTCATAATTTTTTTTTGAACTTTTGAAATCTTATTATGAGGGTGCAAGACGAACAAATTAATTTTTTTTCTTTTGCTTAGAGCCGATATAGCCGCGGCTCCAGTGTCTCCAGATGTAGCTACAATAATATTAGTAGTATTTTTATTATTTTTGTTAAATTCTTCGTAGATGTTTCCAATACACTGCATAGCAATATCTTTAAATGCTAATGTTGGCCCGTGATAAAGTTCTAGGAGATTTATTTTATCTAATTCAATCAAACTAACGACATCTTTTTTCTTAAACTTTTTATAAGATTTTTTTATTAGAGCTTTAAGTTGCTGCTTATTAAATGTAGGTACACAAAAACTTGACACTACTTCTGTTGCGAGATCAATATAATTTAATCTCTTCATTTTTTTCAGCTCATTTAGACTAAATTTTTTAATCTTTTTAGGTATAAATAGACCTCCATCTGGAGCTAGACTTCTTTGAAATATTTCTTTGAAATCAAAATTTAATTTTTTGTCTCTAGTGCTGCAGTATTTCATTTTTTTTTCTAAAATATAAAAAATAACCAAATATTGATATTGATATTGAATACCACGTAAAAGCATATTTAAGGTGATTATTAGGCAAATCTATCGTAATTTTTTTAGGTTTTGGAATATTTATTTTTTTGTCTTCTAGATAAAGAATATAATTGCTAAAATTTTTGCCCGTTACTTCTTTTACTTGTTGAAGATTTATTGAAAACCAAATATTTGCCTTTACATCGTTTTCAGGCTTAAAAATATTAGGCTTAATATTTCTTAAAATTAAACCCTGAATTTTATTATCTATAATTTTATTGATAATATCGTTGTTTTTTAAATTAGATTTGATCCAGCCTCTATTAACTAATATGTTTTCTGAGCTAAGGCTCTCAAAAGGTGTAATCACATCGTAGCCTGGTTGCCCTTTATCATTAAGGCTATAAAGATAAATTTGTTTTCCAAGGTTATATTTACCTTCTATTTTCACTCTTTGATAGTTTACTTTAACTTTATCAGAATAGTTTACAGGTGAAGATTTTAGACCTTTGCTGATTTGGTCGATCAGAGTATTTTTCCATTGCAATCTTACTAGCTGCCAAGTACCAAGTGCACAAAATAAAGTGATGACCGTAAGAACAAAAATATTAAATAATAATTGATTTTTCAATTAAATTTTTAACTACCCCAAATATAAATAGCAGCAAAAAGAAAAAGCCAAACGACGTCAACAAAGTGCCAGTACCATGCTGCTGCTTCGAAACCGAAGTGATGGTCTGTTGTAAAATGACCTTTTGTAACTCTTACAAGGCAAACTGCTAAAAAAATTGTACCTATGATAACGTGAAATCCATGGAAACCTGTAGCCATATAAAAAGTTGAACCATATATATTCCCGTCTATTGTAAAAGTTGCATGGTGATATTCATATGCTTGAAAGCAAGAAAAAATAAATCCTAGGAAAACTGTTAAAATTAATCCGTGCAGTAAACCTTTTCTATCATTTTCCTCTATAAGGGCATGGTGTGCCCAAGTTGCTGTTGTCCCTGACAGTAAAAGTATTAAAGTATTAATAAGCGGAATGTCCCAAGGGTCAAAAGTTTTGATATCTGGAGGTGGCCAAGCACTTCCAATAGCTTCAGTTGGAAATAGACTTGCATTAAAATAAGCCCAAAACCATGCAACAAAAAACATAACTTCAGATGCAATAAATAATGTCATTCCATATCTATGACTTAATTGAACGACGTATGTGTGGTGGCCTTGGTGTTCGGCTTCAATTGTAACTTCTCTAAACCACATATAAGCAGCATAAATTAATAATGCTGTTCCAATTAATAGAAGCCAAAGTGCTTTAGTGTGAAAATAATAAACTGCGCCGAAAGCTAGCACTAAAGATGAAAAAGATGCAAAAATAGGCCAAGGGCTTGGGTCTACTAAATGAAATCCATGTTTTTTTTCGCCTGTTGACATAATTTATTTATCTTTTTTTAGTTTTTATAGTATTCGGATGAAAAAAAAGTAAACGATAGTGTCACATCCGAGATATCTTTAGTTTTATTATCATCAACTACTTTAGGATCCAAGAAAAAGCTAAGAGTAAAATCTCTTTTTTCTCCAGGCTCAAGACCTTGTTTTTCAAAACAGAAACATCCAATTTTGTTCAGATATATGCCAAATGAAGATGGTGAAACATTAAAAGAGGACACACCAGCTGTTCCAGTTTGGCTTAAATTCTCCACATAAAATTTAACATTATGTACTTCACCTGGTTTTAAATCGAGTGTATTTTTTTCAGGGTAAAATTTCCAATCAAGCTTATTGCCTAAGTTGGTGTCAAAACGAATTTTATAAGCTTGGTTTATAACTACTTTTGGCAACTCTTTGTTCGTAGCATTTTGTGTTGTTCCAGCAAAACCAGTTACTCTGCAAAATAGTTCATACAAAGGTACAGCAGCAAAAGATAACCCTAACATTAGGAAAAAAATAGTAACCAGGATAACAGGGGTTAGTTTCTTTTTATTCAATGTCATTAAAGTTCTCTATTGTAAATTCCAATATTATAGAAAGTAGTTAGGAATAGAATAACCATAAAGGCAATTAATGCTATTGCGGTGATTATATTTTTATTTTTATTTTTATTTTTCATAGGTTAATATTGAATTATGTTGTCGGCTAGAATTAAAACAAAAATAAAAAATAAGTAAAATATAGAATAAACAAATATTTTTCTCGCAATTATATTGGATGTCTTGTTACTCTTTTCTTTAAAAAGCAACGTACATAAATAAACATAGTAAAATGTCATTACTGAAGACAAGGTCAAATAAATTACACTTCCAAAATTAAAAAAATAAGGTAGCGCAACAATAGGCACCATCAATAAAGAATATATTAAAATATTTAATTTAGTTTTTTTTACACCTGCAGTAATTGGCAGCATGGGGATTTTGGCTTTTTTGTAATCACTTGATTTGTACAAACTGAGTGCCCAAAAATGGGATGGTGTCCAAATAAATATTATTAAAAATAAAATAATTGACTCTATTGAAATGCTATTAGTAGATATGGCCCAACCAATAACAGGTGGTAAGGCTCCTGCTGCACCTCCTATGACAATATTTTGAGGAGTTCTTCTTTTGAGCCAAATAGTGTAAATGAAAAAATAAAAACCTATAGTAGTTGCTAACAATAAAGATGAAACTAAATTTGCTGTATAATAAAGCATTGTTATCGATATTATAGAAAGGACTATTCCAAACCATAACGCTTGATTTTTTTGGACTTTTCCAGTTGGAATGGGCCTTAAACAAGTTCTTGTCATTAGAGCGTCTAAGTCTGATTCATACCACATATTTAGTGCCCCGGCTGCCCCGGCACCCATAGCAACTGCGAATAAAGAAATAGCTGATGAAGTAAAAGAAACTTGTTCAGGAGCAATTAACAAACCAACCATACTAGTAAACAAAACAAGAGACATGACTCTTGGTTTCATTAGATTGAAAAATGAACGTAAACTAAAACTTGAAATAGTTTTAATTTTTTTTAATTTAATTGTTGATTGGATCAATTTATTTTACTTTAGGTAGCTCTTCAAAAGTATGAAACGGTGGTGGTGATGATACAGTCCACTCTAATGTTGTAGCTCCTTCTCCCCAAGGATTTTGTTGTGCTTTTTTCTTTTTTATAAATGAATAAAGTAAATTAATTAAAAAGATAACTAAACCAACCATAGAAATATAAGAACCTATGGAAGATACATAATTCCAACCTGCAAAAGCATCTGGGTAATCAGCATATCTTCTTGGCATTCCAGCTAAGCCTAAAAAATGTTGTGGAAAGAATATTAAGTTAACTCCAATGAAAGTTAACCAAAAATGTAATTTACCTAAAAATTCTGAATACTCATATCCACTCATTTTACTAAACCAGTAGTAGAAGCCGGCAAAAATTGCAAAAACCGCGCCTAAGGAAAGTACATAATGAAAATGGGCTACAACGTAGTAAGTATCGTGCAATGCTGTATCTACCCCTGCGTTAGCTAATACCACGCCTGTAACTCCACCAAGAGTAAATAAAAATATAAAACCTATTGCAAATAACATTGGCGTTTTAAAAGTTATAGAACCACCCCACATTGTGGCTATCCAAGAAAATACTTTAATTCCAGTTGGGACAGCAATAATCATAGTTGCTGCTAAAAAATATGCTTTCGTATCCGTGTCTAAGCCAACAGTATACATATGGTGTGCCCAAACAACAAACCCTACAACACCAATAGCAACCATGGCGTAAGCCATTCCTAAGTATCCAAAAATAGGTTTTTTAGAAAAAGTAGAAATTATATGACTTATCATTCCAAAACCAGGAAGAATTAAAATATAAACTTCTGGATGTCCAAAAAACCAAAATAAATGTTGAAACAAAACTGGATCACCCCCAGTCTGTGCCTCAAAGAAAGAGGTTCCGAAATTTCTATCAGTGAGCAACATAGTAATAGCTCCAGCTAAAACTGGTAAAGATAATAAAAGTAAAAAAGCAGTCACTAAAATTGACCATGAGAATAAAGGCATTTTATGTAATGTCATACCTGGTGTTCTCATATTAAGAATAGTTGTAATGAAATTTATTGCTCCTAAAATTGAAGATGCACCGGCAATGTGCAGACTTAAAATAGCTAGATCCATTGCAGGCCCGGGCTGGCCAGTTTTAGATGATAGAGGAGGATAAATAGTCCACCCGCCACCAATTCCTGTTTGTCCTGGAGGTCCTTCAACAAAAATTGAGGCTATTAATAAAATAAAAGCAGCAGGTAACAGCCAAAAAGAAATATTATTCATTCTTGGAAATGCCATGTCAGGGGCGCCAATCATAATTGGAACAAACCAATTACCAAAACCACCAATCATTGCAGGCATAACCATAAAAAAAATCATGATTAGACCATGGCCTGTTACAAGAACATTGTATAAATGATAATTACCTCCAAGAATTCCATCGCCAGGATGCATTAATTCCATTCTCATTATAACTGAAAAAACTGAACCTATGATGCCGGCTATGATAGCAAATATAAGATACATCGTTCCGATGTCCTTATGATTTGTAGAATAAGCCCATCGCTTCCATCCTGTTGGATTGTGATGACCACTGTCTGACTGTTCTCCGTACATAATTAATTTAATTTTTTAATTTGATTTTTTACAACTTTAATATTTGAGCCTGTGTCTTCTAGTGCAAATTTTTGTTTAGCATCGTTTAACCAAGTAGCGTACTCATCTTCTGTTACTACATTAACTGTGATCGGCATGAAGGCATGTTTTATTCCACATAACTCTGAGCATTGACCATAAAAAGTTCCAGTTTTTTCTGCTTTGAACCAAGTTTCATTTATTCTTCCAGGTATGGCATCTCTTTTAACACCGAAAGAAGGTAGTGCCCAAGCATGTAATACATCGTTCGCTGTAATTAAAACTTTTACTACTTTATTAACTGGTACATAAATTTCATTATCAACCGTAAGTAATCTTGGTTGGTTGGCTTTAAGATCTTTTTCATCAACCATATAAGAGTCGAAGCCTATATTTTCATCTGGATACTCGTAACCCCAGTACCATTGATAGCCTACCGCTTTAATTGTTACATCTGCTTTAGGAATTGTGTCTTGTTCGTATAAAAGTTTGAACGATGGGACTGCTAAGACTATTAAAATAAGACAAGGAATAAGTGTCCATAAAACTTCTATTGTTGCGTTGTGACTTGTTGTTGAAGCAACTTTATTTTTTGAAGCTCTAAATTTTACACAGGCATATAAGATTAGAAATAAAACAAAAACTGTAATTGCTGTAGTGACTGGTAACAACATATAATCATGAAACCAAACAATACTTTCCATGCCTGTTGATGCTGGGTCTTGAAAGCCTAGCTGCCAATTTTTTGGTTGATCAGCAAGCACTGAACTAGAGGTCAAAAATAGAAGGCTTATTATTTTAAAAATTTTTGTCATTGAGGTTTATATATATGTTTTAAGCTATTTAACAATTTCAAATAATGCGACAATTAATGTTTGTTTTGAATGTAGTTAACAAGAGAAATTGCACTTATTACTGCTGTATCCGCACGAAGTATGTTTTCGGAAAGTGTGAAAGGGATCGTCTCTGGTTTTGATAGAATTAGTTCACGCTCTTCAGGTGAAAAATCACCCTCTGGTCCAATTAAAACACTAGTTTTTTTGCCTCGTCCTAAATCTTTTGAGCTTGGTTTGTGCTTAGAATTTACGTCAGCAAAAAATAATTTTTCATCTTTCGAGATGTTGTTAATAAAGTCTTTCAATCTAATTATTTGACTTAGGTCAGGAGTGTTTAATTGGTTGGACTGTTCTGTTGCTTCGATAATAATTTTATTAGCTCTTTCAAAATTTAAATCTTTAACCTCAGTTCTGTCTGAAATGATTGGGGTAATTTTTCTCACTCCAAGCTCTGTTGCTTTTTGCAAAATATTTTCCATCGGTGTTTTTTTAACTAAACATATAGCTAGTTCAATATTTGAAATTTTTGAAGGTTCTTTAACTTTATTTAAAAATTTAACTTCTACTTTGTCTCTCTCAATAGAGATAATTTCACTTAACCACTCACCTTCTTTATTAAAAAAATTTAAATTAGAACCCCTTTTTAATCTCATTACATTTACAATATAATGAGTATGTTCTTTAGATAATAAGCCAGTAGTATTTTCAATTATATTATCGGGGTTAAATAATCTTAAGTTACTCACTATATTTACCTGATTCTACTTTCTTCAAAATTTTTATTTAATTTTAAAGATATAGTTCTACTATTTTTTTTATTCCAGTCTGAAAAAGATTTTAAAATCGGTATAACTGAAGCTCCAAATTCTGTTAAAGAATATTCTACCTTAGGAGGAACAACTTGATGAACTTTTCTATTTATCAAACCATCAATTTCCAGCTCCTTTAATTGTTTTGATAGCATTTGTTGAGTAATGGTTTTGAACCACTTTTTAATTTCACCAAATCTATTTTTTTTGTTTTGATATAATAAAAATACAATTCTTATTTTCCATTTACCACCTAGGAAATAAATTGCTCTTTCAGCGGGGCATTCAATTGTGTTTTTCATGGTATGATTTTATATACTAGTATGATTTTAATGTCTTGTTTTTAATTAGAAAACCTTTACTTATTTATAAATTAATTTAACAAAGGGCAATAATGAAAAAAGGAATAAGAGCAGGAGAGTCTCCAATAGGTATAGATGTAATAGAAGGTAAGTCTTATTATTGGTGTACGTGTGGAAAAAGTTCTAAACAACCATTTTGTGATGGATCGCATACTGGGTCTGAATTTGGCCCCTTAACTTACAAAGCTGAACAATCAAAAAAAGTTTTTTTTTGTACTTGTAAGCAAACTAATGATCAGCCGCTATGTGATGGTTCACATAATGCTAAATAAAAAAATAATATGAAACAATTAGATAATAAAGTTAATAAAATTTTTTCTAGTTTAGAATTTTTAGCTCCGTGGTTAATAAGATTTGGATTAGGAATTGCTTTTGCTTTACATGGATTGGGTAAATTCCCATTGCCGCCCCAAGGTTTATCTAACTTCCTAGGATCGTCTTTAGCTTCGTACGTTGCTATTTCAGAGTTAGGAGCAGGATTGATCTTAATTATTGGAGGATTTGTAAAAGGACCAATTGGTAATTTAGCTACAAGATTTGCTGGTGCAACAATTGTAATAGTAATGACCTTTGCTTTTTCTTTAGCTCATAGAGATTGGTTTATTACAACAAAATTATTTACTAGTGAGCAGATATTTCTTCTTCTAATTGGATTGTATTTTTTATTAAAAGGGAATCGTTAGTAGTATATAGTTACCCAAATGAGAGACATCAAAGCTATAATATTCGACGCTTACGGGACTCTATTTGACGTCAATTCAGCTGCTGAAAAATGTAAAGGTAAAATTGGAGATGAGTGGGAGGGTTTTGCTAATTATTGGCGGACAACTCAATTAGAATATACTTGGCTTAGAAGTTTGATGAAAAGGCATGAAGACTTCTGGCAAGTTACTGAAGACAGCCTGAATAAATCAATGAAAGCTTTTAAGATTGATGCTTCCATGAAAAATGAATTACTAAATTTATATAAAGTTCTGTCTCCTTATCCTGAAGTTAAAGAACTTTTAAAAAAATTAAAAGAAAAAAAGTATAGACTTGCTATTCTTTCAAATGGAACCCCTGCTCTTTTAAATGAATTAGTAAAAAGCAATAATTTAGAAAATATATTCGATGATCTCTTTTCTGTAGAAGAAGTTGGAATTTATAAGCCAGACTCAAAAGTCTACGATATGCCAATAAAAAAATATCAAATCAAAGCTGAAGAGATAGCTTTTCTCAGTGCAAATACCTGGGATGTATCAGGTGGTGGAAATTATGGTTATAATGCTGTTTGGGTTAATAGAAATAAAAATATTTTTGATAATCTTGATTATAAACCAAAAAATGAAGTTAGCGATTTAACGCAGCTAATTGATATAGTTTAATCTTTGCTTATATTTACAAAATGTCACAAATAGAAATTAAAAAAATAATTAAGGCTCTAAATGCATCAGATGGTGCGGGTGTGAAATTAAAAAGAAGCATTGGTACTCCTGAAGCTGATTATATTGATCCTTTTTTAATGTTAGATGAATTTGGTTCTGAAAATAAAGATGATTATCTGGCAGGTTTTCCTCCTCATCCTCATAGAGGAATAGAAACAGTTACTTACATGTTGAATGGTGAGTTTGAACACGAAGATAGTACTGGAGCAAAAGGAATAATGACAGCGGGAGATGTTCAATGGATGAAAACCGGTAGAGGAATTATTCACTCTGAAATGCCCGCAATGTCTGATGGTAAACTATTAGGTTTTCAACTTTGGATCAATATGCCAGCAAAATCAAAAATGAATAAACCTGAATATTTATATATTAAAAATAATCAACTTGGCATTCATCAAGATGGTGAAAAAATAGTTAAAGTTATTGCTGGAAAATTTGAAAAAGCAGAAGGTCCTGAAAAAGGCCATAACGTTGATCCAATTTATTTTCATGTAGTACTAAAAGAAGGTAAAGAATTTAAGTGTGATGTTCCTGGTGGACATAATTCCTTTGTTTATTTGTTAGCTGGTGATTTATCTATTGGAAAAAATAAACATGATAAAACAAGTAATTCTAATCTAATATTGTTAGACAGAGGTGATGAATTGATAGTAAAAGCTAATAAGAAAAGTGAGTTTTTGTTTATAGCAGGTAAACCAATTGGTGAACCTATAGCAAGAGGTGGACCTTTCGTTATGAATACAAAAGCAGAGATTCTTCAAGCTGTAAAAGATTATCACAACGGTACATTCGCAAAATATTAATGACTAAAGCAATTATAATTAAAAAACCAGGTGGGCCAGAAGTTTTAGAAATTACAAACATTAAGCTTGGGGCACCAGGACCAAATGAAATAAAAGTAGAGAATATGGCTATTGGTTTAAACTATATAGATACTTATCATCGATCTGGTTTGTATCCTATTCCGCTTCCAAGCGGCATAGGTCTTGAAGGAGCTGGAAAAATTATTGAGATAGGATCGAACGTTAAAGATTTAAATATTGGAGATAGTGTAGCTTATGCAGGTGGTGCGCCAAGTGCCTATGCAACAGAACGACTTCTTCCTGCACACTTGGGAGTTAAAATTCCAGACGGTATTTCTCATAAGGTAGCTGCTTGTATAATGACTAAAGGTTTAACAACACATTATCTTTTGTGCAAGACTTACAAGCTAACTTCTAATGACGTTGTACTTTTTCATGCTGCTGCTGGGGGAGTTGGTCAGGTTTTTTCTCAGTGGGCAAAAGGAATAGGGTGCAAATTAATTGGCACTGTTGGTTCTGATGAAAAAATTTCTATTGCTAAAGAAAATGGATGTGATCATGTTATTAATTATACTAAGCAAGATTTTGTTAAAGAGGTAAACATAATTACTAAGAATGAAGGTGTTTCTGTAGTATTTGATGGCGTAGGTAAGGATACTTTAAAGGGATCCTTGGAATGTTTGAAGCCCAAAGGAACAATGATTTCTTTTGGTAACGCTTCGGGAACACTAGACCCTTTGAACGTATCAAAAGATATTCAATCTAAAAGTTTATTTTTCACAAGACCTACCATGAAAGATTATTATACAAATAGAGATGAGGTTGTTGAGGGTGCAGAAGAATTATTTAAGCAGATTAAGTTTGGAAAAATTAAAATAAAAATATTTAAAGAATACAGTTTAGCAAATGCTAAAAAGGCTCACTTAGATTTAGAATCTAGAAAAATTAATGGACCAGCTATACTAATTCCTTAATGGCAAAGACTATAAATTCTCCATGTATTAGCATTTGTAAAACTGATCCTATAACTGGCTATTGTTATGGTTGTGCCCGTACAGAAGAAGAAAAAAAATTATGGAAAAATGAAAATACAAATGATGAATGGAAATCAAAAAATCTTGGGGCAATTGTTTCAAGAATGAGAGGTTGGCAGCTAGAAACTTTTAAAGAATCATACAACTATAAAATAGATAATGGGATATCATTATTTAAAAAAAACCTTTTAGAAAAAAAATAAAATTATAAATCTTTTTTCATTGAGTCCATATCACTCAAATGATATTTAAGCGCTTGATTAGAAAGCCTTATTTCTTGTAAAAATAAAAAAATTGATATTATCATACAAACACAACATCCGGCAAAAATTATTCGAGCTGTTTGTAAACTTCCTAAATAAAGCATTAAAACTGTAGACATGTTAAAAAGGAATCCAAAGGCTGCGAAACCCATCGTATATTTCAATATGTTGGTCCTTTTATTTAAAACGTGTAATTGATTTTCCCATGCAGGAGGAGTCCGTTTTTCAAAAATATATTGATCATGTATTTTTCTAATTAAGCTGCTTAAGGTGTGAAATCTGTTGCTATACATAGTCATCATTAGAGGTATGGCTGGAAACATTAGTGCTGCAACTGTATAATCTATATCCATCGAATCAAATTGATTATGTAGATAGTGTTTGATATTTACAAGTAATTATTCATTGATGTCTCATTTAAAAATATTTATTAATCTTACAAGGCTAAATAAACCAATTGGAATTATGCTTCTTTTTTGGCCTTGCTCTTGGGGTCTTGCTTACGCTAACAGTATAGAACAAAACTTAAATCAATTTTTATATTATCTTTTTTTGTTTTTTTTAGGATCTGTGTTGATGAGAAGTGCTGGCTGTATTATAAACGACATTGTCGACAAAGATATCGATAAAAAAGTTCAAAGAACAAAAAATCGACCTCTTGCTTGTAATTTAATTTCTATCAAATTAGCTCTAACTTATACAACGGTACTTTGTAGCTTAGCTTTTCTAATATTGATTCAATTTAATGTACTGACAATTATTTTAGGTGCTGCTTCTATGGTTTTGGCATTCTCCTATCCGTTTATGAAAAGAATAACTTATTGGCCACAACTTTTTTTGGGTTTAACCTTTAATTGGGGTATCGTTATGGCTTGGGTAGCTATGACTGGCAGTATTTCTATTGAAATTATTACACTTTATATAGCGGCCATATTTTGGACATTGGGCTATGACACAATTTATGGGTTTCAAGATATTGTAGATGATGAAATAATAGGCATAAAATCAACATCTATTAAATTTAAAAACAATATAAAGCTTTTTGTTGGTAGTTGTTATTTTTTTTTTTCTATTTTAATAATTACCTTATTTTATGGTCAACTTGGTTTAAACAATTTTACGTTTTTAATTATAATTTTTATCTTAAGTCTAATGTATCAAATAATAAAATTTAAAAAAAATAATCCAAATGAATGTTTAAAAGCTTTTAAATTTAACAACCTTACTGGTTCTCTTTTATTTTTTGGAATTTTTTTAATTAAATAAGCTTATGAAGTTAGAAGAAATAAAAATTATTCTCAAACGCCTTTATAGAGAACATGTTAAAAGATATTTTAAAAGAATATTGTTAGCGTTAGTTCTTTCATTGATTGTAGCTGGAAGCACTTCTGCTACTGCATGGCTTTTAGATCCTGCCGTAAAAAAAATTTTTATTGATCAAGATCAAACTTTAGCATGGCTCATACCCATTTTTATTGTCATTGCATTTTCATCAAAAGGAATTTCACTTTATTTTGCAAGAATTAATGTAATTAAAGTTGGCCATAGAATTGCTGGAGAACTTCAAAAAAAAATAGCCAATAGTATACTAACCTCTGACATTCAAACTTTAGACAACAGACATTCTGGAAAATACATATCAAACATTATGTATGACTGCTCACAAGTTCAAAGTCTTGTAAGCACTGGAGTTTTAAATTTAATGAAAGATAGCTTTTCATTAGTTGCATTGGTTTCATTGATGTTCTATCAAAACTGGAAGCTTGCATCTTTTGCTATATTTATGATGCCTTTGGCTATACTTTTTGCAAAGAGTCTCGGAAAAAGAATTGGAAAAGTTCAAGGTGAAGCTGGTGAAATTTCTGGTAACTTAACTTCTTTTCTTTCAGAAATTTTTAAGGCATCTAAAATGATTAGGATCTATCAAAAAGAAAATAGAGAAAATAAAAATGCTCAAAATGTTATTAATACACTTGTAGAAAAAAATATTAAAATAGCAAGTGTTATGATCAGAGCAACACCTATAATGGAAACTCTCACTGGCTTTATGATAGCTGGTTTTATTTACTACTCTGGAAGACTGATAAGCCTTGGAGAATTAGAAATAAATAATTTTTTTTCGTTTCTCGCTGCCATGATGCTCGCTTATCAACCAATCAGGTCCATAGCGACAATCAATATTACTATTTATCAAGGTTCTGCTGCAGCTAAAAGAATTTTTGATGTAATTGATGAACCAATTGAAACAAAACATGATGACAGTCTTCCAGATTTAAAAATTAAAGAATCTAATATAAAATTTGAAGGTGTAAATTTTCATTATTTGAGAACTAAAGAAAAAGCGATCAAAGATATAAATATGGAAATTAAAGGAGGGTCAATGACTGCCTTCGTTGGCCAAAGTGGCGCGGGCAAGAGTACAGTTATTAATCTACTTCCAAGATTTTACGAACCTCAAAAAGGAAATATTTTTATTGATGGACAAGATATTCATAAAATATCATTAAACTCACTTAGAAAAAATATTTCCTTAGTTAGTCAAGATGTAATTTTGTTTGATGATACGATTAATGCTAATATTGCATATGCGGATGTAGAAGCTTCGCAAGATGAAATAAAAAAAGCTTGCAAGTTTGCTGCTGCGGATGATTTTATTAATAAACTAACTGATGGATACGAAACTCTTATCGGGGAAAATGGTGTGAGGTTATCTGGTGGTCAAAAACAAAGAATATCTATTGCGCGAGCAATATTAAAAAAATCTCCTATTATTCTTCTTGATGAAGCAACGTCTTCATTAGATGCTGATTCAGAACAAATAGTACAAAATGCAATTTCTAATTTAACAAAAAATAAAACAACACTTGTAATAGCTCATAGGTTGTCAACTATTCATAACGCGGATCAAATATTTGTCTTAAAAAATGGGTCAATTATTAGCTCTGGTAATCACGATCATCTAATTAAAAATTCAACAGAATACAAGTCGCTATACCAAAAACAGTTAAAATAAATTTATGCTAGGCGTATATAGAATATTAACTTTTTTCTTTTACCCTTTATTTATAATTTTAATTTATTTAAGATTATTTTTAAAAAAAGAAGACCAAAAAAGATATAAAGAAAAAATTTTTTCTTCTGCTTTTGACGTTAAGAGAAATAAAGACAATAAATTAATTTGGTTTCATGCAGCAAGTATAGGTGAAACATTAAGTATTTTACCTGTTATAGAAGAGATAAATAAGCTTAACAAAAGTGTAGACTTTTTAATTACTACTGTAACACTAAGCTCTGCAGAGCTGTTGAAAAATAAATTAGATATATACAGTAACGTTTCTCATCGTTTTTTTCCATTGGATACAGAACGTTTGGCCGAGAGATTTTTGGATAAATGGAAACCCAATATAGCTTGTTTTGTAGATTCAGAAATTTGGCCAAATTTTTTATTTAAGATTAAAGAAAAAAATATTCCTTTGACTTTAATAAATGCAAGAATTACAAAAAAAACTTTTAAAAAATGGAATATGTTTCCTTCTTTTGCAGAAAAAGTTTTTAATAATTTTGATCTATGCTTGCCTTGTAGTGAAGAATCAAAAAAAAACCTGGAAAAACTTCATGTAAAGAAACTATCTTATGTGGGTAATTTAAAATTTACAATTAATGTAAAAAGAGAAAATCTCAACAAGACTAATATAGAAATTTTAAATAATTTTAAAGTTTGGTGTGCTGTAAGTACACATGAAGGAGAGGAAGTTGTTGCTATAAAAACACATTTAGAAATTAAAAAAAAATATAAAAATATTTTAACCATAATTATACCAAGGCATATAAGTAGAGTTCCTTATATTAAAAACTTATCAAATAATTTCAAATTGAATGTTCAAATTTTAAATGATGGAGACATAATAAAAAATGATAAGGAAATTTTAATAATTAATTCTTTTGGGGTTTTATATAAGTATTTTAATTACTGTAAAAATATTTTTATTGGCAAGTCATTAATTAAAAAACTAAGCCTTGTCGGTGGCCAAAATCCTATTGAAGCAGCTAAATTAGACTGCAGAATATATTTTGGGCCTTACATTTATAACTTTCAAGAGGTGTATGACTTCTTAAAATCAAAAAATATGGCAGTACAGGTAAATAATGAGTACGATTTATCAGCTAATATAGTCGAAAGTTTAAAGAACCCAAAGCAAATTGACTTTAAAAATTTAAGTTTACTAAATAGCTATGGTGATCAAATATTACAACATACAATTGAAGAATTAAACAAATTAGTTAAAATAAAAAATGAAAATATCAAAACCTAATTTTTGGAGCAAAAAAAATAGCCTAATCGGTTTCTGGCTATTACCTTTTTCAATAATTTTACAAATACTAAAATTCTTTAAGAATAAAATTACTCACACACACAAAATTTCTATTCCAGTTATTTGCGTTGGCAATATTTATTTAGGTGGCACTGGAAAAACACCTTTATCTTTAAAAATTGTTAAAATTTTAGAAAAATTAAATAAAAAAACAGCTATAATTAAAAAGTCTTATTCAGAACATAGAGATGAATTTAAATTAATTGAATCTAGAAAAGTTACGCTCTTTAAAAATTTTTCTCGGTATAATGCTATTAATGAAGCTATAAAAAATAAGTTTGATTGCGTAGTTTTAGACGATGGATATCAAGACTTATCAATTAATAAAGATTTAAATATCATCTGCTTCAATGAAAAACAACTAATAGGTAATGGTATGACATTTCCATCTGGTCCACTTAGAGATTATTTTTTGTCACTAAAAATGTGTCAAATTGTTATTATTAATGGAAATAAAAATATTGAGTTTGAAAAAAAAATAAAAAAAATTTCAAATAACATTGATATTTTTTACTCTAAATATTTACCGGTAAATTTAGAAAAATTTAAAAATCATAATTTATTAGCTTTTGCTGGTATTGGTAATCCTGAAAATTTTTTTGATTTATTAGAAGAAAATAGTTTGCATTTAAAAAAAAAAATTTCTTTTCCCGATCACTATAGTTTTACATTAAAAGAATTAAAAAATTTAATTAATTTTTCTTTAAAAAATAATTTAAAACTTATAACTACTGAAAAAGATTTTTTTAGAATTAAACATTTTCAACTTCCTCAGATTGAATATTTGGAAGTAAAACTTGAAATATTAAATGAAGATAATTTTAAACAGGAAATAGTTAAATATTTATGATAAAAATTTTTAAATATTTTTTTCAATCTTTAATTGTCTATTTTTTTTTTATTTTAATTAGATTATTCGGTTTAACATTGTCTAGAATTTTTTTTTCTTATTTATTTAATAAAGTAGGTCCACTCATAAAATCAAACCTGATAATTAATGAAAACTTAGATAAATTTATTGGATCTTATAATGAAGCTAAAAAAAAACAAATAATATTAGAGATGTGGTCTAACTATGGGAAAACTTTTGTAGAATATATTTTCCTAAAAAAATTTAGAAATAATAATTCTCATATAAGAATAAAAAATGAAGAAATATTGCAAGATATAGTTAGAAAAAGTAAACCTGTGATTTTTGTATCAGGGCATTTTGCCAACTTTGAATTAATGTCAATGGAGTTAACAAAAAGAAATGTAAAATTAGCTACTATTTATAGACCTCTTAATAATATTTTTTTAAATCCTTTTATGGAATATGTAAGAAAAAAATATGTCTGCAGTAATCAAATTAAAAAAGGTCTTGCTGGTGTTAAAAATGCAATTAATTATCTTCAAAATGATTTCAGTATAGCTTTAATGATTGATCAACGGGTAAGTGAGGGAAAAAGATTTCCGTTTTTTGATCACATGGCTTTAACAACTACACTCCCGGCACAATTAGCCTCAAAATATCAACTAGATATTGTTCCAATTTATATTGCTAGAGATAAAAATAATAATTTTGAAATGGAAATATATGAGCCTATTAAAGCCCCACGCGAAGAAAATTCTGAAATAAATAAATTAAACTTAACTATTGCTCTAAACAAAATTACCGAACAAATGATATCAAGAGATCCGGGTCAATGGATATGGACTCATAATCGTTGGAAATAATTATTTTCCTTTCTTCAGTTCCTCGTACTTAATTTTGGCTTCTAGAGGGGAATAATATGCTTCTTGTAGGTCTACATTCCAATAGCTTAAATTTTCTAAAAGTATTTTTTTTTGGGAAATAGCACAAATCACATAGTCTCCAAATTCTATAATATCAAAATTGTTTGGCTTATACTTAAGTATAGCTTTTTTTTTATTCATATTAAGAAATAATATATATAATATATTTTTTCATATGAATATTGCTTTAATAGGTAGCGGAGGTCGGGAGCATGCAATTTGTCAAAAGTTACATGATTCTAAGTTAATAAGTAAGATTTATTGTATTCCTGGTAATGCTGGAACAAGTGGTATTGCAACTAATTTGAATTTGGATTTTTTAAATTATAAAAAATTACTAATAACTCTTAAATTCTATAAGGTTGATTTGGTCATCGTAGGACCTGAAATGCCATTAGTAAAAGGAATAGTAGATTTTTTAAAAAAAAATAAAATCAAAGTTTTTGGACCAAATCAATATGCAGCACAATTAGAGGGTTCTAAAGCCTTTATGAAATCTTTGTGTAAAAAATATAATATTCCAACAGCAGGATTTAAAATTTGCAAAAATAAGAAAGATGTTGAAAAGTTTATTTCACAAAATAATATGCCTATAGTTGTCAAAGCTGATGGTCTTGCAGGAGGAAAAGGAGTTGTGATATGTCACTCAAAAAAAACTGTTGAAAAATTTTGTAAAGAAATTTTTTTAGGAAAGTTTAAAACATCCAAAAAATTAGTTTTAGAAGAATTTTTAGAAGGCGAAGAAGCTAGTTATTTTTTAATTATAGATAAAAAAAGTTTTGCTTTTATTGGTTCAGCTCAAGATCATAAACGTGTTGGTGAAAATGAAACAGGTCTAAATACTGGAGGTATGGGAGCATATTCTCCAGCACCAATTATAAACAAAAGATTAGAAAAAAAAATAATAAGCAAAATAGTCAAGCCTACACTTGCTGCACTCAAGGCTAAGAAAAATCCTTATACTGGTTTTTTATATGTAGGTCTAATGATTAAAAATAATGAACCTTACTTAATAGAATATAATGTTAGGATGGGAGATCCTGAATGCCAAGTAATAATGCCAAGACTAAAAACTGACTTAGTAAAAATATTAAAAGCTGCGTTAGAAAATCGACTAAGTAAAATTAAAATTACATGGAATAAAAATAAATGTATGACTACTGTCCTGTGCTCAAAAGGTTATCCGGGAAAATATAAAACTAATAAAATTATAAATTTAAAAAAAGTTAAGTTAAATCAAAGATCATTTATATTTCACGCAGGAACTAAATTTAAAGGTAATTTCTTAGTTTCTAATGGCGGACGTGTTTTGAATATAGTTGTTTTGGGAAACTCTTTTTTAAAAATAAAATATCAAATTTTAAAAATAATAAAAAAAATTAATTGGACTCATGGGTTTTTTAGGAAAGATATTGGTTGGAGAGTAATTAAATCAAAATGAGAATTATTAGTGGTTTTTTAAAAGGGAAAAAAATGAATTTTTTAAAATCCTCTACTACACGACCTCTTAGAGACTTTGTAAAAGAAAGTACTTTTAATATTATAAAACACTCAAATTTGATTAACATTCCTATGAAGGATACAAATGTATTGGACCTTTATTCTGGTGTTGGCTCATTTGGAATTGAGTGTATATCCAGGGGTTCCAATAACGCAATTTTTGTTGAAAATGACATCAATGCTTTGACGGTTTTAAAAAAAAATATAGAGGACTTAAAAATTGAAAAAAAAAGTAAAATATATAAAACCAAGATAGTTTCTTTTTTAAATCATATAAATGAAAAAAATAAATTTGAAATTATTTTTTTTGACCCTCCCTTTTCTGAAAATTTTTTTATAGAAGAACTAAAGATAATTAAAAATTCTAATATCTACAAAAAAAAACATATTGTAGTAATTCATAGAGAAGCTAAATCTAAGGATAAATTAACTGAAATAATCAATATCATTATGATTAAGGAGTATGGAAGATCTAAAGTAATATTTGGAAATTTTAGACCAAGTATTGTTTAGTTAAAACTTTTACTTCTTCTACAGCTGGCTGGTCAAAGGGATTAATTCCAATAGACTTTCCAACTAAAGCTGTTTCAAGAATAAAATAAGAGAACAGCTCACCTAAAATTTCTTCATTAATTTTATTGATCTTAAACTCTCTAAAAGGAATTTTTTTTCTTTTTAATATTTTAGTTACAGAATTTTTTTGAGACAATATAACTTTTGACAGTTCTTTATTTTTAATAAAATTAAAAGATTTACCAAAAATATTATTATTTATTTTTATTTTCTTTTTTAGACTAGAACTAAAAATATAAAATAGTTTATCTTTAGGTCCATCGAGATATAATTGTAATAAGCTATGATGATCGCGTGGTGCAGAAGAGACCATTGGTAGTATGCCTTTTCCTTTTTTACCTAAACTTTCTGCCATCAGTTGCTGACACCAATGAAGAAACTCGTTTAATTGCGGTACATAATTTAAAAATATTATAGATTTAATCTTTTTAGAATTGTGAATATGAGCTAATTTTACAATACTTTCTACTAAAATTAAATTTTGCTTTGACTTAAAAAAAGACAGCAAATCCTTTCTAAAATTTTTAATTTTAAGATCCATAAAATATGCAGGTATCATTCCAACTTCAGATAAGACTGCGTACCTACCCCCAATATAATTTTTATGAGTTATATGCGTAATCTTTTTTCTTTTAGCAAAATTATTTAATAAGTTATTTTTTTCTTCTGTAATAACAATGGTATTTTTAGGGCTAATTTTATCTTTAAGCATGCTGCTATTAATTAATGTTTCGAGAGTATTTCCAGATTTAGAAATAATAATAAAAAGGTTATTTTTTAATTTTTTTTCTTTCATTATTATTTCAATTTTAGATTCATCTAGATTATCAAGAAATATAAAATTTTTTCTAATCTTGTGTTTCAAGAAAGAATAAATAGAGCGAACACCGAGTGCTGAGCCGCCGATACCTATAACTATAACTGTTTTATATTTTATAAATTTTTTGAGAATTGTTTTGTCAAAATCAAAAATAAAATTTTTACTCAAGATGTGGAAAGTATCTTTTTTTTGGTCTAGATTAATGTAAATTTTTTTAATAGTCTTAGTTAGTCTTATTTTATCTTTTAAATATGAGTTATTGTTAAAATAATCTTTATGAATATTATTTTCTAATAAAAAATTTTTTTTATTTGAGCTCACTTGTTAATTTGGTTTAGAATAGATTGTTCGGTAGTTGATGATTTGGTTTGTGAGTTGTTAGATTCAATTTCCGAGTTTTTTAACATTTTTTTAATACTACTATTATTATTTTCTACTTTTTTTTTATCTGACCCTGGTTCTGGCATAGATTGAAAGTCGGGTGGCTGCACTAGAGGTTCTTTTTTTTTAACCAAAAACTCATCGGTATTAGTGACTTTTTCGTTTCGCAAAAATTTACCTGCACCACTTAAGCTTGAGCAGCTATTTAAGATAAGAGCAAGACTCCCAAAAATAAATAAAGATTTTATAATTTTCATTTTTTACTAAACACTAAATCTCTGCTAATTAAAAAGATAACTCCTACCGTAATAAATATATCCGCTATATTAAAAGTAAACCAGTGAAAATCATCAACATGAATATCTATAAAATCTGGTACAGCAAAATAAAAAATCCTATCATAAAAATTACCCAGTGCACCGCCTAAAATTAGAGAAAATAATGCTTTATCAATAAAATTTGCTTTACTAATAAGGTAGACTAAGAAAGCTATAACTAGAAAAATCAACAGGGAAATAGCATGGTAATAAATATTCGCATTTTGGCTTAACAACCCAAATCCAATACCCGTATTCCATACAAGATCAAAGTTTAAATACTCGTTGACAAACAAGCTTCCATTATTATTTATTTGTTGTTTAATAATACTTATTTTTGACATCCTGTCTAAAATAAAAATAAAAAATATTATTAATAATGAAATTATTATTTCTTTTGAAAAAAAATTATTTTTAAAATTTTTAGAAAAATTCATATATTTAATTTTACTCATTAATGGCTTCTGAACATCTTAAACATTTATTTTCCAAAATTTTCCAGCATCTAGGGCATTTTTTTCCATTTGCTTTTTTTACAATAATTTTTAATTCATTTTTAGTGCCTTTAATTTTTGTTGCCTTAGAAGTTATAAAGTATTCTTCTAGATCTAATCCTTCTAAAAGATTAAATTTTTTTTCATTAATATGAATTAAAATATCTGCTTCAAGACTTGATCCTATTTCTTTGTTTGTTCTCTTCGCTTCAATAGCAATATTAACTTCTTGTTTAATTTGATAAAGCTCTTCCCATTTTTTTTCTAATTCTTTATTTTTCCATGAATTTGGTATTTTTGGAAACTCTGTCTCATGTATGCTTTTTTCATTTTTATTTAATAAATTAAATATTTCTTCTGTTGTAAATACAAATATTGGAGCTAACCACTTAAGTAAGCACTCTAGGATAATATTTAAAACTATAATACAGTCTTTACGTTTTTTTGAGCTTAAATCATTGCAATATAAAACATCTTTTCTTATATCAAAATAAAATGAAGAAAGTTCTAATGAGCAGAAATTAAAAAGTTCTTTATAAAGTTTATGAAAGTTGTAATTTTTAAGATTCTCTTTGATAGTCTGGTCTAAGTGAAACATTCTACCTAAAATATATCTTTCTAACTCTGGGAAAGAATTTAGATCAATTTTTTCAAAATCTTGTTTTTCAAAATTATCATTTATATTTCCTAAAATGAATCTAAAGGTATTTCTAATTTTTCTATAAGACTCTGCATGTTGTGCTAATATAGCGTTATCTATTCTTAAATCTTCAGCATAATCTGATGAAGCAACCCAAGCTCTTAATATGTCAGCTCCATAATTTTTTAATATATCATCAGGTGCAATAACATTTCCGGCAGATTTAGACATTTTTAATCCTTTGCCGTCTACAACAAATCCGTGTGATAAAATACTTTCGTAAGGAGCTCTTCCCCTTGTTCCACAAGACTCTAACAATGAAGAATGAAACCAGCCTCTGTGTTGATCTGAGCCCTCAAGATACATATCTGCTGGCCATTTAAGGTCTTTTCTTTTTTCAAGAACAAAACTATGTGTGCAGCCGCTATCAAACCACACCTCAACAATATCTTGCATTTTTTCATAATCATTGGGATTATGTTCTTTTCCTAAAAATCTTTTTGGATCATCTGTAAACCAGCAGTCTGAGCCTTCTTTTTCATATATTTCAGCTATTCGATTAATAACCTTTTGATCCTGTAGAGGTTTTTTTGTCTTTTTATTAATAAATATTGGTAAAGGAACACCCCAGGATCTTTGTCTTGAGACACACCAGTCAGGTCTACCTTCTATCATGGACATTAATCGTTCTTTTCCCTTAGGAGGGTAAAAAGTAGTGTCACCTATGGCTTTTATTGCTTTGTTTCTTAACGAATTTTTTTCCATCGAAATAAACCATTGTGGTGTCGCTCTGTAAATCAGGGGAGCCTTTGATCTCCAGGAATGAGGATAACTGTGCTGGAGTTTGTCATTTTTTATTAATTTCTTTAATTCTTTTAATTTATCAATAACTATTGGGTCAGCTTTAAAAACATGTGTCTTAGTGAAAAAAGGAATTTCATTAGTGTAATACCCTGAATTGTCAACGGTATATTTTGATTGTATATTGTGTTTAAGACACAAATTAAAATCATCAGGTCCATGACTTGGAGCACAATGAACTATACCAGTTCCTTGTTCTAAAGTCACAAATCTTGCATCGAGCATAGGAACGTCAAAATTATAACCAAGAGTTTGAAACGGATGTGTACATAAAGTACCTTCAAACTCTGCACCCTTAAAAGTTTTTAAAATTTTAAATTGTTCTATTCCACAAGATTTAACAATTGAATCTAAAAGATTAGTTGCAACAACAATTTTTTTTTCTTTAAAGTTTTCAAGTTCGTTAATTTCTACTAATGAATATTCAATACCACTGTTAAAGGCTAGGGCTCTATTTGCAGGAATTGTCCATGGTGTAGTTGTCCATATAATAATATTAGAATCTTTCAAAAAATCTTTTGAAGTATTTTTTACTTTGAAGGCTACAAATATAGTATTTGAAGTATGATCTTTATATTCTACTTCTGCATCAGCTAGTGCAGTTTTTTCTACAGTTGACCAAAATACAGGTTTAAAACCTTGATATAGACTTCCATCTATTAAAAACTTACCAAGCTCTCTAACTATTTGAGATTCTGCTGTAAAACTCATTGTTGAGTAATAGTTGTCGAAGTCCCCAGTTACACCAAGTCTTTTGAATTCTTTAATATGAATATCAATCCATTCTTTAGCAAAGTCTCTACATTCTTTTCTAAAATCTTTAATAGGAACTTCATCTTTATTTTTTTTGTTCTTTTTATATCTTTCTTCAATTTTCCATTCGATGGGAAGCCCGTGACAGTCCCAACCTGGAACATACACAGAATCTTTTCCATTCATTTGATGAAAACGAATGATCATATCTTTTAAAATTTTATTAAGAGCTGTACCCATGTGTATGTGACCATTTGCATATGGCGGGCCATCATGTAATATAAATTTTTCTCTACCTTTTGAATTTTTTCTAATTTTTTCAAAAGTTTTATTTTGTTCCCATTGTTTTAAAATATCAGGTTCTTTTCTAGATAAATCTGCTTTCATAGAAAAAATAGTTTTAGGAAGGTGTAAATTTTCTTTAGACATTATTTTTTGGCAGTAATGATATCTTTTTTTATTTGAGCTTTTAATTGATTAATATTTTTAAATTTTTTTTCTTTTCTGATAAATTTTATAAAACTTATTTTTAATATATTTTTATATAAATTTTTTTTTATTCCAAATATATTTACTTCTAGTAACAAGCTTTTACCATTAAATGTTGGCCTATAACCAATATTTGCTATTCCTTTTTTTTTCAAATTATTAATAATGACCTGTATTGAATAGACGCCAATTTTTGGGAGCGTATAGGAGTTTAATTTAATATTACATGTTGGAAAGCCAATTTTTCTACCTCTTTGGTCCCCTCTAATTACTTCTCCTTCCACACACCAAGGTCTCCCTAATAATTTTTTAGCTTCATTTACATGTCCTTTGTTAATAATTTTTCTTATTAAAGACGATGATATTATTTTATTTTTTTTCTTATAAGGATTGGTAATTATTGTTTTGTAAAAAAATTTATTTTCAAAATCTTTTAAAGTATTAATGTTACCAAACCTTTTTTTTCCAAATTTGAAATTTTTACTAACAAAGATATATTTACTTTTAAGTTTTTTAAATAAAATATTTGTAATAAAATTTTCTGCACTTAAATTTGAAAAAGATTTGTTAAAATTTATTATAATTAAAAAGTCTAATTTATTTTTTTTTAAAAAATGAATTTTTTGTTTCAAAGAATTAATTCTATGATTTTTAATTATTTTATTAAAAAACATAGTCGGTACAGGCTCAAATGTAATTAGTCCAAATTTCGATTTTTCATTTTTTGCTTTTTGTCTTGCTTCTTTTAAAACTTTTTGATGTCCTAAATGCAAACCATCAAAATTACCAATAGCTATAACAGAGTTTTTATGAATTTTTCTGATATTTAAATTTTTGTAAATAATCATTTTACCAAATAAGTTCTGGTTGATGATAGGTAAGTTTAACCTGATATTTTTTAGAAAGATTACTTAATTCACTTTCTCTTTTAAATTCAGTGCGATGTACTCCACTGGAAATAAAAATAGAATCAATGTTCATATTATTTGCACCTTTAATGTCTGTGTTAAGATTGTCTCCAATAGCAATGGCTTTTTTATTTTTACTTACACACATTTTGTAAATTTCTTTATATGGTTTACCAAAGTATACTGCCTGTCCCCCTAAAGATTCAAATATTTGCGCTATAGTACCAGCACAGTATTCAACTGTATTTCCTCTATGAACAATTAAGTCAGGATTGGTGCAAATTAGTTTTTTTGATGTATAATTTTTAAGTAGATTTTTGTAATAATTAAGATCCTCTTCGTGTTCATCGATTAATCCTGTACATAAAATAAAATTACATTTTTCTATACTCGTTTTTTTTTCTTTAAGTTTAGAAAAAATTGCATCATCTTTTTTCGGTCCTAAATGAAAAAAAAACTCTCCATATTTTTTTTTCTGCAGTGATAACATGGCTGCTTCACCTGACGAAAAAACATTATTAAGTAATTCTTCTTTTACTTTTAGTTTTCGTAAAAATTTTTTAACTTCTGCACAGGGTCTAGGAGCATTAGTTAAAAAAATTACTTTTTTTTTATTTTGAATCAAGTTTTCAACTGCTTCTATAGCTTTGGAATTAAGCTTAACTCCATTATGGATTACACCCCATAAATCTATAATATAAGTGTCGTAGTTTTTGTATATTTCAGCTAGATGATTTAATTTTTTCACTTTTAATTATTCCAATCTTATTGCTTATAGAAAAATAAGCAAAATATAGCAATATAGGCTGTTTTTAAGGGTATCATATTATGTTAAACCACTTGAAATTCTGGGAAAACACACCATATCAAGCGTACACACAAATTTAAAGGAGCAAAATATGAAATTTAGACCCTTACATGACCGAGTACTAATTAAAGTGCTTGATAGTGAAGCAAAAACTGCAGGTGGAATAATTATTCCAGATACTGCGAAAGAAAAACCACAAGAAGGTGAAGTCGTAGCTGTCGGACCAGGGGGGAAAACAGAAGAAGGTAAACTAATGCCAATGGATGTAAAGATTGGAGATATCGTTCTTTTTGGTAAATGGTCAGGAACTGAAGTTAAAATTGATAACAAAGAATACAGCATCATGAAAGAGTCTGACATCATGGGAATTTCAAAAAGTAAATAAATTAGAGATCAAAAAAAGGAGAAAAAATGTCAAAAGTAATTAAATTTGGAACTGAAGCAAGAGCTAAGATGCTTAATGGCGTAGATATTTTGGCAAATGCTGTCAAAGTTACATTAGGTCCTAAAGGTCGAAATGTTGTTATGGACAAATCTTACGGTGCACCAAGAACAACAAAAGATGGTGTTTCTGTAGCGAAAGAAATTGAACTCGAAGATAAATTTGAGAACATGGGTGCACAGATGGTTAAGGAAGTTGCGAGCAAAACAAATGATAATGCTGGTGACGGAACAACTACTGCAACTATTCTTACTCAAGCAATTGTTAAAGAAGGATTAAAATACGTTACAGCTGGAATGAACCCAATGGATCTTAAACGTGGGATTGATAAAGCAGTTGAGTTTGTAATCGATAAATTAAAAGCTAGTTCTAAAAAAGTAAAAACTAATGAAGAAGTTGCCCAGGTGGGAACAATTTCTGCAAATAGTGAAAAGTCAATCGGTGATATGATTTCAAAAGCAATGCAAAAAGTTGGTAATGAAGGAGTGATCACGGTTGAAGAAGCTAAAGGTTTTGAAACAGAATTAGATGTAGTTGAAGGCATGCAGTTTGATAGAGGTTATTTGTCTCCATACTTTGTGACTAATACAGAAAAAATGATTACAGAGTTAGATAATCCTTTAATTCTTTTAGTTGAAAAAAAATTAGCAAACTTACAAGATATAGTTCCTTTGCTTGAAGCGGTTGTTCAAGCTAGTAGACCTTTGATGATAGTTGCTGAAGATGTTGAGGGCGAAGCTCTTGCAACTCTAGTGGTTAACAAGCTCAGAGGTGGACTAAAAGTTGTAGCAGTAAAAGCTCCGGGTTTTGGTGATAGAAGAAAATCTATGCTTGAAGATCTTGGTATTTTAACTGGCGGCCAAGTTATCTCTGATGATTTAGGAATAAAATTAGAGAATGTTAAAATCACTGATCTTGGAACTTGTAAAAAAGTTAAAATTGACAAAGAAAATAGTACAATCGTAAGCGGTAGTGGGAAAAAAGCCGATATTGAAGCTAGATGTAATCAAATCAGAGCAGAAATTACTGAAACTACATCTGATTACGATAAAGAAAAACTTCAAGAAAGATTGGCTAAACTTGCTGGTGGTGTTGCCGTAATTAAAGTTGGCGGAGCTACAGAAGTTGAAGTTAAAGAGAGAAAAGATAGAGTTGAAGATGCATTGAACGCAACAAGAGCTGCTGTAGAAGAGGGTGTAGTTATTGGTGGTGGTTGTGCTCTACTTTATGCTTCTCTTAAATTAGATGAAGTTAAAGTTAAAGGTGATGATCAAAAAGCTGGTGTAGAGATAGTTAAAAAAGCACTACAATCTCCTATTAGACAAATTACAGCTAACGCTGGTGTCGACGGTGCTGTCATCGTTGGAAAACTGATTGAAGGGAACAAATCTACTCAAGGTTATGATGCTCAAAACGAGGAGTATTGTGACATGTTTGTTAAGGGAATTATCGATCCTACTAAAGTTGTAAGATCAGCATTGCAAGATGCTGCTTCTATAGCTGGATTGTTAATTACTACTGAAGCAATGATCGCCGACAAACCCGAAGAAAAAGATGCTGCAGGTGGTGGTGGAATGCCTCCTATGGGTGGAATGGGTGGAATGGGTGGAATGGGTGGAATGGGAATGTAATCCCACTCTTTCTAAATAAATTTATAAAAGGGCAGTTTTGACTGCCCTTTTTTTTTGCGTTTCTTAATAATCTTCAATATTTTTTAGATATGTAAATAACTGTTAAAATTATAAGTATTATAAGAATCCAAACGGTAAGATTAGTTAAGAATTGTTTAAGCTTAGAGTTTGATTGTAAAAAAGTAGGAAGAACTAATGCGAGAACTCCTATCATGTAAACCACCGGTAGTATCTGATCTATCATTTAAATATCTTAATCTATATAATATTTAATGCTCTTAAATCTGCATAAATTAATTGTATTGCTACCGCTAATATAGCTAGTAAACCTAACCAAGCTATCCACTTATATTTTTTAATCCACTCAGAAATTAAATTGGCTGCAACAGCCATTAAAATTATAGATAATACTAATCCAAATATTAATAAATAATAATGGTGACCTGCAGCACCAGCTACACCTAAGACGTTATCTAAACTCATTGTAAAATCTGCTAGTAAAACTGACCAAACTGCTTTTACTAAACTCGAATTGTCCACTTTGATATTTTTGTGACTTGATGAACTTTTAATTACGTCTATAAAAAGTTTGTAGACTATATAAAGTAATAATATTCCTCCAATTAATCTTAGTCCTTTAATCTGCAATAAATAAGCAGTCATCATAGTTAGAATGACTCTTAAAACTACAGCTCCACTAATGCCCCAAAAAATTATTTTTTTTCTTTGCTCGAGTGGAAATTTCGATGCAACCATGCCAATTATAATTGCATTATCTCCTGCTAATACCAGATCTATAAAGATTATTTGAGTTAAAATTGTGAATTTCTCTGCTGTAAATAATTCTAAAAACATAAAGTGTTTAATTCAATTTTTTTAGCAAACTGGTTATGGTTTTTTTCTTATTTTTATCTTTTAAAGATTTTTTTGAAACTAAAACACAGGCTGAAGATTTTAATATATTACCGTCCTTTAAAACTCTAAGATTGTTTGCTTTAAGAGTGGCACCGCTAGACGTGATATCTGTTATAATTTCAGATTGATTAGTAAAAGGATAGATTTCTGTCGATCCGAGACTATTAACAATTTTGTACTGTGTTAAACCTTTTGATAATAAAAAATCGTTCGTTAGGTTAGGGTACTTTGTTGCGACTCTTAACTTACCTGTATTTTTATCTTTGAACTCAAAAGAAATCTCTTCAAGATCTGCAATAGTTTGAACATCTATCCAGGCATCTGGTACGGCAACAATTAGATTCGCAAAACCAAAATTTAAACGAGAAAAAACCTGAATTTTTTTTTGTATACCTGGTAATGATTCTTTTAATAAATCAAAACCAGAAATTCCTAAATCTAAAGAATTATCAGCTAATCTTTCTACAATTTCTCTTGCATGAGAGAAAACAACTTCATTTAAGCTAAAATTTTTTATTTCACTCAAATATTTTCTCTTTGAATCTTTAATTGAAAAATTTTTTTTTTTAAAAATTTTTAAAGACTCATCTTTAAGTCTGCCTTTACTAGGTAGCCCTATTTTAATTAATTTATTCATAATTTTAAAATATTGTCATAATTAATAGCCCCACCTATTGCAGCAACCTTAGTTTTTGCTCCTAGAGTTTGCATTAGATTATCGTATCTGCCACCTGATGCTAAATTGAAACTTTTAGATTTTTTGTAAATTTCAAAAACAAGACCTGTGTAATACTCCGCACTTCTACCAATATTAGTGGAAAACATAGCATTATTATTTTTGAGATTTAACTGAAAAACATCAAACTGATTTAGTTTTAAATTTATTTTATTCTTTACTTCAAATTTTTGTAGTTCATTTTTTGCATTTTTTAATGGACAATTAATGTTTAAAAAATCTCTTATAATCTGAGCAACTCTAGCTCCATTAATATTAGACCTTGGCTCCTTTATTTTTTTTTCAAATCTATTTAAAATTTCGTTAATTTTTCTACCTGCTATCATTTTATCTTTTTTTAATTTTTTCATTTTAAAGTAAGATTTTTTATCAAGTTCAAATACATTTTTTTGTAAATCTGAGTTTGACTCTAGTCTCTTGATTAGTTGCTTGAAATAATCATGCCTCCAAAAATGCCTCTTCAGTCTTAACCTCCATCTTGAGGGCAGTTTTAAAGAATCAACTAAAGCGTAGAAAATATTAATATCATTAATTTTTATTGTTGTTTTATATTTAATAACTTTTTTTAGAGATTGGTCTATTAAATTAATAATCTCTGCATTTGATTGTAAGTTAGATGAACCTATTATTTCACAGCCTAATTGATTTCTCACGAGTGATTCTTTACCAAAGGTTCTTCTGTATGCTTGATCAAAGTATGCATATTTGTAAATTCCTCTTTTTACATTCTTAATATAGTCTAGACATGAAGAAATAGTTAAGTCTGGTCTTAAACTAAAGTTTTTACCGTTATCGTCTTCAAACGAAAGTAGTGACTTTTTAAATATTTCACCTGATCGTTCTATTATGATTTTAGATTCAATAATATTTTCAAATTCTTTTACTTTAAAACCTTTTTTCTTAAAAAGATTTAATAAAGCCTCAGAGTATTTTTTTGATTTCATTGGGTAAATTCTCTATTTCAGTATTACTTTCTTTCCCTGATTTAAGATCTCTTAAAGTTGGTTTTCCTGATTTTATTTCATCTTCTCCGTATAAGATTACTGCAGGGGAACCAATCTTATTTGCATATTGCATTTGTTTTTTTAAATTACCCTCTCCAGGGTAAACCTCTGAACTTATATTTGCTTCTCTAAGTTTTTTTAAAATTTCTATGTAATCTTTAATATTTTCTTTACTAAAAACGCAGATCACCACAGGTTTATTTGACTTTATATTAAATTCTTTTTTTTGCATTAATGCATAGACTAACCTATCTATACCAATTGAAATTCCAGTAGCAGGACACTCTAAATTTCCAAAATTGTTTACAAGGTTGTCGTATCTGCCTCCACCACCAATAGAGCCAAATTGAATTGTTTTTCCTTTAGAATTTTTTACTTCGAAATTAAGATTAACTTCAAATATTGGTCCCGTATAGTATTCAAGACCTCTGATAACAGATGGGTCATATTGATAGTTGGTAAAATTATATGCTTCAAATATTTTCATAATCTCAAGAATATCGTTTGTGCTAGGTATTTTTTCTTTAATTCTTTCTTCGATCACTTTTATTTGTTTTTCACTAAGATCAGCACCTTCTATAAAATCTCCAGATTTATCTTCTCTGCCTTTACTTAAAATTTTTTTTACTTCCTCCCAGCCAAGTCGGTCTATTTTATCAAGAGCACGTAATGTGATTGCATACTGTTCGTCAGACTGTATCTTTAATTCATTAAAAAGCCTTTTAGTAAATTCTCTTGATGAAATTTTAACAGTATAATCATCTTTGGTTAAACCACATTTTTCTAAAATTTCCGAAATAAGAACACACAATTCAGCATCTGCTTGTAGATTTTTAGTTCCCACATAATCTGCATCAAATTGAAGAAACTCTCTAAATCTTCCTGGGCCCGGTTTTTCATTTCGCCAAACAGTTCCTAGCTGATAGCGTTTAAAAGGTTTTGGAATTTCTAAATAATTTTTAGCAACATAACGTGCTAACGGTGCAGTCAAATCATAGCGAAGTGAGAGCCAATTTTTTTCATCTTTAAAAGAAAAGACTCCTTGGTCGGGTCGATCTTTGTCAGGTAAAAATTTTCCAATACTTTCTGTATACTCGAAACTTGGTGTTTCAAGATATTGAAACCCATATTTAATCATAACTTCTTTGATATTAGAAATTATAAAATCACGGGTTAATAATTCTTTCTCTTGTCTATCAACAAACCCTAAAGGTAATTCTTTTGTAGGTTTTATTTTTTTTTCTTTTTTCATTTTTTTGGTACAGCTGGGTGGGCTCGAACCACCGACCCCTAGTTCCACAAACTAGTGCTCTAACCAACTGAGCTACAGCTGCATTCGTTTGTTTTTATCTTAGTTTTAGTTAAATTTAAATTTATATATGTTAATAATTATAAGCTAAGCGATGGCCTGGCATGCGCTTTGTAAGACTGTTTTCTAAATTTAGAAATTTTTTTTATAATCATGTCGTTTTTTTAACAATATATGTGCAATTTTTAAGATTAAGATTACTGGGATTGAAATTAATTAAATTTTCTATCCCAATAATTTACGAATTGGAAGTAATTAGGCTTTCTGCAATTTTACTGCTGAAGGACCTTTGTCTCCATTCTCAACTTCGAAAGTTAACTCGTCACCTTCGTTCAAGCTGCCCATGCCTGAATCTGCTACAGCTGATGAATGAACAAACACGTCTTTTTCTTTATCGTCTCTTTCAATGAAACCATAACCTTTAGTACCATTGAACCATTTTACTTTTCCTTTTAGTGTACTCATATTGTTTTACTTTTCCTTTTTTGTTGTTAATTTACGTGCTCGAAAATTCGAACGCGCAATTCGTTACTATCGAGATAAAAACTGTATAATTTAAGTTCATGTCCTGATAATTTTTGAATTCTAAAGTAAGATTTAGGCTTTCTGCAATTTTACTGCTGAAGGACCTTTGTCTCCATTCTCGACTTCGAAAGTTAGCTCTTCACCTTCATTTAAAAACTTTAAACCGGCATCTCTAACTGCTGATGAATGAACAAACACGTCTTTTTCTTTATCGTCTCTTTCAATGAAACCATAACCTTTAGTACCATTGAACCATTTTACTTTTCCTTTTAGTGTACTCATATTATTTTCTTGTCCTTATTTGTTGTTATTTTTTCATTAGTAAATAATTACTAACTTGGCTTCTTTAATAGATTTAGCTTTGTTATGTCAAGAGGTCTTTGGCCCTCTTAAAAGAATGTTTACTTAACTGTCTATTATGCAACACTAAATAGGGTAATTAGTACTGTTAAAGATACTACCAATAAGCCATATAATAAATACTTATTATTATTAAATTCTCTCTTAGTTTTTGAAAAAAAAGAATCTTTATGCCCAAAACTACTGTCGCTAAGATTAGTTGATTTTGAAAAACCTTTGTCTCTTCCTATTTTTAAAAACTTATCTTTTCTATCTTCGTAAACTTCTTCTTTAGATAAATTTTCATAGTATTTTAAATTTTTAATGATTGAATTTTTAACATCTAGAGCTATGGTATCTGCATCGCGGTGTGCACCGCCTAACGGTTCTTTAATAATTTCATCTATAATCCCCTGCTCTAATAAATCTTTTGCTGTAAGTTTCATTGCATCTGCAGCTTGCAAAGATTTGCTTGGGTCTCTCCATAGTATAGAGGCACATCCTTCGGGTGAGATCACAGAGTATATTGAATTTTCTAACATAATAACTTTATTAGAGGACGCTAATGCAATAGCACCTCCTGAACCGCCTTCTCCTATAATAATAGAAATATTTGGAACATTAAGCGACATGCCACATTCGATTGACGTTGCTATAGCTGATGCTTGTCCTCTTTGTTCGGCTCCAATTCCAGGGTACGCTCCTGGTGTGTCAATAAAAGAAACAATTGGTATTTGAAATCTATTTGCTAACTGCATAAGCCGAATACACTTTCTGTATCCCTCTGGTTTCATCATTCCAAAATTTCTATCTATTCTACTTGTAAGATCTTCCCCTTTTTCTTGTCCAATAACTAGAACTGATTTATTATCGATTAATCCAAAACCAGTTATAACTGATTGATCATCCGAAAATAGTCTATCTCCTGACAAAGCAGTAAAACTTGAAAATATTGTCTTTATATAAAAATTTGCTTTGGGTCTATCCTCGTGTCTTGCAACTAAAGTTTTTTGCCAGCTATTTAAATTTTCGTATGTTAATTTTAATTTACTATTAATCTCTTCTTCTGTTTTTCTAATTTTTTGAGTATCAATTTCTGAAATACCTTCAGAGCCAAATGGACTTTTAAGACTTTCTAAATCTGTTTCCAGCAATTTAATCTCTTTTTCAAACTCTAAATAATTTTTCATAGTGCTTTACAATTTTTCTAATATAGTTCCCTTTTAGATAGAATTCAATTAAGTCATAAAAAAGACTGTTGTAGCTATCTAAATTTTTATTATTTGACTTTAGTCTATAGCTAAGGTCAAATTGATAAAAAAACGGGAGAGACTATTTAGGTATAGCGCCGAAGGAGCAACCCCCCAGGAATCTCTCAGGCAAAAGGACCGTAGAAATAAAATTCTGGAAAGAGATAAAATCTCACCAAAAGAGTAAAGCTCTTAGGTACCAAAACAGATGGGGACTGAATTGGTGTTGATGAATAAAATTAAAAAAGGCAACCTTATTATAAACTCTGTGTTACTTGAGTTTATAAATAAAGAGGTGGTGCCAGGTACAGACATCAATTTAGATGAATTTTGGAAAAAATTTGATTCAGTTGTTCATGAGCTTGCACCTATCAACAAAGCTTTAATTCAAAAGAGAGAAACTATTCAAAAAAAAATAGATAAGTGGCACTCTGTTAATAAAGAAATAAAAAAAGATGAGTATATAAAGTTTTTAAAATCAATAAATTATATAACGGAAGAAAAAGAAAATTTTCAAATAACTACTCAAAATGTAGATGAAGAAATAGCTAAAATTGCAGGGCCTCAACTTGTAGTTCCAATTGATAATGCAAGATATGCTATTAATGCAGCCAATGCTCGTTGGGGAAGCTTGTATGATTCACTTTATGGAACCGATGTTATTCCTGAAACAGATGGTGCTACTAAGAGTGGTTCTTACAACCCTATTCGAGGAAATAAAGTCATTGAATATGCTAAAAACTTTTTAGATAAAACTTTTCCACTAACGGATGGTAGTTGGAAGGATATTTCAGAAATTTCGTTTAATAGTATCTCTCTTAAAAATAAAACACAGTTAGTTGGCTATAACGGAACTAAAGAAGAACCAACCTCAATTTTACTTAAAAATAACAACTTACATGTAGAAGTTGTCGTTGATGAAAAAAGCAAAATTGGTAGCACAGATAATGCACACATAAGTGATATTATAATTGAGTCAGCTGTTTCTACTATAGTTGACAACGAAGACTCGGTTGCTGCTGTTGATGCTGAGGACAAAGTAAAATGTTACAGAAACTGGCTTGGTATTATGAAGGGGACTTTACAAACCGAGATGAAAAAGGATGGTAAAAAATTTATAAGAAAGTTAAATTCAGATAGAACTTATAAGGGAATCAATGGACAAAAAATAAAATTACATGGCAGAGCGTTATTATTGAATCGTAACGTTGGTCATTTAATGACAAATCCATCTATTATCTTAAAAGATGGTTCTGAAATCCCTGAGGGTATAATGGATACTTTTATAAGTGTTCTTTGTGCAAAACATGATTTTAAAAATAAGACTAATTCAAGAACAGGTTCTGTTTATATTGTTAAACCAAAGATGCATGGTCCTGAGGAAGTTGCTTTTACAAATACAATTTTTAATAAAGTAGAAGATGTTTTAGGACTTAAAAGAAATACTATTAAAGTCGGCATTATGGATGAGGAAAGAAGAACCACTATAAACTTAAAAGAATGCATTCGAGCGGTCAAAGAAAGAATAGTTTTTATTAATACTGGTTTTTTAGATAGAACTGGTGATGAAATGCATACATCGTTTGAAGCAGGGCCTATGATTTTTAAAGGAGATATGAAAAAATCTGTTTGGTTAAATACATATGAAGACTGGAATGTTGATATTGGTTTAGCTTGCGGGTTATCAGGTAGAGCTCAAATAGGTAAAGGAATGTGGGCAATGCCTGATCGTATGTCTGATATGATGGATCAAAAAATTGGACATCTAACAGCTGGAGCTAATTGTGCTTGGGTGCCATCTCCTACTGCAGCGACACTTCATGCCACTCATTACCATCAAATAGATGTATTTAAAAAACAAGCAGAACTTGGATCACGTACAAAAGCCAAGGTGGAAAATATTTTAAATATTCCAATAGCAGATAGACCTAACTGGTCAGTAGAGGATATTAATAAAGAGTTAGAAAATAATGCCCAAAGTATTTTAGGCTATGTCGTAAGATGGATTGACCAAGGTGTAGGATGTTCTAAAGTTCCTGACTTTAATAATATTGGTTTAATGGAAGACAGGGCAACGCTTAGAATATCATCGCAACATATAGCAAATTGGTTACACCATAATATTTGTACTAATGAACAAGTAATGAATATAATGAAAAAAATGGCGGCTGTTGTAGATAAGCAAAATAGTGACGACAAAAATTATGAGGCTATGACTGGAAATTTTGAGAAGTCTATAGCTTTTATGGCAGCTTGTGATTTAGTTTTCAAAGGTCGCGTTCAACCGTCTGGCTATACCGAACCATTACTTCACAAGCGAAGATTAGAGAAAAAAATTAAAGATTTATAAAAGCTTTAATTCCATCTAGAATATATTGAATACTTAAACCAGCTAAAACAATCGCTACTATTCTCGAGAATACACTTATAATTTTTTTATTAATTATTTTTTCAGATTTAGCAGCAATAAATAAAATAATAAAAGTTGTTAATGTTACGGCAACTAGAGCAAGCATGCCAATAGCCTGATGTGAAAAATTATTTCCCATAGCAGTCACTGATACAATAACAGATGTTATTGCAGCTGGTCCTGCGAGTAGAGGTGTGGCAAGCGGAAAAATACTAAGTTTGTCAGAAGTAAAATTAACATCTTCTTCTTTTCTTTGGTGTCTTTTGTCAAAGAGCATTTCTAGAGAAATAATAAACAGAATAATTCCACCAGCTATTGTGAATGCTGGAAAAGAAATATTTAGATAAGTTAAAACACTATTACCTAGCAATCCAAAAAATAACAAAATAAGTGCTGCTATAAATGTACCGTGCAGTGCTGTTTTTATTTTTTCTTTTACATCTAAATGTTCTGTAACAACTAAAAATAGAGGTGTGCTACCAATAGGATCGATAACGATAAAATAAAAGATAAAAGTTTTTAAAAATAACTCAATCATAAAAATTTGTTATTCGTCCGTTACTGGAACTCTATTTTTGAAGGCAGAATAAAGAGTTCCATCATCTAATTGTTCTATCTCCCCACCTACTGGCAAACCTTGTGCAAGTTTTGTAATCTTAATCTTGTCATTTTTAATTGCGTCTTCAATATAATGTGCTGTTGTTTGACCTTCAATTGTTGCGCTCGTAGCAATAATAACCTCTTTTAGACTATTTTTTTTAACTCTTCTTACCAAGGAGTCTATTAATAGGTTTTTTTGTTCATAGTTTTCATTTGAATTTAAAGTACCGCCCAGAATATGAAAATGTCCTTTATAAATACTTGAAGATTCTATAGCCCACATGTCTGCTAAATTTTCAACTACGCAAATTTTTTCGTAAACGTTGTCACCCTCACAAACACAAACTTGGTCTGTTATTTTGAGATTTCCGCAGTTTAAACATCTGACTATGCTTTTATAAACTTTAGCTAATGACTGAGCTAGTGGCTTAACCATGCTTTCCTTGTTGTTAATTAATTTTAAAATTATTCTTTTTGCGGACTTAGGGCCCAAACCAGGTAACTTTGCAAAAAGTTTTATTAATTCGTCTATAGCTGGAATTTGATTATCCATTTAAGAGGGGAACTTAAAATCAAAAGGTAAGTTCATGCCTCCTGTGGCCTTTGCTAGTTCTTCTGAAGATTTTTTTTTCAGTTTTTCTTTTGCGTTATTATAAGCAGCTATAATTAAATCGTTAATAATTTCACTTGGCTCTTTTTTTGCCTCCTCACTTACAATAATTGCTTTAATTTCATAATCACCGGTTAAAGTTACTTTCACTAAATTTCCTCCAGCTTCACCTTCAACTTCTATATTCTTTATAGAATCTTGGGCCTCTTTCATTTTGGCTTGCATTTCTTTTGCTTTCGAAAGCATGTCTGTAAAATCAGGCATCTTCCTCCTCGGTAACACTAGTAAGTTTCGCATCGGGGAAAGCCGAAATAAAATCTTTAACTAAATCACTATTCATCTCTTTTTCTAGTTTTTTTTCTTTATCAGCAATATTTTTCTCATAAAAAGTTTCCTTGCCCTGATCCTTGCTTAGAGAAATAATCCATCTTTCTCCTGTCCATTTTAATAATTTCTCTGTTAAAATCTTAATAAAGTTTTTATTAAGTTTTTCATTAAAAGTTATATTTATTTTTCCTTGAGTGAAACCTACTAAATTAACATTTCTCTCTAAATCATATTTAAGTTCTACTTCTTTTTCTTTTGCAGTAATTTGAATCAAATCTTCAAATGTTTTTATCTCTAAAAATTTTAATACTTCGGACTTAAGTTCTGTTTTTTTTACAAGATTTTTTTTAATTTGATCTGTATTTTTAAGTTGATCCATGTAGACGCTCTTTATTTTTCCATTATCTATGTCGCTGATCTCTGGTGACATAGTTTTTTCCGGCAATAAATCACCTTTATTTAAATAGGGTTCTTTTAAAATTTCTTCTCTTTGATCAATGCTTTTAAGATGCATCAGCTGCATAATATACATTTCTAAAACTAAATTTTCGTTTCCCGTTATTCTTAGGTCTTCCATTGTTTTAATTGTAAGTTGCCAAAAAATTCCTAAATCTTGTGCGTCTAAATTTTTTGAGTAAGCATCAATTAGTTGTAGTTCAGACTCTGAGATCATTAAATCTTTTTCTATAGGACCTAGATTAATTCTTCTACTAAATAAATAAAGAATTTCTAAAATATCATTTAAAAAATTTTTTGCATCAAGGCCACTATCAATTAGTTCTCTTAAATGATTAATAGCTTTTTTTTGATTGCCTGATAAAATTTCTTTAAAAAGAAGTATTAATTTACTTCTATCGGCTAGCCCAAGCATTAATCTTACGTCTTGGTCTTGAATTTCATTATTGTTTATACTTTGGCTGATCAAAGCTCGGTCTAATAAAGAAATAGCATCACGAACAGAACCTTCTGATGCTCTTGCAATAAGTTGAATTGCGCTGTCAGCAATACTGCCGTTCTCTTTTTTGCTAATATTTTTAAGATGTAAAAATAGTTTTTCTAGGTTTACTCGTTTTAAATCAAATCTTTGACATCTCGAAAGAATAGTAACTGGAATTTTTCTGACTTCAGTTGTTGCTAGAATAAATTTTAGTCTTGGAGGTGGTTCTTCTAAAGTTTTTAATAATCCGTTAAAAGCTTGTTTTGATAACATGTGGACTTCATCGATAATAAAAATTTTAAATTTAGCAGTCGTAGGACTATATTTTGCGTTTTCAATTAATTCTCTGACATCATCTATTCCTGTCTTAGAAGCAGCATCCATTTCTAAAATATCCATATGATTAGAATTAATTATTTCTATACAAGAATCACAAAAATTCTTTTCGGAACAATCTATTTTATTATTTAAATTTTTTAGACAGTTTAAGGATTTTGCTATTAGTCTAGCAGTTGTAGTTTTTCCTACTCCTCTGATGCCAGTTAGTAAATAGGCATTAGGTGTTTTACCTAGCTTAATAGCATTGGTTACGGTTTGGGCCATAACTTCTTGGCCAATAAGATCTTTAAATTCTTGTGGCCTGTATTTAAGTGCTAATATTTTATTGTCTATCATTGTAATTTGAGAGGCAGGCAACAACCTGAAAAATTTTCACTACGGCTGCTTCTTTTCAGACCTGACCGGGTTTATGAAACATCCACCTGATGCCAACCTCAATATGGTTATATCAAGATCGATTTGATTACTACAAGACTAGATTAGAGATTTTGTGGACTATTTTTGCCTAAATACCGAGGCTTCATAAACGCCTAAAATATCTAAGCTCTCCGTATGAAATCCAAGCTCTTCTAAGCTATTTTGAACTGATTTTTGCTCAATATGACCTTCAAGATCTAGATAAAAATTAACTTGTTCAAAGCTATTCTTAACAGAAAAACTTTCGAGCTTTGTGAGATTAATTTGATTTGTGGCAAAACCACCTAAGGATTTATACAAAGCTGAAGCTTCACTTTTTAACCTAAAAATACACGTAGTTATATATTTCTTGTTTTTATCGTATTCTGGCTGACTAATATTTCTACCCATCACTAAAAAACGTGTGACATTACCAACTTCATCTTCAATATTTTTTTTTAATATTTTTAATCCATAAATTTTAGCGGCTAGTTCAGAGGCGATGGCAGCTATTGAGTTGTCGTTACTTTCAGCTAAGTCTTTAGCTGAGCCAGCTGTATCTGCAGATATAATACTTTTTAAATTATTTTTTTTTATAATTTCTTGGCATTGTCCTATAGCTTGCGCATGACTTCTCACATATTTAATATCCTTAAGCTCAGCTTCATTTCTTCCTAGTAAACAATGTTCAACTTTTTGATAATGTTCAGCATAAATTTGCAGTTTAAACTTTGGGAGTAAATAATGAATATCAGCAACTCTTCCTGCTAATGAGTTTTCAATTGGGATAATAGCTTTATAGCTTTTATCTTCAAACACTGTTTTAAAAGTTTCTTCGAAAGTTTTACAATTTTTTACTTCTGCTCCTTTGAAAATCTCTTCACAAGCAATATGTGAATATGCACCTTTCTCCCCTTGGAATGCTAGTTTAATTTTGGTCATTTATTTTTCCATTACTTTTTTTACAGCTACTAAGTCAGCTTCTGTGTCAACACTTAGTGGGCAATCATCAATATATCCTACGTCAATTTTCATTTTATCTTCAAGAGCCCTTAATTGCTCAAGTTTTCTATTTTTCTCGAGTTTACTTCTCTCTAAACTTACATATCTTATTAGAGCTTTATTAGTAAAGGCATAAATACCGACATGATGGTAGACAAACTTACTTAAGGGTTTATCTAATATTCTAAAAAAATCTAGCGCTTTTGCAAAAGATTTATTTTTAATTTCACTGTTAACAAGAACTTTAACCACATTTGGATCTTTTTCCTCAAGATAATTTTCAATGTTAGATGCTAAAGTAGCAATATCACATAAATTTTTTTTCATATGCTCTGCTAAATCTCTAATCGCTTGAGGTTTTAAATTGGGCATATCCCCTTGAAAATTAATTATAATTTCTGGTGTAGATTTTAATTCTTTATTAAAAACTTCAAAAACTCTGTCAGTTCCAGTTTCATGTTTATTACTTGTTAATACTGCTAGCCCATTATGATTTTTAATAAGGTCTAAAATTTCTTGATCCGGTGTTGCGACTATCACATCGCCAACATTTGAATTTTTTGCAGCATCATAAACATGAAGGATCATTTCTTTTTTGTTAATAAGTTTTAAGGGCTTATTAGGCAGCCTTTCAGCGTTCAGTCTTGATGGTATTATTACAGCAATGTTGCTCATAGTTGTGCGTCTCTAGGACGCAAATAAAGTAACTAAATTTTTAAGTTTTTTTTAATATAGTCGTGTTATATGTCAAATAGTAATTATCAAATTTATGGACAGTTTTGAATTAAATAAAATTATAGCTGCTGTACTTATGACTGCTTTAATAGTTATAGGTATCAATAAAATTGCAGATTCAATTTTTCATGTCGAAAAACCTAAACAATCAGCCTACAAAGTTGAGGGGGTTGAATTAGTTGCGTCGACTGGAATTACAAAAGAAGTTAAAGTGATAGTTCAGCTTGGTATTAAAGAAATTTTAGCCTTGGGAGATACTACCCATGGTGAGAAAGTATTTAAAAAATGTAGCGCTTGCCATATTATTGCTAAAGGTGGAAAAAATTTAATTGGTCCTGCTCTTTATGGTGTAGTTGGGCGATCTTCCGCATCTATACCAGATTATGCTTATTCTTCTGCTTTAAAAGCTCATGGAAAAAATTGGAACTTCGAAGAGTTGAATGCTTTTTTATTAAAACCTAAAGCATACATCAAAGGAACTAAAATGGCTTACGCAGGTTTAAGAAAAGATAAAGATAGAGCTTCTGTTATTTTGTATTTAAACAGCCAAAGTGACAACCCACTTCCAAAACCTTAATTCATACACCATTTAATTATACTTTTTTGTGCGTGTACTCTATTTAGAGCCTGGACCCAGACTACAGATTGTTTTCCGTCTATTATTTCGTCTGTGACTTCATCATTTCTACTCACAGGTAAACAATGCATAAAGATTGCATCATTTTTTGCAAGTTTCATTAAATTTTTATTTACTTGATATCCTTTCAGAAGTTTTTTTTTTTTATTTTTGTCTACTTTGTCGTTCATAGAAATCCATTTATCGGTCATGATACAATCTACATTTTTAACTGCCTCACTAGGATTGTTTGAAATATTAATATTAGCTTTATTTTTTTTAGCCCAAATTAAAATTTTTTTATTAGGTTTGTATTTATCTGGACAGCCAATATTAAGTTTAAATTTAAATCTTACAGCGGCTTCAATGAATGAGTTGGACATATTGTTGTTGCCGTCACCCAACCATGCAATGGTTTTTCCTTTTATATTTCCTTTTACCTCCTCGAAAGTTAAAATATCTGACATAATCTGACATGGGTGACCCAGTTCAGACAGTCCATTGATTACTGGAATACTAGAATGCTCAACAAGCTCCTTTAAATTTTTATGTGAAGATGTTCTTATCATTACAATATCTGCATATTCTGAAAAAACTTTAGCAGTATCTTTTATCGACTCATTGCCTTTGCCGTAATGGGTTCCGTTGGGGTCTAAAATAATAGAGGAGCCACCTAGTTGTTTAACTGCGATATCAAAGGAAATTCTTGTTCTTGTTGAAGGTTTTTCAAAAATCATAATCATAGATTTACCAGCAAAAGGTTGGTCAAAATCAGGAGCTGATTTATTTAATTCTTTTCTTTTTGATTTTCTAGTCTTTGCTTCTTCTATAATTTCTCTTAATTCTTGAGAAGATAGATCAGAAATATTTAAAAAATTTTTCATTTAAAAGTTTTGCATACTTTTCTTAAAATTACTATTGCCTGATCAATATTTTTTTTTTTTATGTTCAATGGAGGTAGTAATCTTACAACATTTTCTGCAGCTCTAATTGTTAGTAGTTTATTGTCTAAAAGTTTTTTTATAAATAGATTAAGGTCAGGTGTTATTTTTATGCCTATGAGTAACCCCGTACCTCTGACTTCTTTGATTATGCTTGGAAATTCAGATTGTAGTTTATGAAGTTCATTGTGAAAGTATTGCGCAATTAACTGAACATTTTTTAAAAATCCTTTTTTTAAAATTAAATCTAAGACAGCATTGCCAATGCTCATTGCTAACGGATTTCCACCGAATGTCGACCCGTGAGAACCTGGCGTCATTCCAGATGCTACTTTTTTTGTCATTAAGCACGCTCCAATTGGAAATCCACCACCTATTCCCTTTGCGATAGGAACTATATCAGGGGTTATTCCAGCATATTCGTAAGCAAAGAATTTTCCTGATCTTCCTATTCCACACTGAACTTCATCTAAAATAAGTAAAATATTTTTTTTATTACATAATCTTCTCAAACCTTTTAGACAATAATCAGGTATCACTTTGATGCCTCCTTCACCCATAATAGTCTCGACCATTATGGCTGCAGTTTTTTTTGTTATAGATTTTTCTAATCCTTTGTGATCAGCAAAATCAAAATGATCGAAACCATCTACTTTTGGTCCGAAACCTTCAATGGCTTTTTTACTGTTACTTGCAAAAATTGTAGCTAAAGTTCTGCCGTGAAAACTATTGTTCAAACATAAAATTCTATTTTTTTTAGGTTGACCTTTTGAATAAAAATATCTTTTAGCCACTTTAATTGCTAGTTCAGTTGCTTCCGCACCTGAGTTTTGAAATGCTACATAGTCTGCAAATGTATTCTGCGTAAGTCTTTTTGCTAATCTTTCTTGTTCTAAAATTGTAAAGGCATTGGAAACATTCCATAACTTTTTAGATTGTTTATTGATAGTTTTAACTAAATAATCATGACAATGACCAAATGAATTTACTGCAATGCCTTGTACAAAATCTAAATATTTTTTTCCATCTGCTGAATAAAGATAACAACCTTTGCCCCTTACAAAAGAAACTTTTTTTCTGTTATAATTATTGAGTAAAGAGCTCATGATTAAGATTTTATTTTATAACCTTTTTTATACAATAAATAAGCGGTCATCCACATAATAAAGCTTAGTGTTGTCAGGTAGATGAGTCCTACAGTTATCGAACCATCAGACTTGCCAATGAAACTATATCTGAAACCATCTATCATATAAAAAAATGGATTAGCTTTACTAATTGTGTAAAGATAACCTGGTAATTTATCAATAGTGTAAAAGGTTCCTGATAAAAAAGATAAAGGAATAATAATAAAGTTAGTCACGGTGGCCATATGGTCAAATTTTTCAGCCCAAAGTCCAGCAACAATACCAAGTGCCCCAAGAATAAATGAAGATAAAAAAGTGAATAAAATTAAAGTAAAATAATTCTTAATTTCAATATCTATAATTAAATGAAAAATACATATTGAAATAAAGGCAATTATTATACTTCTTGTCACTGCAGCAAGTGTTATGGCTATAGTTACTTCACCTGCTGATAAAGGTGCATATAAAATATCAACTATATTTCCTTGTATTTTTCCAATCATAAAAGATGATGCTGAGTGAGAGAAAGATTGTTGAATAATTTGCATTGCTACTAGGCCTGGTGCTAAAAAATTAACAAAAGGTACGCCTAAAACATTACCTCTGTCTGTACCTATTGCTAAGGATAGGACTAATAGAAAAAGCAATGCAGAAATAAGGGGTGAAAAAATAGTTTGAATCCACACATTTAAAAATCTTAAAACTTCTTTTTTATAAAGTGTCCAAGCACCGATCCAGTTAATAGATCCGAATCTTCTTGTACCTATTTTATATTTTGAACTAATTTCAACCATGGGAAGTGTTATATCTTTTTAAGCTTAAAAAACTTGTGCAAAACTATTATTTTTTTCGAATTTACTGGCATTTATTACATACACATACTAGATAAAGGAACTTATTAGAACAATACACTATATATAGAAAAAATATGAGCTGGACAGAGGAAAAAGTAAAAAAATTGAGGGAACTTTGGACCAAAGGTAACACTGCAAGTGAAATATCAAGCTTGTTAGGAGATACAACTAGAAATGCTGTTATAGGAAAGGCCCATCGTTTAAACCTTGAAGAACGCGCTCCTTCTAAAGCCAGATCAAGCTCTGAAAAAAAACAAAATAACAATACTCTGCCAAAACTAAAAGGTTCAGCTAGCAGGAAGAGTAAATTTAATTCTATTTTACTTGATAAAAATTTTGAGCCAGAGAACCCAACCGCTTTGGAAAATTTAACTGATCAAACTTGTAAATGGCCCTCTGGTCACCCTGATGAAGAAAATTTCTATTTCTGCGGCAGAAAACCAGTAGATGCCTTTCCTTACTGTAAACTACACGTATTGTATGCATTTCAGCCTAAAGGACAAAAAGAAGAAGTGCTTAATAAAGACAATGAACTACCTCCCTTTATCGAGAAAAAAATTAAGTCAGCTTAATTATAAGGTTTCTAAAATCTATGAAGTTCTTAAGAAAATACTTAAAATGGTTAAGTACTTTTTTAGTACTTACAGGTATTCTTTTAACCAACCTAAACATTTATCCTGTAAATATAATGTTTCATGGCGCCGGGGTTGTAGGCTGGACTATTGCAGGCTTCTTATCAAAAGATAAAGCAATACTTACAAACTTTGGATTGCAAATTCCTTTATTTTTAGTCGGGTTTTATCAATTATTATTTTAATGAAAAATAGAATATTTATAGATGAATTTATAGTTAGTGCTTTATTAGCTTTATTTGTAGTTAAAAAAATTATTTCAAAAAAATAATCCCGTGAAACTGTCACGTGAAATACAACTGTGAAACAAAAAATTATTTGTTGATATAATATTTAATTAGTGGACAAAGCTTTTCATTTATATATCTAGGGCAAATACGCCTTTCTAAAATATAAATAAATAAATTCTTTTCTAGATTTAACATTTCCACAAGTTATAAAATTGAAACTAAGTAAGATAATTCGTATATAGAAATAACAATATGGAAATAAAATGGAACTTACATTAGTTTATACGGTTATAGGGTTCGGGTTAGCGGGTTATAGTGTAATTGCTAACGACTCTATTCAGACATTAGGAACATTTATTGCTTCAAAGCAAAAATGGTTTAAATGGTACACGCTTGCAAGTGCTGCCTCAGTAGTAATGATTTTTGCTATAACTTGGGGTTGGTATAGTTATGATGGAGATATATCATACGGAAGATTAACAAGAATACCTTATCAAGAAATTCAATGGTATCATGCGGTTGCGCCAGGAATTTTATTATTATTAACTAGAATAGGTATACCTGTTTCAACTACATTTTTGGTTTTATCTGCATTTGCTTCAACAATAGTTTTAGAGAGAATGCTTGTAAAAAGTATTATTGGTTATGGTATAGCTGCAACTGTCGCTTACATTTGTTGGATAGTCGTTTCTAAATTTATTAATGAGAAATTAGATGAAGTTAAAGGTGATAAATCTATTGCATTTTGGCGTAACTCAGTTTGGGTGACATCAGGTTGGCTTTGGTGGGTTTGGTTGTCACACGATGTTGCAAACATTGCTGTATACTTGCCAAGACAATTAGATATTTCATTGCTTTTAATTGTATTAGCTTATTTTACAGCACTACTTTTTTATATCTTCTACATTCAAGGTGGACCTATTCAAAAAGTAGTCTTGGATAAAACTGGAACTAGGTATGCTCGTTCAGCAACAATTATTAACGTGATATACGCAGCAGTACTATTTTACTTTAAAGAGTTGAACGATCTTCCAATGTCAACTACTTGGGTGTTTGTTGGTTTGTTGTGTGGAAGAGAACTAGCAATTTCTACGATGAATAAAGACTATAAATTTAAATATGTATTCCCATTAATAGGAAAAGACTTTGTGAAAATGATATTTGGTTTGAGTGTTTCGGTGGCAATTGTGCTCGCAATTCACTACTTCATAATACCAAGAGGATTATATTAAGATTATCTTTTTCTCTTACGTGTAGGTTTTGTTCTTTTGACCTTAGATCTTGCAGCGAGACCTACACTTATTGCTCTTAAACCTAAAAAAAGAACTAATCCTAGAATACAAACGATTATGGTGTTGAACAAGTAAATCATACTTTATTTATACCTTAAATTTTTTAAGTTTATTAAATTACTTTTGCGATAATGTAAATTTGGAGTAGTAAGATAATAAAAGGTAAAACAGTCCGGATCAACTCCATTGTATGATTGTATTCGTCTAATTTTCTTTCTAACCAATTTCTGTTATATTTTTTTTTCATCGGAATTTTTTATAGAAAATTTAACTTTTTTGCAAGTCTTAGAACCAAGAAATATTTCTTGACAAGCATATGTCTTGAGCTTTTTTTGGATAATCAGTTATAATCCCATCAACGCCGTACTCAATCATTCTTACAATATCACTTTCTTTACTAACCGTCCAAACATTTACAGCTAAACCTAGTTCGTGAGCAAGATCAATATTCTGTTTAGTTACATCTTTATAAAATGGACACCAAACATGCCCCT